>Ga0208198_1000003_pt1 | contig 315584 bp, 277 predicted proteins | sample AD_JPNTR2_MetaG_FD_184446 | JGI IMG/M metagenome (GOLD analysis project Ga0208198, IMG submission 184446) | Active sludge microbial communities of municipal wastewater-treating anaerobic digesters from Japan - AD_JPNTR2_MetaG (SPAdes) (version 2) | ecosystem: Engineered > Bioreactor >...
TGGTGTATGCCGATGCCGACCTGAGCATGGTTCACGAGCGCCCTGTATTTTGCTTCCGATTTTGTCAATTCTTCCGTTCTGACTTTAACAAGCTCTTCAAGCTCTTCTTTGTATTGCCTTAATTCTTCTTCCATCCTTTTGCGTTCCGTGATATCTCTAAATTCGATAACACTGCCTGACTTTGCACCGAAGCGGTCCGTTAAAGGTGAAGATGTAACGTTGACATGGAGTGTGGGTTCTAAGAAAGTGACGTCTTCACCTGATATCTTTTTGGGATTGGTCGTGATCTCTTTCAGAAGAGCCGTCACTTTTTCAGGATTCTCAATCTTATCTGCGATTGAGGAAAACACATCCAAGACGTCATTCCCCAAAAGGTCCTGTCTCCTTATGCCGGTTATTCTTTCCACGGAGTGATTTACTTCCGTGATCCTGCAGTTTCTGTCTGTCACGATAATCCCGTCTTCCATTGCATTAAAGATCTCACTCAACGACGCTTTCTTGTATCGCAGGATTGCATAGGTCTGAAGAGAGACAAAAACGAGGACAGGCAGATAGCCGAAGGGATAGACTTCTAAAGGCGGAAAGCAGGATAGAAAATCGACTGACCCCATAGCGGCTATAAGCAAGGATATCGTGAACAGCTTAATCTGATCCCTTTTGATCCCGGGCTCCGTTTTTCTGACAGAGTCGTGATACAGCAGCAGCGAACGAATAATCAGGGCGGAAAAGAAAATCAGGAAAGGAACGGACAGCGGACCGTATAAAACATATCGTCCCCAGAAGTATTCATTGACACCTCTGGCCAGAGTGTCCGTGAAAAGACTTGCGATATAAAAGGTAAAGGCTATGGCATAGTTCGCCACAACATATTTTTTCTTTTCCTCCAATAATCCCAGAGATGCTGTGGTGAAAAAATAAATGCATGGCGCGATCATTACAACCCCAAAAAAGATGAAGATCTTGTAAAAAGAGAGAATCAGCATCGTATTTTTCATTAAGTACATAGAGCCGATTCCGGCTTGCCAAATCCCGCCGCTTACTGTCATAATGAGAAACGATTTGCTGACCGGATTCTTATCTTGAATAAATACATAGATTCCAAGGAGCGTAATCAATAGGGCGGTAATAAACATGGGAAAAGAATAAGGGTTCAAATAGTAGTTGGCGCTATCCAATAGTTGAGCCATTTCATCCTCCTTCCCAGGGCGAGCTGCAACCTGGCGACCTGATAAACAGTCCCCAGACTAATATAGAGGCTGCCGAGGAAACCCCGATTTACGAAAAAGCAACTGTTGGAAATTCTCCCGGCAACCACTGATAAATGAACAAAAGAAGAACCCTAAGCCGTTTCCCCGGGTTCACCACAGGGAAAGTCATGTGGATGGCGACCTCGCCGGTGTTCTCAAGGCGTGTCAGCACGGTTCAGACCATAATACCGCTTGACTTCACCGAATTCACATCTACATTAATCATGTTGCTTATATGTTATTGGCAATAATATCATGGACATTCTTACCATTATTGTAGTTACATCGATATCCTAAGTCAATGCTGCATATAAGCCCCCTAACCTCGTGAGACAGGGTATACCTGAGGATCTTTCCAATGTAGTCATGAAAATGTTCGCAAAAACCTGATGAAAGGTTTAGTTTAATGGAGGAAGTTGTCAAGGTATTAGAAGGCATACTTGCAAACCTTCGGCAATCGGGACGAGGATGAAGCCCATGGGTTTCTGGTATTCCGCCGGTAAGAAAGGGAAGAAGCCACCGGTAAACCGGGATTATGTATGCACTGATGATAAAATGATAACCTGATGTTTGCTGCAGTGGCTGACTGTATGGGTGGACCTGCCGGAGGTGAACGGGCCAATATGATAGCAGCGGAGAGGGAATATGACTATTGGAGGAGTTTGAGGGCTGACATATCCGGCTTTGATCCTATCGCTGAACTCAAATCTTGCATAGGGTCGGCACCAACCGGTCTTTGCAAGCACTCTGTCAGCGCTGTAGGCTTCGCCTCTGCTCCTTCATGTCAATGTTTATCTGTCACAGCTTATCGTAGCCTTGATATGTCCCTTATCACAGGGCGCCAAGCCCGTCTTAAGTTGTGAACCACCGGTTCAACTAATAGGGAGCCTGTACAGATTGTAGGATTGTAACAGGATGAGTGCCAAAAGAGCCCCCTCGCGTCGCGGGAGGGGATTTCGCCGCACTGTGGACCTTAAGGGGTAGGCAGTCTGTAACATTTTAGTAACGTATATAGATACAATCAAAGCAAATTAGAGTTGTCTTGGCGTTGGATCCGCGAATCGGCATATAGAATGTTCTAATTTAGAAGAAAAGGAGATAGAGTCATGCGGTGAACAGGCCTATGACCCTGCTGTTCCCAGGGAGTACCCTGTAGCAAAATGGGTTTCCATACCGGAGCATGTTGAGACTGTGCCAGGCGAGGATGGCAGCCAGGGCTCGAGGGGGCGTGCAGGTTCCGTTCGACGCGAACGGATCAAATACCATCATCATTAGGGGTGATCGATGTGGCGGTCGATAGAACCGGATTACTTGTCCTGACGAGTCTTCTTGCGATGCTGACTCTCGTGGCTGTCGCGCCTCCGGTAGCCGGTGCGGATTGGGACGATACGCTTGTCAATATTGTTTTGTTCGAATCTGATATTAAGGAGGCGCTCCGGGAGATCTCAATGCAGACCGGAGTTGCAATCGTAGTTGACCCTAATGTGACCGGTACCGTCACTTTCGACCTGGTTGACGTTCCCCTTGAGAAAGCCCTGCGGATGATTCTCATGGGAGGCGGGTACGCTTTCAAGCGTGTTGACGACTTTTACATAGTGGGGCTGGCGGACACAAGGAGTCGGATATTCAGCGACTTTGCCGAGGTTGAGATATACTCCTTTAAGAACGCGTCTGCCGCTTCAGCCAAGCTTCTTATTCCGGCTATGTTCGAACCCTACGTGAAATTTGATACCCAATGCGACATTGCGGTGGTGGCGGCTCCAAGGGAACTGACAACCGGCATTCTCGCGTTGCTTGAGAAGCTGGATACCCCGCGTGCGCAGGTTCGAGTAAAGGCACTGGTAACAGAGGTTAGGACAGAAGCGATTAAAGAATGGGGCCTCGACAGTCTGGACTGGGATTTCTCCAAAGGTCAGGTTGTGAAAGACGACTGGACTTTCCTCCTTGGGTTGGCTGCCGGATCCTTTGGGATCACTACTGACATTTTCGGAGCTATAACCGCGAAGGTAAAGGCCTTGGAAAAAGACAAGCAGGCCAAGATTTATGCAGACCCGGTCCTTTTGGTTGCAGACGGCAAGACCGCTGACTTGTTCGTGGGCGACAGGCACAATATCCTGCCGGCTGCTGAGGGTGCCACTTTAACCAGGCTTGAAAAGGTCGAAGCAGGTGCAAAGCTCAAGGTTACCCCTAGAATCTATGGTGATCATGTGGAGATTGCAGTGGAGCAGAAGGTCAGCTATTTCACAGACGACAGTATCTATGGCCCTAAGGTTAGAGCCGCGGAGTTTGGCACCAGTGTGAGACTTGCACCTGGGCAGACCGCGCTTATTGCAGGGCTCACATGCGAGGACTTTTCCTCCAAGGAGTGTAGGACCCCAATTCTCGGAGACATACCCCTCGTCAGGCTCCTGTTCACAAAGAGTGTGGAGCAGAGGATCGAGAGTGAACTTTTGATATTCCTCACTGCTGAGGTTGTGAAGTAGCATGGGTGGCAAGTGGCCTTGGGTCGTTCCGACAATCATAGTGTGCTTGCTGGCTGCTGTGGCTTCTCCGGTGTTTGCGACTGGGTTGTCAGGCAGGGAGGCGGTGTTATACTGCATTGAGGTGCTGGATCTTACGTGCTGCTCAGATCTTGACGCTCTCTACTCCGGGATCCACGATCCAGCGGGTTCAGACCACCTGTGGGCGGTTTCCATCAGCCGGGAGGAGCAGGAGTATCTTGCGGGATATCTTGCCGTGGCTGCTGAAGGGGGTATGGCCCACCGCACGGAAGATTTTACCCGCAGCTCACACCTGCTGGTACTCATGGGGTCTCAGGCGCGGTTTGCGTCCGGTGTGCACTGCTATACGCAGAAGGGGGTCAAAAGACAGGAACTGGTTCTTAACGTACGTCCGGTGCGAATAGTTGAGGGCACAAAAATAATCGTCACCGAAGTGGCCGTGGGAATGGAAGGCGGGAGGCTTCATTCTACTGCAGCCATGGTTACAAGCGTACCCGGGGAGAGAGTGCCTGTGGCCGCTATCAGACGGGTTCGTACGAAAGAAGGACGTACAACCTTCGGAAAGAGAGGGTTTGAGGAGACACGGGACTTTGTGGTCTGCCTTTCAGCTTCCGCTGTTGATATAGAAGAGCATCTGTCCTCGTCATCTGTGGTGCTTTCTGCGGATCTTTACGGTCTGTCAAAGGCATTGGAAGAACCTATCGGCAAGAACACGCGTGTTTCCGTCAAAGGAGAAATAGATCTTCTGATCGGTATTTCCGAGCCCGGAGCGTGGTCGCCTGTGGTTGATGTGCGCCTTGCAGTGGGCGAATCATACGCTGTCGAATTTGGCTTATGTGGGCCTGAGTCGCTATACATGAGCGCTCGGCGACGGCTGAAGTGCATGGACGGTGTATCCCTTGAAGTCATCGCCGGAACTGATATTGGATCCGGCGTCAATCGAGGCATCGTTTTCGGGGTAGGCGATGAGGTCCGCCCCGGAGATGGTCTCATGCTGTTCGGAAAGGTATACCCCACCGTGTTTCGCCTTGATCCGCCTGATCTTGCAGGCGCTGCGTTGTGGGAAGCGGGCGCGAGGCTGGAAGGACAAAGGGTCGGCACCAAGCTGATCCTATTCGGAGATCCGCATCCGATGAGCTTGGAAGCCGAGCTCAGTTGGAAGTGCATGGACAAGGCCGGGCTCGTACTTACAGGAACTTGGGTGTTCCAAGACGGACTTCGTGGATGGCTCGGGTTGAGGTTTCAGTTGTGATGGTCCCGGATAAATACAGGAAAGAGCTCCTCAAGACAGTCTACGCCCCTTGCTTGCAGAGTGTATTCTATCCTACATAATTGCATTATGAAAAAAACAGAACCTCCGGTAAAGCAGCCGTTTGAGGAAAAGCAAAAACCGCTGGAAAGCTATCGGGCCGGCATAAGAGACCAGGCAATAGTTGGCCATTCATCCTTCCATGTGGGCAATAAGACCGTTAAGCCCATCTATACATTCAAGGGTACTGCCGTCACCTTTGACAACTGGATCTCGGGTATCCGCATTAACCCGGAACTTGTCTCCGGAGAGAACAAGATCAAAACCAGCGCCTCGAAGACAGGCGTATTCTTTGAGGATCTTCTGATCCTGGAGGGCTTCTTCCAAACCGAGTTGGAAAGGAGCGTTGTCTTTATAACCTGCCGCACACGGATTCCGCGGGAGAGGACTACGACAATATGCCTTCTTTAACTACAGTCCCCTGAGTTTCAGAACCGACTCCCAAGACTTGAAAAAACCTGAAGGCACAGCCTGCCATCCTGACGTAAGCGCAAAACAGCACCCACCTTAAGGTTACGCTACTGAAGATGGGATAATCCCCTTATAAACATAGACATGGGGCAGATTTCTTTATGTCAATCAGCGAACTTAGAGAGAAACGGAGAGGCGTTATTGATGATTTTAGGAATGGCGGGCAAACAATGGCTGAGTAGCCCAGGGAACGGTGTGGCCGATTTTCGGCCACAAATTTTTTTTGGCTGTATGGTTTTCTGCCACTTTTTGCGGGGCGACAGCGTCAGTGATCGAGAATCAGCCAGCATGAGGCTTATCAGTGACTGATTTCCAGACACGATTTCGCTTCAGGTGCCGGAATATCGAACATCTGATCGCCGGAAATAGGTTCGTTGGGGGATTGCTGACAGAAAGTCAGGCACATTTTCTAAAAAGGTGACAGAAAGTCAGGCGCATTTTCTAAAGAAGTGGCAGGAAATCTTCCACCTGAGCCTCAAGAAGGCACCAAAACCCTTCGTCTGCCCAAAAGTGTGGTCGAAAACCAGGCACCTTTGCTGTTGGAGGTGGCTGAGAACCTGCCACTTACCAGCTTTTTGCTGCAAAAATCAAAAGAGATGGCTGAAATTAAGGCATGGCTTCAAAAAATGTGGCAGAGAATCGACCATCTCTTTTCACCAGTGACGCCATCAAAGACGTGCTCTGCTTCAACAGTGTCCAGTCGCTTACAGTTTTATATTTATATAGTCCTGACCTGGATTCTCGTAAAACGAGACTGATTCGAAAGTGTTCATATAAGCTAAATAGCTTTAGCATCCTAGCTATAATAAACATATAACTTTCTTATATTATTTATATAGACCTCTTGACACAATTGGGTTAGTTATCCTATAATGGGATTGGAGCTCAGAGTTATCCGAGGTGACCCAAGTTGAAGCTGCACGGACCTGATGAACCGGTCTACACTATTGGCGTAGCTGCTCGTTTGCTAGGAGTAAATCCGCAAACATTGCGAGCGATTGAGCGGGAAGGGTTGCTTGAACCTGCCCGAACCGAGGCAAACATGAGGCTTTACTCCGAAAACGATCTGCTGCTGTTACAACGCATATGTTTTTTGATTCAGGAGGAGGGTGTAAACCTTGCGGGGGTCAAGATGATCCTCGAGATTGAGTCGAAGCAGGGGAACACAACAACCAGGTATCGCCAGGTTACGCAGAGCGTCTCCCGCAGAGCCAAGCCTGACGAATGCAAAGACGACTCCTGAGTTAGGATTTTCATCGTTCCAATTTGTCTGTTGAGTAACGGAAGAGGGGGAATCACAATGGGGAAAGTTGTTGGCATTGACCTTGGCACTACAAACTCAGTAATTGCTGTAATGGAAGGCGGCAATCCTACAGTAATAGTCAATGCTGAAGGAGCGAGGCTGACCCCGTCAGTAGTCGGTTTCAGCAAGAACGGCGAACGACTCGTTGGACAACTTGCCCGCAGGCAAGCAGTTATGAACCCGGAGAATACAATCTATTCCATCAAGAGGTTTATGGGGCGCCGCTTCGACGAGGTTGAGGCAGAACACAAGCGTGTGCCATACAAAGTCAAAGCCGCTCCGAACTATGGAATTAAAATAGATGTTCCGGCAACCGGAAAGGAGTACTCTCCTGAAGAGATCTCTGCCATGTTACTTCAGAAGATGAAAACGGATGCCGAGGAATTTCTGGGCGAGTCAATCACCAAAGCGGTAATTACAGTTCCTGCCTATTTCAACGATTCGCAGAGGCAAGCGACGAAGGACGCAGGACGCATTGCCGGACTTGAAGTGCTGAGGATCATCAATGAGCCGACAGCGGCAGCACTTGCGTACGGCCTCGACAAGAAAAAGAACGAAACGATTCTCGTCTGGGACCTCGGCGGAGGCACATTTGACGTTTCCATCCTCGAGGTCGGAGACGGTGTCTTTGAGGTCAAGTCCACTGCAGGAGATACACACTTGGGCGGAGATGACTATGATCAGAGACTTGTGGAGTACATTGCCGATGAATTCCAGCGGGACCAAGGCATCGACCTCAGAAAGGATCGTCAGGCTCTGCAGAGACTGATCGAAGCGGCGGAAAAGGCAAAAATTGAGCTGTCACAGGTTTACGAGACTAACATCAGTCTCCCGTTTATTACAGCGGATCAAACTGGTCCAAAACACCTGGAGACCAAGATAACACGGGCCAAATTCGAAGAGCTGACCGCAGACCTTACTGAGAGATGCACAGGACCCTTCAAACAGGCGCTGAAGGATGCGAAGCTCTCTATGAATGATATTGACGAAGTGATTCTTGTGGGCGGAGCCACACGAATGCCGGTCATTCAGGAGCTGGTAAGGAAGCTGACAGGCAAGGAACCCCATCGCGGCGTGAACCCGGATGAGGTAGTAGCGGTCGGCGCAGCAATTCAGGCAGGTGTGTTGGCAGGTGAGGTGAAGGACGTAGTCCTCTTGGACGTCACCCCGCTCTCTCTGGGAATCGAAACCCTCGGAGGGGTGACCACTAAGCTTATCGAGAGGAATACTACGATACCTACAAGGAAGAGCCAGATCTTCACCACAGCGGAGGATGGGCAGACTTCCGTGGAGATCCATGTCCTTCAGGGCGAGCGCGAGTTTGCCCGTGACAACAGAACACTGGGCCGCTTCACACTGCCGGGCATTCCGCCGGCACCTCGCGGGGTTCCGCAGATTGAGGTGACCTTCGACATAGACGCCAACGGCATAGTCAACGTGACTGCCAAGGACCTTGGAACAGGTAAGGAACAGCGGATAACAATTACTGCATCGACTCAGCTGTCAGATGAGGAAGTTGAGAAGCTGGTGCATGAGGCGGAACGAGCCGCTGAGGAAGACAAGAAGCGTCGCGAGGAGGTAGAACTCAGGAATTCCGCAGACAGCCTGGTCTACATAACAGAGAAAACCCTGCGGGATGTGGGCGACAAGATATCTTCAGAGACAAGGTCTAAGGTGGAAGCGGAGATTGAGAATCTGAAGAAGGCTATCGCCGACAATGATATGGATTCCATAAAACGTTTGATGGATCAGGTCAGGGAAGCCTCCTACAAGATGTCAGAGGAGATGTACAAGGCAACGCAGGAGGCCTCAGGGAGTCAGGACGCCGGCGACGATGGCTTTGATTCCCGGGCCCATGCAGGCGCCGACTCCTCCGGAGACGATGATGATGTGATAGATGCAGACTTTAGGACTGTAGAGGACAAGTAAGATCATAAGTTGCATTGAGTTCCAATTTTACTCCTTTGGGAGTCTCTGAGAAACAGTCTGACGCCGCGCTTGCCCTATCAGGGCGGTTGAGCGGTCAATATAACATAAAAGCTAAATTACTATATGGAGGTGGGTATGAATGGCATTGATGAGTTACGATCCATGGAAGGAGATTTCTGAGATGAGGCGTGCTTTGATTCGCATGTTCGGAGACGATTTCGGTCAGACGTCGCTTGAGAGACAGGATGCCCATAGCGGGTTGTTCATGCCTGTCGACATAGCTGAAAGCGGGGAAGAGTTTGTAGTAACTGCGGAACTGCCTGGAATGAGCCCTGAGGATATCAAGATTACAGTTGTGGATAACCAGGTGACCATCGAAGGGCAGCGCGAGCAGGAGCTGGAGGAGAAACACGGGAACTGCCTGCGGAGCGAAAGACGCTTCGGGCGTTTTTCCAGAAGCTTTGTGTTCTCTTCGCCAATCGATGACACTGAAGTGTCAGCAAGTTACAAGAACGGAATTCTCGAGGTGCGTCTACCGAAGTCCGAAGGTGCGAAGGCCAAACAGATCGAGATTCGCACTGAGTAACAAGGTCGCAAGGCGCACGCAGGGTACGCGGCGTGCATGTGGCATGGGCCGGCTGCAGCAGGGGAATCCCTGCTTGCGGGCTGCCCATGCCTCTTAGAGCAGCCATTTACCAACCATAGAAGGCTTGAATCAATCTTTTGACCCCCGAATCCATGAAGCCATAGCCTAGTGCCATGGAACGGGGATTGAAACCGAAACGGCAGTGAAGGGGTTAGAACGCCGGTAACTCATAATGTGGATGAATGCTTGCGGCCGGCCATGGCCCCCGCGGCTGCACCGAAACCTATGAACCGGAACCATGCTGCGTGTGGCAAATTGTATGGACGGGCGCAGGGGATGGACAATGGAATTCAAGGATTATTACAAAGTCCTTGGTGTGTCCAAGGATGCAAGTGAAAAGGAAATAAAGTCTGCTTACAGGGGGCTTGCGCGTAAGTACCATCCGGATGCAAACCCAGGCGACAGCCGGGCAGAGGAACGCTTCAAGGAAATAGCCGAGGCTTACGAGGTATTGGGTGATCCGGAGAAGAGAAAGCGCTACGACATGCTCGGCGCCAACTGGGATCAGTACTCCAGGGCGGACGCCGGCCGGTCACAGGGAGCAAAGTGGAGAACCCAGCCTGGTTATAAGCGCGCAACTTTCACTTTCGGCAATCTGTCTGATGCTGATTTCAGCGATTTCTTTAAGCAGTTCTTTGCAGATTTCGAATTTGGCGACTACATATTCGGACGGGATCTGTACGATCAGGATGAAAACTATTTCACCGGAAGCAGGCCCGCCAAGCAGGATATAGAACATGAACTTGAGATAGGTCTGGATGAGGCATTGACAGGCAGTCAGCGTCCGATAGAAATAGTGGACCACGAGGACGGTTCCCGACGGAAAATCGTAGTGGATATTCCTGCGGGGGTGCACGACGGCACGCGACTGCGGATTGCCGGCGAGGGTATGGGTTCGTCGGGAGGCCGAGGGGATCTTTATCTTAAAGTGCGAATACGCCTCCACCACGGGTACCAACTTCGCGGTGATGACCTGCATACAGAGGTAGACGTTCCTCTTACAGTTGCGGTTTTGGGGGGTGAGGTCAAACTAGAAACCCCCACAGGAGATACAATTTCGGTAAAGGTTCCTCCGGAAACCCAAAACGGTCAAGTCCTGCGCTTGCGGGGTCTTGGAATGCCGTCGACCAAAGGCAAAAAGAGAGGGGATCTCCTAGTCAAGGTGAATGTAGTCTTGCCTCGAAACCTAAGCGAGCAGGAGCGGGAGCTCTTTCAAGAACTCGAACGATTAAGAACGGGTGTCGGTCAGAATAACGCTGACCCGTCAGGAGGGATGAAACATGAGATTTGATAAGCTTACAGTGAAATCCCAGGAAGCAATAGCACGCGCGATGAGCATTGCCAGGGAAAGGCAACACCAGAGCGTTACGCTGATGCATATACTCGCCGCCTTGCTCGAACAGAAGGAAGGCGTTGTCCCTCCTGTCCTATCCAAGCTGGGTATTGCCATCGATGCGCTGGCTAAGGCAGTCGATTCATCCTTGGAGAAACTCCCCAAAGTCTACGGGCAGGAGGCAGGGCAATACTTGTCTGCAACCGCAGCTATCGTGCTGGATGATGCCACGTCCGAAGCCGAACGGATGAAGGATGAGTACGTCAGTGTCGAGCACATCCTTCTGGCGATGGCTGCTACTGATGATGAGGCAGGGCGTCTGCTTAGATCGATGGGAGGGACCAAAGACGCGATATATAAAGCACTCGTGGATGTGCGGGGCACACAGCGAGTGACGGATCAGAATCCTGAGGACAAGTATCAGGCACTGGAAAGATATACTCGGGATCTTACTGACCTGGCGCGCAAAGGGGTTCTCGATCCCGTTATCGGGCGGGATGAAGAGGTCCGCCGGGTGATTCAGGTCCTGTCCAGGCGGACCAAAAACAACCCTGTTCTCATCGGCGAACCGGGCGTCGGGAAAACCGCTATTGCTGAAGGGCTTGCCCAACGCATAGTTGCCAACGATGTGCCTGATAGTCTGAAGGACAAGCGCGTCCTCTCATTGGATCTCGGCGCATTAGTGGCAGGCAGCAAGTATAGGGGCGAATTCGAAGACAGGCTAAAAGCAGTATTGAAGGATATAGAAGATTCAGAAGGCCGGATAATTCTGTTTATCGATGAACTTCATACATTGGTAGGCGCCGGGGCGGCAGAAGGTTCAATTGACGCATCGAATATGCTCAAACCTGCACTCGCCCGCGGCGAACTCAGAGCGATCGGCGCAACAACCATAGACGAGTACCGTAAGTACATCCAGAAAGACGCAGCGCTTGAGCGAAGGTTCCAACCTGTAATGGTTGAAGAGCCTTCTGTCGAAGATACTATCGCGATACTCAGAGGATTGAAGGAAAGATACGAAATTCATCACGGGGTCAAAATAAGGGATTCTGCTTTAGTGGCAGCTGCGGTCATGTCCCATCGATATATTTCCGACAGGTTTCTGCCTGACAAGGCTATCGATCTCATGGACGAAGCAGCGTCAGCCCTCAGAATGGAAATAGACTCCATGCCTGCTGAGATCGACGAAGTGGAGCGCCGTATAATGCAGTTGGAGATCGAGCGTCACGCCCTCGAGAAGGAAGAGGATGAAGCCTCCCGTGAGAGGCTCATCAGGCTAAACGGAGAACTGAAAGACCTTAAAGAGAAATCTGAGTCTATGAAGGCGCATTGGCAGAAGGAAAAAGAGACCATTGTACGAATAAGAGAGATCAAGCAGAAGATAGAAGAAGCTAAGATTGAAGAACAGGCCGCAGAGCGCGCAGGGGACCTTGGACGCGCTGCTGAACTACGCTATGGAGTGCAGCTGTCCCTTGAGAAAGAACTTGATCAGGCTAACGAGGAGCTGGCCGCCCTCCAGAAGGAGAAGCGCTTTCTCAAAGAGGAAGTGGATGATGAGGACATTGCCGAGATAGTGGCCAAATGGACAGGAATTCCCGTAACACGGCTGCTGGAAGGGGAGCGGGAGAAGCTCCTTAGGATGGAGGAATTCCTCAGGCGAAGAGTTGTCGGTCAGGATGAGGCAATAGAGGCGGTATCCAACGCGGTCAGGCGTTCCCGTTCAGGGCTTTCCGATCCCGAACGACCCATCGGCTCATTCCTCTTCCTGGGCCCCACCGGCGTAGGCAAGACAGAGCTGGCAAAGGCATTGGCGGAGTTTCTCTTTGATGATGAACGCGCCATGATCAGAATAGATATGTCCGAGTATCAGGAAAGGCACACAGTGGCCAGGCTGATCGGGGCTCCGCCCGGATACGTCGGTTATGAAGAAGGGGGACAGCTTACTGAAGCAGTCAGGAGGAGGCCTTATTCAGTAATACTGTTGGACGAAATCGAAAAGGCGCATCAGGAAGTCTTTAATGTCCTGCTGCAGCTCCTCGATGATGGCAGATTGACGGATGGTCAAGGCCGGACCGTGGATTTCCGCAATACCGTAGTGATAATGACGTCCAATCTGGGCAGCCAGTATATCATGGAGCATGCCACAAGCAGCGAAGAGCGGATGAGAGACTTGGTTATGGAAGTGCTTCGTGAAGCATTCAGACCGGAGTTTCTCAACAGAATCGATGAGGTGCTGATCTTCAACAGGCTCGGACCGGAAGAATTATCGAAGATCGTCGAGATTCAGCTGGACTTGGTCTGCGATCGAGTCGCATCACAAGGTTTTTTACTGGAATGGACAACTGAGGTGCGAGAGTTTCTGGCTGAATCAGGATATGATCCGGCGTACGGGGCCAGACCCCTCAAACGCGCGATTCAAAGGGAACTCGAGAATCCGCTGGCCATTGAGATACTGCAAGGCCGATTCGTGCCAGGCGACAGCATAAGAGTAAGTATCGAAGATGCGGACGGACAAGGCAAGGTTTTGGTGTTTCAGAAGGCTTAGTGGAGAAGCCGGCACGCGGAGACGAGACCTCGGCGAGTGCCTTGTTTGATGTAATCAGCAGTTGTATTTGCATATATGACTTCTGAGACGATTGGCAGAAGATTGTTGCTTAGAGACTTCTTCAAGCAATCCAAGAGAGAAGAGAGGCGTTGTTTGCGCCATATTGCATAGGGGCATGTGCGGTAGTGCTCGGAACGGACAGGCGTGTTAGGAGCCAAGCCGCATATGCCCCGGTTGTATAACACCTAAAAGGGACTCCTATTTTACATATGTGAAGACTTCTTTGTTTCTGGGTTTTGCCGGAGGGCTGTCGCCGTCTATGTATCCCAAAGTCACAGTGCACACATGGGCATAGCCGTCAGGGACACCCAACTCCTTCAGTAATTCAGCGCCTTTTCTTGATTCAAAAATGAGCTCAGGCGATGTCATTATACATGAACCAATGTTTAAGGATTCCGCTGCCAGAGCGATGTTCTGCGCTGCCAGCGAACAGTCGATTTCAACAAATCGGCTTGTGGAATCACCTGTGATTATTATCACTGTGGGAGCGTGATAAAAAGGGCTGAAGTCAGGTTGAGCCGCTCTGTTAGCCATGGGCTCAGGACCTGCTTTCATGCTTTCCCTGGCCACGTCAGTAAGCTTTGCCAGCACGTCCTTGTTCTGGATAACGGTAAAATGCCACTTCTGCTGATTCATAGCGCTCGGAGCCTGGATCGCAGCCTCAAGAACAGCCTCAAGTTCCGAATCTGTTATTTGCTCCGGCTTGTACTCCCGGATGCTCCGTCTTCTTTTGATGACCCTAAGAGTCTCGTTCATGGTTTTCTTAATTGCCTCCTTTCTGATTATCAATAAACAGTTTCTCGGACATTCAACATTTTCCTTCCGGAACACTTTCCAGTGTGGATTCATTAAGGTCTTTCGGGATGGCGTATCATGTGGTATAAGAGGGACCGGTGCCGGTCCGAACACGGTTTATCAGCTAATCTCAGCGTGTTTCATATGTCTGTGATTATAGCTGTCAGACAACGACTATAAAAGAAAGCCACACTTGCTCTTGAAGATTCAAGGCCTATCAGGCGATGGTCCAGTGGCATTATATGGGATAATGCTGTATAATATTCCATGGAAGATAAATCCAATTTAGGCCGTAATCACCGCTTATTTGAAGCAGACTCTACAGTATTTACTTGTCAATTAAACAAGTAATGTAAAACTCTCAATACATGGTGCTGCCTCATGCTTTAAAGCCACCGTCCATGTCCGCAGTGCTGAGCCGTTTAGAGGAGCTAACGTGAGGCAAGGGAGGTAGACCGGCCGGAAGGAGGACCCCTGTTTTGTCAACAGGAATCCACCAGTTGAGAGTGTTTTTTCTTGGTTTGTTCCATATTGTGAGACCAGGTGAGATTCAGCCTATCGCTGTTGGAAGCGGGCATAAGGCATGGTCCTTATTCAAATACCTGCTTTTCCACAGAGGTACTGCCATTGCCACGTCTGACGTCATGGATTTATTCTGGCCCAATCGAATCGATTCGGATGATACGTCCCCGCTGAGAACAGCTATCAGCAGGCTTAAGAGGACCCTTGAACCTAACAGCCAACCCTACTCACGCTCTTCCTACATAATTTGCACACGAGACTACTGTGCTTTTAATACAGCAGCTCCACTCTGGGTGGATGCGGAGGAATTTGAGAAGAAATGCAATATAGCCAGGAAGACTGACATTTCCAATCCGGCAACCTCCGCCGAAATCTATTTCGACGCCCTCTCCATGTATCGCGGGGACTTCTTGGCTGAAGACGTCTACGTGGACTGGACAATGATTCCCCGCGAACACTATCGAAGGTTGTTTCTTGAATCATCGCGGGATGCTGCCAGGCGCCTTCTGGACGCAGGCGATTTGCAACGTGCGCGGATCGTCCTTGAAAGAGCCCTCCAGGTGGACAGGTTCGCTGAGGAAATGCACTTGACGTATCTTAAGGTTTTACTGGAGCTAGGTGAGAACGCCGCGGTCGTGGAGCATTATACGTACTGTACCCGCCTTTTTTACATCGAGCTTGGTGTTCTTCCTTCGCCGGAGCTCCTGAAGGCATATGACAAGGCAAAGGAAGGCCTGGGCACAACCTCGCAAAAGATCTCACGCTTCAAAGCAATGACTGTCCCGAATCGTATGAAGCAGAATTGGACATGAATGTGGGACGGCTTGCTTCAATGTCATATGAGGACTATTCATGAGAAGCACTGAACTAGCCTTCATGCGACGGGAAGGATCCCGGTTCACCCATAAAGCTTAGAATCGGTAACATTTCAGTAACTTAATCAGGGAAAATGAAAAAAAAGAATAAACCGGAGATGCCTTCTTGTTTGGCGAGGATAGTAAAGAAACCGTAATGATCGGTGCTTGTGAATCTTCGCTTTGGAATGCCGGTGAACGGGCGGCGAGGATATCAAATCCCAATTGTAGACACTTAGGATTCACGGTAGGTGTTACCTTGTTGTTTGACGGAGAATCGGCATATTGCCGGAAAAAACTAAGGACGAAGGGAGATAGGTTTTCTATGAAGAGAACAGCAACTACGGTTTTAGTTTTCTTGGTCCTGACGTTGGCATCAGCTTCAACGTCCGCAGCCACTCTTGCAGAAGGGAGCCTTCCTGTCAACATAACTGTGGATGAATGTGCATGGGTGTCGTTCAATGCTCCATCCGATCCCATTACGGTCATACCTGATGGCAAAGGCTTCTTCTCTCTGTCTTGGCAGGGTTCTGATGCAGAGATGAGTCTCTATGCGAATAGACCAGTCAAGCTTTCTGCTTTTGCAGGCCATGATTTCGGTGATTTGGGCGCAGACCTTGCAGCTAACCTCAAATTCGCGATTAAGTTCTCCAGTACGGGCCACGTAGTTGACATTCCTCTTGACGGAGAGCTACGTGTCATCAATGACATTGTCATAGGCTGGAGCGACAATACGTATGGATCCGCGAATGCCGAGATATTCCTTGTTCCGGAGAGTAACTCCTGGAGTGATTGGTGCAACCTTTCAGCCGGCGAATACCAGGCCACGATTACCTTCACCCTTGCCGCTGCTGAGTAGGCTTGGTTTCGTTCTCTGTTCTATGGACATACGAGTGTAAACTCGAGCTATCTTTGATCCATACGCGGCGACTAATGCCCGGAGGTCTTCGGCTCAAGGGCGTGATAGGCAGCCCTTGCTTCAGGGGGTTGTTATCCACCGGCTGTTTCTTACTACGGTCCGGGGCGATAAAAACCCATTCCGGGATATCGGTCGCCGCGAGTACGCTCTCGAGGTGATGTTGGAGTGCCCCGAAATAGGTGGTCAACTGCAGTTTTTGTACTCATGCTGGCGTGTGCCGCCTGTCTTGTTACGACCCCTTGCTTTGCAGCCGGTGTTCACCCACTGGCTATAGATGTATCTGCTAACCCCGGCGATATGGTGGATTTTGAGCTCTTTCTCACTCCCGGGGAAAAGCCGGAGAGAGTCAATCTGAGCCTTTATCGGCTTGTCCAGCAGTTGAACGGGGAATTGGACTATGAGCCTGCGGAACCAGCTGACTGCCCGCAGGGAAATTGGGTTTCCATGCCGATGCAAGTTGAGGTTCTTCCGGGTCATGATACCAAGGTTTCGGGGACAGTGCGGGTTCCGTTCGATGCCGTAGGATCCAACACTATCATTATTATGGTGGAGCCGGAGCATGAGAAGAAGGATGCGGAAATCTCATTCCGCGTCAGGTACGCGGTGAGGTTAACCATCAGGGTGGACCGCCCCGGGCTTCGACCTTCCGCAGAGATAGTCGAGTTTTGTGTTGTGAAGGACGAAAAGGGCGAACCTGTCATCCAGGCACGGGTAAGGAACACTTCGGCTCTGGATTATCTGACATCTTGCGAGGTCACAATTCGAGATCATAGGAGAAGGTTGTTAGAGCGCGTGGAATTGAAACCTGCGAGCTACCGGAGTGCAGGCATTTTAGAATCCCGGCTTTATCCCTTCAGTGAAGTTCTGTACACCGGAAAGCCTCTGGATGCGCTGTTGCCCGGTACCTATGAACTGAGGCTTTTCTTTAGATATGCGTCTCGCTTACAACTGGTCAAGGCGAAGAATGTTACGATCAAGGACTGCGATTACGTGTTTCCGGCGTCCAAGCTTAAATCTATTAAGGTGACGCCGATGGATCTGGAATTTACCGGACGGCCGGGCGAGGTTTCGAGTAAAGGCCTGAGACTCGAGAACAGAGGTAAGGAGACTGTCACTATCGTGCTAGAACCTGCGGACATCGAGCCTTGCTACGCCTATTCCATTTTCAGCAACGCTGAGTTTGAGGTAAGAGGCGGTCCTTGTATAACAATTCCACCTGGCAGAACAGTCAATGTCGTTACTCGTGTCAGATTTCCAAAGGATTCGAAGGTTCAAGGCAATTACGGTCTCCTCCGGGTGAAGGCCTATTCAACTAACAAGGAATTCGTAGAGGAGTCGGTTGTGAACCTGTCTGCTACCGTCCTCGGGAGTCATGTCTGCTCTGCTAAGATCCTGAGTGTGTCTATGGAGCGTGACGGAGACGATCACGAGATCTCCATGGTCATCGAGAATACCGGCAATGTTAAGACACACGTCACGGCTTGTGCAGTACTTAGGGATGCCAACAGCGCCATTGCAGGCAATGTCAGACTGGGAATCGACAAGATGCAATCTGCATCGGTGCTTCCTTCAAGGTTCGCAACGCTTACCGGCACAGTCAAAGGTCTGAAGCCAGGAGCCTATAAGGCCGAAGTCAGAGTCTATGAAGGCAGCAGACTTCTCGGATTCGAGATCCTGGACGTGGAGCTGAAAAGGTGAAGTAATAGGATTCAATAGGTCGAGTTCTCCAGTGTCTGCCTGAAGGGTAAGTCAACCTTAGTCAGTGAAATCGATATGGTTGTCGATAAAACCTTCCTATTTGTGCAACTCATCGCTATAATATTACTAACGTCTTTTGTGCCGACAGCCTCGTTTGGCGCATATTCACCTTAATTCCCGGGCCCAACCGCTACGGTAATACGGTAATGAGCAGCTTTCGGCAGGTTACTATTGGTCTTCATTTCCATGGGTGTAGACCGCCTACTGAGTGGCGTTTTATGGCAAAGTAATTGAGGCGTCGCTCTCATGTCCGGTGTACAGTCTGTGTCAGGAGAAAAGGGAATATGTCCGAGCAGTATAGATCTGTGACATGCAATATGTACTAACGCTGCAGGTGTATGTGTATTGATTGGAGTTGGTAAAGATCGATCGAGTTATTATTACGCTGGCATTAACAGTAGTCGGAGGATCCGTCGGATATAAGCTGGGTATTCCTGCAGGAACTCTACTGGGCTCAATGATGGCGGTAGGTGCGGCAAGCCTGTTAGGAGTTAAGACGACGATGCCGGAGTCGTACAATATCATAGCTCAGATGATATTAGGAGGATTTTTAGGGTTAACTATCACCAGGGACGTGTTGACAGATCTCAAGACTTATCTTGTGGCGTCACTTTTGGTGCTGGTCTTGCTTTCAGTCTTTGGAATATTGACAGGGTGCATCGTCAGTAAGCTTACCGGGTTGGAGCTGTATACCTCGCTCCTCGGCAGCGCGCCAGGGGGAATGCATGAGATAGTGGCGCTTTCACAAGCGTACGAAGTGGATCACTCTGCGGTTGCAGTTATTCAGACTGTGCGGAGGATTATGATAGTTCTGATATACCCGCTCTTAGTCACTGCGGTATCGAAGTTAATCCGCATACTTTACAGAGCAGGCGGGTAATTGTCGTTCTTTCAATCCATCGGCACGGTAAACATACACAAGGAACATGAGAACAGTCTATTTCTCGCAGCATGTCTTGGATTTTGGAGTGGACCCTTCTACTGCTCCAGCCATGTGGTATTTGCATCAACTGTAACCAACTTGGCGTACAGGCCGTTCAACGCGACGAGTTCCTCATGGGTTCCTTCTTCCACTATCTCACCTTCATCGAGTACAACAATTCTGTCAGCATGGCGAATGGTTGACAGGCGGTGGGCGATTACTATCGTAGTTCTGCCTCTCGTAAGCTTCTGTAATGCAGATGAGATCTTGGCTTCTGTTTCCGTATCCACAGATGATGTGGCTTCATCCAGAATAAGAATGGGCGCATCATAAAGGAGGGCTCTTGCTATTGCAAGCCTTTGCTTCTGTCCGCCTGAAAGCCTCACGCCTCGTTCGCCTATGTGAGTATCATATCCGTTCGGCATCTCCCGGATGAATTCGTCGGCTCCTGCAACAATTGCAGCTTCAACGATTTCTTCCAAAGTAGCGTCAGGACTTCCGTACGCGATATTCTCAGCGACTGTCCCGTTAAACAAGAACACGTCCTGCAACACCATGCTGATGTGTCTGCGAAGAGAAGAGAGCTTGACAGTGCGGATGTCTGTTCCATCCACCAAAATGCGTCCTTCCGTAGGATCATAAAACCTAGGAATAAGGTTAGCCATTGTGGTTTTCCCGACACCGGTAGGACCGACAAGAGCAACCATCTCGCCGGGTTTGATTTCCAGGTTTATATTCTTTAGTACAGGTGCATCGTCATACTTGAAACAGACATTTTCATAGGTTATGTATCCTTCAACCCTTTCCAGCTCTACAGCATTAGGTGCGTCATGTATGTCGGGTTCCGTGTCAAGCACTTCGAAGTAACGGTCAGAGGCAGCCAAGGATTGCTGAAGGGATTCATTGAGTCGGTTAAGCCTCATGATAGGCTCATAAAAAGAGGTTACATACAGAAGAAACCCGGTAATGTCAGCTATGGATATCTGGCTCTTGAGCGCCATCAGGCCTCCGAACAAAACAACTGAGACTGTCCCTAGGCCTGCGAAGAAGTCAATTGCGCCATGAAAGCAAGCGCTTGTTGAGACAGCCTTAGTAATCGCTGAAGAGTGCACCATGATGCGCTGTCCGACAGATTCCATTTCCCGTTCTTCTTGGGTGAACACCTGAATCTCCCGCATTCCGCTGAGATTATCATGTAAAGCAGCGTTAAGATCCCCGAGTTTTGTCTGGGCATGGCGGAAGAGGGGGCGTACGTGACGGTTGTACATGATGAATCCCAGTATGATAAGGGGGATCGGTATCAGGGTGTAAAGAGCCAGGTTCGGATTGATTGAAAAGAGGACAACGAACACTCCAAGGACTGTAAGGAGGCTGACGATGACTTCAGGGATTACATGAGCAATTAATGCCTCAAAATAGGCGGTATCGTTGATTGCCCTGGACATGATCTGCCCTGTCTGAGTTGCCGAGTAGTACTTGGGAGACAGTCTTTGCAGGTGTTCATATATTTCTTTTCGTGCCGCAGCGACGCTGCCCCATCCAGCAACATGGGTAGCCCAAGTCTGAAGGGCCTGGAAAGCAGGTCTGAGAGCATACACCAAAAGCAGCATAAGAGATATGTTGATTATCCGGCTTGCGTCTGCCTGCCCATGGCCTATGCTTTCTTCGATTGTGCTGACAAGGCTCCTCACCAGCCAAGGACCGGCTAAAGTAGCAGAGGTCACTCCCAGCATAGCAATGAGTGCCAGAACCATCCAACGCCAATACTTGCGTGATATCATAATAAGACGAGTTATGTGTCGCAAATTCAAGTCACCCCGTGTTATCCTTTCTATATTCAAACCGTTATGGTTGTGCGGTTTCTTGGTATTTCAAGCTCTTTTTGCCCAGAGGTTGGCTCGGAAGCGTTTTACTCCCTAAAATATTAATGTTCTTTTTTTAGAGAAAAGATCCTTCGGAGTAATGTCATATCTGCCTTCGCCTTAGAAGCGAATTCGTCTGAGGTTTGCCGGGTGAAGCCGGGTTTACCGGGGAAGGCTCCTAAGGTGCATATGTGGAATCAGTGGTATATTCCGTGAATTCCAAGAAAGAGACGCAATCCTTTGATTTTGACGGGAAGTGATTACATCTATAGGATTCATGCGTAAGTTGTTTATTTCTTACGTTCTTCTCGTTCCATCACAAACGTGATGAAGTCCTCAATGCTTCGTTTTCCTTCAGATGAAAGCTTGGTAGGCACTCTAAACCACGTTTCACCAAGGATTTCTTCCAATTCGTCCTGGGACAGCTCATGGGAAGAGTACTCTCCCGTCACTCCGAAGATTTCAGCAAGCCGGTCGATGAGGTCAGACGGCAACCTGGTCAATCCCATTTCATACCGAGTTAAGTCCGTGACGCTGATTTTGAGACGGTTGGCGAGCTCTTCTCTGCTCAACCCCTGGGATTTCCGAATCGCCACAAGATGTCTCGCAGCGACAATAACATCGGTATCAGGTTCTACAGTCATAGGATCATCAGTCCGTCCTAGGAGGTAGTCTGTGCTGACGCCGAAGAAATCAGCCAAGCGACAGACGACCTCGAAATCAGGTTCTCGTTTCTTACTGGGAGCTTCATATCCTGCTACTGCGGCACGTGATACTCCTATAACTGCCGCCAGATCCTCCTGAGTAACACCATAGTGCATCCTTAGCTGTTTCAGTCTTGTTGCGAATGTGGCCATGAGCTAACCCTCCATTTCCACCATAACACCATTGTTCCCATTAGGCATGTGGCTTATAGGAATCATTGAGGGTCAAGTTGTTGACAATGTGGCAGATGGGCACTACAATAAAGGAGAGTTTTTCCATCCCGGCAAGTTCATGGCAGAAGAAAGTTTCACACCGGTTGGTTGAGATATCTGCGGAATACCGATTCCATGGGCCCTCTTTTGCTTCTGAGTGAATTCATCACACTGAGATGCGGAGAATAATCCTTCCTCGCTTATTACCGGAGATGCCGTAAGCTGCTCCGGCTGTCTTTAAGGTGAATAAAGGCGTGAAAAAACAGTTGGATTTTGACTTTGACACCTCAGGGTTAAGGTAGGTATAAGGAGTGATCATGGTGCAGGAATTTATCAATAAGGATGGTAGATTTATTATTGAGAATCTCATCAAGGTCATTGAAGAAAACGCCGATTATTTGGATGAGCTTGACGGAGCAATCGGTGACGGGGATCATGGTGTCAACATGAGCAAAGGTTTTGTTCTGTGCGCGGAAGATTTGAAGAGGGACGATTTGAGTTTTTCGTCATCACTCGAGGTCCTGGGGCAGACATTTGCCATGGAAATCCACGATCTTGCGGGCCCTTTGTATGGCGCCTTTTTCTTGGAAATGGCCTTAGCCATCAGGCACACGTGTATAATAGATAAAGACGTATTTGGCAGAATGTTGGATGGAGCTATGAAAGGGGTTCAGGATATCGGATGCGCTGAACTTGGGGATAAAACGATTCTGGATGCATTGATTCCTGCGGTTGAAGCATATAAGAAAGCAAAAGACCTGGGTTTTCGAATTGCCCTTGGGGAAATGAGAAGGGCTGCGGAGAAGGGCAAGGAGTCAACTCGCGACATGGTCGCCAAAGTCGGGAGAGCGAGCAGGCTCGGGGAAAGGTCCAGAGGCTGTTTAGATGCCGGGGCAACTTCATGTTGGTTGATTTTGGAGTCGTTTGCTGATTCGATCTTGTCAGTAATATGAGGACCGGACACAATAGCGCTGAGGTTCATAACTTGTCATAAGTGCAATCGCAAAGCCGAGTAAAAAGAGGTGTAGCGTATGCGATTCCTTTTGGCTGCCATCGTTGGCTATTCTGTAGGCTCGGTATCTTTTGCCGTGATCGTGGGCAGAGCGCTTAGGGGGATTGACGTCCGCAAACATGGGTCCGGCAATGCCGGAGCAGCCAATGTCGGAAGTCTGTTGGGCGTAGAATATGGCATCTTGGTAGCTTGCTGCGATATAGCCAAGGGAATGATTGCCGCAATCTTCGGCCGGGCGATAGGCGGAGCGACCGGTCAGATGGTGTCCGGAGCAGCCGCTGTGATCGGGCACATCTTGCCTATCTGGTTTGGATTTAGGGGCGGGAAAGCAATAGCCACGTTTTTCGGCTCATGCGTGCTTACTGTGCCGACCGTGGTGCTGATTGCAGGCGCACTGTGGCTCATGATGTATCTCCTTTTGCGCCATGTTGCCAAGGCGTCTGCAATAGCTTCGTTCAGCCTGCCTCTCATAGGCCTGGTATTGCGGCTTCCATGGCAACAGATACTCTACCTCGGGGTGATGGGAGCAGCCATCTGCCTGAGACATATCCCTGACGCGTGCGCGTCGGGAGAAGGGAACCGCTTCGAGTTCTAACGCCACACTGTAATCCCTTATTGACTTGAATTTGGCTGATTCTTGGACGCGGAGACATTGTCAGTGTCGATATGAGGATATTGAACTATAAGAGCGGTTCTACCGCTTCTCTGTATATTGATCACAGATCACGCCAGAAGAAGACATGCCATATATTCCTACTCCGTTATCTAAGGATTATTCATAATATTGTATTTTTTTATGTTTTCCTTTGAAATATGCGATTTTATCTCTATAATACTAACTGACAACCCTATAGAAAATGGGTAGCAGAAGCATACGGTTTTGATCAAATTAGGCTGATAGCCTTTGGTATGGAGGTGATTACGATAGAATTCAGAATCCAGCTTGTTGGTCTGATTGTCGTGCTATGCTACATAATTTTCAATATTGACGACGTAATTTGGGAGATAGTTCATTTAATCAAAAAAAGAAGGGTGGATTCCGAAGCAGACCGGGTGTCTATGGAGAGTCTGGAGGCGATCCCGTCCAAGCTCCTTGCAGTTATAGTAGCAGCATGGAATGAGGACAGCGTTCTTGAACCCATGATTGAAAACATGCTGGCATCCGCGCATTACCCGGAGTCTATGTATTATGTTTTCTTGGGTGTATACCCAAACGATGACGCAACTGTCGCTGTTGCCAAAAGGCTTGAAAGAAAGTACAAAAACGTTCATATGGTAATGAACGTCCATGCCGGGCCGACGTGTAAAGCCGACAATATTAATAACGTAATCGCATTCATAAAGCAGTTCGAGGCTGACCGCGGTTGGCGCTTCAGTGCTATCATAGTACATGATTCTGAAGATGTTGTGCATCCTTATGAATTCAAGGTTGCAAACTTCCTCCTGGAACGTTATGATGCTCTGCAATTTCCTGTATTCCCCCTGCAGAGAATGCCCACCCTTAAGAATTTCTTCAGAGGCATGACTTCGGGAACGTACGCTGACGAATTTGCACAAAACCATTTCAGAATTATGGGAATGCGGGATACTATGTCTGCCATAGTTCCTTCCGCAGGTACAGGATTCGTCATTTCACACCGTATATTGGATGAATATGAAAATGAACCCCTGTTTCCTGAGGATAATCTCACTGAGGACTATAAACTTTCACTTATCTTAGCCGAGAAGGGCTTCCATGTACACTACGTCTTGGAAAAGGTGCAGCGTTTGCTTGATAATAGTACTGTTAAATGGGACTATATAGCTACCCGTAGCATTTTTCCTGCTACCTTTAAGAAAGCCGTTCAACAGAAAACACGGTGGATATACGGCATTACCATGCAATCGATAACTTTTACCGATATTTTTAAACCCAGTGAACTCAGCTTCGCGGGCAGATATACATTGTACAGGGATTGGAAGGCGAAAATCGTCAACCTGCTTGTACTACCGGGTTATCTTGTCTTTATCTATTTTATTGTATCGTCGTTCGTATCGCTTCCCATTATGTATCCTGTAAGTACATTCGCCTGGCGGGCATGCATTTTACTGACAACGATAATGATCTTTCACCAAATAACACGTGTAATTGCAATACAACACATCTACGGTTTTAGAAGTGTGGTCTTTGCCTGCCTGTTGCCACCATTGATGCCCATCCGTCTTATTTGGGGCAATATAATCAATCTGTCAGCAACCTTGTGTGCGTGGAAACAGCTGTTTTTCGGCACCCAAAAGGGTAATAAGAAAAAGAAGGTGGCCTGGCACAAAACAAACCACGAGTTTTTGGAGGAGCATGTTCTACATCGCTATCACCGCAATGTCGGTGACGTCCTTTTGGAGAAAGGATACCTTGATTCAGATACATTACAAGTAATTCTTGACCAATCTCTTAAGGAAGGTTGCCGTCTTGGTGACGCTCTTTTGCAGAGCGGTGCTGTAACAGAGGAGCAGCTTATGACTGCAGTTGCAAGCTCTCAGCACAGATTGTTCGTAAAGAACATTTCATCATTCACCTGCGATATTGCAGATGATTTTGATAAAGAATGGCTTGAGCAATCGTTAGTCTATCCCCTTTTGAAAACGAAGAATGGCTATGTTATGGCTGAAACAAACTTCACACAGGCAGACGTATATGAGAATCTCGAATTTGAAGGAATTGAAATTCATACTGTCTACACAACAAAGACCAAAATACTGGATTCTATTCATGGCACTGACACTGTAAAGGGCTATTTAAACATCGATTTCATTACTGAACTGCTGATGCAAGACAAAATAACATGGCAGCAAGCAGTGCTGGCTCTGGATAATCAGGATTTCACACCTGATATTCTGGGATATATGGGGCTGAAACCAAAAGAAGCAACAATACAAATGCTTCCCGGTATTGAGGCCGGCGCAGCATTTGCTGCTGCTCAAGAAGCTGCCGCCACAACAGATTAAAACGTGAACTTCCCATATTTATGTTTTTTATGATTCGGAGCATCAAGATTCTCATAGAATTTCTTTAATTCACTCGATCTCTATCTGAGGATGCTGAAGATCCGATCAGATACGGGTTGAGAAACGCTTCAGCTCCGGACTACCTGGCATCCTGTGAGGTTACGGTCCGTGATTCCGGATAGGATATTTGGTAATTGGCATTGAATATTGATCTATCGGAAATGAGAGCAAGGAATGTGAATGGTACTGTAATTGTCTCAGCCATCGGCATGCCCGCAGCATACCTGTATATGCGTAAATTTAAGAAGTTACATATCGGAATAACCGGATTGGCAATAGTCTGGGTTTTGCTTCCGGTTTTACTTAAAGGGTATGATCCCATTTACGTCACAATCCTTGTATCTGCCGCCATCACTGTTGTTACACTTGGAATCGTAGGCGGCTTTAACAGAAAAACCCTAACTGCCATATTAGGCACCACAAGCGGAGTGATTATTGCGGGACTGATCGCGATGATTGTGGGTTCAGCTGCCCGCTTCAGCGGCTTCGGAGCTTAAGAAGCAACGATGCTCCTTTATATACCTCAGGAGTCCAGTTCGATTTCCATAGACTCCTGTTTTCCGGGATGATCATAGGAGCTCTCGGCGCTGTAATGGACGTGGCGATGTCTATCGCCTCGTCGATGGAAGAAGTTATGCCGGCGGGACCGAGAATTACGCAAGAGCAGCTGCTTTGCTCTGGGCTGAAGATAGGACGAGACATCATGGGCACCATGTCCAACACTCTTATACTGGCGTACACAGGTGGTTCCATCCCGTTGCTTCTACTTTTTTTGGCGTATGAGACATCACTCATGGAAATAGTCAGCGTTGACTATATTGCCACGGAAATAGTGAAGGCGCTTGCGGGAAGTATCGGCCTTATTGTCGCTATGCCCATTACTGCGATTTTAGGAAGCCATCTACTGAAACCAAGAACCGGAAAAAGACGTATGACACCCTAACATCGTTTCTAAAGGCATCACCTATAGGTACGCTATCTTCGCTTGAAGGATAAGTACAAACAACGACTCTCTGAGGATCTTAAAGCCCACATAAGAGAGGCTATGCAGAGTAACCCATCCAGTAAAGAAGGCCGGACACAAGAGTTTAGGGAAGGCGGATTCTGCTCTCATCAGACGTTGTCTTCTTGTCGGTAGCCGGCTTTCACGAGAACGGGCATTCCTTGATGTTTATGCCAAAGATAGTATAATATGTATAAAGTCCTGTTTTGCTCTCAGTTATTCATTTTCCACAATACTTCTAAAAACTTCTGACAATATATCCATTATTGCTGCAAGTAAAACATTTTGGACCAAAAATCTAAAGGAGGGTTTTTATGTTTAGCAAGTCCGGCAAGTTTAATGAGTTTAGTAAAAAGCTAGTGACGGTCTTGGCAATAGTATTGGTTTTGGGGATGGCAGGAACTGTTCTTGCCACTAGGGACGCGTCGGAAGAAATCCGGTTGTCATCAGCTACCTCAGCCCTTGTATTTCAAACGGATTTCGGCGTAAAAAACGATGCTGTTGCCTCTATGAAGGGTGTGGCTTTTTGTGTAGACCCCAATTTGAAAATGTTTGATTTGACTCATGAGATTCCCGCTTTTGATATTTGGGAAGCAGCTTACTGGCTAAACGGAGCAGCACCTTATTGGCCTGCGGGCACAGTATTTATTTCGGTTGTGGATCCCGGTGTTGGCACTGATCGAAAATCGGTTGTGCTAAAGACAAAGACCGGGCAGTACTTTGTCACCCCTGACAACGGAACTCTGACCCTGGTAGCAGAGAACCTGGGTATTGAAGCTGTACGCGAAATTGATGAAGAGGCCAGTCGTTTGCCTGGTTCCGAAGAATCTTACACCTTTTACGGTCGGGATATATTTGCGTTAACCGGTGCTCGTCTGGCATCCGGAATGATCACTTTTGAAGAAGTCGGTAAGTTGATAGAGCCCAGGGTAGAGATGATAAGCTACCAAAAGGCAGAAATCAAAGATGATGCTGTCTGGGGAATGGTCACTGTGCTGGATCAGCCTTTTGGAAATGTATGGACAAGCATTCCCAAAAAGACCTTCGAGGATTTTGGCATAACAAAAGGCGATGTTGTCAATGTATGTATAATGAAAAGCGGTGAAACGGTATATGAAGGGAAGATTCCTTACGTAAATACCTTCGGCGATGTTGAAGTAGGCAAGCCTCTCCTATATATGAACTCCGAATTACGTGTAGCCTTTGCCATTAACATGGACAATTTTGCAGAAACCTACAATATAGAGTCCGGTGCTGAGTGGGGGGTAAAAATAACAAAATAACAAGAATTGCAGGCTGACTCCGGAAATTAGATATTGGTTATAGAGCGGTAGAATCTCCTGGAATCGATTACAGGAGATTCTGCAGTTGTAAGGAATAATAAGATCATAGTGACACAACAGACGCTTCGTTGAAACAGCTGAATTGATTCGAGGTGATAAAATGGCGCTGAGGTTTAGGAAATCAAAGAAACTGGGCAAGTACGGAAGGATAAATCTCTCCAAATCAGGGGTGGGCATTTCTTTCGGCGTACCGGGTTTTCGAATCGGTGTCAGCCCTAAGGGCAAAGTGAGGCGTACTGTAGGTATTCCCGGGACGGGAATCTACGATGTAAAAGAGGTAAATCCGTCAAAGCCACAAAAGACTACCCGCGTTTGTCATAAATGCAATCGCAAAGCAGGGCAAAAAGATGTGTTCTGCCGGTACTGCGGAGTTAAGTTGCAGTGATCCATGTTCCGTCTACCGGTGGCAGAAGTGTTCGGTGTATGGCGAGTTCCGGACCGCGGCGTACCCGACCTGTACTTCACAGAATTTGCACGTTAGAATGCCTGATTGAGTGCATCCATAAGTTCGTCCTTGGTAGCCTGACGTCCGGGGATGCCGAACGATGCGCCAAGGGCATGCTCTCTTGAGGCGATCCAATCAAGGTCAGCAAGACTGAGGCCTGCCTGGGACAGAGAAGTCGCTAGACCAACTTGCCTGAACAACTTGCTTATGGAGTCTTCCAGCCATCCAAGTAGTCGATCGGATCCCAAGTCTGACGAATCCGTCGTCTCTTCCCCAAAGATTAGGCTTAGGGTGTGTTCCTTATCTGACCTCGCAAGCGCTTGTTCAACCCTTTCCAGCCTGACGGCGGTTGTATGGTTGTGACGTGCTTGGACCCGGAGCCCCGGTACAAGTAATATCCCCACCATATGGCCATGGGACATGCCGAATTTCATGCAGAAATGTGCCAATGCATGGGGAAGGCCCAGGCCTGCGTGAGCAAAAGCAATCCCCATCAATAGACTGCCCCAGCTTAGTACGGCTCGGGTATGTGAGTCTATCTCAATTCCAGAGGGCGTGCTTTTTCCGAGCATGTTTTCTTTATCTGACAAGAGTGCTTTCAAGCCTTGTGTGAGATTCAAGAAAGCAGCAAGCGACACAGCCTGTACCTTGGGAGATGCCTTTGCATGTGTGATGACTTCAAGGGACTGAGCCAAGGCGTCCACCAGAGAGGCTATCGTATATGAGAGGGGTAGCGAATCAGTAAAGGCCGGGTCAGCTATTATCATGGACGGAGGCGGTATATGTCTTACGCTTCGCTTCTCATCACCCAGCTCTATTACTGCATTATTCGTGCTTTCAGATCCGGTGCCTGATGTGGTAGGCGCCGCAATCCAGGGCAAAGCCCTCATAGGGTTTATGGTGCTCTTTCCTGTTTGAAATGCAGCGATATCCTGCCCGCCTTCTTGATATGCCAGGCCTGCTATGGCTTTACCTACATCGAGGGTTGTGCCGCCGCCTATGGCTATCACATGATTAGCTCGGATTCTATGTAGAGCTTCAATTCCTTCGCGAATCGCTTTGTGGTCTGCACGGCCTTGCACCTGAAATATGTGGACATTTGACGCGGTTTGTGAGATGTTCTCCAGAACCTCTTGTATTCTCTCGGATTTGGAGCTTGACGCGCCGACTACAACGAGGACTCCTGAAGGCAGTTTTTCCAGTGCATATGCCAGATGCTTTGCCGCTAATCCACGCACGAAAACTATACGCTTAGATGCCTCCGGAAGAACGGTCCGGTCGACGAATAGTTCGTCTGAAGATAGGTCAGGTTCGATAAGGTTCGCGATGCTCCATAGTCCGAGTTGATTTCTGCTGAGTGTCACTATTGAACTCACCTGCTATAATCACCCCTTAATATCAGTGCTTGTCTATTTGCACAAAGGCGCTATTGATAGGGTTCCACGTTGACGCGTATTCTTCCTTTGCCCTATTCACACAATGCTATAACCTTGATTTCAACTTTGACGTCTCTAGGTAGTCTGCTAACTTCAACACAAGCCCTTGCAGGAAGAGAATCTCCCAGAAACTCCCCGTACACCTTATTGACCTTGGGGAAATCATTCATATCCTTAATGAATACGGTGGCTTCCAGTATTTTATCAAGGGATGAGTCTCCCGCCTCAAGAACGGCTTTGACGTTTCTCAGAGACTGTAGTGTCTGGTCCTCGACACTTTCCGGTATCTTGCCTGTCACGGGATGAACCGGGAGTTGGCCGGACACGAACAGGAATCCGTTCCCTTATCTATTTCTTTGGCCGACTTCTTCGCGTTTGATAGCTCTGGTATTTTAACTTCTTCTGAAACGCCAGCGAGTGCAGCATGCTCTCGCCTATCCACGTTGAGGAATTACTGTCCATACTCTCGAGTAACACATTCAAATCTTTGACCTCTTCGTCAAGCTCCGGGTCAGGTACAGGCGCCATATTCGCCACAGTGTTCAGCGTATCCAACCTCTCCTCCAACACCCTACGTCCTGTCTCCAAGTCACCCCTATCCACTGCCTCTGCGCTCTCGTTCTTTGCAAGGGCTGTTCGGACCAGCTCCACTGCCTTAATGACCTCAAAATTAGGCTTAAAGGCCCGATCCGGACCGTCTGACGCAGTCAGTTTCGCTGTCACTTGAAGCATCGCTGTATCAAGATCCCCGCAAGTCCCGGTGTAGTCCAGCGTCAGCTTGAATACATCGTGTTCCCCGGGAGCGAAGGGAGGATGGTCAATCTGCAATACGAGGGCCTTCACTTCATTCTCATACATGTCGGGAAGGTCAATACTTGCGCCTGTAGTCGTGAATACCGGTTCATATCCTAGGACACCTGCTACCCTGCATCCACTCAGACCCTCCATGGATATACTGATAGCCTGAGCGACCACAGAAAGCAACCCTTCCAGCTCTTCGGCAAACACTTTGGGGATTTCATCGGGATTGCTTACGTAGTAGTAATGCCCCTGACCTGCTTCTGCAAGAATCATAAGGAGATCTTCGTTGAAGCTTGCCCCAACGCCGATAGTGGAAACAGAGACCCCTTTCTCCGCCATGCTTTTAGCTTTTGCAGCAAGAAGAGGGGGATCGATAATCCCGACGTTAGCCTGGCCGTCTGTGAGAAGGAGAATTCGATTTACCTGTCCGGGCTTGGATTCCTTCAGGACTTCCTTGTAACCGCGGAGAAAACCTCCTGAAAGATTAGTGCTGCCGCCGGAAGAAACAGACTTGATAACCTGCTTCAAACCATCCTTATTGGTAACAGTTTGAGACGGGCAAAGCACGTCAACATTATGGTCAAACGTGACAATAGACAGGAAATCACAAGATGCAACCTGATCCACCACAAAGCTCACCGAGTTCTTCACATGCTCGAGAGGCTCACCGTGCATTGACCCGCTTCTATCCAGCACAAGAGCAAGATTCATCGGGAGGCGCTGATCTTTGCCCGGCGTTTCAGCTTTTCCCGCCACCAACCTTACCAATGCCCAGATAGAACCGGGACGCCCTGGCATTAACATGCCATGGCTCAGCACTACCTCAACCCCGACTACAGACTTCATCTCCCGTCCTTCTGAAAATTCGGACACGACAATTCCTCCCGTCATGCATTCGTCATGCATTTTTGAACAGTCCTGCTGCAAACTTCCATCAGAAGCTTATAATTCCTTCTAACTGAAGCGAAAAAGAGAAGGATTATCAAGAACATCCAGGGTAATTCGTGATTCGTGATTATACTACCTGAGATCACATGCTGTCAGTGATCGGGAATATGAGCCGCCACGCGCTACCACGGAAGCATTCCGAACACATACGAAGCCGTGCGTAAGCTTGTGAAGCGACTGGGGAGACCTGAGGATCTATTGATGTGCCACGAGGCCGGGCCGATAGGTTACGGGTACAAATCCCACATCATGACCGATGGCAATTTCGTGATTTCCGTGGTTGTGACGCCTGCCAATAGGGCTGATGCTGAACCATTCCCTAACGTCATGGATCAATGTAAAGAGACTCCAAATTGAACAGTCCGTCTGTAACTGGTAAAATAGTGTCTGTATGGGTGATCCTACCCGCCGGGTGAGTCTGCTGTCGATTTTTCAATCGCAGTAAAGACTCGTTAAATGATTAAGAGGAAGAAGGATCTCGTGTGCGAGCACTGGTTTTTGATGAAGGTCTCAAAGCAGTGGACATGCCCATTCCGAAACGGGGAAGGGGCGAGGCATTGATACGTGTTTCCCTTGTAGGGATCTGTAATACCGACATTGAGGTGACCCGGGGATATCTGGCATACAAGGGAATCATGGGCCATGAATTCGTAGGCCGGGTCGAAGAAGCGGATGATGCAGATCTTATAGGGAAACGCGTCGTGGGGGAAATCAATATAGTATGCGGTGAGTGTCAGATGTGCAGAGGCGGTAACCCTCGGCACTGCGATAATGTCAAAGCCATGGGCATTAACGGATGGCAGGGCTGCTTTGCCGACTATGTAGTTTTACCCGAGCGCAATCTCCACGTTGTTCCGGATTTGGTCAGCGACCGTCAGGCGGTGTTTACCGAGCCCCTCGCTGCAGGTATTGAGGTTCTGGAACAAGTTCACATACTCCCTACTGACCTGGTTGCTGTCATCGGTGACGGCAAACTGGGCCTTCTCACAGCTCAGGCAATACACGCCTCGGGACATGACGTTGTTGTCTTGGGTAAACATGAGAAGAAGCTGAAAATCGCAGAAAGCACAGGTATGGATGTATCCTTCGTCGGAGAGTTTACTGAACGGGTTGATGTGGCTGTGGACTGTACCGGCAATGCGTCAGGCATCGAAACTGCCATGGCAATAGTGCGCCCGAAGGGAACAATCGTGCTAAAAAGCACTTTTCATAAAGGCATCCCTGTTAACCTTACACCGGTAGTGCGCAATGAGATTACATGCGTAGGTTCACGATGCGGGCCGTTTCCCCCTGCGCTGCGACTCTTGGAGAAAGAAACAGTCAGTACTGAACCGCTGATTGATGCGATTTTCTCAGCGGATCAGATGACAGACGCTTTCGAAGCAGCATGTACCCGCGGAAGTTTGAAGATACTGATGGATTTCCGAGCCTGAGAATGAACGATACGGAGAATGCGTACACAGATGCTATGGAGACTTTTTGAGAAGATTGCAACCTTTGAGAATCCGGGATCTAAGGAGGAGACCGGTGAAGGAGCGTCGAATATTTGACTATTACGTCATAAGCAAGTCCCAAGGATGCGAAAACGCCCCGTGGTCTGTGATTGAGACTCTTGAAGCCGTGGAGGCTGTCCTCAGCCTTGATGAGGTAATAGGCGCTGAAAATCAGCGCTCGAACTAGATAGCAATCAAAGTATAGGAGGTAAATGTAGAAATGACTAGGATCCGAAAGCCATTAGCGTTACTCAGTGTTGCTTTAGTCGCAGTGATAGTGATGGGAGTAGCCTCGTTGGGCGTGGCTGCTGCCAAGCCTAGGATCGCTATTGTATTTGCCACAGGTGGTCTCGGAGACAAATCGTTTAATGATTCGGCTTACGAAGGCATGAAGCGTGCAGAGAAAGAGCTCGGAATAGAGTTCGACAAAGTTGAACCTCAGGCTGTTGCGGAGTATGAGAATCTCTTGATGAGATTTGCCCAGACTCGTAAATACGATCTGATTATATCTATAGGTTTCGACCAGGCAGACGCCTTACAGGTTGTATCGGAGAGATTCCCGGATCAGAAGTTCGCAATTGTGGATACTGCGGTTGACGCTCCCAATGTAGCATCATATGTATACAAAGAAGCAGAGCGTGGGTTTGTTGTAGGGGCAATAGCAGGTCTGATGACTACCAGAACAGGTGACCCGCGCATTGTTTCCGACAAGCAGATAGTAGGAGTTATCGGCGGAATGGATATCCCGCTTATCCGCGCCAATGTCGCAGGATATATTGCCGGGGCAAAGTATGTAAATCCCAATGTTGAAGTGAAATATGCATACGTCGGGCACTGGGCTGACCCTGCCAAGTGCAAGGAGATGGCCAATGCCATGCTGGATGAGGGCGTGGACGTGCTGTGGCTTGCTGCCGGCCGTTCAGGTCTCGGCGGAATCAAGGCTGCAGAAGAGCGTAACCGTTATGCTATAGGTGCTGACTCAGACCAAGGGTACCTTGCTCCTAATAACATACTGACCAATGGAATGAAACTTGTGGACAACACGGTCTACATGGCTGTGGAAGCTGTGCTGAAAGATGAGTTCAAGCCGGGTATTAACATGCTCGGTATTAATGAAGGGGCACTGGGTTATTCAAAGAACCTGGTTCCGGATGACATAAGCGCTGAAGTGGATAAGCTTGCAGCAAAAGTCGCATCAGGCGAACTGAAAGTGCCGGAAGATATTGACCAGGTTGAACCCTGGTTAAAAGCCCAAGGGAAATAGACGGAAACAGTCGAAAGCGAGCGACAGATCGGTCCATGCAGGCGGGGGGATGCTCTCCCCCTGCCTTGTTAGGTCTACGCCGGAAAAGGGGTTCACCTTATTATGTATGCCATCCGCATGGAGAACATAACAAAACGGTTTGGTAATGTTGTGGCTAACGATAATGTGTCTTTTGCCGCGGCTCCCGGAGAGATCCACTGTCTGTTAGGGGAAAACGGGGCAGGGAAGAGCACGCTCATGAGGATTCTGTTCGGTCTCTACCGCCAAGATTCAGGTTCCATCTATATAAACGACAACCCGGTGACTATCTCAGGTCCCCGCGATGCGATATCTCTTGGTATCGGCATGGTGCATCAGCACTTCATGCTTGCTGAACAGCTTACCGTTACCGAGAATATCGTGGCCGGATGCGAACCACGCAAAAACGGGCTGCTGGATTACGAGAAGGCCCGTCAGGATATCTTGGAGGTTTCAGAGCGGTATGGTCTCCGAGTTGATCCTGACGCGAAAGTCGAAGACATATCCGTAGGACAGCAGCAAAGGGTCGAGATAATAAAGGCGCTGATGAGAGGTGCCGAAGTTCTGATTTTAGATGAGCCTACTGCGGTTCTTACGCCTCCTGAAGTAAGTGAGCTTTTTACCGTAATGCGGGCTCTCTCAGAATCCGGAACCACCATCATATTCATAACGCATAAGCTCAAGGAGACTATGGAGATTTCCCACAGCGTGACTGTGCTGCGTGACGGTAAGAAAGTTGGCACTGTGAGTACAGAAGACGCCACACCTGAGAGCCTTGTCGAAATGATGGTGGGACGGAGCCTTCCCGTGCATGATGACTGCCGAATGCCGCCAAGGGAGGCCATTGCCCTTGAGCTCAAGGACATATCAGTATCCGGACGGAAAGGGAGTCGGGCCAGACTGGACAATGTTAATCTGGACGTCAGGTTCGGAGAGATACTGGGAATAGCCGGTGTTGACGGTAATGGCCAACTGGAGCTGGAGGAGGTTGTGTGCGGGTTGCGGAGGCCTTCGAAAGGCAGAATCATCATGAGCGGCCAAGACCTGACCGGCCTTGATACCCGAAGGATTAGAGACAAAGGGGTTGCGTATATCCCGTCGGACAGGTTGAGACGGGGAATGGTGGGATCGCTCAGTTTATCCCGGAACTCCGTCCTTGGCATGCACCATCATTCTTATTTCAGTCAGCGCGGAGTGCTTCTGGAAGATATTATCGAGAAACACGCGGAAGAAATCATCAAGAAGTATGACGTGCGTGCTGAGTCTGTCCATCAACCTATGGGCTCGCTGTCAGGCGGGAACCAACAGAAAATGGTGGTTGGCCGTGAGTTGACGAGGCCTCATAGTGTCGTTATTGCGTGCCAGCCCACAAGGGGATTGGATGTAGGGGCCGCTTACTACATCAGAGAGCAGATTCTTGACAGTCGCAATAAAGGTAAAGCAGTCTTGCTTATATCCGCGGAGCTTGACGAGATTCTCGAGTTGTCTGATAGGATAGCGATCATTTATGAAGGTCAAGTAGTGGACGTGCGCCCGACCGGTCAGTTTACCGAACGAGAGCTGGGTTTGCTTATGACCGGCGAGCGGAACGGAGTGTGACAAATGGATCTTGAACGCGGTGTTTCGAAGTTTGCCTATTCAGTTGTTGCAGTCGTGCTCGCTCTTTTAGTAGGCGCTGTTCTGATTTGGGCGTCAGGTTACGATGTCAAAGAAGCGTATTCAAATCTTTTTACAGGGGCATTCGGGGGAGTATACAGTCTTGCAACAACTATTGTGATGTCAACTCCGCTGCTCTTTACAGGATTGTCAGTTGCGTTTGCGTTTCAGTGCGGCTTGTTCAATGTGGGTGCTGAAGGACAACTCTACGTAGGTGCGCTTACATCAGCTGTGGTGGCGCTTGCTCTTGGCTGGCTGCCTCCTGTACTGCGAGTTGGCATAGCGCTTTTGGCAGGCGCAGGCGCAGGGGCTTTATTGGGTTTTGTGCCCGGATACCTCAAAGCCAAGTTGGGTGCGCACGAAGTCATTACCACAATAATGCTTAATTATGTTGCCACGTTCCTCACGACCTTCTTGGTGAAGACATACTTTAAGGATCCGGGACCTGTGGATCAGACGGTTCTTCTTCCCATGGGATCAAGACTGCCTGAGCTTATCCGGGGTACCCGGGTTTCCCTTGGCATCGTGTTGGGGATAGTTGCTGTGGCGCTGCTCAACCACGTAATGCGCAGGAGTGTGCTGGGCTATGAGATACAGGTTGTGGGGCAGAATCCGCATGCAGCTGAGTACGGTGGAGTGAACGTGAGCGCAAGGACTGTCCAGGCTATGATGATCAGCGGGGCTGTGGCAGGCCTTGCAGGTTCAGTGGAGGTCATGGGAACCCTGTATCGCTTCATCCCGTATTTTTCGCCCGGCTATGGTTTCACCGGGATTGCAGTAGCGGTTATTGCAGGCCAAAACCTATGGGCTGTCATTCCTGCGGCGATTCTTTTCGGAGCGCTGCAGTCAGGTGGACAGACTATGCAGCTCTTCGCGGGGATACCCATGGAACTCATGACAATGGTGCAGGGATTGGTGATACTGTTTGTGGCTGCGCCTACCCTCGGGAGACTGCTTTTTGGACTGAAGATGCGTGTCCGGGAAGGCGGTGGCCGAAAATGAGCGAATTCATTGATGTAGTTTTCAACATTAACAATGTTACAGCCACTATCAGAATGGCTGTGCCAATAGCCTTGGCTGCCATGGGCGGAGCGTTCTCCGAAAGATCCGGGGTGGTCAACATAGGGCTTGAAGGCATGATGTTAACAGGGGCGTTCTGTGGGGTGTTTGGATGTCAGATTACAGGCAACCCGTGGCTTGGAGTTTTATTCGCTATTATCGGGGGAGGACTTGTAGGAGCAATTCATGCTGTGTTAACAGTTGGTCTGAAAGCGGATCATGTGGTTACAGGGGTCGGGATAAACATTTTATCTTCAGGCACTACCACATGGCTTATGCAGGTTATTTGGAAGCGCAAAGGCACATCTGATCTGGTTCGTGGCCTCGGGACATGGTCTGTACCCGGGTTGCGTGACGTGCCGATTCTCGGGACGATTCTCGGGACACATTCTCCTTTGGTCTATATCTGCTTTCTACTGATTATCCTTGGATGGGTGTTGATGTTCAAGACGCCTCTGGGTCTTCGCATAAGGATGACAGGGGAGCATCCGGAAGCTGCTGACACAGTCGGCATAAATGTAAATGCCATCCGGTATTTCTGCGTGATTTTGAGCGGAAGTCTGGCAGGGCTGGGAGGGGCGTATTTATCCCTTGCACAGCTTAACTGGTTCAGTAAGGATATGTCTGCAGGCCGTGGATACATGGCCTTGGCAGCATGTATATTCGGCGGTTGGAATCCTCTTAAAGGTTTAGGCGCAAGCTTCTTGTTTTCATTTACTGACGCGATCCAAATGCGTATGCAGACTTCCAAGATGCGCATAGCAACAGAGCTAGTGCAAATGATTCCCTACGTTCTTACGATCCTAATACTTGCAGGCGCAGTAGTCAGATCCAGACCCCCTCAAGCTTTGGGTGAGCACTATGAGTCCGGGCATGTAAGCAAATAGGACCTGTCCTATTTCAAGGTTTATGTTATCCCTTTTTGCAAGCTTTGATCTCTTTCATCTATTGCTCTAGACTCATCATTTCCTTTGCCAAGGACATTCAATCCTGCTAAAAGGTCACCCTGAGGGTCAACTAACATGAATGCTGACAGGTTTCTTTCTTATTCCACGTATTCACGACTTCCGCGTTATCACAAGGGCGAGTGCTCGGGAGGATTTTTAGCCCGGGGATTTTTTGACAAATCATTCATCTATGGTATAATTAATTATTAAGATACATTCCATGGGGATTGTTACATAAGTAGGATTATTGACGGAGACCATAATCATGAACATTGTTGTGGATGGTGATACATGATTCCATTCTACGAGATTAGGTTTTGCAGCATGCTTTTGACGTTGTAAACATGCCGGGCCTTGCCTGGAGAACGGCTTCCATCCTCCATCCCTCCACGCTTTCGTATTTTCTTTGAGTGAGCTGAACTATGAGATAAGATTCCCTTTTTTCAGGCTTTCAGTTTTGCCTATGTACTCCATTGTAATTCCAAGATTTTAGGCATTCTTTGAGGGTTTAGCGATGCCCGGAATCCGGTATTCCCATGGTCTGAATTCAGTAATTGGAGAGGATTATTAATTAATGATTAAGTTTGAACATGTAAGTAAAGTCTACGACGGCAAAGTAGCGGTGGTAGACGATATCAACTTCGAGATCAAAAGAGGAGAGTTCGTGGTGTTTATCGGCCCCAGCGGTTGTGGTAAAAGCACGGTTCTCCGGATGATGAACGGCACTGAGAAGCCTACAGGAGGCTCAGTGTGCCTTAATGACCAGGATATAAGTAAAATCAGCGAGACAGAGTTGAAGCGTAATATCGGACATGTGACTCAGCAAACCGGCCTGTTTCCCCATCTTACGATTGGCGCGAATATCAGACAGGCGTCACGATTGCCGAGGTCCAAGAAACGAACTGATAAGTGCAGCAATGCACGGATAAGGGAGCTTCTTAAGATGGTGGGCATGGACCCGTCGGAATACATTGACAGATTTCCGAGCCAGTTAAGCGGTGGGCAACAGCAGCGTATAGGTATCGTGCGTGAGCTGGCTAAAGAGCCTGACATCCTCCTGATGGATGAGCCTTTCAGTGCTTTGGATCCGATTACCCGAAAGAACCTTCAGGATGATCTGAAGAAACTGCACGGCATGGTGAAGAAGACGATAGTCTTAGTTACACATGACATGAATGAAGCATTTAAGTTGGGAGACCGAATCGTGCTAATGAGGCACGGCAAGATAGTCCAGGCTGATTCCTCGGAGGAGCTCTTGAGGAACCCTTCGAGCACATTCGTTGAGGAGTTCATAGGACTGAACCGTCCTGCCAAGTGTACCGAGACTTTGACTGTGGAGAAGGTAGCGGTTGAGGTGCCGATTACTGCTTCTCCGGACATGGGGTTAGCCCGGGCTACCCGGCGGATGCGCGAAATGCGAGTTCGTACTCTCGTGGTTGTTGAGGATGATGAAACACTCATTGGAATCATAACCGCCAGGGATATCCGGAAGCACAAGAACCGTCCCGGTAAGATTGCTGATATAGTCCAAAGCGATATACCTGTAATCTCTGAAGGTTCTTCAGCAAAAGCTGCGTTTGAAAAGCTGTTTTTGGGCAATGCAGGAATTTTGCCTGTAGTTGACGGATCTAATAGACTGAAGGGGCTCGTCACCAGAAGCAGTCTGGCTGAGAAGCTATATAAAGTTGTATGGGACACCAACGGTTATGACAACAACGATTCAACCACCGATTTAGATGTCGGCGCAACCTGCAGTTAAGCTAAGATTAAGACTACGGCCGTAAACTCACAAGACTTCATGCAGGGATTCCTTTCTTACTTGTAGAATTAGCAAGCTTTAAGACCGGGGACTCTGTAAGAGACTGGTCTTGAAGCAATTGCTCGGAGCCTTGATATCTGACTACGAAAAACGGAGGGCATTAGGATGATCCTTGCAGTCAGGGTAGTTGTTCTTGCCATTATCTGTCTCATAGTATGGATGCTTGTGCGGGCTCATGCTCACAGGCCGAAAGAGTCGCCGGTAATATCTGAAAAGTCGCAGCCTGCAGCTGACATTGCAGTCAACATTGACAGGGCAGTACACGGATTATCCCGGGCTATTCAGGTAAAAACGATATCACATGCCGATTTGTCACTTACGAATTATCGAGAGTTTGAACGCTTCCATTTCTTGCTGGAGTCCCTCTTTCCCCTGGTTCATAGCAAACTCAAAAAGAAAGCCATAGGTTACAACCTGATTTATCAGTGGAAGGGGCAAGACAGTGCAAAAAGGGCTGTTGCATTAATGTCCCACATGGATGTCGTTCCCGCTACTGAGAAGGGTTGGAAGTACCCTGCGTTCTCCGGCGCGGTTGAAGAAGGCTATGTGTGGGGCAGGGGGGCTTTGGATATCAAATACGGACTCATAGGAATACTTGAAGCCATCGAAGAACTGTTAGAACTGGGGTACACCCCGTCCCGTGATATATACGTCATCTCCACAGCTGATGAAGAGGCGGGACAAAAGGCCGGAATAATGGCTGTCTCCGAGGTCCTGCAAGCGTCCGGTGTAGAGCTGGAATGGGTGCTGGATGAGGGAGGCATAGTCGGCGAAGGTATGATGGATGGTTTCCCGAAGCCTATCGCATTAGTGGGTGTAGCGGAGAAAGGTTATGTAGATCTGGAATTAGCGGTTGAGGTGGAAGGAGGGCATTCCTCCTATCCCGGAAAAGATACAGCTATTGGTATTCTGTGCAGGGCGATTGCCAAAGTTGAGGCGGTTCAAATGAAGAGCAGGCTTGGAAGCCCGGTTCGGGAGTTTTTCGATGGGCTGGGCAGGCATATGAGCTTTGGTGCCAGGCTCATTTTTGCGAACAGCGACATTCTTGAGCCTTTGATCTTGAAGCAGATGCTGAAGAATGCGCAGACTGCAGCCCTCATTCGCACTACTACTGCGCCGACTGTCATATCCGGGGGGGTTAAGTCGAATGTGCTTCCGCCTAAGGCTAAAGCAATAGTAAACTTCCGTCTTTTGCCCGGGGATACCACACAAGACGTAGTCAATCATGTTTCCCGGGTCATTAATGATGATCGTGTGAAGCTTACTGTGCTCTCGGAGAGCCCTGCGTCAAAGATATCTTCTTCTGAAAGCGAAGGGTTCCGCCTCATAAGCCAGTGTATCCATGAACAATTCCCGGAAGCGGTTATTGCTCCGTATCTTGTTGTCGGAGGAACTGATGCTAAAATGCTGGAGCCTCTTGCAGAAGGGGTATACAGATTTACGCCGTACCGGATTTCCAAGGATGAGCTTGCCGGTATGCACGGCGTGAACGAACGAGTCTCAATTGAGAATCTCGAGAAGGCAGTTAGGTTTTATGCCTCTCTCATCATGAATATATAAGTTGTCGTGTTGAGCTGTGTTTCCTGTAATGACAGAAACACAGTGGCATACGAATGATAGATGCATAGGAACAGGGGAGCTGCTTCGGGGCTCCTATTTCCTATGCATCTTGAACTCAAGGAAAAGCTCGTTGTAATAAGCTGTCATTTTTTTGCCAAGGTTCTCATAGAGCTCGAACTTATCAGTGATGTCACTGCCGGGATAGAAACGCACATCGCCTGTGATTTCCTCCGGAAGATACTCCAGCGCCTTCATGTTAGGCGTGGAATACCCCACGTATTCGGTGTTTTGGGCTGCGTTTTCCGGGTCCAGCATGAAGTTAATGAAAAGGTGAGCCCCTTCTACGTTCTTTGCGCCGGCCGGAATCACTATGTTATCGAACCATATGTTCGTCCCCTCGTCAGGTATGACGTAATCCAGTTTATCGTTCGCCCCTATGATTTCCGATGCGTCACCTGACCAGACAACGCCTATCGCAGCTTCTTCATTTGCCAGAAGCATTTTGACCTCATCTCCCACGATTGCTTTAATGTTCGGGGAGAGGGCATCCAATTTGCGTTTAGCTTCCATAAGGTGGTCTATATCCGTATCATTTAAGGAATAATGAAGGCTGTTGAGGCCCATCCCGATTACTTCACGGGCACTGTCATAAAGCAAGATCTCATTTCTGAGTCTTTCATCCCACAAATCATTCCAGCTCGTAAACTCCATACCTTCAAGTATTTCAGGGTTGTATATGATCCCGAGAGTTCCCCAAAAGTACGGAGCGGAGTACTCATTGTTCTCATCAAACGGAAGATCAAGAAAACGGGGATCGATGTACTTTAAGTTTGGAATCTTGCAATGATCAAGGGGGATAAGCAGACCCTGTTCCTTCATTTTGCTGATTGCATAATCAGATGGGATCGCAACATCGAAGGAGGTTCCTCCCTGGGCAATCTTAGTCAGCATCGCCTCGTTGGAATCGAAGGTCTGGTAAATGATCTTAATGCCTGTTTCCTGTTGGAATTTGGTGATTAGTTCAGGATCGATGTAATCTCCCCAATTATAGACTGTGAGTGTATTCCCGCCGGAATAGCCTTGTTGCGAATTGAGGACGAAGGTGAGATACATCAACCCGAGGGCTGCGATAACAACTGTAATGAACATTTGCATAACCTTTTTCATTCCCTAACCCCCGCTTTTCCGGGCTTCGCCCCTTGCTTGCTAATGATGTAATATCCGAGGACCAGTAGTAGAGTGACGAGAAAAATCAGAGTCGACAGAGCATTTATAGTCAATGAGATTCCACGCCTTGCAAGGGAGTAGATCTCCACTGACAGGGTGGAAAAGCCTCCTCCTGTGACGAAGAAGGTTACTGCAAAATCGTCCAGGGAATATGTTAAAGCCATGAAGAATCCTGCAAAGATTCCCGGGGAAATGTAGGGAATCACGACTCTCGTCAGTACATCCCATCTGCTTGCCCCAAGATCCTGTGCAGCGTCAATCAAAGTAGGACTCATCTCTTCCAAATTCGGAAGAACCATCAGGACAACAATGGGGACGCTGAACGCTATATGAGAAATCAAGACAGAGCCAAATCCCAGGTTAATGCCGATCATGGTGAAGAGAACCAAGAAGGACGCTCCAATGATTACATCAGGGCTTACAATCATCACATTGTTCAGAGTAAGAAGCGCATTCCGGAATCGTTTCGTTTTTACACGAGTGATGGCAAGCGCGCCCAGGACGCCGATAACCGTAGATATAGCTGAAGAGAGAAGCGCAATGACAATGGTATTCAAGAGGATAATGAAAAGACGGGTGTCGCAAAAGACTTCTCTGTACCAGTCAAATGTGAATCCTTCAAAGCTATACATAGTGCCTGCGCTGTTGAAAGAGTAGTACACCAGATAAAAAATAGGTGCATATAGTACGATGAACACACCGACCAGATATATAGATGACAGTCTTTCCATTTTCCTCATGCTATTTCACCAACTTCCCGTTTTCTGTCATTATCATAGTAAGTCCCATGGCTATAATAAGGAATACGGCAATGGTCGAACCCATACCCCAGTCCTGGGTAACGAGGAAGTGTTGCTCAATGGCAGTTCCTAAAGTGATCACACGGTTTCCGGCAATCAAGCGTGTAATCATAAACAGGGATAGTGCCGGAATGAACACAGCCCGACAACCTGCTTTCACCCCACTGACCGTCAAGGGGAAGATCACCCGCCGGAATGTTGCCCACGGTGATGCCCCCAAATCTCGGGCTGCATCGACAAGGGAGGGGTTAAGCTCCTCCAGTGCGTTGAATACAGGCAGAATCATATAAGGGATGAAGATATATACCGCCACAAATATGAAGCTGAAGCCTGTAAACAGAATCTGCCTCGATCCAATCCCGATGATACGCAAGAAAGAGTTTATAGGACCGTAAAACCCCAGAATACCGATGAAGGCATATACCTTAAGAAGGAGATTAATCCAGGACGGCAAGATGATAAGCATGAGCCAGAGCTGCTTATGTTCTGTCTTGGTAAGCAGGTATGCCGTGGGATAAGCGATAAGCAGTGCGAATCCTGTGATTAAGATGGCATACCAAAACGATCTAAGCGTCATGCTCAGGTAGACAGGCGTGAAGAATCGTCTGTAATTCTCCAGGCTCCAAGCGCCGTCAATGTTGAACATGGAGTAGTACATAATAAGCGCAATCGGCGCGACGACAAACAGCACAATCCACAACATGTACGGAATGAGATAAATATTACGCGTTCTACCCTGCATGGCGCACCTCTTCATAGGATTCCAAACGTTTATCAAATTCATCTTCAGTCTCGCCCAGTCGCATGACATGTATATCTTCAGGACCGAAGTCGAGGCCAATTTCGTCGCCTACTGTAACTTTTTTGGTGGAATGGACAAGCCACTCGTTGTTGTCCTTATCATAGCAGCAGATTTCATAATGCACGCCGCGGAAGAGCTGGGAATCTACACGGACCTTCAGCTTGCCCTGGTCTTTCCCTGTGATTTCTAAATCTTCCGGGCGGATGACGATCTCCGCAGGTTCGTTAGGATAGAATCCCTTGTCCACACATTCAAATCGGTTGCCGACAAATTCCACCAGACAGTCCTCGATCATTATTCCGGGGATAATATTGGACTCTCCGATGAAGTCAGCCACAAACCTGTTGACAGGTTCATCGTATATGTCCATAGGCGTTCCGCGCTGCTGGATCACCCCGTTATTCAGAACAAAGACCTCATCTGAGAGGGCGAGGGCTTCTTCTTGGTCGTGAGTGACAAAGACAAATGTGATTCCGAGACTCTTTTGCAATTCCCTGAGTTCATACTGCATTTCTGTGCGTAGTTTCAAATCAAGGGCTGACAATGGCTCGTCCAAGAGAAGCACTTCAGGCTCGTTAACGATGGCCCGTGCAATTGCCACACGTTGTTGCTGACCGCCGGACAATCCTGAGATCTCCCGATTTTCCATACCTTCCAGGTTGACGAAACGAAGAGCTTCTTGCACCTTCGCCTTGATTACATGCGACTTTTCCCTTTTCACCCTCAGTCCGAAGGCGACGTTCTCGAATACGTCCAGGTGAGGAAACAACGCGTAATCCTGGAATATGGTGTTCACTCGACGTTTGTCCGGCGGGACCGTGCTTATTTCTTGTCCGTCAAAGTAGATTGCGCCGCTTGTAGGTTGGATAAAGCCTGCAATCAAGCGGATGACAGTTGTTTTCCCGCAGCCTGAAGGACCAAGCAATGTATAGAACTTTCCTCTTTCCAGTTCAAAGCTGACATTAGTCAGCACAGGAGGATCGTTGTCGTATTGTTTTGTGACGTTTTCAAAACGAATGATTATGTTCTCAGGCATTCTTATCCCCCCTTGTTTTAGTCCGCCCGGCGAATGAAAATATATCCTGCGGTTTCGCTTGCCTCGCCTGAATCAACCCTCGGTCTTATAGGTAAGAATCAGTGGCGATCAGAAGAAGTTCGGACGGTCCGTCATTGTCGTTTGAGATTTGGTGTTCTTCTGACGCCTGATAATACACGGTCTCTCCTGCTTTCGCGTAGTAAGCACGTCCCCCAAGTGAGACTTTGATCTTCCCCTTCAGCACGTAGGCACAAGTATCTGACAGGGAAGGTTCGAATTGCTTAAAACTTCCACCTTTCTCAAGAGTAAGCAAAATGGGTTCCATTTCGTTTTCATTGGATTCAGGAACAAGCCATTGGACACGGTAACCTCGTTCCTCATCCACGAACTCTGTTCGGTCTTTCTCCCCGTACACGACCTTTTGTTCTCGTTCTTCATCGTCAAAGAACTCTCGAGGCGTGCAACCAAGGACTTCAAGAATGTCAAAGAAGGTCTCAATTGACGGGGAACTCAGGTCACGTTCAATTTGAGAAATGTAACCTTTAGTCAGATCTGTACGTTCGCCCAGCTCTTCTTGGGTTAATCCCTTCTTAAGCCGTAGGTTCTTGATTCTTCGCCCGATCTTCATTTTTTGCCCCTCGCTCTTATCTGTGTTTAGAGTTTAGGATCAGTCCATCCCAGGTTCATAAAGAAGTCGAGACTTAGTAACCCCTAAATCTATAAGTGTGTTTACCCGAAGTAAACTCCGAGTTGATAAGTTTGGTATAGGTAAACTCCAAGTTTACTATCAACACGAAGACATTATACACTATTCCCCTGGAACTGCAATAGCAATTCCGCGATTTTTCATTGGTCTGTTACTATGGCAATCTGCAGGTTATGTCACATTGTCATCCTATTGTGTAAGCGGGGGGGTGTGGCTAAACAGGGACTCAAAGAGGCAGGGGGACTGCTATACTTACTCGTGCAAGGGGCAGTGCGTTCTGCTTTTTTAGGCCAAATCAGGTATGACTATCATAAGATTCATGCTGCGCTGTCCGGTTTTCGACAGCCTGAACGTAGGCTCGCGATAACATCTTAGCATAGACAAACGCCCTCACTTGGTGAAGGCGGGGGCCATTTATGTTTGCTTTTCATAAGCAAGCCTAAAAAAGCGTCGAAAACCGGTTGCGTTGTAAAGGTTAAATCATCGTCCCAAGTCATATGTCCGTGTTCCCTATTCCCTCTAGCTTTCTGTTTATGGCATCGATATCAAAAGCCTTTGGTTTGAAGTCCTCGCCTAACCATTCGACAGTCTCCTCATGCATTGCGGAATCAGGGTCAGCAAAGGCCTTCAGACGAAGGTAATAGCCGCGAATGCCACCGCTATCCTCAATCGGGGCAGCTTGTTTGCCTCCTATGCATATTGGGTAGGGTACACTTTTGTCGTAGGGGAGGGTTTTCTCTATGGCAATCTTATGGACCCAGTTGTCTCCGAAGTCATAGATGTACTGAAACTTACCGTTTGAAGCTACGGCAACTTCGGCCATGGTTACATCGAATTCATTAACGTAGTCTGCATTGTTCCACGTATCATCAGCATTCATTATCTGACCTATTCTCACACCATTGACATTAAACTCATGCAAGTGGAGGTCTTCCCAATCCATCACAGCTTGGATAATACTATGGATGTCAGCAAGGGTGAAATAACCCGGCACAAGAACTCTGCGCCATATGGGCGGGCTGGCGCCTTCCAGGTCGATTCTTAGCTGATATACAGGACCATCCTTGGTGGCAGGGGTAGTGCCTGCAAAGGGATTTTGACGCGAATCGGGACGATCCTCGCGAGAGTCAGCTTGGTGTAAAGCCCGGAGGAAGTTGTACCCAAGCTCCGGATCCGCCTCGTTTAAGACATTCAGCACATGTCTTGAGCTGTCCGAGACTTTGCTCCTAGTCACAGCTTCTATGAGGCCATACATACAGTCATCGCTTTCCGGGTCATCTAACACAGCGATGACCAGCGCGGGAATGGCTTTTTCCGGCTTGTTAAGCTCATCGAGGTATAGTATTCCAAGATCATATGCGTCTTCCGGGGATTCGGAAATATGCTTCAAGGCAAGATTTGCAGCCTTGGCCGACTCTCTGACGCGTCCAAGCTGGAAAAGGGCGACTGCACGGCCTATGTTTACAGCCGGGTGTTTCTTATCAATGAACCAAGCCTTCTGGAAAGCGGAGAGGGATTCTTCCCACTCCTCCATATAAGCAAGGCATTTGCCTATGTACACATAGGCCAAATAGTCCTGGGGTTCAAGGTCGGTGACTGTCTTGAAGCTGTCAATAGCAGCCGGGTAATCTTCTAACGCGAAACGGGCAAGACCTAACGCGCGATGCGCATCTACGCTGCTACTATCCGCCTTTACTGCCATTTCGGCGGTATTGACGGTTTCCCTAAGGTTACCTATGGCTGAGAACCCGCCACATATAGTCACCAAAAGATCCGGATCATCCAAAAACATTGTGCGGGCTCGCGTGAGCGCAATATCGGCCGCTTGCTCTCTTCCCAATATGGCGTAAAACAAGCCTATTTGCAGCAGCTCGAAGCGGTTCTCGTTAATCTGAGCCAAGGCCAGGTGAAGAATATCAATGGCATGTTCTTTATCTCCACTGAAATAAAACGCAGAAGCGAGACCGAGCAGAGTCCCGGGATCCGGCGTCTCTTGAAATCTAAGTTGGTCCGCAAATGTAGATACAGCACGTTCCAATTGGCCATCGGCAATCAGTGAAAAGTCATCTCTGATGTTATGTCTCTTTTGTTTATTGACTTGTTTTTTCGGTGCCACGTACCATTCTCCTAACTTATGGGTTTTCCGGGCCCGGCGTGAAGCGCCAAGCCGATGGAATGGGTTTATATGAAACAAAAATCAACCAGGGATTCATGTGCGTTCACCATGTTTATGATGTGTTACGCCATTGGATATATGCCATCTACCGGGGACGTTCGCATATATTCCGACGTACCACGAAGTTGTACCCTGGTAATCGCCCGGTATCATCAGGACTCTTCCCCAAATTCTCCAAGAGGAAGGCAATATCCTGCATATGCACGTTAAAACAGTACTTACAGCGAGCTCATACTCGTCATTTGCCTGCCTCAACAGTCCATCCGGATTCGTGAAATGGGTTCACAAATGTTAGTATTGTAGCAAAGGGCGTAACATCATCTTACATGAAGGATCTTGCCATCTGAGAGAGAAACAGGTAATAGTCTTGTGAATGCAGCATTGTAGGAGGGAGTAATCTATGCAAGTTCACCTATCCCGTCCGGATATTACTGACAAAGAGATTGAAGTTATCAATGAAGTTATCCGTTCCCCCATTCTTGCGCTGGGTCCGAAGATGAAAGAGTTCGAGCAGGCGATTGCGGATTATGTAGGCGTAAAACATGCTATTGCAGTAAATAGCGGGACAAGCGGGCTTCATCTTCTCATACGGGCTTTTGGCATCAGCGACGGGGATGAGGTTATAACGACTCCGTTCAGTTTCATTGCGTCAAGCAACTGTATAGTCTATGAGCGGGCAAAGCCGGTGTTTGTGGATATCCAGCCTGACACTGCAAACATTGATCCAAACCTCATAGAGGCTGCAATCACCCCCAGGACAAAGGCAATTCTTCCTGTGGATGCTTTCGGACAGCCTGCTAAGTTGGATGTCATCCGCAAGATTGCAGACCGCCATGGGCTTGTGGTTATTGAAGACTCATGTGAGTCAATCGGATCCGAATACAAGGGGATCAAGGCCGGAAGTGCGGAGTTTGCTGATGCAGCAGTTTTCGCTTTCTATCCTAACAAGCAGATAACCACAGGTGAAGGCGGAATGATTGTCACAGATGATGAACGCATAGCTTTCTTGTGTAAGAGTATGCGTAACCAGGGCAGGGGAGAGACCGGAGTGTGGCTGTCCCATGAGCGCTTAGGATACAATTACAGAATGGATGAGCTTTCCGCTGCCCTTGGAGCAGTCCAGATGTCCCGGATAGAGGAGATTATTCCCAAGCGCAAACGGGTAGCGGATATGTATAACAAACGTTTGTCTGAGATTCCAGGTGTCAAGCTTCCTTATATAGCCCCTGAGGTCACAAGGATGAGCTGGTTTGTGTACGTGATCCGGGTAGGCGTGGATGAGCCCACCCCGGAGCGTCAGTCTATGGTGCGGGATCATGTAATGATGCGATTCAAGGAAGCAAAAATCGGATGCCGTCCATACTTCACCCCAATCCACTTGCAACCTTTCTACAGAAATGAGTTCGGTCTTAAGGAAGGAATGTTCCCGGTTACAGAGCATGCAGGCAGAACCGGGATTGCAATTCCGTTTCATAACCATATTACCGAGGAAGAAGTTGAGTATGTGGCTGAGGTTCTGGAGAAGGCGTTAGATGAGGCTTTAAATTAGGTAGGGGGATACAGATACATATGGATTTACTTATTGACGCAGATATTCTGGCTTGTCAGTTCGCTTATGCGTATGAAGGAAGCCGGAGTCGAACCACGGACGGTGACGACGGTGACCTGGACATAGACGATGCAGAGTGGGCTATTAGAGGATTTGACTCTGCGGTGGAGCGGATGGTAAGCGAGACCGGAACAGAGAACGTGCTCCTATGTTTTACCGGCAAAGGTAATTTTAGGCATTCAGTGCTTCCTACATACAAGTCAAACCGAAGAGGCAAGCCAAAACCCGTGCTTTTGGATACGCTTATCGAACATGCATGGGATTCTTGGGATTGCAAAGAAGTGGATTGCCTCGAAGCAGACGATATAATGGGAATCCTGGCCACAAGATCCCCTGGCCGCCATATAATGGCTACTATTGATAAGGACTTGAAGCAAATACCCGGGATTCATTACAACTGGAAGAAAGAGCAAATCAAAGACATTGAGCCGTGTGAAGCCGACTACTGGTTCTATTTTCAGGTGCTGACAGGGGATTCCACAGACGGGTATGGGGGATGCCCCGGGATTGGAGTGGCAAGGGCTGGGAAAGTTCTTAAGGGTTTCAGTAAGGGCGCAGCTAAGGATGCCACTGACCATGCCTGGGCTAAGGTTGTCAGAACGTTTGAGTCCAGGGGGCTGACTGAGGAGGACGCGCTGGTCCAGGCGAGGGTTGCCAGGATCCTTCGCGTTGACGACTATGATTTCGAAGAACGTCAGCCGATATTATGGAGTCCGGATTGAATGTGGACAATGTCTCCGGGAATGAACGGGAGCGCTCCGACAACGAAACCTGTCCGCAAAGGGAAGACTGCAACTATTGCCATCTGCAGCACGCCTATTCATAGTAGGCTGAATCCGAGACAGGGGGGGGTGTGCAGAGCTCCGGGATTCGGAAGACCAATTGATTCCGGTGGTGCCTTACGGTAACATTATGGCAGAGGGCCTAAAACAGGAGTGACTCGGCAAATGAAAGTTTTCTTTTCTGTCGCTAAGAAAAGTCAATATGAACAGAAAATCCAACGTTCTGTTTTCATAGGCCACGCTTCGCCCGCTGCGGACGAAGAAGAAGCAAAGCAGTTTATAGCTTATGTCAGAGAAGAGCATGCCGAGGCCACTCATAATTGTTATGCTTATCGAGTGGGGCTGTGCGAGAATCCTTTGACTTACTATAATGATCACGGAGAGCCGTCAGGCACTGCCGGCCGTCCAATCCTTAGTGCTATCTTGAAGGCAGATGTTACGAACACCGTTGTGGTGGTGACCAGGTACTATGGAGGCCGAAAACTAGGGGTAAGAGGCCTTATTGACGCTTACCATACTACAGCAGCCATCACCTTGGAACAAGCCGGCAGGATTGAAGTTATCCCTCGTGTCCCTCTGGCCATAGTTTGCGAATACTCAGAGCTGGATCAGGTCAACTACTTGTTGAGCCAATATGACACAGTGATCAACAATACAGACTACAAAGACAATGTTTTCCATGAACTCCTCGTTCCGGAGTCGGACTATGCTGCCATTATTGCCCAACTTTCTGCTATACCAGGGGTGGAGTGCAAGGGACACGTTTCATCAAGCTGAATCTTAGTCTTATATCTCATGCGCCACCTTCATTGCCTCGTAAACCGCATGCGTTATGCGGCGTGGCTTTGACGCGTCCCCGATAACATAGTAGTTTATTCCTGACCCTTCCAGCTGATTTGCCAAGGAATCCTCGGGGGTGGAGCCTACTGCAGCCACGACAGAATCAAAATCCCCTAGGGTTTCCGTCTTTCCGTCTTTTTCATAAGTGATATTGCCTTCACCGATACCGGTTAGCTTTGCTCCGGTGATGATCTTTACTTTGTAGTTGTTAAGTCGTTCGAAGAGAAGAGGCCCTACAAGCGGACCGATGTCTGCACCTATGTTCGGCAGCATTTCTAGAATGGTTACTTCATGACCTTTTTCGGCTAAGAATTCGGCAGTCTCACACCCTACAAGTCCACCGCCGATCACCGCGACTTTCTTCCCTACATGCGCACTGCCTGTAAGCACATCCCACGACTGTATTACATTCCTGTGATCCCCTCCGGGAACTTGGATGTCGCTGGGGCGTGCACCTGTTGCGATTACGACTGCATCAGGCTTTTCAGCGCGGATAGCGTCTACTGTTGCCTCTTTGTCCAGATGAACCTTAATACCGAGCCTTTGCATTTCTGTTTTGAGGAAATCATTAAGCGTGCCGATTTCACCTTTGTAAGGGGATGCGGCAGCAAGCGGAAGCTGTCCTCCAAGTGCATTTGTCTTTTCCCAAAGCGTTACTTTGTGACCTCTCAACGTGGCTACCCGTGCGGCTTCCATTCCGGCAGGCCCTCCTCCGACCACCAGCACTTTGCGTGAGGTTCGGGCTTTCGTCATAGGAAACTCGCGTTCATACCCTGAGCGGGCGTTGATTGCGCAACCTATTCGATGTTCTGCGAAAAGCTCGTCAATGCACGCCTGGCAACACGCGATGCATCTGCGAATTTCGTGAACTCTACCTTCCGTCACCTTCTTTGGCAGGTCTTCATCAGCGAGAAGCGCTCGTCCAAAGGCGATGAGATCAGCTTTACCTTCAGCCAAAATGCTCTCTGCCAGTTCAGGATCGTTGATTCTTCCTACAGTAATCACAGGGATACTCACAACTGATTTTACCTCTTCAGCAAGGTCAACAAGACATCCTCTGGGCCTCGAAAGCGGTTGAATTACCCAGTTTGCTGTTTCGTAGAGGCCTGCGGATACATGTATTGCATCGATGCCTTCCTGCTCGAATCTTTTGGCAATGGTTTTGCCCTCTTCCAAAGTAATTCCCCCGGGCATCTTTTCATCTGCACTTATTCTGGCTAAAACAGGATAGTCAGGCCCTACACCCTGTCTTACCGCACGAAGTATTTCGAGCGGGAATCGCATCCTGTTATCAAGTGTCCCTCCATACTCGTCTGTCCTTCTATTTGTGTGCGGGGACAGAAACTCGCACAGGAGGTATCCATGTGCGCAGTGTATTTCGACTGCGTCGAACCCTGCGGCCTTTGCACGCGTTGCGGCTTTGCCAAAGTCCTTAACAAGTCCTGCAATCTCCTCTTTCGTCAGCTCTCTCGGCAATTCCCCGGTTACCGGGTCAGTAATGGGTGACGGCGCAAGCGGGGGATGGCCTGTTACTCGTGACGTAGTCTGTCTGCCTGCATGGAATAGCTGTATTGCTATTTTTGCTCCGTGGGCATGTACTGCATCAGTCAAGCTTCGCAATCCCGGGACAAATCTGTCCGAGAAAATGGCTATTTCGTTTGGGAAGCCCTTCCCAAGGGGATGTACGTTAGAAGCTTCTACGATGATGAGCCCTACTCCACCCTTTGCCCTTGCCTCGTGATAGGCTCGAAATGTGTCAGTTACAGAGCCGTCTTCATACGCAAAGTTTGTTACCATCGGTGGCATGATCATGCGGTTGCGAAGCTCCATATTTGCGATCTTAATCGGACTTGTAAGAAGCTTAAAGCCTGCCATTGGAATCACCGCTCTTTCCTATGTTCTGTGTTACGCACCAAAGTATAGTCTCTTCATAAATCGAAGTCAGTATGCCGAATCCTTCGTTTACTGCTGAGCTACACCTTCCATGTGCCTCCCATCTTGACTCCATCCTTCATCAATTTTAAAGGCAGCTTTCTTTACGCGAACTGATACTTTACAAGTGTGAAGTAATAATGTATACTTGTATTGCACGAACATACATGAGTGCGCCAGCGGTTTACGCATATATTGTCAAAGCACACGTGTGCTGTTGGGGCTCGCGAATCTCCCGGAGAACACAGAGGTTCAAAAGACTCATGCAGGTTCGAGGGTTTGCGAAAGTTCAGGGTTCACAGAGGATCATATGGCGAACGATGAGTCCATATCAGGTAGCCCCATCGTTCAGGGTAAATGGGTTCACATCATAACCAGGGGAGGGATCAGCTCATGGATTTCGGTGCAAGACTGAAGAAGATCCGTACCAATTCAGGGATGAGTGCGAGAGACCTTGCAGATAAGGTAGGTGTTTCTGCAAGCTTCATCTATCAGTTGGAAAGAGGCGAAGCAGCTCCTTCATACTCAACTCTGAAGCGGATCGCAAGTGTTCTGGGAACTGCGGTTTCGGTGCTTACAGATGATGAGTTTCCTGATGAATGGGTTGTAGTGCGTAAGGCAGGACGCAAGCGTCTTGTGACAGGACACGAGATTTGCGGGGCGGAAGTAAGACTTCTGGCCTTTCTGGGCTCGCGGAATAAGCGTATGCAGGGCTCTATAGTCACTCTTCAGCCCGGGTGCGACTATTCCAAAGAGGAGTTTCCGTTTAGTCACGACAGAGATGATTTTGTTTATGTCCTGGAAGGAATCTTGGATATAGAGAGCGGAGGAAAGTGGTATCACCTCGAGGAAGGGGATGCGGCGTACTTCTCTCTTCATGATATGGAGAGCATTCGGAACCAAGGAGAGATTCCGGCTCAGTTTTTGTGGATGGTATCACCCTCGGGGGCATAGTGAATTGCGCGGGACGCTTGTGATTGTGGGTCTGAATCAAAAGGTTCGGACGACTTAAAGGACAACTTGGAGGTAGCTTATATGGGAAAAGAGATAGAGCAGGTGTTTCAGCGGAAATTTGATAAGGTTAACAGTATAGTGGACAAACATGAGCGGAAGGTGTCTAACCTTATAGCTATACTCCAGGAAATTCAGACGGAGTACAGATACCTTCCTGAAGAAGTATTGACTTACGTGGCTACTGCGTTGGGGATTCCGCCTGCTACCGTCTATGGTGTAGCTACGTTCTATACCCAGTTTTCAATGAAACCAAAAGGGAAATACATTATCAAGGTGTGTGATGGGACAGCTTGCCACGTCAGGCACTCTGAAAAACTGCGTTACTTAGTCCGGGAGAAACTGGGGCTTGACGACGGGAAGGATACCACGGACGACTTAAGGTTTACTCTTGAAACGGTATCATGCATCGGTGCGTGCGGACTTGCACCTGTTGTCACGGTAAATGACGATGAAGTGTACGGGCAAATGACTCCTGAAGCCTTGGCCATTGTTTTGGATCAATTGATATCTGAGGAACATTTAGATGGGTCTATAGAAGAAAAAGGTGAGAAAACCGACGGATTCCCGGCTGAAAACGAACAAGCGCACGAGTCGGACGACGGAAAGGGGCGCCAAAGATGCTGAAGTCTCGGAAGGACGTAGAAAGAGTTGGAGAACAGACCAAATCCGGCCTAAGTCGACAGAAGGTGCGAGCTATGGTTTGCGCCGGGACAGGGTGCCTGGCCAACGGCTCACTCAAAGTATACGAGAAGCTTAGAGAACTTGTTTCTGAGAAAGGCTTGCTAATCGATTTAGATATGACACAAGACGCATGCGGCGAGGCTCATTCCGGTGAGAGCACTGCCTATGGCATTGGTATTGCAAAGAGCGGATGTCACGGTTTCTGTCAGATGGGTCCCCTTGTTCGAATTGAACCCCAGGGTATTCTATATGTTTCCGTAAAGCCGGAAGACGTCGAAGAAATTGTGGAAGAGACTCTGATTAAGGGTAGAATTGTGACGCATCTTCTCTATCACGACTCATCGCAAGGAACTGCGGTGAAAACTGAGGATTCAATCCCTTTCTACAAGCGTCAGTATCGTGTGGTTTTGGCCAACTGTGGAAGGATTAACCCGGAAGACATCAGAGAAGCCATTGCAATGGGCGGTTACTATGCCATCGCGAAGGTACTGGATGAGATGACACCGGATCAAGTCATTGAACTGGTCAATGCGTCCGGACTCAGAGGACGCGGCGGCGCAGGTTTCCCAACCGGCCGTAAGTGGGGTTTTGCGCAGGGTGCGAAATCCTGCAGGAAATACGTCATATGTAACGGGGACGAAGGAGATCCAGGTGCATTCATGGACAGAAGCGTAATGGAAGGGGATCCGCATAAGATCATTGAAGGCCTGATGATAGCAGCTTACGCCGTCGGTGCTGACGAGGGATTCATCTACGTGCGAGCTGAGTACCCCGTTGCAGTAACTCGTCTTAAGAAAGCCATTAAAGAGGCAAGAGAGTACGGGTTGCTCGGGAGGAATATCTTAGGGAGCGACTTCTCCTTTGACATTACTGTCAAAGAAGGTGCAGGGGCGTTCGTGTGCGGTGAGGAGACTGCGCTCATTTCGTCCATTGAGGGCAGACGAGGCATGCCTAACCCAAGGCCTCCTTATCCTGCGGCAAAAGGCCTATTTGGTAAACCTACTATTATAAACAACGTGGAGACTCTCGCGAATCTGCCTTCCATTGTCCTAAAGGGCGATTCCTGGTTCAAGTCCCACGGGACTGAGACAAGCCCGGGCACCAAGACATTTGCCCTTGCAGGACAAGTGGTGAATACAGGCTTGGTGGAGGTGCCTATGGGATTTCCTTTGAGAGACCTTGTCTTCGAGGTTGGAGGAGGCACCCGCACAGGCAGGAGGTTCAAGGCGGTGCAAATCGGAGGGCCGTCCGGAGGCTGCTTGGCAGAGGACCAGCTTGGCGTTGCGCTGGACTATGAGTCCCTACGTAAGGTCGGAGCAATGGTGGGTTCAGGCGGGATAGTCGTAATGGATGAGGACACTTGCATGGTAGAGGTTGCAAGGTTCTTTATGCAGTTTGCTCAAAATGAGTCGTGCGGGAAATGCGTACCTTGCCGTGAGGGGACCAAGCAGATGCTTGCCCTCCTGACAAAGATCACAAACGGGGAAGGCACAAAGGAAGACTTGGAACTCTTAGAAGAACTGGCCCTTGCAGTGAAAGACGGGGCGCTCTGTGGTTTAGGAAAGACTGCTCCGAATCCGGTCCTGACAACCCTTAAATACTTCCGTTCAGAATATGAGGCTCACGTTTTCGAGAAGCGATGCCCGGCAGGGGTTTGCCAAGCGTTGAAGTCCTACTCCATTGATCCTGATAAGTGCCGTGGATGCACTGTGTGCCAACAAGCATGCCCTGTCGGTGCAATATCCGGCGAGCGGAAGAGGCCCCACAGTATCGATGCAGCCAAATGTATCAAGTGTAACACCTGCGTTGAGAAATGTCGGTTTGGGGCGATAATCAAGGAATAGATGCGATCACAATGAGGAACACGAGTTGCAATAGCGTAGAATTGAACCTAAGTGGGGGAGGGAACCCAATATGGCTTATGTGACTGTTGACGGGGAAACAGTTGAAATAAACGGAGAAAGAAATATCCTGGAACTGGTGCGCAAAGCAGGTATTGAGCTTCCGACATTTTGCTACCATTCGGAGTTGTCTGTATACGGGGCGTGCCGTATGTGTACAGTTGAGATAGATAATATGGGCCTTGTGGCTGCTTGCTCTACGCCTCCTGCGGATGGGATGGTTATTCACACTAATACCAAGAGAACACAAAGATTGCGCAGGATGGTGGTGGAGCTTCTTCTTGCGAACCACCACAGGGACTGCACTACCTGCGACAAGAACGGCGCCTGTAAGCTCCAGAGCCTTGCCTACCAGCTAGGAGTCAGAAAGGTGCGGTTCGGCGGGAGGATTGAGATGCTTCCTATTGATGATGAAAATCCTTCCATTGTCCGGGATCCTAATAAGTGCATACTCTGCGGTGACTGTGTCAGGGTGTGTTCAGAGATCCAGGGCATAGGGGCCTTAGACTTTGTGGGGCGGGGTGCTGACACATGTGTTAGCCCTGCTTTCGGAAGAAAACTCGGAGAAGTTGAATGTGTGAATTGCGGCCAATGTGTAGCAGTATGTCCCACCGGCGCGCTCACCGGGAAATCTGAGACAGAAGCGGTCTGGAACGCGCTGAACGACCCGTCCAAGGTGGTTGTGGCGCAGATTGCGCCTGCAGTGCGTGTCGCTATAGGAGAAGCCTTCGGCAAGAAGCCGGGAGAAATTGATACAGGCAGGATCGTCACTGCGCTGAAGAAGATTGGTTTCGCGAAGGTTTTCGATACAGTGTTCGCGGCAGATCTTACCGCAGTGGAAGAGTGTGATGAGTTCTTGCGCCGTCTTGCTAAACATGAGCGGCTACCTCAGTTTACATCATGCTGTCCCGGATGGGTGAAATTCGCGGAACAACACTATCCTGAGATACTCGACAACTTGTCAACATGTAGATCCCCCCAGCAGATGTTCGGGTCTGTTGTGAAGAGGTTTTACGCGAAGAAAATGGCGGCAAAGCCCGAGGATGTCTTTGTTGTCTCCATCATGCCGTGCACAGCGAAGAAAGTTGAGGCAAAGAGGCCTGAGTTCATAGAAGGTGGGGTTCCGGATGTAGATGCGGTCCTTTCCACAAATGAACTGGGCCTACTCCTAAAGCAGGCAGGGATAGTGTTCGAGGAGCTTGAAGGACAAGCTTTTGACCGCCCGATTGGGCTTACCACCGGAGGAGGGGTAATCTTCGGGGTCACCGGTGGAGTCGCCGAGGCAGTTCTCAGGACTGCTGCGAATTTGCTGAAAATCGATTTAGGATGCGTTGACTTCAAGGAAGTCAGAGGATTCCAGGGATTGCGCGAGGCGACTGTGCGCCTTGGCGATTTGAAGCTTGATCTGGCAGTGGTCCACGGACTTGGTAATGCACGTAAGCTCCTTGATGTGATTCGGCGCGGTGAGGCTAAATACGATCTTGTTGAAGTCATGGCATGTCCCGGCGGATGTGTCGGAGGCGGAGGACAGCCTCAGCCAAATGATACAGAGTCAAGAATGGCAAGGGGCAAAGGGCTGTACATCAGTGACAAGATGGCCCAGCTTAGAAGCCCCGGCGAGAACCTGGCAGTCGCGAAGTTATATGAGTCTTATCTGGGTAAGCCGGGCAGCGAGCTTGCGCATGAGGTCTTGCATACAGGCTATGGACCGCGCAGAAGGATTTCCGGGGATATCAAGATAAACGGTACCAGGCCGGGCGCGCTGGATGTTTCAGTCTGTGTCGGGACAGGGTGCTACCTCAGAGGCTCATATGATGTGCTTCAAACCTTTACAAAGCTGTCAGACAGGGATGACATTAAAGGGAAGATCAATCTGAAGGCTACGTTCTGCCTGGAACACTGTGAGAACGGTGTGTCGATTAAGGTTGGCGATGAAGTAGTCACAGGGGTTACGCCTTTAAACGCAGAAGAGATCTTCCAGGAACAGGTGGTATCCAAGTTGTGTAGAGGCTTAGCCTCATGTTCATGTGGTTCTCGTAGAGCATCTATGGATGAGAAAAGAACAGGGAGGTAACTTTATGGTTACTATCCAGGTATGTGTCGGCAGTTCGTGTTTTTTAAGAGGTGCCCCTGACGTAATCAAGGCGTTCGAAACCGTAATTGAGAGGTGCGCTCCGAGTCAGGTGGAACTCAAAGGTACGTTTTGCCAGGAGTCATGCACAAAAGGTGTTACAGTTAGAATCAATGAAAAGGTTTTTACGGCCGTAACTCCTAAGGATGTGCCAGGGCTTTTCAGGGAGCAAGTAATTCCAATGCTTTGTCATGGTGAGAGTCAAAATAAAGAAGGCAAATGAGATGCCGGATTAACCCTGTGTTTACAGCGAGACAGTTGGATGGATTGACAGGCCTATTACAAGGAAGGTGGTAACGTGGGCATAATTTCCACGATTGACGCTAAATGCAAGGACTGTTACAAGTGTCTGAGGGAATGTCCTGTAAAGGCTATAAAGATGGAACGAGGCGCGCTACCTCACGAACTTCATGCCAGGGTGTGTGAGGAACGATGTATTTTCGACGGCAGGTGTGTCCTGGTCTGTCCCCAGAACGCAAAAAAGGTTACAAGCGATCTTGAAAACCTTAGGCCTTTTCTTCGAGAGGGTGGGAAAGTCGCCGCGAGTGTCGCTCCGTCGTTCCCCTCTGCGTTTCCTGACATAGACCCACAGACTATTCCGACAGCACTTAGACTCATAGGCTTTGGTTTTGTTCAGGAGACAGCCATTGGGGCGGAACTTGTCAGCCGGGAATATGCCAGGCGGTTCCGAAAAGGAGATGCGCGCCTCATATCGAGTCCTTGTCCGGTAGTGGTGAACCTTATTGAACGGCACTATCCGGAGGTCATTCCCTACCTGGCGCCGATTGTGTCCCCTATGGTTGCCCACGGCCGGTACATTAAACAGATTATGCCCGGCACAAAAGTAGCATTTATCGGCCCATGTATTGCGAAGCTGGGTGAACGGGAGACACCCGGGATAGATGACTCTATAGACTTTGTCATAACATTCGAAGAGCTAAGAGACGTCTTTCTTGACGAAGGAATTGATTTGGGCTCCCTCGAGCCGTCTGAATTTGACGGCGCTTTACCTGATAAGGCCAGGCTGTTTCCTGTTGAGGGAGGCATTTTAAGATCAGCTTCTCTCAGCACAGACATGCTTGACAGTGATGTGCTGACAGTCTCAGGTCTCGAAAGTTGCAAAGAGGTGTTGAAGCAGTTTACAGAGGGCATGAAGCGAGGCGACCGGACACATCTCCCGCGTCTCGTGGACATGCTTGCATGTGAAGGAGGCTGCATCAACGGGCCTAAGAACCCCAGTTGGGAGGATATCTACACAAGAAGAGCCCGTGTGCTTGAGTACGTGAAGCAGTCGTCGGATGACCGCAACCGGGAGAGAGGGACTGATTTTAAGGATGTGTCTGAGCGTCCCGAAATCCCGCAGGAACTCCTTAGAAGGAACTATCGCAATCTTAAGCCTTCCGTGGAAGAGCCTGATGAGAGCGTAATCAGGGCTATACTGGCTAAAACAGGAAAACACTCGCAGTCCGATGAGCTTAACTGCGGGGCATGCGGGTATGATTCATGCAGAGATAAGGCTGTTGCGGTGTTCCAGGGGATGGCAGACCCTGAAATGTGCATCCCATATATGCGCGAGAGAGCCGAATCGGTGGCTAACCTTTTTGTCGCGTCTACTCCCAATGCCATAATCGTGATAGATGAAAATGAGACTATTCGAGATCTTAATGCTGCTGCAGAGGGAATGTTCAAGCGAAAGAAAGACGAGGTAATAGGGAAGACTCTTTCTACTATCATGGAACCCGGATACTTTAGGAAGGCGCTCCAAGAGAAGACCATCGTGCAAGGAGAGGTCTGCTATCTTGATATGGATCTCGTCACTTACCAGACCATATTCTACGAGCCCGGTGAGAGATTGGCAATGGGTATCATATCCGACATAACTGAAGAGAGAAGACGTGAGAGACACTTACTTGAGATACGTGAGCAGACTCTGGAGAAGGCACAAGGGGTCATAAACAAGCAGATGGAAGTTGCACAGAAAATAGCAGGATTGCTCGGTGAGACCACTGCTGAAACCAAGGTGCTCCTTACGAAGCTAATGAATACCTTCAAGAATGAGGGGGAAGATGATGGAACGTCTTCACGTTGAAGTAGAGCAACGCCGGCTAAACAAGTATGGCGAAGAGCTGTGCGGAGACAGCGTGGAGGTGGAAACCGGCCCCGGCTCCACTATAGTGGTGCTCTCAGACGGATTGGGAAGCGGAGTTAAGGCGAATATCCTCTCATCGCTGACTGCAAGAATGGCTGTTACTATGCTAAAGGGAGGGCTGGCCCTGGATGAGGTTGTGGAGACCTTAGCTCACACTTTGCCTGTATGTGAGAAAAGACAACTTGCCTACTCGACATTCAGTATCCTCCAGATTTTCGACGACGGAAATGTCTATCTTGCTGAATATGACAGCCCTCCCGCGTTTATCGGGCGTGGCAGCAGGCTCCGAATTGTGCCGAGGTCAGAGCGAACAACGGGGGACCGAGCCATCAAGGAGGCCTTCTTTCCCGTTGAGGACGGGGACTGGATTGTGCTGGCAAGTGATGGGGTTCTTCATGCCGGTATTGGGGGACTATGGAATATCGGGTGGGGATGGGACAGAGTCGGTGACTATATCTGCTCCACCGCAGCTCGAACTAGGCTGGCGTCTGAGCTTGCAGAAGAGCTTGTCGAAGTCACCGGCAAGTTGTACGCGTACAAGCCCGGAGACGATGCTACGGTGGTGGCTGTGCGGATCAGGCGTCCACGTTATCTCACCATGCTGGTAGGTCCTCCCGTGAACCCTGAAGATGACAGTGAGGTTGTGAGGAAACTGTTGGCTGCTCCCGGGAAGAAGGTGGCTTGCGGCGGGACTACCGGCAATATAGTTGCGCGGGTCCTCGATAGGCCCATAACTGTAGACTTGACCCCGTGTGACAAGAGAATTCCTCCCATTGGCAAGTTAGAGGGGATAGATCTGGTTACCGAAGGAATGCTGACACTTTCATATACCCTGGAGAAGCTGGAGCAAGGCGTGAAGTTAATGGATGCTGCCGTAAAGAGTGACGGTTCAAGTCGTCTGACAGCGCTTCTTCTTGAAGCTGACTGCATTCACATAATTGTGGGGAGAGCTATAAACCCTGCGCACCAAAGCCCTGACGTTCCCAGGAGTCTTGCCTTGAAACACAAGATCGTCGACGGATTGGTACAGATTTTACGTGGTATGGGAAAGACGGTCAAAGTCGAGTACTATTAGCCCTGGATGACAATGCTGCCTACCCCGCCTTTCACCTCGAGCTCGACTCGGTTTTCGGCTGTATCAAAGTCAGGTGAGATGTACTCATTGTTGACACGTAGGTAGTTTCCGTATACCTGAACCGACCCTATTCCCGTTTTTGTGCGTATGTGTGCTGCGACTCCTTTAGGGACATGAATAACGGTTTCGCCGACACCTCCTGAAAGTGTAACCTTTGCATTGCCGGTTGCAGGCAACGTCAAATTCGTTTTCCCCACACCTGTCTCAATTTTAATATAAGTTGCCATAATACGCTCGAGGTTAATACTGGCTTCCCCGACCCCGGTGCGGATATCCAGGTTTATCGGTATTGTTTCAGTAAGCGCGAGATCCCATGTCCTTGCAGGCTGCTTGCCTATACCAAAGAAACGGCGATCAAGGATGTTCCTGCTTTCAGTCGCTAACAAAAGGCGTGCTTTGTTTTCCGTTATTTTAAAATCCTGTGTCAGCCATTCTCCTGCTGTCGTGTCTACCGTCCCGCTGATAAGATCGGATGAATTCGCAAGCGAACCTAGATACAGGGCACCGACGCCCATTTTGATTTCTATGTCCGCGCTTGTTGCCCCGGAGAGAGGCTTCTGTATCTTCGTGCGGGTAGTAGCCCATCTTGCAGTTGGATGACGCAACGCCAATCCTGACCCTACGATAATTACGAGAATAATAATTACAATGAGAGATATCGATACGGATCCTCGTCCCAGTATCAATTCAAGCCCCAGTGCAATGAGAATGAGCGGCCAAAATCTTATAATGGCTGTCCGGACACTCCAGTTCATCAAGCCCAGGTTGTTGAGGAGGAGCAAAACGCCAAGGAGTATTAAGACTGCCGGGAGCACCACGCTTCTTCTCGGGTTCCTCTTTTCTCCGTTGCGGTTGAGATTGGCCATGGTCTATTCTCCTCTTTTATTGGTACGCTGTCCCTTGAGCAACAGTACGCCGACGATGATGAGGATAATCGGCATCAGCGTGCCTGCATTGAGCCAGCGAAGCCAAGAGATATTAAGGGTACGCGACAGAAAAACCACCCCTAGTCCGATTAGGAAAATCCCCAAGACTACATTGGCAGTAGGCCCTTGAGACTGCTTGAGGCACGGGCTGATGGATTCTGCTGCTTCCTGGGCCCTATCCCTGATTTCTTCTGCGCCTTCGCGTATGACCTCAGCAGTCGAGGTTTCGCCCATGTCCGGATACGGCATGATTATCCAAAGGATTAGGTAGGCAGCTATGCCGATACCCGAATACAAGCCTAACAGTACGAAACCAAGACGCACAATAGTCGGATCCACTTCAAGGTATTCCGCAAGTCCCCCACACACCCCGCCTATCATGGAGCTGGTTCGACTTCGGTAAAGTTTCTTCACAGTGTTCACCTCACTTGCGAATAAAACGCGCACTTTCCACCCGTATTCCGGTCAATATCCCTTATCCGGCTGATTACAGTGAGAATCGAGCAATAAATACATTATATCTCAATGGGACTCTGAAACAAGGGACTACTCCGCAATACGGTAATTACAATAGCCGGATCAAAGCGACAGATCCATAACACCTGTATTCTAAGGGCAAGTTACGACCTAATGGCACTTTCTCTTGCGGCTTCCTCCGCCTTTTTTTTCATCTCATTCTGTGCCCTGATTTCTTCTAAGATTTCGCTTGCCGTATGAAAAGAGTAGCCCTGGGATTGCAGGGTTTCAATTATCTCAGGGAGAGCCTCTACTGAGCCGGTAAGATCCTCGTCAGGTCCGCCTGAGGAATGATGAAGGACGATGACACCCCTTTCCACTCTCGGGATTACGTTTTGTATGACTTCCTCCTTGGAAAGACCCCACCAATCCAGTGAGTCCACCGTCCATAGGACGATATTGTAGCCTTCATCGCCGATAGCCTTTACCGCAGGCGGGTCCAGCGCCCCATATGGCGGACGCACTACCAACACATCTTCCCCCGTGATGTCTGAGAAGACTTTCCTGGCTTTTCCTAAGTCGAGAAGGATTTGCCAGGGTGCCATTCGCGAGAGGTTCGAGTGATAATACGTATGGTTACCGATTTCGTGTCCTTCTCTGTGAATCCTCTGTACGATGTCCCGGTGTTTTTCCGCTGCGTTTCCTATCAAGAAGAAGGTGGCGCGCACGTTGTACTTGGCCAGGACATCAAGGATTCTTGGAGTATAAACATCGTCAGGACCGTCATCAAAGGTCAAAGCAATTTTCTTCGTTTCCGGACTCCACTGTCTTACAACAATGTCCGGAAAAAGGCTCACTAAGTCTATGGACTCCGGAGTCCTGCTCTGTCTTTCAGAGCCGTCTGTGTATCGGGGCAAGGCAACTTCCCCTAACCATTTCGATTGTAAGAGACTGTCCACTGCCTGAGGCCTTACGATCACTACCATAAGCGAAATCAGAATCCCTATGGTAATATGAAGCAATGTTCTGTGTTTCAAGAAGGTTCCCCCAAAATCTCTGTATTGTCTGTTCGTCCTTAGCTTGCTCCCGTTTTTTAGAAGCAATTCTCTCCCGCTTGGAGACGACAATTCTTAGGTTGTGGAGTTCGGTTCACACAATATCGTGCCGTTTCCGCAACACTCGCGTTGAATTCAAGATAGCAAGCAACGCGACGCCGACATCTGCAAACACCGCCTCCCACATAGTCACTGTCCCCAGTATGCCGGTGATTATGAAAACGCCCTTCACTATCAGGGCAATGGCTATGTTTTGGAGCACAATCCTTCTTGTGTGATAGGCTATTCGGACTGCGGTTCCAAGCTTATAAGGTTGATCGTCCATTATTACCACATCAGCCGCTTCCACTGCCGCATCGCTTCCCAAGGCGCCCATGGCGACTCCTACATCGGCTCTCATAATCACAGGCGCGTCGTTTATCCCGTCGCCTACAAAGGCAAGCCGGTTTCTGCCTCGTTTTGGAAGCGCTCGGGAAAGCTCCTCTACCTTTTGGACTTTGTCCTCAGGCAAGAGGTTGGCAAAGACAACATCCATCCCTGTCTGATTTGCCACATCCTCTGCCACTGACTTATCATCACCTGTGAGCATAACTGCGGTCTCAACTCCGAGGGCTTTCAGTTCTTCCACTGCTTTTCTTGCATCCGGTTTTATCTCATCTGAGATTATGATATGGCCTGCAAAGACCCTGTCTACTGCCACATACACGACAGTGCCTTCCAGATTGCAGGAATCGTGAGGGATGTTCTCTAAATGCATCATCCTATCGTTTCCTACGACAATCTCGTTCCCGTCGATTATGACTTTGATGCCATGCCCCGGAATTTCACGGTAACTTTGAATCTCTCCGGGTGAAGGGTTTTCCCCGTATGCTTCTATAATTGACCTGGCAATAGGGTGATTTGAATTGTATTCAGCCAATGCTGAGAGTCTCAGAACCTCATCGTTTGTAAAGTCCCCACGTGCCAAGACTTCAGTGACCTTGAAGACGCCTCGTGTCAGTGTTCCTGTTTTGTCCATTACGACTGTATGGAGAGAGGTTAACGCGTCAAGGAAATTAGCGCCTTTTATGAGAATCCCGTGGCGGGACGCGGAGCCGATGCCTCCGAAGTACCCCAGGGGTATGGATATTACAAGCGCGCAGGGACATGATATGACAAGTAAGACCAGAGCGCGGTAAATCCATTCAGAGAAACCGGCGCCGGGAATTACAATGGGCGGAACAAATCCTACGCCGATAGCTGCGAACGTGACAAAGGGGGTATAATACCGGGAAAATGTCGTGATAAGCCGCTCAGTAGGCGCTTTGCGAGCTGATGCTTCTTCCACAAGGCGCATGATTCTGGCTATTGAGGACTCGCCGGATTCCTTCTCAACACGTATTTCAATGATTCCATCGTGGTTTACCATCCCGGCAAGGACTGTACTGCCCGGGGATATCCTTTGCGGCACGGATTCTCCTGTAAGCGCTGATGTATCTACGAAAGATGAACCGTCTATGACCTTACCGTCCAAGGGGATCCTCTCCCCCGGCTTTGCAATGATTATGTCGTCAACATTGACATCGTCAGGATGGACGACTTGTACACCTCGGTCAGTCTTCAGGTTTGCCGTATCCGGGCGGATATCCACAAGGCTTGCAATGGCTTTCCTGGATTTACTGACAGCCATGTCCTGAAGGTATTCGCCGACAGTAAAGAACAGCATCACGCTGACAGCTTCAGGCAATTGATGAATGGCAAGCGCACCAAGGGTCGCCACGGTCATAAGAAAGAATTCATCGAAGACTTCGCCGTGAAATATGTTAGTTGCGGCTGCAAGGAGCACCCTACCACCGACAAGTAGGTAGGCGGTGATGAAAATAACGTATTCCGTGAATGCGTAAGGGGTCCCATGAAGCTTCGGTTCAAGGAATATGCCAATCAGAAGCAGGATTCCCGATATGACTATTGATGTTAAGCTTATATCAGGATGTCCATGACCATGGCGGTCGGCATCGGGTTGATGCGATCCATTGTAATGCTCAAGGTGTACTACGTGGCCATGCGTATGATACGCTCTATCATCCTCGGTCAACATTTCCATGTTCCTTCTTTCATATGTCATGATTTACCGGATTTGCCTGTTTCCTCCGAGTAATGCTCTTTTGCCTGGCGAATCAAGGTAATGATGTGATGATCGTCAAGTGAATAATATACGCTCTTCCCGTCTCTACGGCACTTGACAAGTCTCATTGCACGAAGCAGTCTTAGGTGGTGAGACACTGCAGGAACGCTTATGCCAAGGACTTCCGCCAGATCGCAAACACACAACTCTCTTAGGGACAGGAGGTAGATTAACTTCGTGCGGGTTTCATCCCCGAGCACGCGGAATATTTGAGATAAGCCCTCCACTTCAATGAGCCTGTCCCTGAGCTGTTTAACTGTATCGGCGGATGACGGTTCAAAGTTTTCACATACGTCATCATCAAATTCGCTTGTATTCATATGCTTCTTGCTCCTTTCGGATAAATACTTTATCATATAAGCAACTGTTTAAATATCATAATATACCGGACACTGTGTGTAAAGTAATATTGGTAGGCAAAAAAGCTTAATCCGGTGAAATAGGAAAGAGGACAGGCGGGAGACCCCGTGTTGCGCTCAACCTTTTTGCCCTTTTGGACTGCTTGCCGCAGGGTCATATTGAATGTATAATCTAAAATGGTGTTTGCGCCTTAGTATTTCCGCGCAGTTATGCCACATGTTAATGGCACGTTGTCAATAATCATGTCTTGTGCCTGTCGCGCCTGTCCGGTTGAGCCTGGCTCGGTGTAAGTTTCAGAATAATAACCGGCTCAGTCTTGTGGGACTCAAATACAGAAAGTTAACGGTGATACATAGATGACATATCAGGATCAAACAGAGACTCGTGAGAGACTTTTGCGTCCGGATTCGACCCCCGCTCTACGTAAGCGGGTCCTTGAACTTGCCGGGCCGTCTCTTGTGGAAATGGCTTTGGTTACGTTTGTGAACATGGCAGATATGATAATGGTCGGGAGACTGGGGCCTGCAGCTATCGCAGCAGTAGGACTCACAAACCAGCCGGTGTTTTTTGCCATGGCTGCCTTTATAGCTCTTAACGTAGGCACGACTGCAGTCATTGCCCGCGCCATCGGAGCAGGCGATGATGATGTGGCAAGTGACGCTATGCGTCAGAGCCTCATACTGGTCGTAATAATGGGCCTTGCTGTAAGCGTTTTAGGTTTTGTCTTTGCAGGACATGTTTTAGAGTTCATGGGCGCTGAACCCGATGTGCTCCCAATGGGAGTCAGTTATATGAAGATTATCGCGTCAGGCGGTGTGTTCATGGTGGTTTCCATGAGTCTCACAGCCGCGCTGCGGGGAGCAGGGGATACGAAATCGCCCATGAAGGCCAATATGGTGGCTAATGTTAGTAATGTTATCGGCAACTACCTGTTGATTTACGGAAAATTCGGCTTCCCGAAGCTGGGTGTGGCCGGAGCTGCTTTAGCTACTACAATTGCAAGGAGTATCGCTTTCTTCCTTCTCCTTAAGGTGGTCATTTCAGGAAATTCTCATTTACACTTAAGAGGCCCTTTCAGACTGAATCGCGAGCTTCTTGAAAGGATCATTCGTGTAGGTATGCCGTCTGCCGTTGAGCAGATAGTGTTGCGTGGAGGTCAATTAGTCTATGTAAAGATAGTAGCCGGCTTTGGAACCACGGTCATCGCAGCTCATCAAATCGGAATGAACATCATGAATCTTTCATTTATGCCTGGAACTGCATTTGCTATAGCTGCCACAACCCTGGTCGGCCAGGGTCTGGGCGCAGGCATGCCTGATCTGGCAGAGGATTGGGCCAGGGAAACCAGGCGAATGGGCACCGTTGTCTCGTGTTGCATGGCTTTATTGTTTATCCTGTTTGGCAAGTATATTGCCATGTTGTACACGAATGACCCTGAGGTTATCGCGAGAACTGCGGTTGTCTTGAGAATTCTCGGCCTTGTTCAGCCTGCTCAATCCACCCAGTTTATTCTTGCAGGGGGCTTAAGGGGAGCAGGGGACACCAAATGGCCACTGTATTCTACTGCCATAGGCGTATGGGTATTCCGGGTGGCAGTAGGATACCTGCTTGCAGTGGTCATGGGAATGGAGCTTGTTGGCGCTTGGATGGGGATGGCAGTCGACCAGTTGGCCAGATCAACGATTATAGCCTTCCGATTTAGAAGCGGTAAGTGGAAGATGGCAAAAGTCTAGCGCAGAAATTCTGTAATGTATAGAACGTGCAAATATGTCCCAGGCCTTGACAAATACAAACTTGGAGCATATTCTAAAATATGGAGGGAAGTCTCTGGTGTTACCTAATCGACTTCTTAATAATTCGAAAACTCCGCGAAGGGAGATGATGAGGTTGGATGCCGACCCCGGAGGTAGTAGGGTCAGGTTTATAATCGATGTGTTCTTACATGGCATGCAACACCCGTCACTTGTGTCTCCCGGAGAGGGGCTCTCCTGATTCCATTTGAGTCTTATGCCCCTGCCCGGTCTTTTGACGGGCAGGGGTATTCTTTTGTTAAGCAGGCGTACCCTTAACTCCAGGGAGACATGATTCAGGCTTATGCGTGTCAAGAACGTAAACTGCGCTCCGAAAGATGAACCAATGTCTTGCATGGAGGAAAGGAGGGACGTCCGTGTCTAACGAACTTACAACAAACGTTCAAGATCTTATGCTTCAAAGAGATTATCTGGGAATCAAAAGAATCCTGGAAAAGAGTCACCCTTCCGATATCGCCAAAGTGTTGGCGGATTTGCTTCCTGACGCTGCAGGGTTCGTATTTAGGCTTCTCCCTAAAGATCTGGCAATCGATGTTTTCGACTTCATGGACGTAGACGGCAAGCAAATGCTGCTTCACTCGCTCAGCAGTGATATGGTAGCAACCATCCTTAATGAAATGAGTCAGGATGACAGAACGGAGCTGTTTGAAGAGCTGCCTGCGAAGGTCGTAAAGAAATACTTGTCTTTATTGTCTGAGAAAGAGCGTCAGGTAGCCAATATGCTTTTAGGCTATCCGGAAGACTCTGCCGGAAGGCTTATGACTACTGCGTTTGTGGATCTCAAGGAGCATCAGACTGTTGATGAGGCCCTGGCTCATGTTCGGGCTACCGCTCCTGATAAGGAAACCATCTATCATCTGTATGTAATATCAAAAGACAGAAAGCTCTTAGGGGGGCTCTCTCTACGAGAGCTGATTCTTGCGCCGGGATCGAAACTGATACGCGACATAATGAATCCTGAGATAAAAAAGGTCTCCACAGACACCGATCAGGAGGATGTAGCCAGGATATTTGAAGACTACGACCTTATCGTCCTTCCGGTAGTTGACAGTGAGGGGCGTCTGGTAGGTATTATCACTCATGATGACGTCTTAGACATTGTTCGGGAAGAGGACACAGAGGACATTCACTTAATGGGAGGTCTGGGCGCGCCTGAGGAGACCTATTTCAGCTTGAGTATAGCGGAGGATGTAAAAAGACGCGGAGGATGGCTTGCATTATTGATTCTCTTGGAGAGTTTTTCCGGCAATATCCTGAAGACATACTCAGCCTCGTTAGAAGCGGCCATAGCTCTCTCGTTTTTTATTCCTATGCTTATTGACACAGGGGGCAACGCAGGTACGCAGTCATCCACTCTGATAACGCGTGGTCTTGCCACCGGGGAGATTGACAAAAACCATAGCAGAACCATACTCCTACGGGAAATGATAACAGGTGTTATTTTAGGGGTAATTCTCGGAGCATTTGCTTATGTCAGAGCATATTTCATGCAAGGGGATCCGATGATTGGCTTTGTAGTTGGTATTTCCTTATTCGTAGTGCTTCTCGTTTCTAATCTGGTCGGAGCTCTGTTGCCTCTTCTTGCTATGAAACTTAAGTGTGACCCTGCGGTAATGGCCGGTCCTTTTCTTACAACTATTGTAGACGTAGTCGGCCTTATGGTGTATTTTGAAGTTGCCAGGGTAATAATGGGTTTAGGGTGAAATGAGAAAGATTTCTTTAGGGAATAGGGCTCCTTACATGCACATAACATGTGGTAAGGAGCCTTCTTGTGGTCTTGAGGCTGTAAAGAACTGAGATGGGGTGGCGGAGTGTTAATAGTCACCAGGCGCCGGCTTCTGCTGGCATTGGCGTTTGTGGTATGTGTTGCAGTGGGAATGGGGTTTGTCTTAGGCCGAAGCATTGAACAAGGGAGGAATCAGCCTTTGGCCCGGGAATCTGAAGAGGCGGAGGAGAAATCCGTCTCCCACGTTCCTGCTGCCGGCAAGACAGTGACAGATGAACCTGCTGAAGGAGAACGCTCAGCCGATGACATTGACAGAAAGGGTGTTGCCACCGGTGACTCCCCCCGTGATCAGGCAGTGACGGATTTGACTTCAGCGGATAAAGCCGTTGCTGATAAGGAGGTCCCGGATGAATCTCTTATTGATGAGCCGGTCACTGAAATGATTGCCATAGTGCCTAAAGTCAAGATGCCCATATTCTACGTGGAAACTAAAGAACCTGTAGTTGCTCTGACTTTTGACATAAGTTGGGGAGAGCAGCAAGTCTTAGGAGTCTTGGAGATTCTTCGTGAAAAGAATGTGAAGTCCACGTTTTTTCTTTCAGGCCCTTGGGCAAAACGCTACCCACATCTGGTGCAAGAAATAGCAAAGTCCGGCCACGATATCGGGAGCCACGGAGACGCCCATGTGGATTTGAGCCATTACTCCAGGGATGACGTGGCGAAAAACATCAGCACCGCCCATGAAGACATTCTCGCTTCTGCAGGGAGGGTTTCGCCCTATTTTCGTCCTCCGAACGGCGACTATGATGATGTGGTAGTGGATACCGCCAGGTCTTTAGGGTATGAGACAGTGATATGGGCTGTTGATTCGTTGGATTGGAAGAATCCGGGAGTGGATTTTATGGTCGATCGCGTTCTCGGGCGCGTGTTTCCCGGGGCTATTGTCCTCATGCATGCCAGCGATTCAAGCAAGCAGATTAAAGAGGCTCTTCCGATTATAATAGATGGCTTACGTGAGAAGGGTTTCAGGTTGGTTCCTCTGTCTGAACTTACAAGGCTTGGAACTCCTGCGCGCAAGGATCCCAGGTAAACAACAAGGAGGATTAACAACCATTGATATTTGGCGCATATGGCTGAATATAACGGCAGAGGATGCCTATATGGCTTTTCGTGGCGCACTCTTCCGGGGATGTAATGAGTCTTTGCAACCTGAAGTCAAACCTCCTAAAACCTTTGGAGGTAACGATGTTTTCAATAGTGGCTTCCGCGATTTTTACCGGGTGTGTGCCGCCTATGAACACTATTTCCGCTTTGGTTCCCGGCCTTATTTCACCTGTGTTTACGTGGACGAGGACTTCATAGGAGATTTCACTGGGCCTGTAGGCGAGATGGTACATGCTTCCCACGCCAAGGGTCCGTAGGTTGTCTACGGTCCATTGGATCTTGACCGCCATCTGTAATACTCTTTCTTCCTGCCCTTCGTGCTCCACTTCCTGTCCCTCGTATTCTATTGGAGGCGTCTGCCTGGCGTAGTAACTTGCGAATTGCTCTGCCTTCGACATTTCGAAAAGCCTCTCTGGTAACACGATATGGAATTTCGTCTGTACTTGTGCGGATAGTTCGCGTGCACCGGGAAACAGCGCAAGCTTAGTGAGGTTACGTTATTCCGACGAGATGACGTGAATTGCTGCAAAGCCTCGTGAAACATAGCAATGCAATACGATAATATGCTATGATATTATGTAATCTTAAGCAAATCCAAGAGAGCTGAAGCGGGCGGTCGGCTCCATGGGAGTATATGACAGGCCTGCGAAAAGAAGGCTAAAGGTTGCGGGAGGTAGGAGAAACATGATAACGCTAAAGGATATTCAGGCAAATCCTACATTTCAGATTCTCATTCGGCGAACTAATGAATACCTATCACAACTTGGCTATACTGAACATGGCTTACGCCATGTTACTTATGTATCGACAATGACAGCATACATCCTGGAAACGTTAGGTTATGATGAACGCACTGTCGAGCTGGGTTCGATAGCAGGATACTTACACGACATCGGCAACATGCATAATCGCAAGTACCACGGGCCTACCGGTGCTAATATCGTATATGTCGAACTCCGCAGACTAGGGATGCCTCTGGAAGAAATATGCGAAATAACTACAAGCATTGCCAATCATGAGGAAGAGATCGGTGTTCCGGTAAATCCTATATGTGCAGCCTTGGTCATCGCTGATAAGAGTGACGCGCATAGGACCCGCGTGGGCAGGAAGACATGTCGTGACATTCATGATAGGGTTAACCATGCGATAACTGATTCTTCTCTTGTGGTAAACAGTGATAATTCTACGATTACGCTAAAACTGGCTTTTGACACTACAGAATGCCAGATCATGGATTACTTCGCCATTTATCTGACGAGAATGGAGATGTGCCAACAGGCTGCAACTCTGTTAGGGTGTACGTTCAGGCTTGTCATAAACGGCCTCGAGCTTATCGGCGAGTCTTCCACTGTTACTACGCTTAGGCCTGCTGCAGGCGAAGGACTCGCCGGGCAGTAAGTATTGCAGCACATATCCTGCAGTCAATCCCACAAAGAACCCTGTGGCGACTCCGGTAATGAGCAAAGCAGGTAGATAGCTCAATATGGCAGGTGTTCCCAGGATGATGCATGCGACAGCAAGTTGCCCGATATTGTGAGCTACTGCCCCGAGTATGCTGATTCCGCTCAGTCCAAGGACATGCCGGAGTCGTCTCTCGGCAAGGGACATCACCAGTGTGGCCAGGACGCCGCCTACAATGCTAAATGCGAAGCTGCTCAACCTTCCTGATAGCAATGAAGCCAGAAGCGTCCTAAGTGCAACTACGAGCAGCGCATCGCCCGGACCTGAGAGGACAATGACAATCAGAGTTACGATGTTGGCAAGACCTAACTTAGCCCCGGGCACAGGTAGGGGCTGAGGAATCATGCCTTCAACAGTATGTAGGATGAGGGCCAGAGCTACAAGAAGCGCAATCCGCGTCATCCTTTGAGTTTTCCCTATCCCATCATTGTGACCTTCCAGTGTTTTCAACTCCCTCATCACGTCGTTCAGCAGGTCTAAGATTCTTAGTATGTGACTGCGTCGAGACGGGATCCCGGGTCGCGACCGGTTCCGCTGCCTTCAATTCGCACTACGATTCTATTGGGTAAACATACTATGGCCTGTCCGGACCGGCTAATCCAACCGGATCTCACGCAAACCTTGTCCGGGCAAGTGGACTCTATTACCCTGACTCTACCGGTTTCCAGGAGTTCTAATGTAGCTTCGCTGCCTGCTCCTGCCGGAATCCTGACTATCAGTGAGCCTGAAATCTCGGAAAAGGGAATAATATGGGTCATCTTGCCATGAACCTCAACGACCACTGAGTGCCCGGTGTCGGAGAGCGGGTTTTCCCCCTGTCTTCCCGGAAGAGATGCTGCGAAAAGGACAATAGCAGCCAGCACTATCAAGCCGGCAAGTATGAGATCCGATAGCTTCAGAATTTCCTTGGTGATTGGTTTACGCATGTCCAATGCCACACATTATGTTATGTTTCATATGTACATACATAATATCTTATGGGGTCAATCTGCGCTATGGGGAAACAGGCTTGTTCGGAAGGGAAGCCATAAGCATCAGGCGCAGAACCTGCGAAATTATCGATTCTGCGCCCGATGGGGAAAAGGACCTGAGCCATCAGCTACCGGTGGCACCCAGGCCATTGGTATCAGATGAGCCGTTAGCGTCCTTTTGGGCTTTTTGCTTGTATTCCTCACTGCGATGGTCAGTAACGTAGAAACCCGATCCCTTAAAGATAATACCGACATTTTTGCTGATGAGCCGTCTGACAGGACTGCCGCACTTAGGACAGCGTGAGAGAGGCTCATCCGACATGCGTTGAAACTCCTCGAATTGACCGCATTTGTCACACATATACTCGTATGTTGGCATGTCGCGATAATCCCTCCTCAATAAATGTGGCGCATTCAGGCGCCATATGCCATTCGCCCGTCCTACGCCACTTAGGTACATTTACAATTGCATATCTAATTATATAATATATGCTTGTCCGGTTCCGCTGTCAATATCAACGAACTGCCGGACGCAGGAATAATGCCTCACGCTGATAAGAGGCGATAATCCACTGTCGCTCGTTCAGGCGTTCGTCGAGGGGCGGTGTCGAGACCCTCTTTCTGGCGATATCACGAAAAACGCGGCCCGGAACCCTAGATTGAAAACGACATTTTCACTGCACAGAGACCGTCCATAATGATTTCCACAACCCATATGCCCGGAAGAGCACAGGGAGGCGGTACAGCCCACCCGGGAGTCCGGTGTAAGGGAAGGCTTGATGCAGTTGTCAGCAGCGAGCCTGGTTCCGGTCTGAGTTGAGGCAGCTCCTCCTCGTGGTAGAGGATCCCATCCGGTCTATACCACCTTATAGTCTGATAATGGCATGAGTCATCTTGAATGTTCCACATAACCCAAGCGATAACTTGGACATCTTCTGATGAGTAGTTCCATCTTGCCGTTACAGGCGTCCCACGCATGTCTAAGGCCGGACAGAGGACCGCCTCGATTACGGAGGGGCTGTAAACGCGGGAATATGGGACGAGTCCGATTTTGGGGATATCACGTGACCCAAGTGTAAGTATTGTTTCAATGGAATGATGGTTAGGCGAACCTATAATTATATCGTAATCACCGGGTGGGATATTCATTTTTTCAAGTGCAGCGAGACTGTAAGTCTTGCCTTCAAAGACAATGAAAGCGTCATCCACGGCCTCACCGGACCAGGAATCGATGAACGGATTTTCGCAGCCGGCTACCAGGAGCCCCACGACGATTATGGAAAGAAGTGCGATAAGACGCTTAAGTGTCGCATTCATGGGAAGTTATCTCCTTTCAAAAACGACAATCTGAGGGCATTAAAAACCCGTCACATGGCGTGTTGCAGTATGTCATAGCATGATAAGAGCATATCAGAGCATACCGGAGGGTATTGAAATTAGCGTCAATATATGAGACAATACCCGCTATAAGCAAATACTAACATTATCGACACACTAAGGCAAGGCTTGAAATGAAGGCCTACCGGACACGAAAGACAGAAATGAGTAAGATAGTAATTGGCGGGAAGGAATTCATGTAAACTTGCCGAATGTAAAAGTTGCAATTGAATGAAAGTGATGTATTATCAAAATTCATTAGTAGACAGTCGATAATGTAGAAGAATCAGGAGGTTGAGATTATGAGAAGACTTCTACTGTTAGGTGCTGTTGTGTGTCTTGTCCTTGTTATGGCTGTTCCTTCACTGGCTGCCACCGCCCAACTGGTCATGGCGACAGGTGGCACCGCAGGCACTTACTATCCCCTGGGTGGGGCAATGTCCCAGATTATCAATTCAAGGGTAAAAGACGTCAATGTCAGTGTCCAGAGTACCGGGGCTTCTGTGGCGAATATCAGGATGATCCAGAACGGAGAAGTCGACCTGGCGCTGGTCCAGACTGATATCGCGGATTATGCGTGGAACGGGACTGAAATGTTCAAAGACGACGGGAAGTTGCAGAACTTTTCGGTTATAGCGTCCTTATATCCTGAGTTGATCCAAGTGGTGGTGCGGGCGGAATCCGGTATTGAGTCCATCGCTGACCTGAAGGGGAAGAAGGTTTCGGTAGGCGCTCCCGGTAGCGGGACTGAAGCTAACGCAAGGCAGATCCTGGAGATTTACGGTCTTACATATAAGGATCTGGCCCAGGTACAGTATTTGAGCTTTTCAGAGTCCGCTGAAGCTTTCAAGGACAAACACATTGATGCGTTTTTTGTTACTGCAGGCATACCTAATGCAGGCATACAGGATACAGCTACGATGCATAAGATACAGATCCTCGCCGTTCCTGATGACATGTATAAGAACCTACACAACAAGTACGGGTTTTATGGCCAAGCCCTAATTCCGGCAGGGTGCTACATTAACCAGACTGAGCCTGTCCGGACTGTCGCTGTACAGGCTGTGCTTATCGCACGACGGGACCTGGATGCAGATGTTGTATATGAGATGACTGCAGCCTTATTCGAAAACCTTCCTGAACTTGCCACAGCTCATGCCAAAGGGAAAGAGGTAAGCCTCGAAGGAGCGCTGACCGGAGTCAGCACACCTCTGCACCCCGGCGCTGAAAAGTACTTTAAAGAGAAGGGTATTGTAAAGTAACGGCGAATAGCGGTGAACATATAACGCCTGGGCCTATTCAGGAATCAAGAGGAGGCCGCGCTTATCAGTCGGGCGTGCTCAATTAGAATGTCAAGGCACGCCCGGCTGTTGGAACGAGCGCCACATCTGTCATGAGGACTCAAAACTTCGGAATTGCCGTACTTATTGTAGCAGCTGTTTTATTGATTCCCATCTTTTCCCCGTGCCTGGCCCTTCAAGTAGAGGAAATGCGTTCCGGAGTCAAACTGTATCAGGCGCCGGTGAAAGAGGGGGATGAATTCGTTATAGAGTTTGTCCACTCTGTTGAAAGGACACCTGTTAAAGAAATCTTTAAAATTGAGCAAGATTACAATATATACCTTGTTGGGACAGAATATGAATCCTTTGGGGCCGGATTGCCTACTATGCCTTGCGAAGGGGAGGAGTCGGTCCTTGAAGGCGGAAAAATCCGTATCACCGGGATACGCCGAAAACTTGAACCGTTTCTGGTTGCTGTGAGCCATGTCCCCGGCCATGTCCTTACTGTGGGAGGAGAAGAAGTAGTATTGGCAAGCCTTGCTGAGCCTGGGACCGGCCTTCGGATAAGAGTGGTCCGTGAGCCTGCTGTGGTACGTTTTCTAGGGAGGAGATATGAGTGGATGAGAAGACAGAGCTGAAGAACACCACAGACGCAGAGGTAGACGCCTATGAAACCGTAAGTGACAAGGAAATTGAAGAGATTCTCATGAAGTATGACAGGGAGTCAGCTTATCGAAGAATCCCGGGTGTTTTTTCTGTAGTCGTCTCCGTAATCGCAATCGCGTTTTCACTGTTCCAGTTGTATACTGCGGCTTTCGGTGTGCTTCCTGCGCAGATGCAAAGAGCGGTTCATCTGGGTTTTGGGGTGGCGTTAACATATCTCCTTTATCCGGCTACACGAAAAGGAGCGCATAAACTTGCATGGTACGATGTTGCCTTAGCCATTCTGGGCGTTCTTGTCATGAGTTATCCTGTATGGAATTTTCATTCCCTTCTTATTCGGGCAGGGGCTTACACCAAACTGGACATAGTAATCGGGGCTATCGGAATTCTGATAGTGCTGGAGGCTACGAGGAGAGTTGTCGGCATTCCCATCCTTATAGTGGTTACAGTTGCTTTGGCTTATTGCTACTTCGGACGGTATATACCCGGATTCTTTCAGCACAGGGGCGCTTCTTTGCAAAGACTTGTAAGTCACATGTTTTACACTACAGAAGGGATATTCGGCATTCCTCTGGGAGTGTCATCTGTATTCATATTTCTTTTCATACTGTTTGGGGCATTTCTTGAAAAGACAGGGATTGGTCAGTTTTTTATTGATATTTCCAATTCCATCGCAGGGCATGCAGCAGGCGGACCTGCGAAGGTTGCTGTTATCACCAGCGCGTTCGAAGGAACCGTTTCAGGAAGCTCAGTTGCGAACACAGTGGGATCGGGAAGCTTTACCATTCCCATGATGAAGAGATTGGGCTATAGACCTGAGTTCGCAGGCGCCGTAGAGGCAGCAGCTTCAACCGGTGGGCAGATAATGCCTCCTATCATGGGCGCTGCCGCATTCTTGATGGCTGAATTCATCGGGGTTCCCTATCTTCAGATAGTGAAATCCGCTATTATCCCGGCGCTTCTTTATTTTACCGGCGTCTTTATTGTAGTTCATCTTGAAGCTAAGAAAACAGGTCTAAAAGGGCTGGAGCGCGATGAACTGCCCAGGTTTTGGAGTATTATGCGTGAGCGAGGCCAGCTCTTTCTCCCGCTTGTGATTATTGTGTATTTGCTTGTTACAGGCAGCACTCCGATGAAGGCTGCTCTCTGGGGGCTTGTCGTCGCGGTTCTCTCCAGCTTCTTGTCGCCTGCTACCAGAATGAAGCGGGGTGATATTATATCCGCTCTGGAACAGGGGGCTCGAAATTCTCTGGGAGTTGTAATTGCTTGTGCAGCTGCAGGCATAATAGTCGGAACCGTGACCCTGACCGGGCTTGGGCTTAAGCTTGCCAACGGCCTGATAGAACTTGCCCATGGCCAGCTCCTGCCTACTTTGATGTTTACTATGTTGACTTCGCTTGTTCTCGGAATGGGAGCACCTACTACAGCCAACTATGTCATCACATCAACAATAGCTGCTCCTGCGCTATTGAAGCTAGGGGTTCCTGCTATCGCTGCTCACATGTTCGCATTCTATTTCGGGATAGTTGCCGACCTAACGCCTCCTGTAGCTCTTGCAGCCATGGCAGGCGCAGGTATAGCAAAGGCAAACCCCTTAAAGACTGCAGTTGAATCAACAAAGCTTGCGATTGCCGCGTTCTTGGTGCCATATTTCTTTGTGTATTCGCCTTCGCTCCTGCTTCTTGGGAATGCGTCCTGGTTATACACAATCAGAGTCGTAGCAGGCGCGCTTTTAGGAATGCTGGGCCTTGGCGCATGTGTGGAAGCCTGGTTGATTACAAACACCAAAGGCATTGAACGGCTTCTTCTTTTGGTAGGCGGTCTGTCTCTTATTCACCCCAGCTTGACTACGGATATTGTGGGAATCGTATGTATCGGTGCAGTGTACTTCATGCAGAAAGTACGCATGGCGCGAAAAAGCGCTCCAACGATTGCTTCTCCTTAGCGCAAAAGGCATGAAGCTACGTTGAAGGAATTGACAGGGTTTTGTCGAAGAGCTTTGTGGCGCATTCACTGATGGTATTCCTACAGTTAAGTGAGGGCTGTCAGTTTCCATGAAGTTCAACTTATATAACCTCAAATCTCACATTCTTGATTCAGTCTGGCTACGGGTGATGCATGTAATTTCCAGAACACCTCGTGGTCAGGCTGTTATTTTGTTAAGAACGAATGATGGTAGTATTACGGGCTAAAGTCGCCAGGGAGTACTCTGCTGCGATGAAAAGGAGGATGATACGGTGATTTCAAAGGAAGAACTATTGGCTAAAGCCAAGAAGCCTAGTGAAGACGCGATCCGACTCCACCGTTTCTACCGAGGGAAAACAGAGACAGCTCTGAGATGTTGTGTGCGAGACTTTCAGGATTTTGCAATTTGGTATACTCCCGGAGTCGCTGCGGTCTGCAAAGAGATTGCCGCTGATCCGGAACTTGCCTACACTTACACAAATAAGTGGAACACAGTCGCTATAGTATCCGACGGAACAAGGGTGCTTGGATTAGGAGACATAGGACCAAAGGGCGCAATGCCTGTCATGGAAGGCAAGGCTTTGCTCTTTAAGTTCCTAGGTGGGGTAGACGCTGTTCCTGTTTGCGTTGGCACGAAAAACCTGGAGGAAATCATCTCGTTCGTAAAATGGCTTCAACCGTCTTTCGGTGGGGTCAACCTGGAAGACATTGAGCAGCCCAAATGCTTCGAACTGCTCAACAGGCTCAGGGCGGAGATGGAGATTCCCGTTTGGCACGATGACCAACAGGGGACAGCTGCAGTAACTGTGGCAGGCCTCGTGAACGCTTTGAAAGTTGTAGGTAAAGAGATAGATAAGGTGAATATCACCATGGTCGGAGCAGGGGCGGCTAATGTGCGCACTGCTTGGATGATAATGGCAGCAGGCGCGGATCCGGAGAAGATTGTGATGTGTGACAGCAAGGGAACTCTTCATAAAGGCCGCACCGAACTGAAAGCGACTCACAAAGAAAAGTGGGAGCTGGCTGAACGCACTAACGGGAGAAACATCGTAGGCCAAGTTCCAGATGCAATGAAAGGCGCAGATGTGGTAATTGCCCTGTCGAAGCCCGGTCCTGACACAATTCATCCGGATTGGGTCCGAGGTATGGCAGAAGACGCTATCGTCTTTATCTGTGCAAATCCGGTTCCTGAGATGTGGCCTTGGGACGCGAAAGAGGCAGGGGCTGCTATTGTAGCTACAGGAAGGTCTGACTTCCCGAACCAGGTCAACAACTCGCTGGGATTCCCTGCAATATTCAGAGGGGTTCTTGACGTTCGCGCAAGAACGATAACAGATGAGATGTGCATTGCAGCTGCCTTCGAATTAGCCAAGTGCGCTGAGGACATAGGGCTTACCCCTGACTACATTATTCCCACCATGGAAGAGTGGGAGGTTTACCCGAGACAGGCTGCAGCAGTGGGCACAAAGGCAATAGAACAAGGCGTCGCCAGGGTTAACCTGTCATGGGATGAACTGTATAAAAACGCTGAAGTGACCATCAGGCGCGCGAGGAAGATGACAACCCTTCTCATGGAGGAAAGGATCATACCTGAGGCGCCTGAGGAATAATCTGTCCTTGTGGGCTCGACCTGAGAAGTAGGTAAAGAAGCAGAGGAGCGATGGGGTTTGAAGCTGTCAAGAGAGGTAATCGCTACCGAAGATAAGCGCAAGCTCCAGGATATCAGTGGGGAAGATGTTCTATCGTGTTACCAGTGCGGTAAGTGTTCTGCAGGATGCGCTATGACCCAAGGGATGGATCTCCTTCCCCACCAGGTCATAAGGCTCTTGCAGCTAGGGCAGGTAGAAGAGGCGCTGCATTCAAGAACCATCTGGGTGTGCGCGTCTTGCCTGGCCTGTAGCGCTCGTTGTCCGAGAGGTATGAGTCTCCCGAACGTGATGGAAGCCTTAAGATCCACATTCCTCCGTCCGGGGGATAGGTGCCTGAACCCTGCTGACATTCCTTACGAACTTTTGGAAATAGTCCCGGAACAGGCTTTGGTCGCAGCATTTCGAAAGTATACATAACGCAGCAACCTTGTGATGATTCCATCACTTAGAAAGCCGCTATGTGATCACTGCGGCAATCTGGAAGGTGAACTCCTGTGGTTTACTCGTACTTTCCCGGTTGTACACTTCGGGCTAAGGCGAAAGGGTTTGATTCGTCAGCCCTGGCTTCTTGTAAGGCTTTAGGTGTGTGCTTGGAGGAACTCGAAGAGTGGCAGTGCTGCGGTGCCACCTTTCCCCTCCAGATTGATAATTCCTTCCCACTGGTATCCCCTGCTCGCACCCTGGCTTCGGCCAAGAAGACCGGGCGCAAGCTTGTTACTCTTTGTTCAGCTTGCTATAACGTGCTCAAACGGACAAACCATGTGTTACGTGAAGACATTGATAAGCGCGAGAAGGTATTTTCTTTCATTGAAGAGGACTATTCTGGAGAAGTAGAGGTTCTGCACCTTCTTGAGATCCTAAGAGATGAGATAGGGTTCAGGTCTTTGAATGCGAAGATCTCTTCGTCTTTTCAAGGCCTTCCTGTTGCAGCGTACTATGGATGTCTCTTGCTTCGTCCCCCTGAAGAAGTGGGAATCGATGATCCTGAGGCACCCAGAGTGTTGGAGGATTTTCTCTTAGCTCTCGGATGCCGTCCGGTTGACTATCCTTATAAGACAGAATGTTGTGGAAGTTACGTAGTGCTTCAGCCCGGAGGGCTTACAGTAAGCCCAAGCAGGCTTATTGTGGAATCAGCGAAATCCGGAGGCGCTAAGGCAATTGTGACAAGCTGTCCCTTATGCCGGTTCAACTTGGATTATGCGCAATCCGGTGCCTTAGAGAGAGGGGAAAACACGATTCCTGTTATGTATTTCACAGAGGTCTTGGCTATTGCTCTCGGGCTTGGTGAGGGGGTCTTGCAATTTGACGGACACCTGGTTCCCCCAGGACTGATATTTCAGTCTCTCGGGGTAGGGGGATATGGAGGCTTGACATGAGAATCGGTGTGTTTATCTGCCACTGTGGCCTCAATATAGGTGGGGTTGTTGATATCCCTGAGATTTTGCAGACGCTCGCAGGCTATGATGGTCTCGAATATGTGACAGATTACCGGTACATGTGCTCTGACCCGGGTCAGCAGGTGATCAAGGACGCTATACGTGATAAGGGTCTTACAGGCGTAGTGATTGCTGCATGTTCCCCTGCTATGCATGAGTCCACTTTTAGGAGAACAGCTGAAGCCGCCGGCCTGAATCCGTTTAGGTGCGAGATAGCCAACATCCGTGAACAGTGCAGTTGGCCGCATAGGGATGAGCCGCGGAGAGCTACACAGAAAGCCTTGGAGATTATCAGGGCTTCTATGGAAAAAGTCAGGCAAAACGAAGAGCTGTCGCCTGTCTCCATCCCTGTTACCAGGCAGGCTTTGGTAATCGGTTGTGGTATCGCAGGGATGCAAGCTGCCTTAGATATAGCTGACGCCGGATATAAGGTTACGGTTGTGGAACGATTGCCTTACATAGGAGGGCATATGGCGCAGCTTTCAGAGACTTTCCCGACTCTGGATTGCTCCCAATGTATCCTGACACCGAAAGCTTCAGAAGTCGGGTCCCACCCGAACATAGACCTCTTTACAAACAGCGAAGTCCATGCGATATCGGGATATGTAGGCAACTTCAATGTGACGATAAGGAAAAAGGCATCCTATGTCAATTGGGACATATGTAATGGCTGTGGACTTTGTATGGAGAAGTGCCCCGAGAAGACAGAGTCCCACTTTGAATTAGGGCTTGCCACAACAAAGGCTATCTCCATTGCGTTTCCCCAGGCAGTGCCCAATAGGCCTGTGATAAACGCTGAAGTATGCAGGCACTTTACCAAGGGGAAATGCGGTGTTTGTGAAAAAGTGTGCCCTGTAGGGGCAATCGATTTTGAGCAGGAGGATACCTTCATTCACCGAGAAGCAGGGGCAATAATCGTCGCTACAGGCTACGACCTTCATCCCAAGTCAAAAGTGGGGGAATATGGATACGGAGTGGTTAAGGACGTAATTGACGGGCTTGAATTTGAAAGGCTCAACTCGGCTTCAGGCCCGACTCAAGGCGAGATAAGACGTCCTTCCGATGGGAAGATACCTAAAGAGGTTGTATTTATCCAGTGTGTCGGGTCACGGGATCAGGAGGACGGGTACCCCTATTGCTCGAAGATCTGCTGTATGTATACGGCAAAGCATGCTCGTCTGTATAAGCATAAGGTTCCGGACGGGCAACCCTATGTGTTTTACATGGACATTCGAGCAGGAGGCAAAGGATACGAGGAATTCGTCCAGCGTGCGACTGAGGAAGATGGAGTTCTTTACCTCAGAGGCAGGGTGTCCAGGGTTTTTGAGGAAAACGGCAAGATAGTGGTATTTGGCGTTGATACTCTCTCCAACAAGAAAGTGGAAATCCATGGGGACATGGTGGTCTTAGCTACTGCCATTATCCCATCCCACGGCCAAACCGACCTTGCCAGGCTCCTTAAGATTTCCACTGACGAGTGGGGTTTCTTGTCTGAAGCCCATCCCAAGTTACGGCCGGTTGAAAGCCTTACCAGGGGGATTTACATCGCAGGGTGTGCTCAGGCGCCTAAGGATATTCCGGATTCGGTGACCCAGGCAAGCTCCGCTGCAGCGAAGGTACTGGCCCTCTTCTCATCTGACACACTTTCCCATACACCTGAAATCGCAGTTGTTGATGAGGAATTATGCCGAGGTTGTGGGGTGTGTATTGAGGTCTGCGCTTATGACGCAAGGACCCTTGACATACGGCGCAGAGTGGCTGTGGTGAACGAAGTCCTCTGTGAGGGGTGCGGTGCATGTCAGGTCGCTTGCCCAAGCGGTGCCACATACCAGAGGAATATGGGTTTAGCCCAGGTAATGTCCATGATAGACGCTGTGATATAACCTGCTCGAGCAAGGGTGTGAGCTGAGTTATGCTGGAAGTGGGACGCAAAGGTAGTGATAGTGCTGTATTGGTTGTGGGAGGCGGAATAGCCGGGATGCATGCCTCGCTGATATTGGCTGAGGCAGGGGTCAAGGTGTTCCTTGTAGATTCATCCCCTACATGCGGCGGGCTGTTCTCCCTCTTGGACAGGACATTCCCGACTGCGAGCTGCGCGGTCTGCCGGATGGCCATCAGTGAGCAGGCATACTGCCCGATGATAGAGGTTTTTCGGCATCCTTTGATAACCCTTATGACTGATAGTTGCATCAAGAGCGTGCAAGGCCAAAGAGGAGATTTTACCGTTACCGTAACGCAAAAAGGCGAGCATATTATCAGGGCGCTTTGTGATTCTTGTGGCAAGTGTGAAGCTGTCTGCCCAATCAATGTAGACGTGGCATCTCATACCGGCATGCTTCCCCATAAAGCTATATACCGCCCGGGCCATCGGAGCCTTCCCGGTGTGTTTGCTCTGGATGAGGAATTCTGTGACAGATGCGGAAAATGTCAAGCCGTATGCCCTAGGAATGCTGTCGATCTTGACGCTAAACCTCGTGATGTTGAGGTTCGAGCGACTGCAATCATTGCGAGCCCGGGTCTTGGTCATTATGATCCCATGACCCGCGTGGAGTATGGATATGGCAGGACAAAAAATGTTATCACTTGTCTCGAGCTGGAAAGGCTAATCAGTCCGCAAGGCCCGACCGGGGGCAGGTTAATTCGTCCTTCTGACCGTAGAATTCCACAAAGAATAGCTTTTGTCCAATGTGTAGGCTCTCGTGACAGGGCGGGCAAGACTCAGTATTGTTCAGCCGTGTGCTGCATGTACGCGGTTAAAGACGCCATGAGACTTAAGGAGCTGATGCCTGACGCAGTTGTAAAGGTGTTCTATATTGATATAAGAGCGTGTGGGAAAGGGTTCGAGGAGTACTATGAAAAAGCCAGGGGCTTAGGTGTGGAGTTTGTGCAGTCGAGGGTCTCCTCAATCGAGCCTGGGGATGACCACGTGTATATCCCGGTGGAGACCGGCGGAACAGTGTTAATTGAGGAATTTGATTTGGCAGTTCTTTCCACAGGCTTTTCTCCGCCTGAGGGAATAGACGAATTGTCACAGGCTTTAGGGATTGAGAAGGGACTGTTTGGGTATCTTGGTTCTGATGTCACCGGGCTTTCTCCGGTTACCACAGGGAAAGAGGGAATATACGTATGCGGTGCAGCAGTTGAGCCGCAGGATATTCCCACTGCAATCATGTGGTCCGGGGCATGCGCTTTTCACGCCTTGAAAGATGCAGTCAGGGCTTTGCCGAAGCCAATGCCGGAACCCCTTGAACTTCTAGGCAAAGAGACGGTAGAGCGAGATGCCGAAAGAATCGGGGTTTTCGTGTGCAGGTGCGGCGTTTCCATGGATTCCCTGGATATTGGGAAGATTGTTGAATGGGCAAAAGAACAAGACCAGGTCGTAAGTGCACTTGAGATCCCGGATATGTGTACGCAGTCAGGCATTGAAAGCCTCAAGGCTTGCATTCAGCAGGATAGGATAGAAAACGTGGTACTGGCTGCATGTTCACCGAGAGATGCAGCCTTAGCCTTTGAGGATAAGCTCAAAGAGGTCGGAATAGAGAAAGGGCTCATGGAGGTAGCCAACATCCGTGAGCAATGCGCCTGGGTGCATAGGGACGATGCTCTTGCAACTGAAAAAGCCTTGGATCTTTTGGCAATATCAATAGAGCAAGCGAGGCACGGGAAGCCGCTTGCTAAAAGGACACGGCCTGTCTTGGAAGGCGCATTGGTGGTCGGCGGGGGGATTGCAGGAATGCGGGCTGCCAAGGCTTTGGCCGAGTTAGGACATAGAGTGCACCTGGTTGAGAAAGAGCCGGTCCTCGGGGGCAGGGCCGGATCCATGGCCCGTTCCCTTTCGGGTATGGATGTTAAGGCGCTCGTTAGTGCGCTGAAAAGAGAAGTTAGCCAAGATCCGCTTATTGAAGTGCATGTGTCGTCTAAGGTCTCTCACATATCCCGTGTTGACGGTGGATTTCGGGTAAGGATTGAAAACGAGGAGGCCGGCTCAAAGAGTCTTGGAGCGGCCATTACGTGCGGAGCGGTTATCCTGGCTACCGGCGGTAATGAGGCGGAAGTTCCAAAAACATTTAAACACGGGATCATGAAAGAGGTTGTCACGCAAACAGAGTTTGAGGCCTGCCTGAATCAGGCCGGGTTTATCTTTAAAGATTTCGAAAACCACATAAGAAGTGTTGTAATGATACAGTGCGCCGGCTCCCGTAATGAGGAAAAGCCTTATTGCAGCCGAGTTTGCTGCTTGCAGGCTTTAAAGAACGCGATTTCCGTAAAGACTCATCGTCCTGAAACAGAAGTATATGTCCTGTACCGGGACATCAGAGCTTCAGGGTTCAGTGAGCTTTTCTACGAGCAGGCCAGGGATATGGGTGTGGTATTCATAAGGTACCCTGAGGATGCCGTGCCGGAAGTCTTGCCCGGTGATGATGGACAGTCTGTTGTGGTAGAAACCTATGATGAAGGTCTTGGCGAATTCCTTTGCATTCCCGCTGATATTGTGGTTTTGTCCGTCGGAGTTGAAGGGTCCGGTGATCCTGATTTGGCTTTTGCATTAGGGATAGATTGCGACCCGCATGGCTTTTACACTGAGGCCAATATAAAAGCACGGCCTACGGACTTTCTTGCTCCCGGAGTATATATGTGCGGAACCGCAAGAGCCCCGATTCCGGTCAGAGAGGTTTTGATTTCCGCGGAGGCAGCCGCAGCGAGGGCAGCGGTCAGGCTGGAGAGGGGAGAGGAACACTCCAAAGAGAATACATCAACTGTAAGAACGAGGCTTTGCAGGGGATGCGGGGTCTGTGTAGAGGTGTGTCCATATGACGCCAGATCCCTTGATGAGGAGTCACGTGTTGCAGTTGTTGACGAGTTTAGGTGTCAAGGTTGCGGAGCTTGTCAGGTGGCTTGTCCGGGAGGGGCTACAGCGCATCTTGGGTTTGAGGCGAAGAAACTCATGTCCGCGCTGGATGCAGCGTTTTCGTGATGTGGGAGGGTAGGCTCCTCCCTGAAGAGGGGGAAAGAAGATGGAGGCTGCCGTAGATTTTGAGCCGAAAATTGTTGCGTTTCTATGCAATTGGTGTACCTATACCGGCGCTGATCTTGCGGGGGTATCAAGGATTCAGTACCCTTCAAATATCCGCCCGATCAGGGTCATGTGCTCAGGCTCAGTAGATCCTATGTATATTCTCAAAGCATTGCTGGACGGAGCTGACGGTGTCTTGGTCGGCGGATGCCATGCAGGTGACTGTCATTATGTGAACGGCAATTACAAGGCCAGGAGGCGTTTGGCGGTTTTACAGGAGGTCCTGGACGAATCAGGTATCGGATGCGACAGGGTGTGGTTCAGGTTTATCAGCGCAAGTGAAGGTGCATTGTTTGCAGAAACCGTCCACGAGATGGTGGATTCTCTAAAAAGGCTGGGTCCCAATCCTTTGAAGGCTATATGGTTTGCGTGAAAGCGGTCCGGATGACCAGATCGGGGTGTGACTGTAATCATGAATAACCTGGTAATCCCTGTTGGAGAAGAAGGCAGGACCCGGGCGCTCAACGAAGTCCTTGGGAAGCTGCTTGAGCTTGGCGTAGTGGACGCTATGATGGTCCCGACAATGGTGACACCGGGAGTCATTACGTATTTATTAGCCCGCGACCCTGAATTTGCAAGGAGCAAGGCTGAGCCGTTCGCCCCTGTTATGCCGGTTAACGGGGCTTCTTTCGTAGCGAAAGTTGTTTCGAAAAAGCCCAAAGGCAAAGTTTGTGCGCTTCTTAAGCCCTGTGAGGTCAGAGCCCTTACCGAGCTTGTAAAACTCAAGCAAGCTGAAGCTGACAATCTGCTTGTAATCGGTATTGACTGCCTTGGGACAGTTGCGAGAGGGGAATATGAGAAGGCGTATCCTGATGTTGACAGGCTTTCCGTTCGTGAAGCGTGCAAGGTTTGTCTCAACCCTGATCCGCCTGACACCGCTTTTGCCGGTATTAACATAGGTTACATAGGCTTGGACGACGGCCGCTGCTTACTGGCTTCCCTGTCCCCGGACCTTGACGACAGAATAAGGGGAGTCATCGAGGAGCTTGGATTTGAAAAAGGGGACGGTTTGGCGGATCAGCGCCAGGCAGCTCTTGCTGTTCTTAAGGAAGAGCGGGGCAACTCTTACGAGGAATTCCTACGTAAGACCCATGCCGAGCAAGACGACGGGGGAGTTTGCGGTATTGCAAAGCTCTTGGCAGCATGCGTAGGTTGCCGCAATTGCAGGGTTGCATGTCCGGTTTGTTATTGTAGGGAGTGTATTTTTGACGGGGATGTCTTCGAGTATGAGACAAGGCAACTCTTGGAAAGGGCAGAAAAGAAAGGCGGCCTCAAGATTCCAGGGGAGACCCTTCTCTATCATCTGACACGCATGAATCACATGTCGTTGTCTTGCGTGGCGTGTGGCATGTGTGAAGAAGCATGTCCTGTGGACATCAGGCTTTTCCCGTTATTTGCCCGGATTGCCAGGAGAACCCAAGGGATCATGGAGTATACCCCTGGTAGGAGTCCGGAGGATCCGCTTCCTTTTACGACTTTTAGAGAAGACGAACTTGAACCCAGGTAGAGGGGGTGAGGGGGATGGAACAAGCGAAAGTCAGAATCTTCATTATGGGGAAGGCTTACGAGGTTCCGAAAGGCCTTACAATAATGAAAGCTATGGAATATGCAGGTTATCAGTTTATCAGGGGTTGCGGATGTCGGGGAGGGTTCTGCGGGGCATGTGGCACAGTCTACCGGATGCCTGATGACTACAGGCTCAAAGTGGGGCTGGCATGTCAGACAGTGGTGGCTGACGGCATGTACCTTACTCAAATACCTGTCTTTCCTGCGAATAAAGCAGTATATGACGTGGAGAAGCTTCGTCCTGTCTTAGGCGATATGTTGAAACTGTATCCTGAGCTTACAAGGTGTTTAGGATGCAATACCTGCACCAAGGCATGCCCCCAAGACCTGGATGTTATGAATTATATGGCAGCCGCAATGCGAGGGGACATTGCCAGAGTTGCAGATATGTCTTTTGACTGCCTAATGTGCGGTCTGTGTGCAGTGCGCTGCCCGGCAGAAACTGTCCAGTATAACATCGCAATTCTTGCAAGGAGAATCTATGGGCGGCACGTGGCGCCGAGAGCCGCGCATCTGGCTTCTCGCGTCGAGGAACTCTTAGATGGGGCATTTGACCTGCGTCTCGACGAACTGACAAAGCTCACCAGGGCAGAGCTTGAAGCCCTCTACAACGAGAGGGACATCGAGCCTGAGTAGGGAGGGGATGAATGTGTCTTATACCCCGAAAATGAACGAGTCCATCCAGGCTGTGGAAGCTACGAGGCAGAGACGGTATGCTGAAAGGCATCTGCGACTCAGTCCCGAAGAGAAACAAAGGCTTCTTAAAGAATTTCATCCTGACTTCCGTCCTGATACCATGCGTCCTATAAAGGTCGGTGTTTCCAAGGGATCAGTCATGCCGCATGAGCTTGTGGACGTCTTGGAGTCTCGGAGCAGGTTGGACCCGGATATATTTCCTTTGGACAAGATAGATTACGATGTTGACGTGCTGGTTATAGGCGGAGGGGGCGCAGGCGCGTCTACAGCACTTATGGCCCATGCTGCCGGGGCAGACGTTTTGCTGGTGACGAAGCTAAGACTTGGCGATGCAAACACCATGATGGCTCAAGGTGGGATTCAGGCTGCAGACAAAGCCAATGATTCACCTGCCTTGCATTACCTTGACGTAATGGGCGGAGGGGGTTTCGTAAACAAACCGGAGCTTGTAAAGGCTCTTGTCTATGACGCTCCATTGGCGATAAAGTGGCTTGAAGACTTAGGGTGCATGTTCGACAAGGAGCCTGACGGGACCATGATCACCCAACATGGCGGCGGTACTTGTAGGAAACGCATGCATGCAGCCAGAGACTATTCGGGCGCAGAGATCATGCGCACCTTGAGAGACGAGGTGAGAAACAGGGGAATCCCTGTACTCGAATTCTCCCCTGCTGTAGAGCTCTTGTCTGACGGAGAAGGCACATGCCGAGGGGCAGTCATTATGAATCTGGAAACCAAAGAGTTTTTTGTGGTCCGCGCGAAGACTGTTGTAGTTTCCACAGGGGGGTTCGGGAGGCTCCATATTGACGACTTTCCAACCACCAACCACTATGGAGCGACTGCAGACGGATTGGTCATGACTTATCGATTAGGAGGACGCCTGGTATTCCTTGACGCGACCCAGTTCCATCCTACCGGTGCTGCATACCCTGAACAGATTGTCGGTCTTCTTATTACCGAGAAGGTACGAAGTCTTGGGGCACAATTGGTTAATGTGTATGGCGAGCAGTTTGTGTACCCTTTGGAGACGAGGGACGCAGTTTCCAGCGCGATAATTCGTGAGTGTCTGGAGAGGGAAAAGGGAATTGTCACAGAAACAGGCCAGCCCGGGGTATGGTTGGATTCTCCTATGATAGAACAGATTCACGGGGAGGGTACAATCCTAAGATCCTTGCCGGCCATGTATCGCCAGTATGCAAGGTTCGATATTGATATGAGAAAAACGCCTATTCTAGTATTCCCTACACTACATTATCAAAACGGCGGGGTCGACATAAGGGATGATACAAGCGTGACCACAGTGGAGAATTTGTTTGTGGCAGGTGAGACTTCCGGCGGAGTCCATGGGAGAAACCGACTCATGGGAAATTCTCTCCTCGATGTTGTGGTGTTTGGTAGACGGGCAGGTATGGCTGCTGCGGAGAAAGCACGGCATGTGAAGCCCGGAGCCCTTTCCCTTGCTCATGTATCCAGATATCATAAGGAATTGGATGACGCAGGAATTACGAAAGATAAGGTTTCACCTATCCTCTTGCCTCCTTATGCGCGTTATCAATCTGTTCCCGGTGCTGATCCGGCAGTTTGATATAAGTATTCCTTAATCATGAAACAAAGGTGGCGAGTGTCAATGCAGAAGTCCGGTAATACCTGTCGGGCTATGGTTGAAAACGGCCGGCCGGTGATTATCAACGACAAATGGTGCAAGGGATGCGATATTTGCGTCTCATTCTGTCCGAAGAACGTCTTGGAGAGGCCGGAGGGTGGAAAGGCACGTGTTGCACGCGCAGAAGACTGCACAAGGTGCGGGATTTGCGAGATCATGTGTCCTGACTTAGCTATCCAAGTAGTGCCTGCCAATGACAAGAAGAAAGAGATATCCGGCACCCAGGGAGGTAGTGTTGATGCGAAGTGAGACAAGTATAAGGTTGATGCAAGGAAACGAGGCATGCGCTGAAGGGGCTGTCGCGGCAGGCATGAGGTTCTTTGCCGGGTATCCCATTACACCTTCAACTGAAATTGCGGAACATCTGGCAGCAATACTCCCGAAGGTCGGCGGGAAGTTTATACAGATGGAAGATGAAATTGCAAGCATATCAGCGGTTATCGGGGCTTCGCTCACGGGAGCGAAATCAATGACCGCCACAAGCGGGCCTGGGTTTTCTCTCAAACAAGAGAGTATAGGGTTTGCAGCTATTGCAGAAGTCCCTTGCGTTATTGTCAACGTCATGCGGGTCGGGCCCAGCACCGGTGTTCCCACTGCTCCGTCCCAAGCTGATGTCATGCAAGCCAGGTGGGGAACACACGGGGATCACCCTGTTGTTGTTTTGTGCCCGACGTCTGTGGCGGAGACTTATACTCTGATAGTTGAGGCTTTTAATATATCGGAGCGGTGGAGAATCCCTGTGATCTTTCTTATGGATGAAGTTGTGGGACACATGCGGGAGAAGGTTGAGATTCCCGATTCCGGCAAGTTGAAGATAGTCAACAGGGCCTATCCTGATTGTGAGCCTGAAGATTATCTCCCCTTTGATGCCGACGCAGGGGACGGTGTAGTTCCGCCTATGGCGGATTTCGGGACCGGATACAGGTTTCACGTGACAGGGCTTACCCATGACCGGACAGGGTTTCCTACGACAAAACGGCCTGAGGTGGATGCCTTAATCAGGCGTCTCGACAGCAAGATAGATAAGGCAAGACAAGAGGTGACCTTTGTTGATGAAGTCCTTACGGATGATGCGGATATCGTGGTATTCGCCTATGGTATCACTGCCCGTGCAGGTGCGAAGGCAGTGCGCGATGCAAGGGCTTCCGGAATCGCGGCAGGCCTCCTGAAAGCGAAGACATTGTGGCCTTTTCCCGATGAGTATGTGGAAAGAATTGCGCAAAAGGCAAGAGCTATAGTCGTCCCTGAGATGAATATGGGGCAATTAGTCCATGAGGTTGAGCGGGCTTCCAAGGGAAAGACGAAAGTCATAAGCCTCACCAGGGTCGATGCGGAGCCGATTTCCCCGAGCGAGATTCTTTCTGTGCTGAAGGAGGTATAAGATATGGCAAAACCTATTACCTACTATCTTAGGACGGACAAGATGCCGCATATATGGTGCGAAGGGTGCGGCCATGGAATAGTTCTCGGCGCTGTCCTTCGGGCCATTGACTCACTGGACCTGGATAAGGATAACGTTTGTGTCGTGTCGGGAATCGGGTGCGCATCCAGGGCCCCGGGTTATCTTGATTTCGATACCCTACACACAACTCATGGCAGGGCCTTGGCTTTTGCCACAGGTATTAAGATGATGAAGCCCGGACTTGACGTGATTGTGCTGGCAGGGGACGGAGACCTTGCCGCCATCGGTGGGAACCATCTGATACATGCAGCCAGACGCAATATCAACATTACAACCATATGTTTCAATAACAGTATCTACGGAATGACAAGCGGCCAGTATTCGCCTATGACCCCGACAGGGAAAATAGCGACGACTGCGCCTTACGGCCATATAGAAGAACCTTTCGACCTGTGTGAGCTGGTATTTGCAGCAGGAGCCAGTCTTGTCGGACGAGGCGCTGCGTACCATAGCGGGCCTCTTTCCCGTCTGATAGCTAAAGCAATAGCGACAGATGGGTTCGCCTTTGTGGAGGCAGTCTCTCAATGTCCTACATATTTCGGGCGCAGAAACAAGATGAAAAACGCTTTAGCGATGCTGGACTGGCAAAAAGAACATGCGGTGACCAAAAAGGCTGCGTCCCGGCTCTCACCTGAGGAATTAGCGGACAAGTTTGTCATAGGCGAGCTTGGAACAAGGACCAGGCCTGAATATACTAAGCGCTACGAATCCATAATCGCAGCCGCTGCCAAGGAGACTGATGAAAATGTATAAGGAAATTCGGCTTTCCGGAACCGGAGGACAAGGCTTGATTCTCGCCGGTCTAATCCTGGCTGAGGCTGCAGGCGTCTATGACGGCTATGAGGTAATCCAAACCCAATCATACGGGCCTGAGGCGCGGGGAGGAGCAAGCCGGGCTGAGGTCATCATCTCAGACCACGTGATAGATTATCCTAAGGTAACTTCCCCTGACATTGTCCTTGTTATGTCTCAGCAAGCATGCGACAGATATGGGCGCCAAGTGAAGCCGGGCGGAATTGTTCTTGTGGACGACACTAACGTAGGTTCCATACCTGCTTTGGAAGAGGCTTCCGTAGTGACTCTACCTATTACTGACATAGCAAGACATGATGTAGGCAGGCAGGTAGTGGCCAATGTTGTGGCCTTAGGCGCACTTGTCGGCGCAACTTGCATAGTGACGCCTGAAGCCATGGAACAGGCAATTCTCGCCAGGGTTCCACGAGGCACTGAAGAGCTGAACAAAAAGGCGTTTAGTGTCGGCCTCGAGACAGGGAGGGAGGCAAGAGCCAGGCATGAAACTCCATGAATATCAGGCAAAGGAAATTATGAGGCGCTACGGAATTCCGACCCCTCATGGGAGGGTTGCGGAGACCCCGGATGAGGCATATGAAATAGCGTCCGAACTCCAAGGACATGCTGTGGTGAAAGCCCAGGTTCATGTCGGTGGACGAGGTAAGGCAGGCGGTATTTCAGTGGTGATGAGTCCCGAGGAAGCGAGGGATGCAGCGTCCCGAATTCTCGGGATGACTATAAAGGGGCTCACCGTCAAGAAAGTCTTGGTAGAAGAGGCTGTCGAAGCGGTGAAGGAATACTATTTGGGCGTGACTGTTGACAGGTCCCGAAAATCAATAGCGATCATAGCCAGCAGTGAAGGTGGGGTTGACATCGAGGAAGTCTCTGCCAAAACCCCTGAAAAAATCGCTAAGATGTGGTCGACTCCGAGGGAAGGCTTCATGCCGTGGCAGGCAAGGAACTTGGCTTTGGCTGCGGGTTTTGACGGGGGTGCAATCGCTCAAGTGGGCGCGTATTTCTCCTCCCTGTTCCGCTTGTTCCTGCAAGAAGACGCTGAACTGGCTGAAATAAACCCTCTTATGCTCACAAAGGACGGGAAAGCAGTTGCTGCTGATGCAAAGATTACCTTAGACGATAATGCCCTCTTCAGGCATCCCGGATACGAACGCCTTTGGGAAGCGGAAGGCGATGACCCCCTGGAGCAAGAGGCGAGAAGAAGAAGACTCACGTATGTTAAACTCGGTGGGGACATCGGAGTCATCGGAAACGGGGCAGGCCTCGTTATGGCGACAATCGACGCTATCAAGGCAGAAGGAGGAGAAGCAGCTAATTTCCTTGACATAGGCGGAGGCGCAAGAGCGGAAGTGGTTCAAAACGCCTTGGAACTGATCCTCATGGATAAAGCTGTGAAGGCAATCCTCATAAATGTATTCGGTGGCATAACTCGCTGTGATGAAGTGGCACAAGGACTCCTCAAAGCCATTGAAAGCGTAAGCCTGGATCTCCCGGTTGTTGTGCGGCTCGTAGGCACCAGAGAGAAGGAAGGCCGGGCTCTCCTCAGCGACACGCCTGTGGTGATAGCAGACACCATGGTTGACGCTGCCAAACGTATAGTGGCAATCGCAGGGGGAGGGATGTAAGATGGGCATATTCGTAGATAAGCGCACAAGGCTTGTTGTTCAAGGTATTACAGGTCGCGAGGGAAGATTTCATGCGTTGCGTATGAGAGACTATAACCCTGATGTGGTGGTTTCTGGGGTCACTCCGGGGAGAGGCGGGCACGATGTAGAAGGCATCCCTGTATTTGATAGCGTGGCTGAGGCTGTGGAGCAAACAGGGGCAAATACGTCGTGCATCTTTGTGCCGTCAAGAGCTGCTAAAGACGCTGTTATGGAAGCCTTTGCGTCCGGCATTCGGCTTGTAGTATGCATTACTGAGGGCATTCCCACCCTTGATGTCATTGATATGCTGGATCAGGCTGACAAGGAAGGGTCGAAGCGCAGGGTCATCGGGCCAAACTGCCCAGGCATTATCACGTGTGGGGAAGCGTCAGTGGGAATCATGCCGGGGCAGATCTTCCGGCGTGGACCTGTCGGAGTAATCTCAAGGAGTGGCACTCTCACCTATGAGGTGGTAAGTATCCTTTCGTCCCGTGGGATTGGACAATCCACGTGTATCGGGATTGGAGGCGACCCGATAATCGGCACGACTTTTGTGGATTGCCTTAAAGCATTTGAAGATGACGATGACACCGGTGCTATTGTGTTAATAGGTGAAATCGGCGGACGTGATGAGGAAGAAGCTGCAGTTTTCATCGGTAGCATGACAAAACCCGTTGTAGCGTTTATTTCCGGTCGCACTGCTCCTCCCGGCAAGCGAATGGGACATGCAGGCGCTATTGTGTCAGGCTCTATGGGGACAGCGGAATCTAAAGTCAAGGCGTTTCGGGAGGCAGGCGTTCCGGTGGCAGACACGGTAAATGGGATTGTAGATATTATCTCACGACTGCTTTAATCATTATTTTCTTCCCCGACTTCTGGAAAAAGGTATAAGCCTCGCGCCTGGGGGCCACGGCGAATAAGCCGTGGCCTCTTCTCTGTGCTTCGGGAGAGGCCACGTGCTAAGTCTTTTTCATATCCAACGTCAGGCCAAAGGCCAAATCACCCATTAAGAGTCTGTGGAATATCATTTATGCAGTGGCTTGCGCTATAGAAAGCAGACCCCGATAACTTTGATTTAGAAAAGGAGTGTCGCTGTCCATGGATGAAACCTTTGGCGTCCTTAAGGATGTTACCTGGCAGATTATGTCCATGGAAAACGTAGTAGGAGTAGGACGAGGTTATAAGACTACTGCAGGGGTTAGAACTTCCCGTGAGTGTATAGTCGTTATGGTGAAGAAGAAACTTCCTATTCCACACCTTAAAGCGGAAGATTTGGTACCCGGTGAGTTTCGCGGTGTGCCTACAGATGTCGTTGAAGTCGGTGAGCTGAGGTTTCTCAATGAAAGATTGTCCCGGATGAGACCTGCTCAGCCCGGGGTAAGTTGTGGGCATTACAAGACTACCGCAGGCACTTTCGGCGCGGTCGTTTGGGATGAGAAGACAGGTGAGCCGCTTATTCTGTCCAACAATCACGTGTTAGCCAATGCCACATCCGGGCGAGACGGTAAGGCTCGGCATGGAGATCCGATTCTTCAACCGGGTGCGGCTGACGGAGGCACAGTGGAAGAAGACACAATAGCCTGTCTTGACAGGTTCATCCCTATTAAGATGAGCAGGCGGGTTCCTGCGTGTCCGGTGGTAAGATATGTTGAATCGGCGATGAACAGGTGGCTGAGGGCAAGCAGGTCTCCTGTCAGAGCGGAAGTGGTCGCGCGACTGTTGGAAGGCTCCGCGAATCTGGTGGATGCTGCCCTTGCCCGGCCGTTGAATCCCCGGCTTATCTCTGCAGACATACTGGAGTTAGGCGAGGTAAGAGGATTGAAAGAGGCAGTCTTAGGGCTTTATGTAAGAAAGAGCGGACGAACGACGGGAGTAACCGAAGGAGAGATACAGGTAGTTGACGCTACAGTCAATGTCATTTATTCTGACGACTTGACAGCGACCTTCAGCGACCAGATTCTCACAGGCAAAATGGCCCAAGGAGGAGATTCCGGCTCTCTGCTTCTGGACGAGAAAATGAATGCGGTAGGCTTACTATTTGCAGGATCTGATAGGTTTACGATCTATAATAAGATAACTAATGTCATCAAAATGCTCGGTGTTTCGTTATAGAGAAAGCGGCTCATCTATTCGGTTTGGGTGAGAACTGTCTGTTAAGTTCAGGGAAATAGAGCTGATGGATTGAGGGGAATTGTCGATTAAACGAGGCTAAGAAGGAAACAGGCAAGCGAAGCGCGAAAACTAATAAGGTAACAGTAGCATATTTGACGCAAGAATAGGCACCGGGAGCAAAGCAAAGAGCGTATGCGCATAGCGAGGTGATTACCACATGACAGCAATTGCTGTTGCAGCTACAAGTTACTTCATGGGTTCAATTCCTTTTTCCTACATATGGGCTAAGGTGTTTAGTGGGATTGACATTAGGCGAGTAGGCTCCGGAAATGTAGGCACCACAAACGTATTCTTGTCATCAGGCATTATTCCCGGACTTCTGTCAGGCATAGGGGACTTGGGCAAAGGAGTCGCTGCGGTTTTCTTTGCTCAGGCAGTTGCCCCGGAATCCATTGTCATGCATTTTGTCGCTGCCCTTGCCGCGGTTATTGGCCATAATTGGCCGGTATGGCTGAATTTCCACGGCGGCGGCGGACTGGCGACATGTATAGGTGCCTTACTGGTGCTATCTGCAGGTTCTCTCATATATATGGGTATCTTTTGGGCTGTCGCCTACGTAGTAACGAGGCACAAGTATCTCAGCTCAGTTGCAAGTTGCTTGGCAGTGGCGGTATTTCTGGGCCTATACGAACACTCCTGGGATTATTTTTTCTTTGGTTTGGGCATGGGGTTTCTGCTCGGAGTAAAACAGGTGATTGCATGGCTTAAGTATGGGGTTAGACGAGAGGTTGCCGTATCAGGGAGTATGCATCCGGGGAAAAACTAAATCAGGAGATTAAGTGTGGGCGGATTTTGTGAGGGGGTAGGATAGTGCCGGGAATCTGGCTGACTTCGCGTCCTTTTGAGGAAATCATTTATGATCTCAGTTTCATCGTGCCAAGGATCGATTTGGAATGGTTTGCCGACGCAAGATGGCTTCAGCGAAAGGATGCTTCTATCAGTAGAGTATCTCTATATGATTGGGTTACGCTATCTGTAGATGCAGAATCTGTTGTCGGTATCGCTGTTGTTGCAGCGGACTTTGAGGGAGAAGATTCCTCTGGAGCTCAAGACGAGTTTCAAGAGAAGGCCGGAAGGGATTTCTACAATGTCCCGCTGCTTGTGACCAAATCACAAGACTTAATTCAGGGCGAACCCCTTGTTGTTGTCACAGGATCGGATTTTATTGGGTATGTCTATGACGCTACAGGCGCCCAGGCTTTCGTAGCTGCGCTCCTCGGCGCTGTCAAGACAGGGGCAGTAGTTCATTCTGAGCGCGGTTATTTCCAATTCGATCGTATAGGGTCCGGTGCTTTGGAATCCACGGCGCGCACAGTAATAACTGATGACAGGGATACCACAAATACTGTCATAATGGTAGACAACTCCCAGGTAATAAAGGTATATCGGAAACTGCAAGCCGGCTCGTCCCCGGATATCGAAATAAGTAAAGGCTTGGACAAAGTCGGCTTTCAGAGTATCCCACGCCCTTTGGGGTACGGTACCTATTCCGGATGGCAGGGGGTGATATGTCCTGCTTTCTTTGTCCAAGAATTCATAGAGAATGAAGGAGATGCATGGAGTATCCTGTGTCGGGAAGCATTGGAGTCGCTAAAGGCACAACTTTGGGATTCCCTGCCTCAAGAAGACGGGGATGGCTGTATCCATGATTATGGACGGAGTCCCGGTTTCCGCGAAAGCCGTCTCGGTACGGTTACCGCAGGGTTGCATTTGGCATCGTCAAGGATTGATGAGGATGGATTCACTCCTGAGGTCATGAGACCTTTAGATGTGGCCGGTCTCGTTGGCAACATAATCTCCGCCGTACCTATAACGATTGAGGAATTAAGGCGGGCAAATCTGGATTCAGAGACCCTCGCAAAAACCATCAGCATGTATGAGTCGTTAGGACGGAAGGAGGCTGTTTCCAAGTGTCTTCGGCAGGTGGAGGAGATTCTTCAGAATTCCTCTGACCTCGGCATGAAGATTCGGATTCACGGTGACCTCCATCTTGGCCAGTTTCTTCAAGTCAGAAAGAACGACACATGTGATTTTGTGATTATTGATTTTGAAGGAGAGCCCTTACGTCCTGTCTGTGAAAGGCTAAGGAAATCAAGCCCACTGAGGGACGTGGCAGGAATGCTAAGGTCTTTTGACTATTCAGGTTATTCTGCGGCTTTCCGTATGGACGAATGCCCTGATGAAAAGGAACACTTAATGGCAATTGCCAGGGAGTGGGGCAGCGAAACAGGGGAGAGGTTCCTAAAAGGGTACCTGGAAGCAATGCGCAGGTCTTGCCCTCACCTTTTGCCCAAGGATGCCCGTGACTTTCATTTGCTTCTACTGTGTTTCAAGTTGGAGAAGGCCCTTTATGAAATAAGATATGAGCTTCGTAATAGGCCAAGGTGGGTCAATATTGCGCTCCGAGGGACTTTGGATAGCATAAACGAGATCCAATCGAATCTTAATTGTGGAGAGTGGTAAAGAATGGCATCAGGGTTGAGGCGGAAAGAATTGGGCGTAACCATCATGAGTCGCGAATACCCACCAGATATTTACGGGGGCGCCGGGGTTCACGTAGATTATCTCTCCCGATCCCTCGCAAGAATAATGGATGTGGAGGTAAGGTGTTTCGGCAAGGCAAGACCCGGGCCGGAAGGAATAAGTGTAAAGGCATATGAATCGTGGGATTTGATGGATGAGGCGGAAGATAGGCGTTTAGCTAAGGCCTTGGCGCCTCTGTCAGTTAACTTGGCAATGATGAAAGATACGATAACCTCTGATATTGTCCATTGTCATACATGGTATACGTTCATGGCAGGCTTTTACGCGAAGAAACTCTATGGACAACCCCTTGTGACGACGATTCACAGCTTGGAACCCTTACGCCCGTGGAAAGAGGAACAGCTTGGAAATGCCTATAGGCTTAGTAGTTGGATGGAGCGGACAGGGGTGGAGGCTTCTGATTGTGTAATCGCAGTCTCTTGCGAAATGAAAAAGGACATCTTAAAGTGTTATAACATTGCTGAAGAGAAAGTCCGCATAATACACAACGGGATTGACCTTGACGAGTATAAGCGCGTAGAGACTGACACAGCAAGGCGCGAATACGGAATCTGGGAAGACTACATTCTGTTTGTCGGCAGAATGAGCAGGCAGAAAGGCATATTCCACTTACTTGACGCAGTCCGAAGTCTCCCTGAGGATGTGCAGATAGTGCTTTGCGCAGGCGCCCCTGACACGGAAGAGGTTGAGCGTGAGGTTGTCCGCGAGGCCGCAAAATGGCGAAACGTAAGACTCATAAGGGAAATGGTGCCCAAAGACAAGATTATTGAGCTGTACTCCCATGCGCGGGTCTTCTGCTGCCCGTCCATATATGAGCCGTTCGGCATTATTAATTTGGAAGCCATGGCGTGTGAGACTCCGGTGGTGGCGTCAGCAGTCGGGGGAATAACTGAAGTTGTGGTAGACGGCGAAACCGGGTTTTTAGTGGAGCCGGGCCGATCGGATGAACTTGCCCGAGCTCTCGTTAAGCTCCTTCGCGACGAGGAATTAGCGCGAACTATGGGAAAGGCAGGAAGACAGAGAGTTGAGCTCTTCTTTAGCTGGGATTCCATTGCCAGGCAGACTGCCCGACTTTATGAGGAACTTGTCAATCCTTGAGTTGCAAATTCTATTCTTCATCGTTATGATCTCCACTGACTTGGTACCCTGAGGATACCACTGTTTCTGCGATCTTTGTGATGAGTTCGACCTGTTCCGGTGTGGCTAAGGCGATAAGGGCCATAAGGTCGTCGATATGGTAATTGGACTTATCAGGCGCAAGCAGAAGAAACCCCGGATCTACTCCCAGGGCTTCTGCCAGCGCGTGAATTGCGTTTATTGACGGGGTGCGTTGACCTCTTTCCACCTGACCGATGTAATTAGGGTTTAGTCCTGCGAGCTCTCCTAATTGCTCCTGGGTTAGGCGTTTATGTTGTCTTAATATCCTAATTCGCTCACCTGCAGATGCAAAGGTTGCGCCCACAGTTACCACCTCTTCATAAATCTTACAAGCCGGCAACTTGTAAGTGAATAAGCACACAGCATGTAATGTCAGCACAAATATTAACTACAAGCTCACTAAGCCGGCTGTGTATCTCCGTGCAATGAGCTTTCTGAGACAGACTCTAAACGAAATAAAGAAATGCGTAACCTTTCCTGCTAATTGGAAGAGGAAAATGATGAACAGAGTCGAAACAGGATTTAGCAGCTAGCGAAGGTCTGGAGGTACATCTTTGCAATTCGCGATTTCTAAGACCGGAACTCATGTTTTTCTTGTCATTCTTCATGTCATTTTCTTCTCTGTGTGCCCATGGGCAGTCCGGGCAAGCGCATCAGGAGGAGAAGATATGATTTTGAAGCTTTCTCCGTGCGTCGCTCTGACTTCAGAGGCAGATGCAACCGGGCCCGGCGTAACCGAACATGTTACCTTGCTCCAAGTTGAGGCGTCAGAGAAGGACGGGCGCACTACAGTGGAAATCTCATTCAGCGGTAATGCCTCCTCCTATAAGTCATTTACTCTCCAAGACCCGTTGAGGCTGGTGCTGGACATAGAAGGCGCTATTCTTCTCGGTCGGCCTGATCCGATACCTGTTAATGACGGTATAATTGAAAGGGTAAGAGTAGGGCAGTTTAATCCCTCGGTAGTGAGGGTGGTTTTTGACCTATCCAGGTCTACGTCGTATACTGTAGTTCAAACGGAAGACAGGCCTGACGTTATCCGGGTTTCGTTCCCCAAGCGCGTGACAGGTGTGGAATTCTTTGACAGGGACGGGCGCGGGGAAGCCGTTATCTCAGGAACAGGTGCTTTGGAATATGAGACTTCAAGCCTTACCTGCCCTCATAGGATTGTTGTGGACTTGCCTGGGACTGTGTTGGTGGAAGACGCCATAAGTATGCCGGTTTCTCACCCTCAGGTAACTCAGGTTAGAGCAAGTCAGTTTACGTCTGATACAGTCCGAGTCGTACTGGACCTTGTAAAAGCGACGACTTACTCGGTCTTTACATCATCGGACAGGCCCGGGGAAGTAATTGTTGATTTGGGCTATCGAATTCTTGGGGTTGACTTCACGTCAAGTGAAAAGTCAACGATAGTCAATGTGATTTCCTCCGGTAACGCTGAAGTCAAATCCATGGTGCTAACCGCCCCTAACAGGATTGTCATGGACTTTGAGAATTCGACTTTGGATACGGCGGAAATAGTCATTCCTGTTGGGGACAGTGTTGTAGAGAGGATTCGCTTGGCGCAGCATAGGCCTATGACTGTCCGTGTGGTGCTGGATCTCAACTATTACATAGGGCATTCTGCACAAAGTGAAGAAAGCCGGAGAGGCGCGGAAGTCGAAGTTTTTAAGTCGCCCATGTGGAACAAAACTATAGTCATAGACCCCGGCCACGGCGGGACAGATCCGGGGGCTATTGGTTCAACAGGACTTCAGGAGAAGGCTGTGGTCCTTGATATTTCAAAAAGAGTCGCGACTCAGCTTCAGGCAATGGGGGCTGAGGTTATTCTGACGCGTTCGGATGATATCACGGTCAGCCTGCCTGAGCGTGTGAAAATTACGTCAAATGCGCGTGCTGACGCGTTTATCAGTATACACGCCAATGCTTCCAGAAGCGGTGGCCCTACAGGCACTGAGACTCTATTTGCCGACACAGTGCCTATGAGCAAAGTGCTGGCCGAACACATTCAGACTGCACTTGTAAGTCAAATCAGACAATTTGACCGAGGGGCGCGCGAGAGGAATGACCTCATGGTGATTCGGGAGGTTAAGTGTCCTGCGTGTCTTGTGGAAGTGGTCTTCATGTCCAATCTCGCGGAGGAATTGCTCCTTCTTGATCCTGCTTTCCGTGAGAAGGCTGCCAGAGGCATCGTAAACGGAACGGTGTCTTACTTCCAGTGGCGCAAAGATCGACAGAAAGAAGCTTCCGCGCCACCTGAGAAGCAAGCTCAGCCGGAAAAGGAGTTTCAACGGGAGCATCAGTCCCTGCCTGGCAGCATGTTGCAACAAGAGGACCGGTCCAAGGACAGGGCCATTCAGGCAGCCGCTCGAACGCAGCTTGTAGAGGCAAATTAGGAATTAGCGATAATGCAGCCTGCTCTGAAAAAGATGCGCTGTTTTTTGTACTATGGACTGAGGTATGACATATAATAACCATCGTAGCATCAGTTGCCGGAGGTGAAGCTCTTGAATTCACGACCCATCGGTGTTTATGACTCAGGAGTAGGAGGACTTACCGTTGTTCGGGAAATATCCGGAAAATTGCCTTGGGAGCGTGTTGTCTATTTTGGAGACACTGCCAGGGTTCCATATGGAGAGAAAACAGCCGGAGAACTTCTTAGGTTTTCGCGTGAGATTATCACGTTTTTGATAGACCAAGGTTCCAAGTTTATTATTGCCGGATGTAATACTACGTCATCGCAAGTGCTCGACGATGTAAAGTCAGAGTTTGATATTCCCATTATAGGAGTTTTACGTCCAGGGGCGTACGCTGCGTCAAGGGCTACGAAGACCGGGAGAATCGGTGTTATCGCAACAGTTGGGACAACCCGGAGCGGCGCCTATGAGAAGACAATAAGGGAGTATTTGCCTGAGGGACAAGTTTTTAGCGCAGCCTGTCCTGAGCTTGTCCCGCTCATTGAAAAAGGTGACCTCAGCTCTCAGGAGACCGTCCGCCTGCTTCACGATTATCTTGACCCCTTGATGGAGGAGGATATTGATGTTCTCGTTTTAGGGTGCACTCACTATCCTTACCTTATTGATCATATTAGGCGGATTGTCGGGCCACACGTGGAGATTGTGGATCCTGCGAAAGAGACGGTCACAGTGACGGCTGCAGCGCTTCATGAGTTGGGTCTCCAAAGCCATGAGAAGACAGGACCGCATGCATTCATTGTAAGCGGCGATCCTCTCCGGTTTGCTGCTGTAGGAAGGAAGCTGCTAGGCGATAACCTGACCCCCGTCAGGCAGGTCAACCTGTCTCTTGAAAGCAGAGAGCTGTCTTGTTATAACCAGGCTACCTGATTAGAGTTCTCGCATGGTTCGGATTGTTGCTGACCGGAGATGATAGGCTGATATAGGAGGCGAATTTTCGTGACACGACATGATGGAAGATCTTCAAGGGAAATGAGACCTGTGAAGATTAGCAGAGGATTCATAAAATACGCGGAAGGCTCGGTCTTGATTGAAGTCGGCGATACCAAGGTGGTATGCACAGCTTCAGTTGAGGATCGGGTGCCTCAGTTCCTGAAAGGCCATGATAAAGGGTGGATCACTGCCGAATACGGTATGCTTCCACGGGCGACCGGTGAACGAAACCCTCGGGAAGCGGCAAAGGGCAGGTCAGGACGGACATATGAAATCCAAAGACTGGTGGGACGGGCGCTGAGATCCGTAGTATCCCTTGAGTCGCTCGGCGAACGGACTATTTGGATGGATTGCGATGTGATACAAGCTGACGGAGGGACACGGACTTGTGCAATAACCGGAGCTTTTGTAGCCTTGGTGGATGCTGTCAATAACATGTTTCCTTCGGAAAACTCAATGAACCGCAAGCCTTTTCCTGTTACCGACTTTATTGCTGCGACCAGTGTGGGTATAGTTGACGGCAAGGTGATCTTGGACTTGGCCTTTGAAGAAGATTCACGGGCAAGTGTGGATATGAATGTAGTTATGACCGGAGGCGGACGGCTTGTTGAGGTCCAAGGTACTGCTGAAGGGAATCCCTTTACAAAGGCGGAGTTGGATGAGATGCTTCAGATCGCCGGGGACGGTATCGGAAGCCTCATTGATGTGCAAAAAGAGGTTTTGGGCGATCTTGCCCGGAGAGTGGGAAGCTAAATGAGGCGCCTGGTTCTGGCGACGAAAAACCCGGGAAAAGTTGTAGAAATCGAGGATATTCTGAGGAGCCTTCCTATAGAAATTGTGGCGATTTCCGCGTACAAGGATATTCCCGAGATAGAGGAGAACGGTGAGACTTTTGAGGACAACGCGGCCCATAAGGCGTTAGCGACTGCAAAGGCTACGGGAGAGGTGGCGCTTGCAGATGACAGCGGGCTTGAAGTTGATGCACTCCGCGGGGCGCCAGGCGTTCGTTCTGCAAGATTTGCAGGGGAAGATCTCCCTCGCGGAAGAGAGCGGGACAGGGCTAACTATGAAAAGCTTCTGTCCTTGCTTAAAGACGTAGAAGATGCTGAACGGACCGCAAGGTTTAGGTGTGTTGTGGCTATCGCGGACCCTTACGGGAAAGTCAGGATGTCAGAAGGGGTGTGCGAAGGCAAGATAGCTTTTACGCCATGCGGGTGCGGCGGATTTGGATATGACCCGATTTTCATACCCCATGGACATACCCGAAGTTTTGCTGCGATGCCTCAGGATGTGAAGAATGCCATGAGCCACAGAGCTCGGGCGCTTAAGGCAGCTCTGCCTCTTATTGCAGAGTTTTTTCAGCTGCTGCGTTAGAGAAAATCCTTTGCTTCACGATCGCGTGAATTTCTGCGTCAATCAAGATATTAGGGGCTGACATTTAGCAACTAACGACAGCCGCAAAGGCGCAATTGAACACTGCTAGAGAGTTTGACACAGAGCCCGGCTTCGCGTATACTATCGTTATCAACTATAGAATTCGGGGCGTAGCGTAGTTTGGCTAGCGCGCCTGCTTTGGGAGCAGGAGGTCGGAGGTTCAAATCCTCTCGCCCCGACCATTAGCCTACCAATCCGGTCCCAATGTTTCCCTTATTGATTCATATACCCAATTGATTCACGTGCCCGGTTAAATACGGACCTCCTTTGGCCGCTGACTAACCATGGGATTTCCATGCTATGCCAATCATCAGAAGCTCTCACGCATTTCAGTGCAGCGGATGCTCAAAGATTCCGGAGTATTTCCATTCATTTTTGTGTTTTCCATAGAGCCGGTGGCATTATATCTTAATTCTTCGTGTCCTTAACTTATCAATTCAGGCAAATGGTTGAACAAACCTATAGAGGGAAAAGATGGCTTTTGGAGAATAAGTATTGTAGGTTTTCTAGAATTTCCTTAGGAGGGTCGTATATGTTAAGGATGTCAAGGAAGAAGGGTTTTCGTTTACCTGTTCTTGTGGTTGCATTGGTCATTGTTTGTGCTGCATATGTAGGTGTAGCAGCTGCTGCTGAGAACGGTGTTGTCATTCTCTATATGAATGATGTCCATGGCAGACTGGAATCTTTCAAACCACAGGGTGCAGATGCGCCTCTCGGTGGATTAATCAAATTAGCGACGCTCGTAGAAGACATCCTCAGCGAAAAGGCAGGCAATGTGATTATTCTGGATGCCGGGGATTCACTGCATGGAACTAATCTTGTTAACTTGTTCGAAGGCAAACCCATGATTGAAGCCGGAGAAGTGATTGGTGTTGATGCCATGGCAATAGGCAACCATGAATTTAACTATGGGCAAGCTGCATTGCTCAAGAGGGCTGAAGAGGCAAAGTATGTATTCCTTTCAGCAAATACAATCGAGGCGGATACAAGGCGTGCCCTTTTCCCCGGCGCAGTAATCCTGCCTGTAGGTGAAAAGAGGGTAGGGGTATTCGGATTGACCACAGTTGATACGCCTACAGTAACACACCCGAAGAACGTTGAAGGCTTAGAATTCTTAGATCCAATTAAGGTTTCAAGCTGGATGGTTCCGTATCTTCGAGACCAAGAGAAGGTTGACCTTGTTATTGCACTTACTCACATCGGGTACGATGATGACAGATTGCTTGCAAATAGTGTTTCAGGTATTGATATTATCGTCGGAGGACATAGCCATACAAAACTTGATCAGCCTGAGAAGGTCGGAGATACAATAATAGTCCAATCAGGTGAGCATGCTCAGTTTTTGGGCTGTCTAGAAGTGGGTTTGGAGGACGGCAAAATTACGGACTACGCAGGGGCTCTCATTCCTTGTGCGCCTGAGGTTGTGGATAACAGCGAGGTAGGGGAGATTGGTCGGAGGTACAATAAAGAGCTTGAGGTTAAGCTCGGAGAGGTTATCGGTGAGGCAGTTGTTGCCCTTGACGGAGAGCGAGCCAATGTCAGAACGAAAGAGACTAATCTCGGGAATCTTGTGGCTGACGTCATGCGTGATGCAGGATCCGCTGACATTTGTCTGACCAACGGCGGCGGAATTCGAGCTTCCATTAATGCAGGGTCAATTAGTGTGGGAGATGTATTCAACGTCCTGCCGTTTGACAACACCCTTGTGGTATTGGAGGTAAGCGGGGCTAATATTAAGGCTGCCTTGGAGCGGTCGGTAAGTGAGTATCCACAGCAGTTAGGAGGATTCCTCCAGGTGTCAGGCCTCTCATTTGAGTTCGATCCTCTAAAAGCACCAGGTGAGCGTGTGGTATCCGTGCTTGTGGACAATAAGCCACTGGATGAGAAGAAGACCTACACAGTCGCTACCAATGATTTTCTTGCTGCAGGCGGTGACGGGTATGACATGCTAAAAGACGCTAAAGTCGTTTTTGAATCCGGCGACATGCTGCGTGACGTGTTTGCCGAGCACATTAAGGCGCTGGGCAAAGTGTCTTCCGGCACTGAAGGAAGGATAGTCGCAAAATAAGCTGAGGTATAGCTCTATGTGTCAAAGTGACGCAGGCAGGCCGGCAATTGCAATGATGAGGACATTCTCAGATTAGCCACATTAGGAGGATGCCTGGGAAAAGTCAGGTTTAAGCAGGGTAATCGCAAGATAGATACAACATCCGCCCGGGCCGGACAGGGCTTTCTGCCAGGCCTTGTCAGGCCCGGGTATGATATGCAGCCAGGCGATATGCATATGGCGTATGGAATGCTCTGACAAAACCATGCCCTTGTACTTTCCATGTAATAGTAGGATTCGCCGGTATGGGCTATGTTATTTGTACAATTTGTCAAGTTATCCCTTGACATACATATTATAGGGTGAAATAATATTTTTAATATAACTATAACGTTATAGTATATCAGCTTAACCGTGTTGGTTAGTTGGGTAAGATTCCTGCCATCAGCGGCCAAGTGAACTTAAGCAGTTTGATATCAGGCATGCGGAAGCAGTGAGAATGTCCTTAGTATATGCTGCTTAAAGGGTAGCCGGCAAATATGTAAGGGGGTAGAGCCAAACATGAAACAGTGGATTTTAAGAGTTTCAGCGGTTTTGGTGCTTGTGACGGTTGCAATAGGGTTTGTGCCCGGAATTGTGGCAGCCCAAGATGAGCCGTTATATGTAGCTCTTATCTGGCATAATCACCAACCGTTTTACAAGAATACCGCGACGGGATTGTATATGATGCCGTGGGTCAGGATGCATGCGGCAAAGGATTACTATGATATGGCTGCGATTCTAAGGGATTACCCGAATGTGCACGCTACATTCAATCTTGTCCCTTCATTAATCTTTCAGCTTGATGAATATGCAGAAGGCGCAAAAGACATTCAGTTGATTCTCAGCGAAAAGGCGGCATCTGATCTGACAAGGGAAGACAAGGACTTCATTCTGAGAAGGTTCTTTGACGCCAATTGGGAGCAAATGATTAAGAAGTATCCAAGATACTGGCAGCTTCTTCAAAAACGTGGCGAGACTGTCTCAGACAGCTCAATTGCAGCAGCGATTGAGAGATTCTCAGAAGACGACTTCAGAGACCTCCAGGTTTGGTTCAACTTAGCTTGGCTTGATCCGGACTTCATAGAGGAAGACCCTGTTATGCAAGGCCTAGTAGAAAAAGGCCGGGGTTTCACTGAAGAAGAGAAAGAGAAGGTCTTGGCGAAACACATAGACATTGTACGGAAAGTCATCCCGCTTCATAAGGAGATGCAGGATTCAGGACAGATTGAGGTGACTACCACTCCGTTTTATCATCCAATCACGCCCCTTCTTTACGATGTTAGGCTTGCGCACATTGCAAGTCCTAACTTGGAGCTTCCGGGAGAGCCTTTCGCGTATCCTGAAGATGTTGCAGCGCAGCTACAGATGGCAATCGAGTCATATGAAGATCATTTCGGAAGGAAGCCAAGAGGCCTTTGGCCATCTGAGCAGGCTGTAGGCCAGGATATTGTCGGGCTTGTGCATGATGCCGGATTCCGCTGGATGGTATCCAGCGAAGGGATACTGGCCCGTTCCCTTGGGATAAGTTTGCGGGACGGTGCAGGTAACGTAACCCGTCCGGATCTTTTGTATAAACCGTATCTTGTTGAAGAGAACGGGAAGACAGTTGCGATTTTGTTCCGCGATATTGTGCTTTCGGACAAGGTCGGGTTCAGTTACACAGGAATGAACGGTCGAGCTGCTGCGCTGGATTTCATGAACTACTTGAAGAGAGTTAAGCGCGATTTATCCGGAAAGCCCGGTCCGCACATTATAACCATTGCTCTTGATGGGGAGAACTGCTGGGAATATTACGAGAATGACGGCAAGGAGTTCCTCCATACCCTCTATAAAATGCTGAATAGCGATCCTGGGTTCCGAGCCGTTACTGTAAGTGAATTCCTAAGAGAGCATCCTGCGACCACAAGGATTCCTAACCTTTTCACAGGGTCGTGGATTGACAGTAATCTTGAGACTTGGATAGGCGAGACTGAAGAGAACAGGGCTTGGGATTACCTGGCGAAAGCAAGAGACGTCTTAGCTGAACATACCGAGGAAGCAACTGCGCGGAAAGCCGATGCGAGCGAGATGAGTATGATCGAAAAGGCGTGGGATGAGTTTTATGCAGCTGAAGGCAGTGACTGGTTCTGGTGGTACGGGGATGACCAGGATTCCGGGCAAGACCATGCTTTTGACGAGCTTTTCAGGGTCCACCTGCAGAATGTCTACTCGTACATAGGCCGGCCTGTACCTGGATACTTGTACATGCCGATTATTCCGAAAGAGCCGGAGACGCCTAAAGAGAAGATGAAGGATTTCATGAGGGACGCTGAAGCTGACGGCATAATTCATCCCGGTGAGTGGAATCATGCTGCTCTTTACTTCAAGCAGGAGGCTGCTCCGTTCTTCGGCGAGGAAAAGGAAGACATTCTGCATGCCCTATGGCTGGGAGTTGACGCGGAAAACCTCTATCTTCGTGTAGATATAAAAGGCGGGCTGAAAGACCTCTATGGCAAGGACCTGGCAGTGGCTTTGTATCTCACGAATCCCAGACGGATGGAGATCAATAGTGTGCCAAGGTGGAGCCGGGAAGGCCCCTTGGCAACAGTAATCGGATTCTCCCCCGGTACTGAAATTCTTGTAGATTTTCGGAAGATAGCTGAGCCAGGCGCCGGGCGAGCGCAGCTGGCATTTGCTGACGGTGATGAAGCATGGGTTGAAGCAGGACCGGTGACCACTTCAGGCGTGGATCAGACTATCGAGATAAAGTTGCCGTTTACTGATATCAATCTGAAACCGGGAGACGTTGTAAGTCTTGCTGCAGTCGCTTCCAGAGGCGGGAAGAATGTCGACATGATTCCTTGTGACGGCCCGTCGGCGTTCAGGGTACCGGAGGTTGTCGTAGGAACGACCCTCTTTAAGTGGGATGATCCAAAGGGTGATGACTACGGCCCCGGGTCGTACACATATCCGCTAAACCCGGTATTTGAACCAGGCGTATTTGATATGCTGTCCTTCGAAGTGCTCGACGTACAGGATGATATTGTGTTCCAAGTTGAGTTTGCGGGCGAAATCACAAATCCGTGGAATTCGCCGATTGGAGTGTCCCTGCAAACCATTGACATTTACATTGATACAGATGGCAAGGCCGGGCAAGGAGAGACCAAAGCCTTGGGCGGACGGAATGTAGTGTTCTCGCCTGAATGTGCATGGGAGTACGCTATTTGGATGGAAGGCTGGATGCAGCGGATTTTCACATCTGACGGGAGAGAACTTGACGGAGCGGTCAGAGTGAGCGTAGACACTCTGAACAACGCTATCTCCATCCACGTGCCAAAATCTGTCCTCGGCATGCCTGAACCGCATTGGGGATACCAGGTGTTTGTACTGAGTCAGGAAGGTTACGCTGCCACAGGAAACCTCAGGGTAAGGGAAGTCCTGGAGACTGCCCAAGAGTGGAGACTCGGAGGTGGGCGTGATTCAAGTATAAATCCAAATGTATTGGATCTCTTGGCTCCTCCGGGAATGACCCAGGAAGAGATTCTAGGCGCCTATGACGTAGACGCCGGCAAACCGGCTGAAGTGCCTATGGTGTATGGGGCAGAGAAGTAAGTGTACGAAACCGTAGACAGTGACAACGTTCTCTTATATGAGCGCGAAGGAGTTAGGATGGATAACCGTGCCAATGTCATGTGGAAGAGGAAAGCGGCATCATAAAACCGCTGGGTGAAGAAGGGTGGATATGACGGACGGAAGGCAAGTTCAAGAGAGTTCAAGCCACCCACAAAAACGAGAGGATGGTGTGAATCGTGTCTAAGAGGGCGTATATCTGTGTCGTAATGGTTGCCTTGATCCTGGTTGCACTGCCTGTTTTTGCAAGCGAGACGATTCCTGTCACATTTAGCTTCCAACCTCCAATTCCTGCTGCTACAGTCACAGTTGCGGGAACCTTCAACAACTGGGACGCGACTCGGAATCCCATGAGCGATCCGGACGGTGACGGGATATGGACTGTAGTCATTGAACTTCCTCCTGGCAGTTATGAGTACAAGTTTGTTGTAAACGGCGATAGCTGGTATGAGGATCCTAATGCAGAGGAGTCTACGGATGACGGGTACGGTGGGAATAATTCAGTTGTTCATGTTGGCGTGGTGAGCGGAGACACCAAAGCAGGTCTGAAATTCGACGGTTGGCTCGAGAGTAAAATCGAGAAAGAATCAAACAAGTCACCTGTTATGTACAATGATGTCTACCTCAAATTCTCCGGCGTTATGAGACCGGGCATTGAGACGTTCACTGAGGTGAAGGCGTGGAAAACCTTACATATCGGTTCATTGAAATCATGGCAGGATTTTCTGCCATTGCCTGTAGACGGAATTGAAGTGAATCAGGCCACAGTTACTCTACGACTTGTTGAAGGCATTTCCACGAAGCTTTACTTCCGAGGCCATGCAGGGAATACCAAGGATCATATGACTTTGATCAAATCTGACGGGGATGAGGATAAAATATGGAACCGTAAGGCTATTGAGGTCCTGTATTCAAAGGCGCCTATAGACGGGCGGCTTGGTCTCGCTTCTCTTGACGGTGGAAAGACACTTGTATACGGAGAGGCGCAGGGTGAGGTCTATGAAGGCGTTACCTTAGGCGGGCTGTTTACTTATGAAACTTGGCCGGAGCCTACAAGGGATGACGGCGAGGATCACGTGATGAATATGGGAGCGTACGCCACAGCGAAAGTGAATGACTATGTGACATTACGCGGGCAAATCCTGCAGTCAAGGTTCACGAAGCTAGTGTCAGATGAGAATCTTCCCGTTCTTACCGAGTTTATATATGAGGCAGGACGCGAATCAAGCGGCGCTGAAAAGATGTATATTCGTGGGATTCTTGGGTGGGGAGATGACGAGATGATCTCCATGACCCAGGATGCCCAGGGCAATTGGAAGGCCCAAGTAGAGCTAAAGCCGGGCACATATGAGTATAAATTCTTTTATAGAGGTTCCGCTATTTCCGATCAGTGGATAGGAGAAGGTCCGGGTGGCGATAGCTGGACTAGATATGTCAAGACAAAATCAGATCAGGTGTTTGTGCTCCCTGAAAATGTTCCCGGTCCGGTGAAGATAAAGGGAAGTTGGGATGGTTGGTCGACTCTCCAGGACATGGAGAAAGACGATATAACAGGCTACTGGATGATAACAAAAGAGCTTGATCCGGGCACGTACCAGTACGGCTATGAGGTGGGCGCATCCGGTGATTGGTACGGGAAAGGCAATAACATACCTCTAATGGTTGGAACCGGGTTTCGTGAGCGAGGCGATTCTGGCCTTGCGTACTTCGCGGAAGTTGACTACGCAAAGGATCCGTTAGGACTGAAAGTCGGTGTAAAAGGCGCTCAAGCAGGAGTTAAGGCGCCTTACGGGTTTGTCGGCACAGACTATCGCACGATATACGGTGATGCATGGTATAAGGTAGCATCTAGCGTTAAGCTTACTCTATATGCCGGATATGACACGAACGGTGTCGGTGACCCCAAGACCGGCACAACGACAATCAAACCCGGCTTTGATATTAGCGACCCCGGGGCCGGATTTGGGTATGTCAAAGGATCCTATGAATTCAAGACCGGAAAAGATGAGGTGGACACCGGCTATCTGGAGACCAAGTATGAGACTGCCAAGTTGTCGGTGGAGTTTAAGAACAACTCCCCGGATCCGAATAGTATCAAATTGGCTGTAGAAAATGACTTCCCAATGGATATCTGGGCAAAAGCTGTTTACTTCAAGAAGCCTGGCACAAAAGACTATAGCCTTGACTTGGAAGCTGCAAAGAAGTTACCGTTTTTTGATGAGACCAAAATCGGCGCTTCCCTCAACCTGCCTAGTCAGAAGGTAGTACTCAAGCTGACCATTGATTTTTAGGACAGTCTAAGTTTCCCTCATGCTGTAATTCCCGGGGGTTAAAGGTAAGGGACAGATGGTCCCACGGCGTGGAGACCCCCGGGTTAGCATGGGGAATGTGCAGCATGTGACAGAGCGGGGGTTAGATTCATGTCGAGATCCGTCACGCGGAACTTGCTCGTATGTAGTATACTGATAGTCGTCGTTTTATCTCTGGGTGTGCCGGCGGAAGGCAAGACTTTTGAGGTAGAGTTTACATTTGCTCCGGGACGTCCTGTGAAAACAGTCAACTTAGCCGGCACATTCAATAATTGGAGCGTAACCGCGACGCCCATGGAGGATGTAGACGGTGACGGAATATGGAAGGTGGTACTTAGGCTTCCTCAAGGGGAGCATCAGTACAAGTTTGTCGTGGATGGGACGGTGTGGGTTCAAGACATGAAAGCAGAGGAGTTCCGTGACGACGGTTACGGGGGAAAGAATTCAGTCATCATAGTCGGTGACTTAGAGGCGCTAAAGGCTCCGTGCAGTATGGGAGACGGCGAGATAGTGACGGAAGCGCTCTGGCATGAGAAGACATCTCCTTACGTTGAACGCAAAGACCGTAAGACTGTTGCTGTCAGATTGCGGGCTAGGACATCTGATGTAGAAGAAATCCGGGTGGAGTATATGTTGAACCCATCCGGCTATGATGGTTTTGCCGATAGCTCCGGCAAGCCGGCAGTAGGCAGCGCCTCGGGGGACGCTCTTATGGAACCATATGCGACTGTCGGAGGGTTTACGTATTATCGAGCGGAGATCCCGGTTTCGGAAGGTCTTTTATGTTATCGATTCGCTCTCGAAGACGGTGACATGAAGGTCTGGTACACCCCGGGAGGGGCAAGCCAGAATATGCCTGATACAGATGATCTATTTGAGTTGGATCTTGCGGAACTTCCGGTCTTTGCGACCCCGGAATGGGTGAAGGATGCGGTATTTTATCAGATATTTCCTGAGAGATTTGCAAACGGCGATCCAACCAATGATCCATTTGCCGCTCAAAGCTGGGGCGGAGTCCCGACAGCCGGCAACTTCTTCGGCGGTGATTTTCAGGGAGTCATCGATAATATTCCTTACCTTAAAGAGCTTGGTATTACTGCAATCTGGTTTAATCCGATTTTTGAGGCGCCTTCAAATCACAAGTACGATACATCTGATTACATGAGGATTGACCCGAGTTTCGGGGACTTAGACAAGTTCAAAGAAATGATATCAGCGCTTCATAGTGCAGGAATCAGAGTTATTCTGGACGGGGTTTTCAATCATACAGGCTATAAGTTTTGGGCATTTCAAGACATTGTAAGAAATGGGAAATCATCTGGGTATGTGGACTGGTACTATGTTCATGGTTTTCCGATCCAACGCTCCTCAAAACCCAATTATGAGGCGTGGTGGGGATTTCCTGATCTGCCTAAGCTTAACATAGAGAATCCTGAAGTGAGTAGGTATATTCTGGATGTTGTGAGATACTGGATGGAATTAGGGGTTGACGGATGGCGCTTGGATGTCCCTAATGAAGTCGGCCAGTTCTTCTGGAGAGAATTCCGCGATCATGTTAAAGGGATTAACCCGGACGCATATATCGTCGGGGAAATCTGGCATAACGGAGCACAGTGGCTTCAAGGAGATCAGTTTGATGCAGTCATGAATTATGTATTCCGTGACGCGGTCTTGGACTTCTTCGCAAGGCAAACCTGTGAAGCATCAGACTTTGTGAGTAGGCTCGAGACTATAAGGGCGGATTATCCTGACGTTGCATCAATGACTCTTCTGAACTTGCTCGGCAGTCATGACACAGAGCGTGTGCTTACCGCTTTTCGTGGCAACAAAAAGAAGATGATACCCGCGATCGTGTTTCAGATGACATACCAAGGTGCGCCCATAATCTACTATGGTGACGAAATCGGGATGAAGGGCTCAAAGGATCCCGGATGCCGTGGGACAATGGTCTGGGACAGGTCTTTACAGGATCAGGAGCTTCTCACGTTATACCAAGACTTAATCCGCCTGCGAAAGAGCAGCGTTGCGTTAAGACGCGGGAACATACGATGGTTATTAGTGGATGATCCTACGCGGACGTTTGCTTTTACCCGCGCCTGTGATGGGGAGGTTGTGGTGGTCGCGGTGTGCGCAGGAGATGCCGGCGTATCGTTGGACATTGCTCCGGATAATGTCGCTGACGGCATGGTCTTTGTTGATGCATTGACAGGGCAGTCTTACATGATTTCCGGCGGACGATTACAGATTCGCCATTTGGGTCCTGGCGAAGCTTGTATTCTGGTAGGACAATAGTTGGAATACGTAGGCGAAAACCGGTCTCGAGGAGATCCTGACTACAAAACTGTTAAAAAGCCTGTCAAAAGGGATTGACAAGTCCAAAATGACGTGCTACAGTATCCATAAATCGGAACATCCTCTGAAAAGAGCCTGCGCAGGCCGGAGAATTTGCAGGATGAACACGATGGAATCGAATATATACCACGAGAAAAGCTATGATGGGGATAAGTAGATCGGATGCAAAGTCTAAGCGAGCCGGGGATGGTGAAAGCTCGGCACGACGTACCGGTTGAAACACACCCCGGAGCGCAAACCGAAACTGGGTCATGTGCCGCAGATTGCATTGTGGCAATGTTGGAGGAGTAGGCTTTGACGGGTCCTGCCCGTTACTGCAGGGAGGTATAATCACACCGGGCTGCTAAGGACGGCGTGCCGTACCGGATAATGAGTGGGTTGCCCAGTCTGTTAGAATGGGTAGCCAATTAGGGTGGGACCACGGGAGTCACCTCTCGTCCCTTGCATGGGGCGGGGGGTATTTTTTTATTCAAAGTGCGACGAAACGCAAGAAGCGGCCGGTATGAGCCCAATCAGGTTTTGGGCATGAGAAGCGGAGCCCGGAGAAGACAAAGAAGTGAGGAGGCAAATATTATGTCAATGAACACGAGAAGACTGTCAAGAGTAGCGTTAATTACAGTGATTTCTGCCGTATTGATGTTGAGTGGTGTGGTTTTCGGCGCCTCAAGCGATAATTCGCTGGAGAAGGTAAAGGCAGCAGGCGTTATCAGGATAGGCGTGGATGACGCGTTTCCGCCAATGGAATACAGAGATGAGAAGGGCAATCTTATTGGTTTCGACGTGGATCTGGCAGAGGAAATCGGTCGAAGGCTCGGGGTTGATATTGTATGGGTCCCCACTGCGTGGGACGGAGTAATCCTTGCGCTTCAGTCCGGGAAGTTCGATATGATTTTGTCCACACTTACCATTACTGATGAGCGGGCAGAGAAGATAGATTTCAGCCCCCCTTATATCTATGGCGCGCAGATAATTGTGGTCAAGCAGCAGACGAAGGATATCAACACCCTCGCTGATCTCAAGGGCAAGGTAGTAGGCACGCAACTTGGCAGCACGGGAGAAGTGGCAGCGAGGAAGTTCGGAGGGTTCAAGGACTTAAAGCTCTATGCCACATATCCTGAGGCTTTTACAGACCTTGCGATTGGCCGCATCCAGGCGCTTGTAGTGGACGAGTTCGTTGGCAGGTACTACATAACGAAGCAAGCCGGAGCTTACCGGGTACTGGAAGAAAGGTTGGCTGAGGAGTCTATCGGAATAGGTTTCAGGAAAGGCGATGACTCTTTCCGCGAAGCTGTATGTGCAGCAATTGATTCCATCAAAGCAGACGGCACATACGGGAAAATCTCAGAGAAGTGGTTTGGAGTGGATGTCTCAAAGCGGTAAGCAAGTAGTCATGAGGATGTGTCATTACGTCTTGCTACGCCGGTGATAAGGTGGCTGCCGGTGTTTCAGGGCCTATGGAGGGTTGCTCCTAGCATGGAAATGGTCCTTATACTCCGTAGGAAAAGAACTGACACCGGCAGCCTAAGGATCCGGGTAAGCATAGTTCAACAAATAAACAGGTCATGATAGGTTTCCATGAGGAGAGAATAGTCTATGGATATAAAGTTTATGATAGGACTTTCCCCGGTGCTTCTAAAAGGCGCAGTAACAACCATGGAACTCACATGCCTTTCTATGCTGTTTGGGATGACTATAGGGCTTGGTTTGGCATTGGCGCGCATATCCCGGAGCTCGTTGTTGAATAAGCCTGCTTCACTTTATATCTGGTGGATGCGGGGAACACCCCTCCTGATGCAGCTTTTCCTGATCTATTATGGCCTACCTCAAGCAGGCATAACTTTGGATCCGTTTCCAGCTGCGGTGATAGGCATGACTTTGAACTCCTCAGCATATATTGCGGAGATTCTTCGAGGAGGTATTTTGTCTATAGATAAAGGCCAGATTGAAGCTGCAAGATCCCTTGGAATGACTTATATGCAGTCAATGAGATGGGTAATATTTCCGCAGACTCTCCCCAGGATAATGCCTCCTCTCGGAAATGAAGCTGTTGCAAGACTTAAGGATTCGTCTTTGGTGTCCACCATTGCCATGGTAGATCTCATGCGGTCAGCTCAGCAAATGATTGCCACAACCTTCCGCCCGCTGGAGGTGTTCTTTGCAGCCGGAATACTCTATCTTGTATTGACCACAGCGTTCACTGTGGTCTTCGGTCTTTGGGAGAGGAAGCTTGCTGAACCGTTACAGCCGTCACATATTCGTGTGCGGCCGACCATGCGCGTGAAAACCCGGTTTATAGGGTTATTAGGCATGAGGGAGAGCCGCCAGTGACACACTCCCCATGCCTTTTGACAGGGGGAGTGTCAAATCATTCGGTTTAGGCCTGACGGCTTCAGAGTGCTGGATGAGTGATGTTCTTATGATACAAAATCAAATCTATCGTATTTGCATGTAAACTATATATTTTGCCTATTTAATGACATAATAAACATATAGATTGATCGTTAAATAAGTCTAAAGAGGTGATCAATCATGACTTCTAATATTATTTCAGTTGAGCAAATCAAAGAAAAGATAATTCCAATATTAAGAAACTACCCAGTAGATAAAGCAATACTATTTGGCTCATATGCAAAAGGTGAAGCTACTAATAAGAGTGATATAGATTTATATATAGATACAAACGGGGAATTAAGAGGACTTGATTTTGTTGGATTACTTGAAATTCTTGTCGATGCCTTAGGAGCAGACATAGACTTAATAGATAAATCACATATAGAACCAGATTCTTTAATAATACAAGAAATTGAAGATGGAGGTGTGGTCATATATGAAAAATCAAAAGATTATTATAAAGATAGTTAAATATATTGATTCTATATTGAAATATACAAATAATGTGGATTACGCTGAGTTCAAAAATAACAGTATGATGGTAGAAGCATGTATATTCAATTTGAGTCAAATCGGTGAATTAGTCAATAAACTAGATAAGGAGTATATGACGGGACATCCGGAGATTCCTTGGTTTAAAATGAGAGGGTTAAGAAATCGCATAGTTCATGACTATGAAGGTGTAAATCTAAACCTAATATGGGAAATCATTGATATAGACATAAGGGTATTGAGAGGACAGTTATTGAAACTAATTGACTAGCTTCTTTTCACAATTGAAGGGATCTATAGTTGCATGTTGAATTGGAAATTATGATGAAGGATAGCCTGTCTATGGAAGACAAATCAAATGCTGCAAGAGAGATTTACTAGCCATAAAAAGTCAGAACTCGGTAGTATCAGTAAGGAAAAGGGACTCCATCCCATTGACAAAATGCCAAAGCCCACGTAGAATGTGATTGTCACGCGCGCCTGTAGCTCAGGGGATAGAGCATCTGACTTCTAATCAGAGGGTCGCAGGTTCGATTCCTGCCAGGCGCGCCATTCTTTTGGATTAGCTGGATCGGGGTTTCCCGGCCTTCTTCTTTGTCCCCCTGCTTTGATTTACCAGAAATGGGTTAACGTCTTTAGCGGGCATTTAATCAGAAGTGATCACAAGTTTTGCCCAATTTTGCCCAACTTTTGACCCAAAAAAATCTTGGTTTGTGACTTGACACAGTGAGGTCTTGTGGACTTTCAGTCCCCTAGTCATCGGATCAAGGAGTGTAACTTCAAGATCTCATCTTGGAAAGCCTGGTGGCGGTGCAGCTTGCATATGTCCCATTTGGGTGTTCTTATGGATTACGATTTCGTCATTAATGCATTTATCCACACTTTAGAGTGTAGGGCGCACCCAAATACCTTCTACGGAAGACTTCGCTAGATTGGACAAGCGTCTTCAGCCAATACAACGCCGGGAGTGAAAGGAGATACGATCTTCCAGATATATGTCATGATTTACTCCGTGTTTGATCTCCGGTAGTCAAAAGGGATCATGATCGAAGATAACTACCTCACCGGTTGCAGGTGATGAGTAGACGAGCTTCTTCACTTTGCCGTGCAGGGCATGTGCTAAACGTAAGTAAAGCCAGATCGGACCAGAACCGGTAAGCACTACAATTTTGCCTGTCCCCGCTTTTGCAAGCACTTCGGCTTCATAATTAGCTAGTTCAGATAGTTTCGCCAGACCTGTCTCAGAGTAAAGCGCAGACACATCAATGATAACAACTTCGTCCATCTCTGAGCCCTTCTTTCAACATCAGGATACCTCTGTTAGCCGTTGGGAATGAGATTCAGTCACCTCATCATCCGGACTGGGTTTCGGGGTGTTTTTTCTGATTGCTACTCCTGTTGCATGATTATTTTGCCCCTAGGACTGATATCACTGATTGAACCAGTGTGTCTTGGTCATCCTCTGCCACTCTATCTTCATTCGTGCTCTTTGTCAGTTCTATGACATTTATGTTCCAGGCCTTGGCAAGCTCTTTATTGTTGTGTGGATATTCTCTGTCAACTATAAGGAATTTCCGCGTATATGTGCCGAAATATTCCCGGGCGCAAGCCGCATTAAGTTGATCGATGCCTTCTTTATATGTCGCTGACTTGCCTGCCTTCACTTCAGCAATGCCTACATGGTTGCCACAACGCAGTATTAGATCTATCTCCAGAGCTCCGCCTTTCTTGATGGAATGTGTAATCTCAGTAACGTGGGGTCTTAACACTTCGTATACGGACTCTTAAAACATGTTTCTCATCTCCTACGCACAATCGCACCATGAACCAAGACATCATCATACTTAGGATCCTATGCACTAGACCAGCGGAATAACGGGAATCGGTATCAGGTGAAAGGCGTCTAGCTGATGACTATACTTTCGTAGGAAGAGGTGCTCTGCCTTGATTCTTAGATCCCAGCCCTTGTTTTCCATGTACTTGCAGCTAGTCTCCATCTCAACTTGTTTTTCCAATTCCGGATCCGATATCGTGGTATGGTATATTTCCCTCAATCCGTTGGACTGGGCAGCGTAATAGACATAGGCTGCCATTCCTTTTCTACCTCCGGTAAAGGATAGGCAAATCGGCGTCTGTGGGAATAGGCTCTTTTCATTGTTAATGGCTGCCTGAAGTGTCTTGCCGAAGACCTCACAAGCAGCTTGAGAATCCAGATCCTTAATTGGGATGGGGTACCTTCGAAACGCAATCTTTTCTTCTTCGCCCGCTATTTCTTTCATGATCCTCTTGTTTTCGAAGATATTCTCAAGAAGTCTAACCCCGTTACAGATATCTCCGTTTTCTTCCGGGTAAAGGACAGAGACTCCCCCTATTCTAACGTGCCCTCTTGTCTTTAAGAGTTCAAAGAGTTGTGTCACCACCATTGGGGATAATCCCACGGTAACCATGAGCGTAGCTTCCTTTACCGTGATGCTTTCCAGAGGGATCTCAGGCGGATAATCGTCCTTCATAACGCTTCTTCCAGGTTTTGATATCCGATCATATTCCTCATGAAGAAAGATCCTAATGATATTGATAGTATCAGACTCTTGGTCCCAGGCGAGGAAAATACGAATTGGGTCCGGGGTTTTCTGCCCAGGAAAGACAATGCAGTCTGTCTTGAATCCGCTTTTGTAGCGATCCCTACCGTATTTGCTCAGATAATCCTTTTTGGATAAAGCCTGCAGATGGCTGAGAAACCTTTGTTGATCTTTAGATCCAAGATTGTCGAAATCTTTTTTGGCTGCAGACGACAGTTTTACATCCAGGGTTTCTACATTAGAGATACCCCCAAACACTTCAGCGAAGAACGCTGCTGCTGCACCTTGGGTAGGAATATCAACCTGTTTGCCTTTTGCCATTGCACTCCAGCAAGTCAACCAAGCATCACGATCAGTTAGACTACTATGCGGAAGTTCGATTAGTGCAATATCATCAAGTATAGGTGTCATTTTCTCCTTACGCTCACTGGCGTCTTTATCAAGGAATTCCTCTATCGTCAGGAAATGCCGCCCGGCGGGCTCATTCTCCAGCATATCAACTACGTGGTAGACGCCTTTGACACAATCGAAGAACTGTGTCATCACTGTGGTAAGGGCAGCCATGTTTTTCCTTCCTCCGGCGACGGATATATATACGTGGTTGTTCTTGTTCTTATAAAGCTCTCTACCTATGATCCCCAAGTACTCTATTGAACGCTCCCTGTCATTTACATCTTCAAAGGGGAGAACAACGCAATCAATATCACATTTGCCATTAAGATAGGACATAATCAATTCTACTCCGAGATCAATTAACCTTGGCGACCCGCAGTGGGGATAGATTAGGACGACCTTGTCTATCTTCACCTGAGGGCCGTCAGGATGCCTTTGAAGCGCCTCATATATATATGTAATAGCTGCAGGGGATTCACCTACAGGTGCAAGAAGCACATTGGTCATGAGTTTGCCCCCTCTTTAAGTTTTGGAAATTGGTTCTGCGCCATGTTTTGAAAACCATTCTTGACTGGGATAAGCGCATCTCTCATAATGAGGCGGCCAGTGCCAGATACGCCGCAGATCCTGCATTGTTATTGAATCGTTCTCCCTATAGATGGCTGTCTTCTCCTTGATGTAATCCTTCAGACGGTCACCATCCAGAATTGTAGGTTCCGAACGGTCTTTGTAACGGGAGCGGAAATCTATCAGTGTCATTTCCTCCGGTTCAATCTTGACGGAGCCTAACCCTGCCGGTTTGGCAGATCCAATCTTGTGGCGCATATTATCTTCAAGGAAAAGGGCATAGAGAAGCAGCGCGAGTTCTTCGTTATCTAAGCCTTGAAAGACAACCTGGAATGTAAAAGCGCTGTCTTTGTGCAATGGAGTAATGTATTGATTTTGCTTCTTTCCCGCCCCAGATTCTTTCCAATCATCCAGAGTTGAGATGCTCCCTTGATGAAAGTAATACTTTCGGCCTGCCACTTTGCCATCAGTAAGGTACCATGGTTCGTGATCCGGTTTAGGGTTACTTAGAATAATCGTATAGATGGGGTCATGGGAAATGCGTGAGTCACAGATTGCGTCATCCACCCCAACCCTCCCCCGATAATGCACCATTTTCCCGTTCACTACTCCAAAAAGCCGGCACGCCGGGCAAAGGCGGTCACTGTTATTACACCTGGAAAACTCCCTTGGGAGCCTTTTCTGATGTTTCCCGCCAAATAACGCCCAGCACCCAGGTCCCACTGTCTCCACAACGCTTCTCAGCATCCCTTTGAGAGATGAGCCTTGTATGAAGTACTTGCCTTCGCTGTTCTGAAGAAACTCGCAAGGGGCATTAGCATTTTGGCGCTTGTTTTTGTCCGGGGGATTGGGCATGAAAAGAGGTGTTTCAGCTATGAGTCTACATTTGACAGTGCCGTGTAATCCGTCTAGTGTGTTATGTCCTACTAGTCCACGGCGTTTAGGAGGGTTCTCCCAATCTACACGTACAAAATCGTAGGGGTTCATGAAGGATCGCGCACCTCCTTTCCTAAATCAAGCCAGCGTGAGTGAATCAGAAGGCCTGTTTCTTTCGAGATGAATTCTCTGACATGAAGCCATACCCTATCAGTGGATTCAGGTACAGGATAGAAAAGCAAGCGGGGAATCTGGATTTCCAGAAAAACAGAGTCCTCAGATTCGATTCCGTATTCTCCCGGATTCCTTAGCCTTTCACCCCATAGGAGGTAATTTGTATCCCGGACTATGCAGTCAGTCAGATTAATCTCTGCTGACTTGAGAGATGAAGCATTGTGTCCATTCCCTGTAAAGATCACCTGATATCCTCCGTTTGAATAGTGCCAGCGCACTTCAGCAACCTGGCAAAAGACGCGTCCCTTCGCCCAGTCTTCTGTATTGAACCATTTGTCCAATGTGCCAAGGAATATCTTCTCTTGGTCTTTCTCTTGGAACCAGTCATCTTCTCTTTCCAACAAAACCCATGAGCTGCCTGGGAAGTGGGACTCCTCAAGGAATTGTCGAATATCATCAGTAAAACCCTTCAAAGCTATTTCACCCATTGGCAGCACGCTCCCAGCGTTCGGGATCCCATTCCATTTCATCTCTTTGAGGCCAACCCTCAATTATCCTAACTAAATGTGGCAAGGCCACGCTTCTTAGGTCATCTAGTTCTTTACCGCTAAACTCCCACTTGGTTCGAATACCTTCAACCTTTGGTTCAGGCAGTGACTCGGGTTCCAGGAAGTCGTCTTTCGAGGTCCCGTAGCTTTCGTCTGATAGAATTGCTCCTAAGCCGAGGATTTGCTCCTGTTTTTCATTGCTCCTGCCAATCATGGCGATAGTGACTCTACTTAAGTCGCAGGTAACATTGCCGAATCCTCTTGACGCTCCATACCCGATACGGATGAGACCATGACTTAGGTCTTCAAGAAGAAGGAGGACTGCTCCTAATTGCCAGCACTCAAAGTTCCGTAGACGGATCTCAGACTCAAACTCCGCCCCGGCGCAGATTGCAGCCAAATCAAACTTTGCCCTATCAGACGCTCCTCCGGTGAGGCGATCGATGCCTACCAGGTCCCGCTTCTTGACATCTTTTCTCGACCCCGGCTTCAAGTAACCATCGGATACGTCAAAACGCGAGGCAAAGAATGTCGAGCCAAACAGACGACAAGCAGGGCACGAGTTTTTGTATACATAAGCGTTGCTAGGTTGTATGATCCTACGGTTTGTATATCTCCCTGATTTCTTTGCCTTGTTTAACTGGAATTTCTCGCCGCAACTCACTTCCTCATATCCTTCACAGGTAACGGGATTCCCATCGCCTCCTGCAAGATTCGCCTTACGAAACGGATCGCAAACCACGCCAGGTGTGGTATTAATAGTGCGCGCAATCCTCTCAAAGTGACTCCTCAAAACCCCTTTCAGAGAGCTGCCTGGTATGTAGTATTCTAATTTCCCGTTTCGATAGGTTTGGACAGGCTCCATGTCGTACCCACTGACCTCAGCATAGCCTGACTTGATCAAGAGCGGGCCTAAGTTCTTTATCGTAAATGGGAAAGAGGCTTCGTTAACCAGTCTTTTCAGCATCTTTAGATCCCTCCCTGAAAAGAAACTCGATCTTGTCCTTAAGAAACTGAACTGTATTGTCTACATGCTCCATTTTCTCCTCAGAATTAGAACCGAGGAGATAGCTCTTCAGCTTCTCTGACAGGGCGTCAACCTCAAGATCACGTAGATCGAGGAAGCGGATATCAAGGTTTTCCAAACAACAACTCCCCAGGCCGGATGATTTTTTTCCGCCGAGTCTTATGGAACCATTCATGAATTCCATTAAACCTAAGGAAACGAGGGCAAGATCCTTCTCAGTGGGATTGTCCAATATGATTCTCATCTCAAATTCCGCGCCTGAAGCCACTACTTCATAGTCAAACTTCACTTGATCGACAGCCCGCTCGCTGTCGCGATCAATACCTACACCGTCCCGAACTTGGGTGAACGCTTCCTTTGGATCGACTAAATAAAGATCATCAAAAAAGACTCTGGAAGCCATGAACTGGGAGCCGAAAAGCTTGCAAGTATCGCAGAGTCTTTGATCCAGTTGGATAAGGTATTCGCCTTGGGTCCAGTCGTTTCTCTGTCGTTCTTGGTTGAAGGCGCGCTGCGCTTCACCTTGGGGTCCGATACAACCATGTTCGTTATATGGATCAAGCGAACAGGTTTTGATACCCGGCAAGGCCCCGGCAATTCTTTCAACTGTGCTGCGGAATGCCCCTTTTACGCTGGATCCTGGGATAAACGGATCTCCTTCAGGGGTTCTCATGATTGGATCATCAGTCGAGACCGGCGCCAACTTGCCGCCGCCCAGATGCAAGGCGGTTTCCAGCACAAGCCTTCCTTGAAACACATAACGCTGCTGGAATAGACTCAAGTTCTCTCACCCCTTTTACGGTTCCTTCTCTCTTTAGCGTTCTTCAGCAACGCTTCGGCAACCAGATGCGTAATGTACTCCTGGGCTAAAAGGGTGCTAACCTCATTCACTCTTTCCTTTGTTTCTGTTCTTCCTAGATCTGCCGGAACCAGGTCAAATTCGTCCTTGCACTTTTTCCGTAGGTTGTTGAGATAGCTGTCGAGGGACCTGTAGAATGTTTTGTAATGCTCCTTTTTCCCAGTCCAATCTCTATCTTCTTGTCTCTTGATAAACCTCATAAGATCATCGTTCTGTCTGGAGTACTCCAGCAGACCTGTCAGTTGGCTGTCTTCCGGCACATCATTTTCATTGACAAATGTCACAGCTTCCGGATACAGCAGATTATCGCTGATCAAGCGTACAGCTTGCAGAGTCTCTTCATTGAGCACCGGTTTTCACCTCCGGGCCGGGATAGAGACAATGGGCTACGACCTGGTCTATATACTCCCTAATCAACATGAGATGAATTTGCTGTTTCTCTGCCTGATCTGCAGGGGACCCTGACAGTTGACTACAAACCTCCTCCATGTCCTTACGAAGCTTTCTTCCGATCTTATCTAGGAGCTTATCCGCAAAGTCATCTTGTACCCAGCTGTCATGGCGTGCCGCCTGTCGCTTTATGTAGTTTAGGACATCACTTACTTTGGTGGCGCATTCTGAGACCCCCCGTAGTTTCTCGAGCTGGCTCTTCTTTATCTTCTCAACAGCCCCTTGCGTATTCCTGACAAGATCTATTGCGTCGTTGTAGAAGCTATCGACTTTCAATGCAACGATTTTGGCGATTTCCATTCTTCTCTTCACAGCCTGTTCACCTCCATGTGCCACTCATCTGCCCACATGACGTTGCCGAACCCTTCACTTGTCCTTTCACCAATTCCTTCCAATTGGATTCTGGCAAGGCGCCCATAATCGGGTTCCTGTTCCAGAGCAAATACAAAGACTGAACCTGCAGCGATTCCCCATACATCTTCACGCGGCATTTTCAATATGCCGTCCCAGCCACCTACTCTTCTTGTTCTTGAACATTGGTACACGAGTTTCCCTAAGGCGCCTGTGGTGTTCTTAAACCATTTATCATCCAGAGTGGTGACATAACGCATACAATCATCACGGAGGATGAGATCGGACTTAAGAGTTAAGGGTATGTAGAGGACATGTTCTCGTTTGATGTTTTGCGAATTAGCTTCTGTGGCAAGAAGGCTATTGAAGGCTGTAACGCGATGCCTGATTTCTTTCCCTACAGTATCTGCACTTATTGAATTGCTGCTTTCTACGGAGATTCCGAGCTTTCCCAACCCGCTGCTTCGCCCTGAACCAATGCGAATAATCCCTCTTATTAAGTCGTCTTCCAGAAAATCGCGCCACTTGTCTTCCAGATCATCGGGAAGCAGAACAAATCCCCAAAAGACAGACCCTTTCTGAATTACCTCCTTGCTGAAAAGAATACTTTCTTCTACTGTATCCGTTGCACGGCAAATCCCTGTGCGGGTAACTATTGATGTTCTGAGATCTGACATGCCGGTAGCTCCGGATTTACCTCGTCTGTAATAGCCGTGCAGCCCTTCCAGAGTTGCCCCGCAGTTTTTCTCGGGACATTTGGAAGCCTTCGCCAGAACTTGGGCGTCTTTTTCATCGCTAAGGGAAAACAGAAGCCATGGTATCAGGGTGTCTTGCACACCGTGTTTCCTTTCGTCATGTGTGCTTTGATACATAAATCCACGCAATCGCTTACAGCTCTTGGCAGTGAAAGGAAGCGGCGAAACCGGATCTGCCTTATCTCTTAACTCACTCTTTGATCCTGGGAAACTTGCAGGGAGTAGATTGCTGTACGTTACTTTCCCGGATAAGAAGAAATCTTTGAATTCTTGATCCTTGCCAGGACGAGCCATGGTATGAGCCCATGCCAGCGCACCGCGCCAGGAGGCTCCAGGTATGAATTCCAGTGTTTTCCGGGGATCCTTCTTCCTACCATCCCCTAAGCAAAGAGGAGTCAAGGCGTTGCAGCTTAATATGATCTCCTTCACGTGCCCCACCCCTCTACAGCCAGATGCAGATATTCCAGTTCATTGAGTTGACTAAGGACTTCTGTGACATCCTTTGATTTGCCGTCTATCTGAAGGGACTCGATTTTGACCTGGCAACGCCCACAACCCACAGACGTCTCAGCTCCAATGCTGTCTATCATTTCTAGCCCTGCTGTTAGCACCAGCAAGGGTAAAGGCGGATTATAGGTGTCAGAAAGATAGCTGTACGAGCCATATATATTTCCTCTAAAACCCAAGCCGCGTTTTCCGTATTCTGAAGTAAACAGCCCGCCTTCGTCCGCGGTTTTGGTATGACGGTTGATACTGACGCGAGACCGTTCTTCTACCTGCCACCTTTGCGTCCTTAGGTTGTGTTCACCTGACTTGCTGTCCGTAAAATACATTCGCCACTCTTCGTCAAGGGACGCATCATCAAAGAAAACAGTCCCCGGGTGCCAGGGCGAACCAAAAAGGGCATAGATGATGTCGTATTTTGAGAGAATGCTCTTAACATATCTCTTTCTTTCATCCTTGCCTTGGGGGAGGTGTGGACCGATAACTGAAACACCGTAAAGCCGGGCAAGGGATTCACAGTTGTTTCTGACTAATCCCTTAATGGTAGATCCCGGGATAGCGAGAAAGCCTTCAGAATCCCTGTATACTGAACGATCATGGAGGCCTCGCCCTTCACCGACACCGCAGTGAAAAGGACTTAAGAATTGGAGGGAGTACCTTATGTCTATTGATTGGACCTTCAATCATCAAGCACCTCCTTCCACGAAATCGAATATCTCCAGGAGGTCGACAAAAGGTGAGTAATGGTTGTTCTCCTCATCAACCAGCCATGGAAATGCGTGCATACCGGAGAACTCATAACATTTGCGAATTTCACCAAAGAGCTTATCTATTATCTGGGCCTCCTTGCCGTCGCCTTTGCCCCGCCAACGAGAAAAGGCGGTGAATCCGTTTAGTTTGGAGTTGTTGCGATCTAGATAACAGGCTTCCGCTAATTGATGTAGTCTGGTGCGTGACCCTGTTCCTAAATCTCTGGCAGCGTTCATAAGAGCATGTAACAGCTCAGGCCTATACGGTCTGAGAGTACGAATATTGAAAGTATTGTCAGATGCAACGGTCTTGAGGTCTGAATTATAAATCCCGTAGAAGTCGAGGGAAGAAGGGTTGCTTAGAACGAGGAAGTTAATCAATCCTGTGTTGCACTCCTTCGCCTGCATTCGCAACTTATGCGCATTCTGCTTGGCAAATCTCAAACCACTCTCGGCTATTCTATGTGCCGCCTGAAACGGGAACCTATCATGGGCAATAACCACACTTGCAGAGAGCTTGAGCCTGCGGCCATTAGTCTCTGACAAAGCGGAAAAACGCTCCACCAACTCCAAGGCAACTTGAAGCGCGGATTGGGCCTTCGTTACCATTACCAGGTCATCTCCAGCAAGAAGCAAGACATCAAAAGGCAGCACGTCCGTCCCGTCAGAAGGTTGAAGGTATTTGATAATGGCATCACAAAGAGCCCCGTAAAGGGATTCATCAACAACCTTAGCGAACTTGCGGTATTCCTCAAGAGATGTGAATTGTTCGATTTCCTGACCCATACCATCACCATCAGCGACAATCAGCCCAATATAACCGGATGGCGTAGATAGGTCACCTAGGATGTTGAAATCGCTTGGTCTGTCTAAGTGTTGCCGCGCAGGATAACCCCCATAGTTTCTCTCCTTCAGCATACTGCTTAAGCGCTGCCAGAGTAGCTGTACCTCATTTGCCTGCGGTTCAAAATCAGAGCTGAAGTAATATGGGATCTGCTGCTTTAGCAACCTATCCTCATTGTTCTTGATGTAGCAAGCTGGACAGACATATTCAGTGCCATCAGGCCCGGCAAAGGACCGGTTTGCATAACCGGTGCCACAGGAATCGCAAGTTCTCATTAAGGAAGAAGAGACTATACTCATGAATGGACGGGTTCTGTCTTTGGCTGTTCTGATGCGGTATGGAAGGAGGACCAACTGTTCCTTAAGCTCGCATTTGTCCGTTAGTTGTACACTTGCTCCTGTAATAGAGGCTGTCTCTGTTTCAGTCTTATACAGATATTCAACTGTTTTTTTTGCAGCGTCCACATGAGAAGTATCCAGCAGGAACATGCCTGAGCCGCCATCGGCGAATATCTTCTCTGATTCAGGCGCGACCTGAGAGATGACTTGTGGCATCATTATCCTGTTCAGCTTATCGAGAAGGGCACTCGCCCCTCTAATAGTGCTTAGACTGCCGGTGGCGAACACATAGTCCTTAATACGATCGGTGTCAAAAGAGAGCACCGACTTTGAGTCCAATTATCTCACCTCCCGGTTCAATCTCATGTAGTTTTGCAAGATACTGCCGACCAAGTTACCGTACACATCATCCCATTGGGTGCGTGGATTTCCAGTAGATTGAAGCCCATGAATGGGAAGCACGGCAGGTTATTCATTGGGTCCATAAACAGATGAGATAGTGCCGTCAACCTATGCGAGAATCTCAGGGAAAAGGCTGATATTAGTGCAGATAGCCTTCGCAGAAAAGGGTAACGGGTAAGACTTCGAGCAAGATTACTGACCATTGGTTTTTTCATGGCGCTATCAGAAAAAGGAACGCCAGCTATTCTAATAACATTTCGCGGACTTATCACCTCCATCAAGAAACTGTAGAGCCCCTCCGGAGGCTGGTCACGGGTGGGGTTGGAAGAAGATAATCTGTATGGTTCGAGTTTACCCTAGGCCATCCCTCTGTAATGAAAATTCTTCAAAATCTCCCATATTCCTGCAAGAAGACACATCATTCTTAGGCGGATATCGATAGTTGTTCGTATGTTGTTACTGGTGTATTAGAGAATGGTTAGCCAACATGGACATCCTCTGTACAGACAAGACCGGCACACTCACCGAGGGGAAACCGGATTTGAATGCGTATGCATACGCAGAAGGCAAGCCGTCCCGGCACGTCCTTGATCTGGCTGCGGTGAACTCTTACTTCCAGGCAAGTTTGAAGAGCCCGATGGACGCAGCAATTGGAGTCCGTATCTCCCCTGAAAGACCTGAGAACGTACACAAAAATCGACGAGATCCCCTTCGACTTTACGCGTATGCGCGTGTCAGTGGTTGCCTGCACAAGGGACGGATGCCTTCTGGTTACAAAAGGCGCGCCTGAGAGCATGCTCGGGATTTCCGGCTTTATGTATTTGACGGGTAAGAGTAGCATCAGAGGGGTTATCGGGCAAATCATGCGTATCATACCGAGAAGGTCCCGAGACTGATATCACCGCTCTCATCCAGCTGTATTTTCAGTAGGTGTTGCTCGTTTTTGACAATGTGGGAGCGATTACCCACTTGGATCGTGGTTTCCGGGAATGCTCTACGAATCTTGACTGTGGATGCTCCTCTCGTTTTAATTTTCACACCTCCCGATGACAGTCCCGGAGAACCGGCTTCATGGACAAATACATTTCCTTGGGCTGATATTTCGCCACCCCTGAAAACACCCTTTACCGACACGTCTGATCCTGCATCAAGGGTTGAATAGAATCCACCTTTATCGGTTACGCTGATGCTTCCGGTGGCTTCTAATACACTGTTTTGGACGTAGCTGCAGATGATGTCGTTGGGCCGGTCCGGTAAGGAGTCGAGCAGCCGGCTGACCTCCCGTATTTTATCCAAAACGATCTCCAAGATTTCCAGAGGAGCCCCGCCTGAGTTCTCCACATTAGGAATCAGATTCAAGACGGTCTGAACCAGCTCATTGATTGGGGGTGGAAAGGGAAGATCCGTTAAGTCCAAGGTCGCAGTGCACTGTTTTATAATCGCTTCAATTGATTCACTTTTCTTCTGGATAAGGAGACGAACTATTTGCTCGACAGTGTTTTTCCCCTGTAGTGTATCAGACTGGGTTTCCGGCTTTCCTCTGCTCACCAGGAGTTGTTGCAAGTTGGCGGTATCTCGAATCGTTTCAAGAATGAGTTTCCCAAGATCATCCATTAATGGCGCTACCAAGTCATTTAGTCTGGTCAAATTGCCGGCATAGATCTGTGACTTGATAACGCTTCCCTGGCATATTACTCTATTACCTGCACGAATCACTGCACCGGTTACGTTGCCTTTCACGGTAACGTCGCCGAGTACGGACACTTGCATGCCTTCAGTAACGTTACCCAAAACCAACAAGTCGCCTGAGAACCGTAAATTCCCGCTTGTCATATCTACGTCGCCGTGATGGATCATTAATTGAGTTACCTTTAGACACTTTGTGCCACGGTCTTCTATCAGAGGTCTACCTGCTATAGCAGCTATAGCTTTTTGTCCATCATCACTGATTCTTACTCCGTCTGTTGCGTGCAGTACATCTTCGTGAACAGGATCGGGTGAGATTTCTTCTCCGGTTACCTTTATTCCGTAGACTCCGGGGATAGGCGGATGCAATATTGCTATTACGTCTCCTTCGTTTACCGAAGGGAAAACGTAGCGCTCCCAGTAATCAACCCTTTCATCATCGTCATAGACAATCTCTACAGGATCCACGTTAAACAGGCACTCAACAAAGCCGTTCTTTCCTTGCTGAACAGGTTTGCCTCGAGCCACTGCGATAGGAGTGCCGAGAGCTTCTGATGACGCTTTCTGAATTGCATCATGGTCAAGACCGAAGATCACTCCTTTGGCTTGTAATGCCTCTTCTATTTGGGCAGGGGTAATGGTTTTGACTTTCTCTTCATGGCCCTCGGCAACCAGTTGAAGTGCGTTTTGCGCGGCTTGATCCGTTAGTTCGTTACGTATGGTGATCTGTGGGGTTACCTTGACATAGGCGGTAAGGAAGTCATCTGAGACCTCAACCTCTACCTGAGCAGGACAGACTTCTTCCATAAGCTTTATCTCAATTTCGTCATTTTCAAATACAGGTGTGGGATTAAGGGCAAGGACTTGGTTTACAAAGAGAATGGCTCCTGATGTAGGGGCAACCGTTGCCGGCTTGCCGTTACCGACAGGGTCGCGTACATAGAGTTTTCCATGTCTCACTTCGACTGTTCCGTCACAGTCGGGTTCAGTATCTTGATCCTTGTGCATTTGACCCTTATCAAGCTGGAGCGCAGCTACTTGAATGACAGCGGGACGCCTAAAGAAACCCAAGAAACCTTGCTGACCTTCATCTATCACCTCCACTTGCAGCCGGCTTTCGTCTGCTTCGAAGGTGGTCTTGGCTATAAGCAGAGCATCTTCTACTGTCCTACCTCTGATAATCATTTTCTTGGTTGTCATCTCTTTACACTCCTATGCTTCTGAATAGCAGAGATTCTCGAACTATGTGTCCGACTGCAAATCTCAGTGACTTTCGGAGTGTGACGTGGAGACAAATCTCATCTATGATGTTTGCGTCATATCTTCCGACTCTCATCGAATGGCCTGCTATGAAGGGGCATCGCATATCTATGAACTATGAAAGCAGTGACTGCCGGTAGATAAGCATGTTGGCTATGATTTATCGAAGATTGAGCATCAATGGCAATTTTCGACATTGCTGCGCAAAATCCTGCCGAAATTGGACTGAGAATGACAAGTTGGACTGGGGATAAGCAGATAGAATGCTGTCACTTCGGGATCGAATTCAAGTTTTGAGCAAACTTGACGACTGTCAGGGAATGCTGTATGTTGTGGGTGGAAGAACTCTTATCAAGAGTGGCGGAGGGACAGACCCGATGAAGCCCGGCAACCTGCCTTGATTCTTTTGGATATACTCCGAGGAGTCTTGGCAAGGTGCCAAGTCCTGCAGCCGAGCTTGCTGAAGACCTCGGTTGAGAGATGAGAGGGGGATGATAGCAATAAATTTAGACCCTCTCCATCGATATGGAGGGGGTTTTTTGATGAAATGATGTGGCAAATCGCATGTAGAGGGTGGTGATGGGAGACAAGTCTCAGATAAAGCGGAGGTGTGAGGGGAATGTCTTGGAAGGAGATAAGAACACAGTTTATCAAGGAGCGGATGAAAGAGACATCTTGGGAGGATCGTGGGTATATCAGTGACCTCGTATCTATAGAGCGGACAATGCTCAGCGGGGGACCGAAAAGTTCCATAGCAGCTCAAATGCACCATTTGCAAAAGAGTAAATACCCTATTGAAGCTGAGTGCATTGCAAAGGAAATAGAAGATGGGATATACATTTCACCTGAGGAGTTCAGGGGGATTAAGGGCAAGTGGAAACATGAGCAGGCAATAATAGCGCAGCATGCAGAATGCGAGAGAAAGGCCAAGGAAGAAGCGGACCGGAGGCTCTGGCTCAAGCTGGGCGGCAGACCGTAACATAATCACACTTTCTGTTTTCGTGGAAAAACGAAGTCAATTACCTTTTCAAGTCAGACCGGGAATGAATTCATATATGTTGAAGCTTACGAATGCGTAGGCGCGAAATACTGCGTAATATGGTTCTGTCAAGACATATATAGTATAGATCATACTATCTGCCTATATATGGCTTTATATGTAAGAATTTCAGGATTGTTAACTTCAATGTTATTATAATAACATTGAAGTAATAAGCTTTACTAAATAGGAATTATTACTATGATATCCTCATGGCTTATTATGATTGCCACAAGTATAAAGGGTGTTAAGCGTGACTGAGAAGCTGAATCTGAATAAAAAAGGTGGGAGAAAGAGAAACACATGTCGCGGACAGATATCTCAAATATGCTGCGTGATGTCGGGATTAGGCCTACCCCGCAAAGGGTCGCCATATATGAGGCCCTGAAAGGGACGACTCGACACCCTACAGCAGAAGCGATCTATGAAGCGGTAAAGAGTGATTTCCCCAGTCTTAGCCTTAATACAGTATATGATGCGCTGCAGACATTTACGGAGGCAGGACTTATCAGGAAGCTCGCCATGAAGGAAAACATATCGAGGTATGACGGAAAGCCGGCTCCCCATGGGCATTTTGTCTGCATAAGGTGCGGGCGTGTAGAGGATCTAAGGGCGGCCGTAGACGAAGAGCTGAAGCGAATTGATCTAATGCTAAAAGACAAGATCAATGGACGGATAGTCGACAGGGATTATAGATTCTATGGATACTGCACCGAGTGCGAAAGTGAGATGTCTCCATACAACAAGAAAAGCTAGGAGGTTAGTAATATAGCTCTCCAGACTTCCAGCGAACATGGGGTAGCTACTCCGGCTAATTGGCAACCAGGTGATGACGTTATCATTCCGCCGCCCGGGTCCTGTGGACTCGTCGAGGAACGCGTTGCGAAGGCAGGCGAGGATTACTACTGTCTTGATTGGTTCCTGTGTTTCAAGAAATTGGAGAAATAGTGCCTTACAGCAGCCGCGTTATTGCATATTATCATGGATAGACAGGAGGCGTGTATAATGACGAAAAGGTTGGAGATCTATAAGTGTGAAATCTGTGGGAATATTGTTGAGGTAGTTCATGAGGGCGCAGGTAAACTCGTGTGTTGTGGGAAGCCTATGATTCTTATGACTGAAAACACAGAGGATGCTTCCAGGGAAAAGCATGTTCCTGTAATTGAACGTGTATCCAAAGGTGTGAAAGTTGCGGTAGGAAGTGTCCCTCACCCAATGGATGAGGACCATTACATTGAGTGGATACAGGTAATCACAGGCGGAAAGGCTTACCGGGAGTTCCTGAAGCCGGGCGATACCCCGGAAGCAATGTTCGGGATTGAAGCAGACGATATCACGGCAAGGGGATACTGTGATAAACACGGATTATGGAAAGCCACTTAGGAACAGACAGCGACTTGCGCCGACCTTGCAGGATGGGTTTGCGGGGGTCGGCGCATTTTCATTAAGTCATTGGTGCAACCAAGAGGTGACAGCCCGGTCCGTTAATTGTCGCACCAAAGCCTTCCTGCTTTTGCGTAATTATCAGTTTTCATCTCTCGCATTATGATGCTGACCGCCGTCTCCGGGCAATTCAGCGATTCAGCTATGGCTTTGGTGACTTTCTCCGCAAGAACGCGTTTTTGTTCCACTGTTTTGCCTTCAAAGAAATCAATCTGCACAATCGGCATGTTCGGTAACCTCCTTACATGAATCAGATGAAAATCCTTGTAGACACCAATCCGGACGCGTAACCCGGATGAGTCACACTAGGCGTATTGTGATATTCTCTGCCTCAATGTCAAGTCCTTTCGCAATTTGAATCATGTGAGTTGGCAACGAACCCTTTATGTCCGCTTCTGTTTAATTGAAATCATATTAAGCCAAAGAGTATAATATGGGTAAACTGAGATACGGAGGGAATTGAGTGAAAAGAAAATCACTGCTTCTGTGGGCTCTGGTATGCGCTGTCTCTTTAATCAGTTCATTTGCAGGACCCGCGTCAGGGATTGCTGAAGCTCTGTCTCGGGGGACCAAAGTGAATCCTGACGTTTCCGTTGACGTTTCAATATCTGTTCCTGTACCTAACTTGAGTCTGGAGGAGACACTATTCATCGGTGCAGCGGCTGCTTTTTTTGGCATGGACGTGAACATTGTCGCCAATCTTTATTTACCTGCGTCGTCTCGGACTGTTACGGTTGAGGCGACGACTCCTCACGTTGCAGTCAGTGAGCCCAAGGCTCTTATTTCCGCTATTTATATGTCTGAGTACTATGATGAAGATCCGCTTAATATCATAGGCATGAGGGAAAATGGACATGGCTGGGATGAGATCTCTGACCGGAAAGCTAAAGGCAAGAAGAACAAGAACAAGATTAAGAAGGGTTCTGATTTTGAAACCGACAGTTTTGTAGCATTCGTTACATCCTACTATGATTTCCCCCCTGCCCAAGTGCGGAAATGGTTGTCTTTGGGAATGAGCGAAACAGAGATCATGTTTGCTTTGAACCTTGCTGCCAGGGCAAAAGTCAACCCTAACGCCATGATTAATGAATGGCGGAAAGGGGAGAGTTGGGAGGCAATTGGTGCAAAATACAAGATCTCCGTGGATGATCTGGCTAAACCTGTAGTTCCGGTAAAGAAGTTTGACAATGCTCTTCCATAACATACGGCTAAGATCAAGGAGGAAAGCGAGGAGAAGACTCTGCTCCTTGAAATGGGCGGAAGACGGAATTGCCAAGAATAGAAGAACTTAAACGACAGTCGAGGCTGCTTCGCTATGGAAGGGGAGCGGAAGCCTACCATGAACCCACATTTTTACAGGAAGGCTCTGGAGTTCGCTTTGCACGCCCATGAAGGTCAGTTCCGTAAGGGATCAGTCATCCCCTACATAACCCATCCGGTTTCCGTGTCTGCCATCCTGGCACAATATGGATACGAAGAGGATCTTGTTATCGCAGGGTTGCTTCATGATGTGCTTGAAGATACGGCTGTCACTCCGACTGAATTAGAAAGTAGATTCGGAGAGCGTATTGTCTTGCTTGTCAGCGGTGTTACGGAGAAGAAGAAAGACGCCAAAGGTCTACCGCGCGCATGGGAGATCAGGAAAGAGGAAGGCCTCAGGCATTTAGGAGTTGCGCAGGAGCAGGTGGTAGCGCTGAAAGCTGCCGATGCCTTGCATAATGTTGAATGTCTTATCCGGGATCTCCGGATTGTCGGGGACGATATCTGGACTCGGTTCAAGAGAGGCAAGGAACAACAACTTGATTACTACATGCGTCTGTCACGCCTCATCCGGGATCGCTTGGGAGAAGCTCCTCTTGCGCTTGAGTTGTGTGAGGCAGTTGATAAACTGGAGAAGCTGGCCTTGCCTAGCGCGTCCCCCACGTTGAGCAGGTGAAGAGCAGATATGTCTTCCCCTTTTTCTGTTATATGAATAAACCTTCCTTAAGTGAACCACACTTGGTGTGGAGGTGGTTCAAGTGGGTTTCCAACTTACCCAAAAGGAGCAGCTATTACTAAAGGATCAACTAAGCCATGAGAAAGTTTGCATTGAAAAGTACAGCAACTACGTGGAGCAGGCTAGAGATCCTCAGTTGAAGCAGCTGTTTAATCAGTATGGGTTCCAGGAGCAACAGCATTATGATACCATTAATCAATTACTCCAAGGACAGCAAGTGAGCACCCAAGGAGGGCAAGGTCAACAGCAAGGTCTGCAGGCAGGCCAATTCATGGAATGGAAAGGACAGCAGCTTGTAGGACAGCAAGTCTCCGCAGGCATGACTATGCAAGATGACGCTATGCTTTGTAGCGACATTCTGATGACTGAGAAATACATCTCAGGCACATACGACACTGCGATTTTCGAATCAGTAAACCCCAATATCCGCCAAGCGTTGCAGCACATCCAAAAGGAAGAGCAGCAACATGGTGAAGGAATCTTCAACTATATGCAACAACACGGGATGTATAATCCTAAGTAACAGAAGATCAGTGGCAAACAGTAGAAATACGGCTTCGGGGCGCCATGTAAACAGCGGGATATGTAGGCAAAAGAGGCGCCCTTTTTCGCCTTGAGTGAGAAATCCTTTGATGTTTTGGTTTCCTTTAAAACTCAAACTGCTCCTCAGTCCGTGCAGACGATGCCGTCTCCGAACCTATGCAGTCCCGGGATGGTGACCGGCAGTCTTCCTACCGGCTGGGTCAGTCCGAAGATGACCTCCGCCACTGCTTGCATAGTACAGTCCCTGAATCCATAGGCTGCCATGTAGGTCCCTGCTTCAGGGAACTCCTTGATATCATAAGGGTTCCGCATGGCTACGATTACACAAGGCGCGCCGGTTGCCAGAATGGCCCTTGCCAGAGTTCCTTGCTCTTTATAAATGTGGGCATTGTATGTCCCGAGGATTATTACGCTTTTTGTGCCGGTGTAGCTTGTCTTAGCAAGATCCACGGCATGTTTAATCTCTTGGAAGGTGGGGTTTTGCGATACAGTAAGTGTCTGTAAATGAGGGACAAATCGTTTAGCTGCAGATACCAGCGGCGAACTGACAAGCTGTTTATCTTCTACTTGGGTGATGGATCCTATATCAGGACTAATCACCAGAAGTTTCATATTCGGATCAGGCTTCATGGGGATAAGGTTGTCTGAGTTTCGGAGGAGAGTCACGGAATTCCTTGCGATTTCAAGAGCCAAGGTCTGATGATCCCGATACTCAACCGGTCCGATGGTCTCAGGGTGTAGACTCGGAAGTACGCTCTGAGGCTCCCGGATGTCCTGAGACTCCGGATCTTCTTGAAGTGACGACTTTTGCGATTTGCAGTAAGGATAACCGATAAGTCCATACTTGGCTTTGACTCGAAGGATACGATTTACCGATTCATCCACTCTCTCCCTGCTGATGCGCCCGGATTCCACAGCTTCATATAGAGCCTGTACAGCTGTGACCTGGCGGTCTCGATAATGGCATAACAACGCTATATCAGCCCCGGCCTCAATTGCTCTTACAGTTGCTTCCTCAGAGGAACATGTCTTCGTAATTGCGCCCATGTATAGGTCATCAGTGATGATAATCCCTCGGAAGCCGAACCGCTCTTTGATTAACCCGGTCAAAACCCGGTGTGACAATGTGCCGGGCACTCCATGCATAGGTTCAACTGCCGGGTACACAACGTGGGAAGTCATAACCGCGTCAACCCCTGCCTGTATCGCTGCGACAAAAGGCGAGAATTCAACTTGTTCCAAACGCTCCAGAGGATGGGATACTGTCGGGAGATCCAGGTGCGAATCTATCGTGATGTCACCCTTGCCCGGGCAATGCTTTGCTGTTGCCACCACCCCGGATTCCTGGTAACCTCGGACTGCGGCAACTCCAAGCCTCGTTACAAGTTCCGCGGATTCTCCGTATGAGCGCACACCGATGCCGGGATTAAGAGGATTGTTGTTGATATCGAGGACAGGTGCAAGGTTCATATTGATTCCAAGGGCCAGCATTTCTTTGGCCATTGCAGTAGCAGCCTGTCCGGCGTACTCCTCTGATTTTGCACAAGGGGTGGCACCTAAAGCCATATTCCCAGGGAACACAGTGGCACCTTTGACTAATCGGGTTACTACACCGCCTTCCTGGTCGATTGCAATGAGACAACCTATGGGACAATGCCGCGCTGCTGCAATTTGTTGTAGGTGAGCGGTAAGCGCTTGGGTTTGCAAGGGATCCGGAACGTTTCGTCCCATCAGTATGACATTCCCTATGTGATACCTCGTTATGAATTCCTGATCAGATTCAGTCAGCATCGGCCCGTCAAATCCTATCATCAGCATTTGACCCAGCTTCTCTTCGAGGCTAATCCGGGTGATGAATTCAGATAGACCCGGCTCATACTTATCCCGGGCATTATCATACAAAACCATGCACCTCCTTTTTGAGCTGATGACAGTTGGCATCTTGTCAAGTGTTGTTGACTGCTAAGTGCGCTTTCCCTTAAGCGTCACGGTGAATTCATGTCACTTTTCACAGGTATGTGGCGATTCAACACAGGCAATCTACTTGGTTCCCAGCCCAAGATATGAGTGCCTTTGGCAATACATAGCAAAATCCGTCTTCTATGTCAATGGAATAATTCCTGCCTGTCAATTAGAATATTGGAATAAAGTTTTCGCTTTTTTGGAAGGGATTTCGTTCTCTGCGGAGAATTAACAGCTTAGTAATATCCAGCCAATAAGAAAGGAAGGATATAATGCGAAGGGCTTGTTGGATGCTGGTATTGGTGTTGCTAATCGGGAGCCTGGCAGTGTCTTTTGGTTCAATCTGTGCGGCGAGCAAATGGACAGGTACAATTCAGGTATGGGATTTCCCGCGTCCTGAAGCTGCAGCAGAGTGGGAACTCCAAGCATTCAAGGAATTTGAGGAACTGCATCCAGGTGTGAAAATTGAGTACACAAAGCTTACTTGGGCGGGTGGCAATGAAAAACTCGATGTTGCGGTAGCGGCAGGTCAACCACCGGATATCTGCGGCAGCGGTCTACGTCTTCCTTATGTCCTTCAGGGAGCTCTTGAGCCTATTGATGACTTTCTTACACCGGAAGACCTGAAAGACTTCCACGAAGGTTCACTCAATGCAGTTAAGTTGAACGGGAAATATTGGGGATGGCCTTGGTATAACACTCTCTACGTGATGTACTTGAATGCTGACATCTTCAACGAAAGAGGAGTCCCGCTTCCGAAAAACGGCGAGTGGACATGGGACGAGTTCCTCAGCGCTATGCAGAAGTTAACATTTGACCGTGACGGCGACGGAAAGATAGATGTCTATGGTTTCGGTTTCACCTTCCAACCAACATATCTCCAGCCATTTGGGTTCATCTATGCAGAGGGCGGAAGAATCCTTGATATTGACAAGAATGAATTCATTTTGGACAGACCGGAGGCAGTAGACGGCATACAGCGTCTTTATGACATGGTATGGAAGCATAAATGCGCTCTTCCGGGAGCAGGCGGGCTTACGACTACAGACGTCAACAACGCCTTCCTGAACACGAGGTCAATTGCGGCATTTGTTGACACGACAGGGATTATCTCTTCGTTTGCAGCTCACAATGAAAAAATTGAAAAAGGCGAAATCGAGGGAGAAAAGATTAACCTGGTGACAGCGCAATATCCCAAGAGTAAGAGCGGTCAGCCTATAGCTGCAGGCCCCGGCGTAGGAAGCTGGGCAGTATTTAAGCAGAAGGATCCGGCAAAGCGTGAGGTGGTAATGGAACTTGCAAAATTCATCACAAGAGGCGAGGGACAGAAGGTCGTCGTGCCTCTTATAGGTGTATTCCCGTCACGCAAGTCAGCAGGTAACGTTTGGGCCGGGGATAAGAATCTCGAGCACATTGTGCCTGCTGTAGAATATGCAGTCTATCCGCCAATGCATCCCAATTGGCAGAAGATTGATGAGAAAATCATGAGGGAACTACAGCTTGCGATACTTAATGAGAAGACGATTGATGCTGCTTTAAAGGAAGCTAAACGTCAAATGGAAAGACTTCTTAATTACTAAACTCAAATGCTCAGAAGGCGAGGATGGAAGACCTGCATGAAATCGGCGGGCGCATCCTCGCCTTCCGCCACTTCCGGTCACATTATTCTTGGCTTTCGGTATTGAGCTATCGAGTAAGACATCAAATCCTGTCCGGCCCATAGGATTGCCTCTTGTCCGGCAGCACGATATGTTTTTGCACATAAGAAGCAGTTGTTAGAGAGGTGTCACAGATGGTGGATGGATTGGCAAGGATAAAGCAAGACCCGGAGCCACACAAGACGAACAAAGTCCGTTCCGTCTTGAAGCTGCTTTATAAGAAAAGATGGGCTTATTACTTTATAGCCCCTGCCACAATCCTGTTTTGCATTTTCACGGTGATACCTGTAATTAGGTCGTTTATTCTTGCTTTTCAAGAATTCAGGTTAATGGGGAACGTATGGGTTGGGCTTGACAATTTCAAGTATGTCCTGACTGACCCGGTATTTCACAAAGCAATGCGTAATACCGCCCTCTATACTGTAATAATGGTTCCACAGGGCGTTCTGAAGGCATTGGTACTTGCAAGTATCTTGCGGAATCTGCCTGAGGCTATGCAGACGTTCTTCAGAGGCGCGTACTATTTGCCCGGAGTCGCTTCCGCTGTGGTAATTTCCATGGTCTGGAAGTGGATATACGACCCGAATTTCGGCCTTTTTAACCTGATCCTCGGTAAGTTCGGCTTCGGGCCGTATCCTTGGCTTACAAGCCCGAAAACATCGCTTACAAGCATTATGCTTATGGGTATACTGACAGCTCCGGGTTACTACATTATCTTGTATCTTGCAGCAATGAAAAAGATTCCCCGCGAGCTGTACGAGGTTGCTGATATTGACGGGGCAACGCCTTTCAGCAAGTGGTGGAATGTAACATTACCGCTTTTGAAGCCAACAACGCTCTATATTACAATTACCTCCATCATAGGAAGCTTTCAGATATTTACCTCAGCTTATGTAATGACACAGGGTGGTCCCGGATACTCCACAATGACAGTGGTGTATCTCATTTACAATACTGCATTCCGTGATTTTGAATTCGGACTCGCTTCTGCTCAAGCCATTGTGCTTGCAGCCATCATTGTTTTTATTTCTATATTCAACTTCCGTGCATTCTCAACGGATGTTCAGTACTAGGAGGCGAGGAGAGTGTCTAACGCCACCGGCGGCTCAGTTCTTGGTAGGGCGCTAAGACCGAGGAAGGAAAGTGACATGACTTCCACAGGCGGCCTTCATTGGCGTCCCCGCGGGATCCTGCAATGGATAGGTGCAATACTGGTTTTTTTGTTTATCGTAGCATGGGCAGCACTATCACTCTTACCGATGGCATGGATGTTTACTTCGGCGTTTACGCCGTCATCCGCATTGGTGAAAATGCCTCCGCAGGTTAGCGTAAAGAATTTCTCTTTGGCAAACTTCAAGGATCTCCTGAAGAAAGCGCCATTGCTCCCTAGGTGGTTTCTGAATACGGCTTTTATAGCTTCGGTCGCTACTGTAGCTAACCTCATCTTCGATACGCTGGCAGGATATGCGTTTGCAAAGATGGACTTTCCGGGACGGGACATCATATTCTGGGTGATCCTTTCTACAATGATGATACCCAGTCAAGTCACGCTTGTGCCTATGTTTCTCCTTGTCAACAAGCTGGGATGGTATGATAGCTACGCAGCGATACTGGTGCCCGGTATGTGTCAGACTTTCGGGATTTTCATGATGAAGCAGTTTATTCAGACCTTACCTGCTGACATGGAAGATGCTGCCAGAGTTGACGGTTGTTCAGAACTGGGAATCTGGTGGCGAATCATACTGCCGCTTTGCAAGCCTGGTATGGCTGTTCTTGGAATTTCAGTATTCATGGGTCAATGGAAGAGCTTCCTCTGGCCGCTTATTGTATTGAAAACAGAACGTAAATTCCTCCTGGAACAGGGGCTCACTACCTTGCAGCAACAGTTCTTTACCGACTACGGAGTGCTGATGTCAGGCGCTGCATTCGCAGCGATTCCTATGATAATAGTGTTCTTTTTCTTCCAGAGGTATCTCATTGAAGGCTTTACCGTAGGTGATGTCTTAAAAGGCTAGGTGTGGCAGGTTACTGAGTTTCTGAAGGGAGACTACTTGGAATGCAGCATCGGATTGCCTGTAATAAACGAAAATCAGTTATCATTCTGCTTGTTTTTGTGTTCATTGCGCCGGTCATATCAGGGATATCCGTTAAGGCAGGGGGTCGCAAAGAAGTGCTGGTCAAAACCGGAATTGAAGTCTTGGCAAGCAGGGATTTTGACATAATTGCCGGAAAACGGGTTGGGCTTATTACAAACCATACAGGCATTGACTCAAAAGGCAAGAGCACTATAGACATACTTGCTGAAAGCGATAGGGTAAAACTTGTCGCGATTTTCGCCCCTGAGCATGGGGTCAGAGGCGAAGCTGAGGCAGGCGAGAAGGTTAGCTCTGACAGAGACGCGAAGACCGGCTTGCCTATTCATAGTCTTTACGGAAAAACGCTGAAACCCACCTGCGAGATGCTGGAAGGCATTGACGTGCTGGTCTATGACATCCAGGATGTAGGCGTAAGGTTTTATACTTATATATCGACTATGGCCTACGCTATGGAGGCTGCAGCAGAGAACGGCTTGGAGTTCGTGGTCTTGGACAGACCTAATCCTATAGGAGGCATGGCAGTTGAAGGGCCTATCCTGGAAAAGGAGTTTTCGTCTTTTGTCGGGCTCTATCCAATCCCTGCAAGATACGGGATGACGATTGGCGAACTTGCCAGGTTATTCAATGACGAGTTCGAAATCGGGGTGCAGCTAAAAGTCGTAGAGATGGAAGGATGGCATAGGGATATGTGGTTTGACGATACAGGGCTTCCATGGGTGAAGCCTTCTCCTAATATCCCTACATTGGCCGGTGCTACTGTCTATCCTGGGACTTGCTTTATTGAGGGGTTTGTCAATGTCTCTGAAGGCAGAGGCACAGATCATCCTTTTGAATGGATTGGCGCGCCATGGATTGACGGTAAAGCCCTTGCTAAAAGGCTGGAAGCACTGAAGCTCCCCGGGGTTGCTTTCAGTGCATGTGAATTCACACCCAAGTCTTCAAAGAATGCAGGGAAACGCTGTAGCGGCATAGAGGTTTCGGTTAAGGATCGCCTAGTCTTTGAGCCGGTAGCTACCGGTCTTTACATAGTAGAGGCAATCCTTGACATGTATCCTGCCCAGGCTACTTGGGCATACAAAGGGAGCCATTTTGACCGCCTAATCGGGACTGACAAGGTGAGGCATCTCCTGGAGAGCGGGGAGAAGGCTTCAAACATAATCAAGTCATGGGTACCTGAGATCGAGGGATTCCGCAGCATGAGAGAGAAGTACCTCCTCTATGATTCTCATTGATTCTTTGTACTATGTTCACCGATTCCCCATAGACTCATCCCGTTAGCATCATCCGCATTGTGTTGTTGTCAAAGCGGTCGCTCCATTATGCCCTCACACAGTGTGCGATTCTCTCGAAAATGACAACATATTGCTTTTCTGTTATACTATAAATAGGATTATTCAGTTCTAAACTGCATATCCGGAAGTTACAACAACTGATACTTTAACTCCTCCGGATTGTCTTTTCCACCAACATATTGCGGAGCCGGCCCTAGTTTTTAAAGGATCCGCAAGCAGATCTGACCTACGGCAGCGTTATGACTGCGGCCGTAAGGTGCTTTAAATTCCAGTGGATACGGCCATGTAGACAAGACCATTATTTATCCGCCATATTCTTGGAGGAAGAGAACTAAAGAGTTTGTTTTAGGAGCCTCATCGGTGGTTAGTGGCAGTGGATTGCTATTGGCCAAATACCGGACTCCCGAAATACTGTCGGTTGATGAAACAGGAGGTTCTGTTTATGAGTCAAGATATTGATTATCAAACTGCAGACGTGCTTTTTGATCGTTACGGGGATAATCCCATTATTACGCCGGATAACTGGCCATATGTGGTCAATGCTACCTTTAACCCGGGCGCTGTGGAGCATGACGATGAAACACTGCTTCTCGTCAGGGTTGAAGACATGCGTGGGTTTTCTCATCTAACCATTGCCCGAAGCAAAGACGGTAGGAGTGACTGGGTAATTGATGAGGAGCCTTTCCTACAGCCTGATCCTGATATAGAGGAAGAGCAATGGGGAATAGAAGATCCTCGAATTGTTTGGATGGAGGACAGGGAGGAGTACGCCATAACATATGTATCTTTCTCCGCAGGTGGGCCCACGGTTTCGTTGGCCACGACCAAAGACTTTCAATCTGTCGAAAGAAGGGGTGCGCTTCTACCCCCTGAGGCCAAAGACGCTGCGCTTTTCCCTCGGATGATCGATAACCGCTATGTGCTGATTCATCGTCCTATTGTCCGGGGCCAGGCTCATATCTGGATGTCGTTCTCACCTGATTTGAAGCACTGGGGCGATCATAGGATCCTGCTTCCTGTAAGGCCTGGTTGGTGGGATTGTTCCAGGGTTGGTTTGGGACCACCGCCTATTGAAACAAATGATGGCTGGCTCGTGCTCTACCATGGTGTGAGGGAAACAGCGCGAGGCAGCCTTTACCGGATAGGATTGGCCTTATTGGACCTTAACGAGCCCTGGAAGATTATCCGTCGAAGCAGCCACTGGGTCTTTGGGCCTCGTAGATCTTATGAGAAAATAGGGAATGTTCCCGGAGTGACCTTCGCCACAGGAGCCATTTCCAACAGAAGAACCCGGGAACTCAGGATGTACTATGGGGCTGCGGATTCCACTGTCTGCCTGGCGACAAGCAACTTAGACGCGATGCTTGAGTACTTGGGAATAGAGTGACCCTAATAACGACGAAAGGCAATCAGTAAGGCGCTATAGCGCCTTACTGATTGCTAAGTGTATCTACCTGCCTTTCTCTGAATTCCTTCTTATTTCTGCTTAGAACAAGTGTGAAATAACTTTCCGACAACTCTCTTCAAATCCCGACAATCTAATGAGCTTCTGGATAGAAGAAGCAGATTTAGAGGAAAAGGCCTAGTTCCATCGAAGTAGTAAACTTAAGTAATTGTCTAGTGTTAGGGGCTCGCAGACGCCGTGTACAATAACGAACCATATAAAGCAAGTCTAACCGGACAACCCTTTCTCTTTTCCGAAATGCGTATCGTGGCAAGAATGCGCATTGATGGGATGACAGATGATGAAATAGTGGAGAAGGTCTGGAACGAAAACCTTTTCCAATGCAACGGGAGAAAAGGAGTCCGAAGAACCATGAATGCCGTTCTACTTAGGCTTAATGTCCTAGATGACACTTTGCTGTCATTAGTGGCAGAAGGGTTAGCAGATGCCGCAAAAGTTGCGGTGATCTATTCTATCATGAAAACAAGCCGTCTATTTCGCGAATTCATGTACCACGCCTACATGCCAAATGCGCGGCTATCAGATGGACACGTAGACAGAACCGAAGTGGACGCTTTTTTTAGGATGCTACAAGAGCAGGACGAAACAGTCGCGTCGTGGAGTCCGAGCACCGTGCAGAAACTAAAACAGGTTATAGTGAAGATACTGGCGGATGCAGGGCTCATCAATAATACACAGGATCGACTGATTCTTCGCCCGATCTTGTCTTTCCAGTTGCGTTCCGCAATAGAGGCTGTTGGAGATAGTGTCTATCTTGAAATCTTAACCGGGGGAGACATGATCAAGTGAGTTACAGCATCCATAAGCGCCTGGAGGAACTCTCAAAGCGTGTGAGTGATGATTCCTTTCTCCACAAACGGCGCTTAGGAAACGAAGTTGCGGTGTGGATTTTCGACTACGATCCCGCCGATGAAATGCTGGTTAGACGATTCACTGACAATATGGTCAAGAGGTCACGTGTACCAGGCTCAGATCGGGTAATTGTCAACTTTGACCTCTATCAGATCGCACTGGATATCGCTGACTCCTCGGGTGTCCTACATAGCCTGCCTGCCTTGGAAGAGCAACGCGGGCCCAAATTCTTGCAAGAGGCAATCAAGCCGATAATTACACCTGATTCCATTGTCACTTATATGAATCAGAGCTTAGACGACGAAAGGATCGCCTTTATCACCGGTGTAGGCAAGGTGTGGCCTTTCGTTCGATCCCATACAGTGCTTAATAACTTGGGTGGACGTTTAGATGAAATACCTGTAGTACTCTTCTTCCCTGGGACATTTACCGGAACAGGGCTCCGGCTTTTCAATATTATGCCAGACAGCAATTATTATAGGGCTTTTCAGTTAGTTCCGTCCAGATGATGCGTGATATCACACTAATTCAAATGGACGTGAGCAGGCGGAGGTGGTTACGATTAAGATTCGTGACATGTTCCAGCAGCCTATAGATCGCGATATTAAAGGCGTGATTAAGGTTGGCCAGCAGGAAGATGAGAACATCAAGCAGGAGCTGGAGGAGTATGTTGTCACAGGTGAGCTTAGAAAACACATCAGTGGATTCTACGAGTCTTTCAATAAGAGCCTAGAGCGGCCATATGACAAGATGGGGGTATGGATCTCCGGCTTCTTTGGATCAGGAAAATCCCATCTTCTCAAGATCCTTTCCCATCTACTGGAGAATCGCCATGTGGACGGAAGCCCTGCGATAGATTACATTGAGTCGAAGCTTAAAGACCCGTTGCTTACAGCTGAAATACGTCGTGCTGCTGAAGTCCCTAAAGACGTAATCCTCTTTAACATTGACTCTAAGAGCGATTCGTCGTCAGGTCCGGATCGAGATACTGTCATGCAGGTGTTTGCGAAGGTTTTCTTCGAGATGTTAGGCCTTTGCTCAAATCCCCCTTGGCTTGGGAACATGGAATGGAAACTTATACAACGGGGGAAGTATGAAGAATACTGCCAGGCCTATCGCGAAATAACAGGCTGTCCTTGGCAAGAACGACGCCGCACTGCGCTATTCGAAGAAGAGAACATAGCCAAGGCTATGGTCAGAATCGGCCTTTTAGACGATTCAAGGCAGTACAAATTCCTGGAACATGCAAAGAGTTTCTATGAAATGAGCCCTGAGATTTTTGCGCGTATGGTCAGTGAGTACCTTGATATGCAAGGCCCGGATCACAAGATAGTATTCCTGGTAGATGAGATGGGGCAGTATATAGCAGGAGATCAACGGATGATTCTAAACCTCCAAACCGTTGCGGAAGATCTTGGGACCTTTTGCAAAGGCCGCGCATGGCTTGTTGTCACATCTCAACAGGCAATTGATGAAATAGTGGCTGAGGTCCCTGGTGAGGATTTCTCGAAGATCCTGGCGCGATTTGATACGAGACTTGCTCTCTCTTCGGCTAACGTAGATGAAGTGATTAAACGTCGTCTACTTGAGAAAACTCCTGTAACACGTGATACGTTACACTTGTTATACGAGCAAAAAGAAGCGATCTTGCGGAATCTTTTTACATTCTCAGAGAATACGCCTAACCAGCGGGTTTATGAGTCGGGAAATGAGTTCTCCGAGACTTATCCTTTTGTCCCGTACCAGTTTGACGTGTTGCAGGCAGTATTTGAAGAGGTTCGGAGGCATGGAGCTTCCGGAAAACACCTTGCGAAAGGCGCACGGTCCATGCTCTCTGCAGCGCAGTTTGGCACGCTTACTATTGCCGACTGTGAGATAGGGGCCCTTATTCCGTTTTCGCATTTTTACGATTCAATGGAAGAGTTCCTGGAGCCTTCTATTACAGAGGTTATAGAAGCAGCAAAGCGAAACAACGCACTTGAGCAGCCCTTTGACGTAGAGGTGCTAAAGACCTTATTCATGTTGAAATGGATCCATGAGACGATTCCGTCTACAGCTGAAAACGTGACAATTCTCATGTCATCCGTGCTGGATGAAGACAAGCTTGCCCTCAGACAACAAGTAATGGCGTCCCTCGATCGCCTTGTCCGTCAGAGTTTGGTTCAGAAAGACGCTGACCTATTCATCTTCCTTACCGACGACGAACAGGATATTGACAGAGAGATTAAGAGAATCAATTATGAGCCGTCGCAAGTAGCCCGCTTGTTTCATGAGGCAATCTTTGGAGCAAGCGGAATCTTTCCTCCGAAGAAAATCCGTTACCAAAAAGTACATGACTTCGACTTCTTTCAATATGTAGATGGAATGCGCTTTGGCTCCCCGAAAGCTGAGATAGGCATTTCCATTATGACTCCTTTTTCCCATGGCAATATGCATTTGGACAAACAGGGCATCTTGAGCAAATCCGCTTTCAATTCAGACCAGGTCTTCATGATCTTCCCAAATGACCCTGATTTAAGAGAACAAGCGGAGACATCTTTGAGACTTGAGACCTATCTCAAGCAAAAGTCCCGCATGAATCTGCCCAACAACATTCTGCGCATTCTGGAGTCTCGAGAAAAACAGTATAAGAGGTGTAAAGATGAATTCGCTCGGTCGGTGGGAAGAGGCATAGCACAAGCTACGTTTTATGCAGATGGTCGCGAGTTGGATATTAGATCAAGCGAACCGAGTGTGAGGCTTACTGAGGCATTAAGAACTGTTATTCCGAATGTATATACCAAGATCAATTACATCCATAGACACTATGAGACCCTAAGCGATCTCGGACGTTTATTGGATGAAAGCGCTCTGACACTGGAAAGGGATGACCCTAACAAACTGGCAATAGATGAAATCAGGCAGTACATTTCCGACTGCGGCGCAGGATCACTCAGGATTACCATGAAAACGTTGATAGATAATTATACCAAGAGGCCTTATGGCTGGCTCGAATATGATATTGCTGCTTGTGTCATTACGCTTCATCGACTAAATGAGATAACCTTGATCTACCAAGGAGAAAAGTTAGCTTCGCATGACCGCAACATCATAGGTTATCTAACCAAATATTCGGAAATGGACAAGGTTATCATCAGCCATAGGAAGCCGGACGATCTTGAACTGATGAGGATGATTAGGGACATTGCGTTAGACGTCTTTAACAAGCCTAATCTCCTCAGTGATACCGAGGATGAGCTTGTTGAGGCCTTTAGAGACATTGTAACAGAGGAACTCGGTAGGGTGAACGAAATAAAGGCCTACTATCATAGCAATAGGAATTATCCAGGCAACAGTATTATCGAAGACTGGGAAGGCATGCTAAAGAAAGTCTTAAGCTTAAAAGATCATAAGGAACTCAAACAGTTTCTCAATGATTCCAGGGAAGAGTTGAGCCGGATGGCCCACTCTGAGGCTGCAAAGGTAAAGAGCTTTTTCTCCGGTACGCAACGGGAGTTCTTTGATAAAGGCACAAAAGCCTTTCGGGTTTTCGATGATAATTCCATGATCTTCACCGGTCAAGAAGCAAAAGAAGCTGGATATGAACTTGAAAGCATTATCAAGTCATCTGAACCCTATGACCATATTCCTAAGATACCCGGGCTCGTTGATATTATTGAGAGAGAGTATGCCTTTAGCTGTGATAAAGCCCGTGCTGAAACAGTAGCGATTATTGAATCGTGTATCACGGAAGTCATAGATACGCTGAAGAGCATTGGCGAGTCCGCCGGGGATTCGATCGACGGTATTGAAGATTCTGTGAGATGGAAATTCCAGACTATCCTTGATACCGTGAACGCTTCCGGTTCCTATGACAGAATCCTTGCGTTGCGAATCAATGCCGACTCTCTTAAAGAGACGATGATTTCAGATGCGAAGAAAGCCTTGGTGTCAAAGGGGAAGACCCTGCCTAGCTCCGCGAGTCTCAAGGAAGTGCTAGGCAAACTTCAGGTATCAGACGGTGAGCTCAGGACCATCGATGATGTAGATCGATTTGTCGAAGAGCTGGGTACCTGCCTACGCGATGAGATCGCCAAGGGTGTAGTGATAAGACTTCGTTAACAGGTATGGGGTGATGAATATCAGTGGATAGAGCGGCAATAGAGAAGTTTGCAGTTTCCGCAAGGACTCAACTGATTAGTGAAGTTGAGCAACGCTTATTTGAGTTGGGTTTATCCAGAAAGAATATAGCATCCGGTAGTATCCCATCAAGCTTTGAGCTCGAGCTTACAAACGGTAAGCTTCTTTGTGAAGATTGGAAGGAGAAGCGCGAGAGACTCGTAAGGGAGCTAGGCGATAACCGGTACGATCAAGTAGTGGAGCAGACTGCATATACTTGGTTCAACAGATTTGTCGCCATACGATTCATGGAAGTCAACGGCTACCTTCCCAGTGGGATAAGGGTGATGTCCTCTGCCGGCGCTGACCCGAAAGATGCTAGAATAAAACCTGACATCATGCGCCATGCCACTTCAGCTCCCCTACACATTGACCCGGATAGAGCCCGCGAACTTAGAATGGCAGGGGATGACGAAGGCCTTTACAAGTACTTACTTATGGCCCAGTTTCGTGAGCTTAGTCATGCTTTGCCGTTTCTGTTTGATACGATAGAAGACTGGACAGAGCTTCTCTTCCCAAGAAACATGTTATCAGAGGGTTCAGTGGTTCGCAGAATGGTAGCGGAGATTCCGGAAGAGGATTGGCTTGATCATGTGGAAATCGTCGGCTGGTTGTACCAGTACTATATTTCAGAGAAGAAAGACGAAGTTTATGGAGGATTCAAGAAAGGCAAGAAGGCAACTAAAGATGATATTCCCTCAGCCACACAGCTCTTTACTCCCAACTGGATAGTCAGATATATGGTAGATAACTCTCTCGGCAGGTTATGGCTGGAAAGCAGGCCTGAATCGAAGCTCAGAGAGAAAATGGAGTACTACATTGACGAGGCTGAGCAGGATCCCAAAGTTAGAGCAGAGCTTGATAAGTTGACAAAGAAGAATATCGACCCCAGAGAGATTACGTTCATAGATCCTGCCTGCGGCAGCGGACACATATTGGTGTACGCATTTGACTTGCTCTATGAGATGTATCTCGAGGCCGGGTATCCTGCGAGCAGTATCCCAACCATGATATTGGAAAATAACCTATATGGGCTTGATATAGATGAACGCGCAGTGCAGCTAGCTTCCTTTGCGCTCTTAATGCGTGCGAGATCAAAGGATCCGCAGATCCTCTCTAAAGGCATTCTTCCTAATGTGCTTGCCATAGAAGAAAGCAACAAAATATCACCTGGGATAATAGACTTGCTTGTGGACTCTCGAGTCAACCCGGATAAGCAAGAACAGCAGCGACAAGACCTCAGGTATCTCCTTCAAGTATTCAAAGATGCCAAGGAGTATGGGTCGCTTATACGTGTTGATGATGTTACCTTTGAGTGGTTGCCTGAGGCGATAGCCTGGGCTATTGAGAAGGCTGAAGGAGGCAGACCAGGTAGCCCGGAACTGGATGCACCTACAATCAAACAGCAGATGAATGCAGTATCCCACCTTGCACGGCAGGCGAAGATCATGGGTGGGAAGTATGATGTAGTGGTTACGAACCCGCCTTATATGTATAGACGCAATATGAACCATACGCTGAAGGAGTATTTGAAGTCTACATATGGGGCTAGCGGGTCCGATTTATTTGCCTGTTTCATGGAGCAGTGCATGCATTCAACCGAGGCGAGTGGCTTTACCGCAATGATTACGCAACATTCGTGGATGTTTCTGTCCAGTCTAGAGGGGCTACGCAAAACAATAGTTCTAGACAAGACGATCTACTCAATGTTGCATTTGGGTCCTCGAGCGTTTGAAAGCATTGGTGGCGAAGTCGTCCAGTCCACTGCTTTTGTGGTTAGAAATGCTCAGGCTCCAGGTTACCATGGAACTTACATACGCTTGGTTGAATTTGATACGGCCACCGAGAAGATTGCTAACCTTCACAACGAGGCGAATCATTATGTATTTGACACACGTGAGGCTATAAGAATTCCAGCTTCTCCAATAGCCTACTGGGCCAGCGGGAACGTGATCAGAGCATTTGACGAAGGTACACCGCTTGGAGAAATTGCTCCTCCCAGGCAAGGGATGGCCACGTCTGATAACAATCGTTTCCTTCGACTCTGGCACGAAGTTGAACGAGCTGATATTGGACTTAACATGGGTTCGCGGATGGAGGCTGAAGCAAGTAGTTGCAGATGGTTCCCATATAATAAGGGCGGGGAATTTAGAAAATGGTATGGGAACAATGAATATCTTGTCAATTGGGAAGATGATGGCGACGAGATTCGTAACCTCAGGAACAAGAATGGTAAACTGCTATCTCGTCCTCAGAACATGGACTATTACTTCCTTCCTGGCATCACCTGGACAGATGTGAGTTCAAGCAAGCTGGGTGTCCGCTATAGTCCAGGTGGATTTCTATTTGACGTAAAAGGATCATGCTTGTTTCCAACTAACGAAGATAGGTGTTATATTCTGGCTTTCCTTTGTTCTAACCTTGCTTATCATCTTGCGTTTATGTTGAATCCTTCCATGTCATTCCAAGTCGGTAATATGGCTACTTTGCCAGTCCTTTTTCCTTCCTCCCCGGATATCCGCACTCGCATCGAATCCCTTGCAGAGGAATGTATTGAAATCGCAAAGCGGGATTGGGATTCATTTGAGACGTCATGGCATTTCCGAAAGCACCCGTTTTTAGTGTACGGAGCAGGGGCGGGTACCATAGAAGAAGCTTTCGCTAGGTGGAAGGAATTCGCAGATAGCGAGTTTTCCCGTATGAAACAGAACGAAGAAGAGATAAACCGCCTATTTCTCGAGATCTACGGACTTCAGGATGAAATGACGCCTGAGGTTTCAGATGAAGATATAACCGTCAGCCGAGCGGATAGGGACCGCGATGTGCGCTCCTTTATCTCATACGCTGTGGGCTGTATGTTCGGCAGATATTCACTGGATGTGGACGGACTTGTATATGCAGGAAGAGACTTTGACTGGAGCAAGTATGAAACATTCATCCCGGAGCCGGACAATGTTATTCCTGTCCTGGATGATGTATACTTCCCCGGGGATATAGTCTCACGATTCGTAGAGTTTGTGAAGGTGTGCTTCGGAGAGACGCATCTCGATAAGAATCTCGACTGGATTGCAAAGACGCTTGGGAAGAACTCAGGAGAAACCTCAAAAGATACAATCCGCAGGTACTTCGTGAATGACTTCTACCGGGATCATACTCGTATGTATAAGAAACGTCCTATATACTGGATGTTTTCATCAGGAAGAGAGAATGGATTCAAGGCATTAATGTACATGCATCGTTATCGTCGGGATACTGTGGCCCTTGTGAGAACCAAGTACTTACTGGAACTCACAGGTCGGATAGACGCAGCAGTCAAAAGCCTCCAAAGGTCCATAGACAGCGGAAACCTTGGACTTACTCGTTCACAAGCTATGAAGCAACTTGCCAAACTCGAGCGTCAGCTTACTGAACTCAGGCAGTACGACGAGCACATTCATCACCTGGCTGACCGGATGATCCCTATCGACTTGGATGATGGAGTGGTAGTGAACTACGGGCAGTTCAAGGACGTGCTGGAGGCGATTAGATGAAGCTGTCAGATATAGAGAAGACCCTTAGCTCGATGTTCGACAGCCATCCAAAGGAAGGACACAAGAGGCACATTGTCTTCTGGTACGATCCCGAAGGTGAATTCCATCAGGATATAGACGACATAAAATTGCCGAATGTGCAAGTTTGGAAGCTTACCGGCAGAAATTACTATGCCACGAAAAGGCTGCTTGAGATTGAAGATACGAGTAGCAACTTCCTAATCTACAGCCCGGAGAAGAGGCCGGATCCTATAGATAATTGGCTTCTTGACATAGAATTATATTCAGAGCATTTTACCGCAGATAAGACCCTTGCGATTATGCGCGAATTAGGCATGGAAGACCATAACCTCAAGGAGGTTATGTACAAGTACAGAAAGTTCTTCCGAAGCCGGGAAAGGCTCGAGAAATTCAAGTTGCTGGGAATGTCAAGTTATACTAAGAGATCCATTGAGACAGGCATGATGTCTGTCCTAGCCAAGCAACAAGTCGCAGATGGAGACGCTGTGTTTAGAGCTTTACTCTGTGACGGGTTGGATCCTGAGAAAAACGATACCTACAACGCTATCAAAGACATGATTGGCTTGGAAGTTCTGGAGGAACATGCAAAGGAAAAGTATGGTTACTCGCCGGCTGACTTTAGCTTAGAGAGGCTGGCTATCACAATCTTCGTGTCCGCTTTAATGCACCAGATGGATGTCGCTATCCCTGAAAGTTGGAAGGCTTATGTCTCATCTAAACGAGCTAACTGCTTCATACTTGTGGATAGCTTCAGCAGACAACCGGATGCCAGGGAAGCTTACGAGAGATTGGCACTATACGTGTCTCAGGCGCTGAATCTCGAGGGCTATGTGGCAGAGTGGGATCCCAAAGATTACGTGGATTGTGGGATATTCAGGGAATTTGACATGGCTGTGATCACACGGATAATCGAAGGGATGCTCCATGACACAGATACCTTTGATTACTGGACTGACTTGATAGCAAGAAGGCGCACAACGCAGTGGTATCCTGTTTTCGGCGAGATTTATGAGGCTCTTGGCTGGGCCATTGAGGTGTTCAGCCTGAAGACACAGTGGCAGTCAGTCCTTACACCTGGCAATGCCAGAGAGCTGTTCAACTTGTACACAGAACGGTACTACCGGATGGATCAAGCCTATCGCAAGTTCTACTTGGCTTATGACAGAGCTCAGAGACCGGACCTGTTGCGTAGTGTTCGCAATCGCGTGGAAAACATATATGTTAACTGGTTCTTGCAGGCTTTGGGGGTCTCATGGAGCAAACGTGTTGAAGAAGAACTTCAAGATGGGTGGGTAATGCGCGGTGTGAAACAACAGGACCTATTCTTCTCTCATCTCATTCCTCACCTATCAAGGGACGGGCGCGTATTCGTTATTATTTCAGACGGGCTCCGGTTTGAGGCTGCAGAGGAACTTACAGGAAGGATGCGTAAGGTATTCACCGGAACTACGGAATTAAAGCCACTCCAGGGAGTGCTTCCGTCACTAACATCCATGGGAATGGCAGCCTTATTGCCACACAAAAATGAGTTAGGCATCGACTTTAGCGGGTTTGCAGTAGTGGACGGTAACAGTGTAGAGGGCACAACACGGAGACAAGCCGTACTTGAGAAAACGGGATATCCCTCAATCGCTTTGGGCCTTGGCGAACTACTTGACATGACTACTGATGAGATGAGAAGGAGACTGGAAGGCAGAAGGATTGTCTACGTGTACCATGACAGGATAGACGACACTGGGCACAATCAGAACGAAAAGGATGTGTTTCAGGCGGTCGACAAGGCATTGGATGAAATTGAAGAGGCAGTGAAAGCGCTCCGTAATAAGGTGAGCGCTACAAACATCTATATTACAACTGATCACGGATTCATATATACCCGTGATCCGCTGGATGAGAGTGACAAGATTTCAGGGCTTGCCATACCTGTTAACATCCTTGACAGAAGGTGTGCGCTTTCTCCTGAACCTGTGTCAGAAAGCGGGATTCTTTCAATTAGGCTTCCGCACAAGAGTCCGGAAGGCAAAGAGGTCTATGCTTTGACACCCAAGAGCTATGTCCGGTTCAAGAAGCCAGGACCGGGACTCAATTATGGCCATGGTGGGACAAGCTTACAGGAAGTTGTAATCCCTGTAATTTGGCACAGGAATGAGAAAGGAGCTTCGCGTGCTTCGTCTAAAGTAAAGTTGGAACTAATATCAACAGTGAACAGAATAACTAATAGAGTCTTTACCTTAGAGTTCTTGCAATTACAGCCTGTCAGCGAGGAGGCCTTGCCCAGGCAGGTTGTAGCAAGGTTTGTTGACGCGGCCGGTAGGGCGGTATCGAATGAAGTCAAGATCATTGCTGACATAACATCGAGAGATACGAGTAGCCGTCTTTTCAGAGAGCGGTTCACGCTAAAAGGCACTGATTTTGACAGGAACGCAGAGTATTATCTGCTCATTGAGGATCCTGACGAGCTTGTGGAGAAAGAAGTCCTCAGACGCAGGTTTACGATAGATCTTGGGATTACTCTTGGATTTGAGTTCTAGAATAGAATCAGACAAACTGACAGGTACATTCCTAAGCGAAACGGGGTGATGGAATTGGACCTGCTTGATGAGTTGCTATGTACACATTTTGCCGGTCGCGTTGTGCGAAAAGACTTGACTAAGCAAATAAAAGAAGGCGCGAACGTGCCTGTGTATGTTCTTGAATACTTGCTGGGATCGTACTGCGCTACTGATGACGAGGAAGCCATCGCAACCGGTATAGAAACAGTCAAGAAGATCCTTGCTGAAAACTTCGTTCGTCCTGATGAGGCGGAGATGGTGAAGTCCAAGATAAGAGAGCTTGGGCAGTACACAGTTATTGATAAACTTACTGTGCATCTAAATGAGAAGCGTGATGTGTATGAGGCTGAGTTTTCAAACCTGGGCCTACGAGGGGTAGATGTGTCCGTTCATTATGTCAGGGAATTTGACAAGCTCCTCTGCGGCGGTATCTGGTGCCTGGCAAGAATGGAATACCTGTACGATGAGTTTGACAGGCATCGCAGCCCCTTCTGCCTCGTGAACCTTGTTCCGATTCAACTGCCTACCATGGATGTAAATGAGATCCTTGAAGCAAGACGGTTTTTTACGAAAGAGCAGTGGATAGATGCTTTATTGCGTTCAGTAGGCATGGAGCCGAATCAACTGGAGCCTTCAGTTAAATGGCATCTATTACTGAGACTGGTGCCCCTGGTGGAGAATAACTACAATCTTTGTGAACTTGGTCCTAGGAATACCGGGAAGTCATATGTGTACAAAGAGATATCTCCCAATTCCATCTTAGTATCCGGTGGCCAAACAACTGTCGCTAACCTGTTTTATAATATGGCCACCAGACAAGTAGGCCTGGTTGGCCTTTGGGATTGTGTGGCTTTCGATGAAGTCGCGGGTATTCAGTTCAAGGATAAAGACGGCGTCCAAATAATGAAGGACTTCATGGCATCCGGTTCCTTCGCTCGTGGCAAGGAAGAAAAACATGCCAACGCCTCAATGGTTTTTATCGGCAACATTAACCAGAGTGTGGATTCTATCCTTAAGACATCACACCTTTTTGAACCTTTTCCCGATGCAATGGCAAATGATACTGCTTTCTTCGATCGCATGCATTATTACCTCCCCGGCTGGGAGATTCCTAAGATGCGTCCTGAGTATTTTACGAACAACTATGGTTTCATTGTGGACTATTTGGCAGAGTTTTTTCGAGAGATGCGCAAGAGGCCTTCATACGCAGACTGCATTGACCGTTATTTCAAGCTTGGCAGGGATTTGAACCAGCGCGATGTCATTGCTGTAAGGAAGACTGTATCCGGCATGGCAAAGCTTATCTATCCCGATGGCGATTTCGGTAAGGAGGAGACCGAAGAACTCCTAAGATATGCTTTAGTGGGCAGGAGACGAGTAAAAGAGCAATTGAAAAAGATTGGCGGCATGGAATTCTATGAAGTGCGATTCTCGTATATTGACCGGGAAGGCTTGGACGAGCACTTTGTTTCCGTGCCTGAACAAGGGGTAGGTAAACTCATTCCGGAAGGGCAGCCAAAACCTGGGCATGTGTTCACAGTCGGGAGAGGTGATGGAGGCCTTCTCGGAGTGCTCAAGATTGAGACAGAGTCGATTTCCGGGGGAGGAAGGTTTCAGTGCGCGGGATTAGGACCGGGTCGCCGGGCGAGGGAGAATGCCAACCTGGCTTTCAAGTATTTTGAGGCGAACGCTGCTCGTATAAGCAGTAATATGGGAGTCCAGAAGCACGATTACATAATGCATGTTATTGATATGCAAGGTGTCGGCGTTACTTCTGAAATCACCTTAGCCGCTTTTATCGGTCTCTGCTCTCTTGCTTTAGGTAGATCCGTGCAATCTGAAACAGTAGTGTTGGGATCAATGACCATGGGAGGTACTATCACAAAGGTTGAGGAGCTTGCCAATGTGCTGCAGGTATGCCTAGATGCCGGCGCAAAACGGGTCTTGCTTCCCATGGCGTCGGCTGTAGATATTGGTTCAGTACCTGCAGAAGTATTCTCTAAGTTTCAACTGTCATTTTACCAGAGTCCTGAGGATGCAGTAAGGAAAGCCATAGGAGCGGACTGAGAAAACCTTTCTTTTCGTTATAGTTCTTGTTCCGTATTAAGATGATGCACCGGACACAACTTTATATAAAGAAGCTGATTCTCTTGAAGTAATTTGATTACAGTCGACTCTACAACTCACATCGCAGTCCTGTGATGCGTATGCTCCTTGAAGGCTTTGATATTGCTTCACTCGGACACGTATCCAAAGATGAGCTTCATCTGGTGATTGAAGCGCTCAAGTTGGCATTTTCCGATGCTTATGCTTTTGTGGCTGATCCTTTGGTATCTAATGTGCCTACATGGGCTTTACTCAATAGAGACTACTTAGCTATTCGTCGCAATCTCATTTGTCCCACGAAAGCTATGGACTGGCCTGAACCCGGGGATCCGGAAAGTGCGGCAGTTGCAGGATGTTGGACAACCACCGGCGGCCTCACCAGCCCCAATCGACTTAAACGTTATAAGACTTGCGGCAGGCCGTCAAACAGCGACACCAGTGTATCTTTGCACTGCTGATTCCGGCAGATTCGGCGGAGGCCGGATGATCTGGCGTCACCCTGAAACCGGCGTATTTATCTCAGGCTCTGAACCGCAGAAGGACGGGATTGCAGCAGCATGGTGATACCTGGTGGGGATCCAGACAATGCTGTTACTCGATAGCTGTGTTTCCTGCCAGGGGAAAAAGCAAGTCCATAATTACAGTGGCGACTAAATGTGCCACAGCTCCTGCAACGGTCATAACTACTGTCTGCAAGCCCCTCAATCGATCTCCCTCCCTGACTGTTCATTCCATGATTATGCCTAGGATGGCCCGTTTTAGTCAGCGTTATAGGGTCCGTCGGGAAGACCCCGGGATTCATTACGAGTGTTTTCAATGCTTGACGTATGATTACAGAAAGCCTATGATAGTTATGAGCATATGACTGAAACACTGACGGTAGCGTCATAGATTAGCGATTAGGGCAGTCAGCTATTGGCAGAATGAAAGTAACCGGTTTGATGGCGGGAACCGGGATGAATCTGTGGGCAATATAGTATAATGAAGGCAACTAAGACCATGGCGACGAGATGAGTAGATAATGCAAAAGTGAGTGAAAATGGCGCAAACGGGAACGGAGGCGAACGAGTTGCCAAGGCCCCCAAAATGTAGACGCGTAGGATTTTTGCCTGATGTGACTGTGTTCAAACCCCAAGGAGTGCCCCTTCGTGAACTTGAAGAAGAAGTGCTGACTGTAGAAGAGCTTGAAGCGATTCGCCTAAAGGATCTTGAAGGTCTGCAGCAAGAGGAATGCGCGGAAATAATGCAAATCTCGAGGCCAACGTTCCAGAGGGATCTTACTTCCGCCAGGGAGAAGATTGCAAGGGCTCTCGTGGAAGGGCGGGCTATTCGCATAGAAGGTGGAAACTATCGTGTGGCAATGCGAAAGTTCAAGTGCAGAGCATGTGATCATGATTTCCAAGTTCCCTTTGGCACAGGCGGATGTGGCATTGAAATGACATGTCCTAAATGCGGCGGTGGAAACGTGCAGCGGACAGATCACAAGGGGCACGGATTTGGGAATATGCCGTGGGGCCGTCATGGTGGAAGACGGAATCAAAGTTGACTGAATGACGTCAACAGATTTTGCCAGGCCTTGTCCTGTTCTTGACCACTCAGAGGTGAATGTGTAATCAAGAAGAGGACATTTTTTATGTTTAGTTATTGACATATGCTCATAATAATGGCTATACTAAGTGTGAGCATATGCCCATTAATCACTTGATGCTTTTCCGAAAAACGAGCGCATTGATTATTTGTTTAGTGGGTGTGCGTTCTTACTTACTGTGGATCTTCTGACTCGACGAAAGAAGATCTTCCAATCCTTTAAAGATTCCTGAGAGAAGGAGGTGCGAGATATGCCAAGAGGAGACGGAACAGGACCTTGCGGTTTTGGCCCTATGACAGGACGAGCTGCAGGATATTGCGGCGGATTGCCGGTTCCTGGTTATATGAATCCTCAACCCGGGTTCCGAGGAAGAGGATTCGGAAGAGGCAGGGGCAGAGGTTGGGGTAGAGGTTGGATGCGGTGTTATCCCCCTGGATGGGCAGTGCCTGCGTATCACACCGGACCCGGTTATCCCAATCCTGCCTTTCAACAAGTTCCGCCATACGGTGCCAAATCTATGGCGTATAATCCTGAATATGCAGCTAAAGTCTCTGTTGAACAAGAAGTAGCATTCCTAAAGGAACAAGCGGCATTACTCAAGGAAGAGCTAGATGCTATTGAGGGACGTTTGGAAATGCTGGGTAAACAAGAAGCTGACTGTACAGGGAAAGATAAGTAGGGCATGCGATTTCCGCACCGTGTGTTCAGGTATATTATCTGAGGGGGCAAGGCATTTGCGCTTGTCCCCTGAATACTTAAGGGTTGTTAAGAATGTATGAGGCGGGAGGCGACTTCTCTGTGGGGCAAGGAACGAAAGACGTTAGTGAACAGGAAGAGGCTTCAGGCTGTAAGCTGAAACAGCCAATTGAGACTCTTCCGGAAAGCGATTTCAACAGTATAAACCAGGTAATAGCTGTTATGAGCGGTAAAGGGGGTGTAGGAAAATCCTCAGTAGCCGCTCTTATCGCAGTGAAACTGGCCAGAGACGGTTACCGAGTGGGTTTGCTTGACGCTGACATTACAGGACCTAGTATCCCGAAGATGTTTGGTATCAAATCTTCTGCTGAAGCCATGGAATTTGGAATTTTTCCTGTTAAAAGCGATTTAGGTATTGAAGTCATGTCTCTCAATTTACTCCTTAAGAATGAGGATGACCCGGTGATCTGGCGAGGCCCTCTAATTGCAGGCGCGGTAAAGCAATTTTGGACAGACGTAATCTGGGGAAAACTTGATTATCTCATTGTTGATTTGCCTCCGGGAACAGGCGATGTTCCTATTACTGTCATGCAGTCCCTACCTCTGAGTGGGGTAGTAATTGTCTCATCCCCTCAAGATGTTGCTGCAATGATTGTTAAGAAGGCAATAAGAATGGCTTCTATGATGAATGCAAAAATTCTGGGTCTTATTGAGAACATGAGTTACGCAGTTTGTCCGAAGTGCGGTGAGATTCTTCATCTGTTCGGGGCCAGCAAAGGAGAGGAACTCGCAAAATCGTCAGGGATACCTTATTTGGGTGCATTACCTCTTGATCCTGAGTTAGCCAGATTATGCGATCTGGGCCATGTAGAGGAATATGACAATGAAACAATGCGATCTGGAATAAATTGGGATGCAATAGTGAATGAGGGGGCTCTGAAATGAAGATAGCAGTAACTGCGCAAGACAAGAGCTTGGACTCAGAGTTTGATTCTCGCTTCGGAAGATGCAAGTATTTCGTTATTATTGATCTTGATACAGAGGAGTACAGGGTTGAGCAAAACGAAGCCACGATTGCGGTAGGAGGCGCAGGTGTAAAGAGCGCTCAGTTTCTTGCAAATTGTGGAGTTGATGCGGTGATCACAGGCCATGTCGGCCCAAACGCGTCCCGAGCACTGGAGGCAGCGGGGATCAAGGTATTCATCATGGAATCCGGTACAGTGCGCGACGCTGTCACAGCTTACAAGGAAGGTAAGTTAACCCGGGCTTCCGGGGCTACAACAGATTCGCATACGGGGCTTAATATGTCGTAGAGCCATTGTCGGATCCATACGCTGAGGAAGTTGACGCAAGAAAAAGGCAGCTTCCTCAGGGCTGTCCGATGAATTATTGCGAAAACCGTTGTGGCCTTTGAGCGCATGCCTGACATGGATTACGCCGGCCTCAAGACAAGAGAAATGGTGTTGGTTGAGAAGCCATCCGGGGCTGATAAGATATGAAAAGACTGTGAAGGAGGCGCCTATAAATGAAGATTGCAGTTGCGACAGAGGGATCCGCGGTAGCACCGCACTTTGGGAGATGCCCTGAATATACCTTATATAATGTGAAGGACGGTTCGGTTTCAGATAAGACTGTAATTCCCAATCCCGGACATGAGCCCGGTTTTCTGCCTGAATACCTGTCAAAACTGGGTGTTTCCTGCATTATCGCAGGGGGAATGGGTATGAGAGCCAAGAACCTGTTTGCGGAGAAGAACATACAGACTGTTGTGGGAGTAACCGGGCTTGTTGACGAGGTAGCCAAGGCATTTGCCGCCGGTACCCTAAAAGGCGGGGAAAGCCTTTGTGAACACGGGCAAACTGAGCCCCAAAGAAGCCACAATTGTGAACACCATGAAGATCATGGCGATGGTCATGAATGCGGTAAGAAATAAAGATGGGATAACCGAAGACAAAACAGTCACAAGTGGGGATGTCGCATGATCATATCTGTTGCCAGCGGAAAGGGTGGAACAGGCAAGACTACTGTTGCAGTGAACCTGGCTTTGACCCTTACAGAAACGGAAACCGTATGTTTTGTCGATTGTGATGTGGAAGAACCCAACGCGCACTTATTCCTCAAACCTGTACTTGAAGGTTCTGTCGAAGTTACTGTGCCTGTGCCTATTGTGGATGAGGAGAAGTGCAATGGATGTGGACGGTGCGGAGAAATCTGCGCTTTCAACGCGATCTTGCCTTTGGGAAAGCATGTGTTGACCTTCCCGGAGTTGTGTCATGGATGCGGCGGATGCACGCTGCTTTGTCCGGCAAGCGCTATCCAAGAAGAACCGTTGGAGATTGGGGTGGTTGAGTGGGGTCAGGCGGGCTCCGTATCTCATATACACGGTAGGTTGAATATTGGGAGTCCGCTTGCGCCTCCCCTTGTGAAAGCAGTGAAGAATCACGCGGAGAACAAGCCTGAACGTGCCATCTCGATCATTGATTCCCCACCGGGGACTTCATGTCCGGTTGTGGCTTCAGTAAGTGGCAGCGATTTCTGTTTGCTTGTTACAGAACCTACTCCCTTTGGGCTCCACGATCTTACACTTGCTGTCGATATGGTGAGAGAGCTGCAAGTTCCGTTTGGTGTGGTGATTAACAGAGCCGGTTTGGGAAATGGCGGATTAGTGGATTACTGTAAGGCGGAGAACATACATATACTTGCTGAAATCCCATTTGATCGAAAATATGCCAAGTGCTACGCCAAAGGCGGACATCTTGTTCACGAGTTTCCTGAGATAAAAAGGGTGTTTCAGGATCTATGGCATGCAATCTGTGTTACCACGGATCGGGTTTAAGCCCGGAACAGGAACAGCATTTGAAGGGACGAAATCGTTATGAAGGAATTACTGGTCATCAGCGGTAAAGGAGGCACCGGGAAGACTACCATAGTCGGGGCTTTTGCAGGGTTAGCAAAGGATTCGTTTCCTTGCAAGATGACTGTCCTGGCTGATTGCGATGTAGATGCTGCAGACCTCCACCTCATACTAAAGCCTGACGTAAGAGAGACGAAGGAGTTTTTTGGTCTCAAAAGAGCTTCTATGGACCGGATGAAATGTAATAATTGCGGAGAATGCAGAAAGATATGCCGCTTTGACGCTATCACTGCGCATGAAGGGCGTGTCAAGATAGAGCCCATTTCATGTGAAGGCTGTGCCGTGTGCTTTCACATCTGTCCTAATCAAGCCATAAGTATGAAGGATGTAATTGCAGGCCACCGGTTTGTGTCTGATACCATCTACGGGCCGCTTGTTCACGCCAAGCTCGGTGTGGCTGAAGAGAACTCCGGCAAGCTGGTGACAGAGGTCAGGCGCGAGGCTCGGCGTATTGCTGAAACCCTTGATTCTCCCCTTATCATATGTGACGGACCTCCGGGTATAGGTTGTCCTGTGATATCTTCAATGTCCGGCGTGGATTTAGCTCTTATCGTGACAGAACCTACAATTGCAGGTATCCATGACATGGAAAGACTGTATTCTCTTGCTCGTGACTTTGACGTGGAAGTAGCGGTGTGCATAAATAAGTATGATCTGGATTATGAGATGTCAGCGGATATTGAGGAATTCTGCAGTGCGCATAGCGTTGACATGGCAGGGAGAGTCCCGTTTGATGAGGAAGTGGTTAAGGCCCTTGTCAAAGGAGAGCCAATCATCCCGTCCCGTTCAACGGGTCAGGATCGGGAAAGTCCTGCAGCTAATAGCATTCGACAACTGTGGGCTGAAATCTTTAACCGCCTCTTTTAGTACAAAGTGCTCCACCCGGGGAGATTACTCCTTGTAATCTTACAATTGTTTTTCCCTATTAAGAAGGAATTTGCGATTCTGTACAGAACAATACGAGTGATTATAATAACATAGTCATTCCTTTGAAATGATTATAATCATATGTAATGCTCAAGCTTCCTTGGAGAAGTTGCCAAGGATTAGCGGAAATAATCACAAGAAGCGGGAGAGTTGTGACGAAGATGCATGTTGCCGGAGTTGACAGGGAAAGCAGTATACCTCTTTATGTTCAGGTCGCGGAATACTGGCGTGCAAAGATTACTCAGAATCAACTTAAACCAGGAGATCAGCTTCCGACAGAAGCCGAAATGGCTGAATTTCACGGAGTCAGTAAGATCACGGTAAGGCAGGCAATTCATCTGTTGGTGAATGAGGGCTTGGTTGTGACTCGCCAGGGCAAAGGCACGTTTGTGCGGGTTGCTAAACACCAGTGGGATCTGTCAAAGCTCTATAGCTTCAGTGAGGATATGGAAATGAGGGGGTTTACCCCCGGTGCCAGAGTCCTAAAGAAAGAGATAGTAAAAGGGCCTGTTGAACAGCTGAATCTGGACGACAACAATGCTCTTACAATAAGGGTGGAGAGATTAAGATTAGCTGATAACGAACCCATGGCAATTGAGCTTCTAAGGGTGCCTTATGAGCCGTTTAAAGACATCTATGACGACATTGTCGATAATGTCTCAGTGTACAGACTTATAGAAGACAAAATCGGCATTAAGCCGGGGTACGGCACTCAATTTATCGAGGCAGCCTTGCCTGATAAACGGGAGCAGAGACTGCTTCAGATTGACGCCCAAGAAGCAGTTCTTAAATTGGAGCGAGTATCTTTTTCTAAAGCGGGTGTACCAATAGAGCACACCATCTCAATATACCGAGGCGATCAATACCGTTTCAGAGTTACGCTGGAGCGATAAGGCGCAAGTGAAGTAAAAAGGAATTCCTTAAAGGAAATCAATGAGCAGCCTTTTTAGAGAGGTCAATTATTGTGCCATGCCTGCAAAAAGGCAGCCAACGGAAGGGATGGTATGATGAGAAGTCTCGACAGAAGTCAACGCCAGGTGAGACAAACGCTAACTGCTTGGTCCTTCATTTTGCCTTCTCTCATCGGACTTGGGATTTTTGTCTATGGCTCTCTTGTGTACTCACTCTACATATCGTTTACAAGCTGGGATCTTCTAACACCTGCTAAGTGGGTTGGCTTCGCGAACTACGCCCGAGTTTTCAGAGATGAAACATTCATTCAGTGTCTTTACAATACCGTCTACTTTGTCGTGGCTATAGTGCCTCTTGGCATAGTCTTTGCCATGGCTATGGCAATGGCGTTAAACAAGCAACTGCCGGGGATTGGATTTTTCCGTGCAGCATATTACATGCCGTCTATTACATCGACTATTGCCATCGGCATGGTCTGGCTCTGGATATTCAATCCGGATCAAGGCGTTCTTAACGCATTATTGAAGCTAATCGGGGTAAGCAATCCGCCGCGCTGGCTGGAAAGCAGGGTGTGGGCGAAGCCTGCTCTCAGTATCATGCGGCTTTGGCAAGTCTCAGGTTACTACATGATTATGTATTTGTCCGGCCTGCAAAACATCCCAAATGAACTGTATGAAGCCGCGGAAATAGATGGGGCTACAGGATGGCAGAAAACCAAATATGTCACTGTTCCTCTGCTATCCAATACCACACTCTTTGCCACGATCATGCTGATTATTGAGGTCTTCAACCTCTTTGAAGCTGTATACGTCATGACTGAAGGCCGGCCCGGCGGCAGCACTAACACAATTCTTTATTACATCTATGCCCAAGCGTTTCAGAGGTACAGAATGGGGTACGCTTCCGCAATGGCATGGGTGCTGTTTGTAATACTTTTTGTGATAACCTTGATTCAATTTGCTGCGAGGAGAAGGAAAGAAGAGATTGGTTTCTAGATTTTCATAGGGGAGGAGACAGTGTGAAGCGTAAGAAGAGGTTACACATTGCTGCCCTATATGCGATCTTGATTTTGGTTGCCATTGTTATGATATTCCCGTTTGTCTGGTCAGTCACAGCCTCATTCAAAACCAGCCGCCAGATATACGGCGGCAACCCTTTGGATCTGATACCTAATCCGGCTACCCTTAACAATTATCGAAAGGCTTTGAGCGTGCTTCCGTTTCACAGGTTTCTCTTGAACTCCCTTATGCTGGCTTCAATAGTGCCTATAGCATCAATAACTCTTGCTTCCATGGCAGCGTATTCCTTTGCAAGGCTTCAGTTTAAGGGCAGAGATTTCATATTCATGTTGCTCCTTGGGGTAATGATGTTGCCAGGCCATGTCACTCTTATTCCCCGTTATGCCTTAGTTCGAAAGCTCGGTTGGATAAATAAGTACACAGCTCTCATCATCCCGCCAATCTTCGGCGCCGGTTTGGTATTTAACATTTTCTTCATGAGGCAGCATTTCCTCAGCATTCCCCGGGAATTGGAAGAAGCAGCTCTGATTGACGGATGTTCATCCTGGGGCGTCTGGCGGAATATTATCATGCCCAACTCCAAACCCGCCATTGCCACCCTTGCAATTATCGGTTTCAAGACTGAATGGAACAGCTTTCTATGGCCTAACGTAGTGATTAACGATTTTCTGAAAATGCCTATTCAGGTAGGCCTGACATATCTCCAAACCAATGTGCAATCGAGTTGGGATATTCTAATGGCTGCAACCACACTGTCGATTATCCCTCTTATAGTGATATTCATGTGTTTCCAAAGGTATTTTATGGCGGGAATCCTTACCACCGGCCTTGGAGGAAGATGAAGTCGCAATGCCATGTGTAGACAGGTGCCGCTCGGGCTGATTTCTTGCTAATCAATAATTTAGAAAGGAGTGACAGACAAGTGCAAGTGGCCTTCACAAGGCCATGGAGGCCGTGTCATCCGGAAAGAGATTGACTGAATCAAAAGGGAGGAATGAAGGAAATGAGATCTTCCGTCAGAAGGACGTTGCTTTTCATAGTCATCCTGGCACTTGCGATGCCTGTGTGTGGCGGGCTGGAAGCTGCGGCTAAGAAGACTAAAGTCCAAGTAATCTCATGGTGGGATTTTACTGCGTCGCAACCGCTGATTCAGTTGAAGACTGAATTTGAGAAGCTGAATCCGGATTTGGAACTTGAGTATATTCAGATTGGAAGCAAGTATGCTGACAAAATGCTTGTAATGATTGCCGGAGGCGCTGATCTCCCTGATGTAATGATGATTGCCATGGACAAGATACCGATTTTCGCCGATAAGGGCGCTATCATGAACATTGACCGCTATGTCAAAGAAGACTACAAGGACGAGATGGCAAAGGTCTACCCCGTAGTCTCAGACGCCCTTACTTATAATGGCGAGTTTTATGCAATGCCAAGGGATATAACCAGCAAAGTCATGTTTTTTAACAAGACGTTATTCGACGAGGCGGGTGTCCCCATACCGGATCCGGACTGGACATGGGACGATTTCAGAGCCATAGCCAAGAAAATGACAAAAGACCTTGACGGTGACGGACACGCTGATCAGTGGGGATTCTACTTCAGAAAGTACATGGACGCTTTCACTGACTTCTTGATGCAGAACAACGGTGGGCTATGTACTGTGGAAGGGCAGTCCCTGTTGGGTATGCCGGAGAGTATAGAAGCTATTAAGTTCCTGCAAGAGATGTGTGTAGTTGACAAATCAGTCCCCACTGAGACCCAGGCCATGCAGTTTGGAAGGCCTCAGTCCGCGCCTTTTGTCGCAGGCAAAGTCGCAATGCTAATGGGCGGTCTGTCTACTACAGTAGACCTTATGAACGCGAACATAGACTATGTGATTAGGCCGCTTCCAAAGGGCAAATCCCAAGTAAACGTCGCCTTTGTTAATGCTTGGGCCGTTCCGTCAGGCGCAAAGAATCCGGACCTGTCCTGGCGCGTGCTGAAATTCTTTGCAAGCAAAGAAGCACAGCAAATTGTCCTCAATACAGGTATGGGCCTACCATCGAGAAAGGACGTTGATACTACTGATTTCGTGAAGGCACGCCCTGATAACAAGTACTTCATCGAAGCCTTGGAATACAGCAAGCCATTCCCAAGCCCTGTCTATGGTGTGGACTTCTTCGCCCTTGTGGAGCAGGAGTTCGACCTAATGTGGCTGGGTGAACGGAGTGTGGAGGATGCCGTAGCAGCTGTTGAGAAAAAAGCTCAAGATGTACTCTCAGGCAAGTTCTAGTTTACTATGGGCAGTGAATTCCCGGCAAGGCGCTTGGGATCTCCGAGCGCCTTCCGCTCCCTTGTCCCTGAGACTGGCGGAGAATACTTCGCTAATGATGGTAGGATAGGAGCTGGTCCCTTAGTGTATGTCATACATAGAAAGCTACAGGCAGTGTGTTCTGGACCTCCTGGACAGAATAAACACGAGTCAGACACAAGCCATCGCTGAGGCTGCTGATTTAGCTGCAGGTTCATTGCTTGAAGACGGTGTCTTACATGTGTTTTCCACAGGCCATTCTCATATGATAGTTGAGGAGATGTTCTATCGAACCGGAGGCCTCGTGCCTGTGAATCCTGTTTTTGATTCAGGCACCATGTTGCATGAAGGTGCTTTAAGGAGCACGAGGCTTGAGAGATTGCCCGGATATGCCGGTGTGATTTTCCGGGACCTGGACGTGAGGGAAGGGGAGCCGATGCTGATTGCATCAAACTCAGGGATTAACCCTGTTCCCGTCGAAATGGCTCAATTAGCCAAGGAAGCCGGGATGAATGTAATCTGCATAACATCGAAGGATATCAGCAAACACCTGAAGCCCAGGCACGCAACAGGCATGAAGCTCATGAACATCGCTGATGTAGTTATAGACAACTGTATCGTGGAAAACGACGCTGCCGTGGAGTTGAGCGGGACAGGGCAGCGGGTAGGCGCATTGTCATCGATTGCAGGAATGTATATTGCAAATTGCCTGGTAGTAGAAATCGCTGCCAGATTCACGGAAGCCGGAGTGGTACCGCCGGTCCTCATGAGTTCGAATATGCCGGAAGGAGATGGCTTTAACAGCGCCCTCTTAAAGAAGTACGGCCGGAGAATAAAGGGGTTCTAGGTATGAAGTATCTGATAGCCGTGGACGGAGGAGGCACCAAAACCGAGGCCGTCCTTGCCACTTGTTGCGGGAATGTTCTTCAGAAAGCAATAACTACCGGGTCAAACCCGCTCTTCGTCGGCAAAGAGAAAGCTATTCAGGCTGTAACAGAAGCAGTTAAGGCAGTCGCCGGCAGTATCGATCCTAAGGATACATGTCGCGTTGTCATAGCTGTTCCGGGTATAGGTCGATATAGAGACCGGATTGTTTCTGAGTTGGGTGTGTTCCGAGGGACGGTTTCTTTTCATCCCGATGACTTCAGCGTATTCTATGCGGCTCTGGCAAAAGACCACGGAGTTGTGACGCTGGCGGGCACAGGTTCATTCGCCATGGGTGTTTCTCTCATCGGACAACGGGTAACTGTCGGAGGGTGGGGCCCTGTCATAGGCGACGTGGGAAGCGGACAATGGATAGGGACCAAGGCTTTGGAGGCAGTGACCCGGGAATTTGACAGGCTGGGACCTCAGACTGTTCTCACTGAGAAAATTCTTAAGTATTACCGACTGGAAAAAGTTGAACAATTGAGGAGCTCTGTTACGTCGGGAGTCGCGCATCTTGCGCCGTTGGTGAAAGAAGCTGCGGAAGAAGGCGACGATGTGGCGATTTCCATTGTTGACGGAGCAGCAAGAGGTCTGGCGGAGATGGCGGTCAAAGTCATAGAGCGGCTGGGAATGGACGACAATTGCTACGACCTGGCTCTTACAGGCGGTATTTCCGAGTTCGGGGAGATCCTCCGAGATCGATTTGAAGAGTGCATACGCAGATCCTGTCAGAGGATAAACATTGTAAGGCCAAGGTTTCAGCCTGTCATAGGCGCCCTTCTTATTGCAATGAAGGAGACAGGGATTCCATGGACCGAAGAGATCCTAGGGAACCTAAAGGCCTCATACAGAGGTGGGAAGCAGTGTTGACTACAGAGTATTTCACGAAAATGAAGGAAGTCCTTGAGAGAATAGAGGACACTCAGATTGATGCGATATATAGGAGCGCTTCAGCTATTACAGACGCGCTTATCAATGACGGAGTATGGCATATTATGGATACAGGCCATATGCTTATGTATGAGGCTATCGGACGATCAGGGGGATTAATGGCTGTAAGACCGGTGAGGGTCTCAGTGAATGTGGATAACCCGGTAAGGCCGAGGGCCCGCTCAGTTTCGAAAAAGAGGGTCTTTATGGATTCCATTAATGGGTTGCCTGGGTTCATAGTGGATAAGAGCAATATGCTCCCCGGGGATGTTCTGCTTATCGGTTCAGTTTCCGGGATAAGCGTTTTGTGTGTAGAGATGGCCATTTGTGCTCGTAACCTGGGAGTTACGGTAATAGGGCTTACATCTCTCGAGTATTCTCGGCATCTTGACTCCATGCATCCCGGCGGCAAGAAGTTGTTTGAAGTATCTGATATTGTAATAGATAACTGCTCTGATATTGGAGACACCCTTGTACACGTGGATGAGCTTGGACAGGGGATCTGTCCTTCTTCCGGCATTGCAGCATCATATATTGTCTGGGCCATACAGGCCCGTGTTGTTGAGTTATTGCTGGAAAAGGGGAAGAAACCTCATATTTACATGAGCAACCACCTTGACGGAGCCGAGAGGTTTAATGCACTGGCGTGGGATGAATATGAGAAAGTGGGGTACTAGCGGATATGCGACCTACTGTAGGGAATAAGTATCTTGCAATTTCCATAGATAGTGAAACAGGCTGTCTTGCCTCATTAAAGAACAAAATCACAAAGGACGATTATCTCAAAGTAGATCCGGAATATCCGTTGTACAAGCTTTTTTGCCTTTCTCTGCCGTCTCGTGAGAAAGTGGAGATAGTCCCTACCAAGGTGATATCGGTTGAAGAGATAACCGGTGATGAGAATCCAGCCGGGCAGTGCGGGCGTTCGTTGGTTGTCAAGTTTCTAAGCGCCCCGGTAAATGGGATTGAACCTGTCCGTATCCACGTTTCGGTTCGCATCGAGGTCAAGGAAAATGATGCTGTAACCCTATGGTTCTTAGAGGTCCAAAATGATGATAGGCGTTATCAGATAGTCGAAGTCCTTTTTCCGTGTTTCCGCGGCGTATATTTAGGAGCCTCCTGGCAGGATGACATCATGATTTACCCTCACCATGCCGGAGAGAAAACCCTTGCCCCCATAAGGGAATACACTTCCGAGCGGTACCTGAATTTTTGGAGGGCTGCGACAAAGCGTGGAGAAGACGGCGTGTTCTTCCGTGAGATAAACTATTGCGGGCTTGCCTCTATGAATTGGATGTACTACTATGATGATGAAAACGGCTTCTATATTAGTTCATACGACCGGGATTTCACCGTGACAGGCCTCAGAGTTGAAACCGGGGGCCCGGAGCACCCGTGGATGGGATGGGCTATGAGAAAATATGTTACAGTCAATCCGGGTGAAACCTGGAGCTCCCATCCTTACGGTGTAGGTATCACCACGGAAGATTGGCACTTTGGAGCTTTGCGGTATCGAGAATGGATTGACGGCATCATTCATATGCCTGACAATCCTCTGTACCTCACGGACGAAACCATCCTCAACCAGTGCTACAATTTTAAGAGGGATGGTGTCATCTATAACAGATTCAGTGATATTCCATCTATGTATGATCGAGGACTGGACGAGTACGGCATGAGGCACATGTTTATAGCGTCATGGAATCGATCCGGCTTCGACCAGGATTATCCTGAGTATCATCCTGACTTGGAGCTTGGGACATGCTGGGAGCTTGCGGAGGGCTGCAGGTATGTAAAGGAAAAGGGCGGATTTGTTACATTCTACATAAACTCCAGGATATTCCACATAGAATCTGACTATTTCGAGACTTTGGGTAAAAAGTGGGCAATCAAGGATGAGGCAGGGAGAATGACTTACGAACAGTACGGTCCCCATAAGTTCGTAGTGCTTTGTCCTTCAAACAAAGCCTGGCAGGACTATCTCATAGATATAGGCAGTTGGATGGTAAAAAGTTATGGAGCGACCGGAATATACCTGGACCAGCTGGGATCCGCCGAACCCTTCCCTTGCTATGACAAGAACCATACCCACGAAGGTATAGGCGACTTTAACCGCGGTTACATTCGAGTTCTAAGAGACCTTCTTGAGAGGATAAGGTCGATAAACCCTGACTCTTTCCTGATGATAGAGAACTGCGGGGACATATACGGAAGTTATGTCTGGGGAAACCTCACCTGGAACGGAGACCCTTATGACGAATTCTATAATCTGTATAAATATACGTTCCCTGAACATGTCCAAGTCAATATGTGTAACCCCAAGAGGCATCTTACAGGTGAGGCGAAGGCGACGAAATTCCACTGCGACCTCAACAGAGCGCTCCTTCTCGGATCAATATTCTGGGTAGGCTTGGATAAGACAGAGACTCTGGACGATGATTTACATGACTACTTGAGGGCAGCAATCCGCTTGCGGAATAAACTCAATCCGTTCTTTAAGATAGGCAGGTTCGTAGATAACGAGGATGTCCTTAAGGCTTCCACAGGTCTTGACATCGCTCATTGGAGACTGGAGGATACAGGAGATCTTTACATAGTGGCAAATCCTCATAAGTGCGCAGGCAAACATCTTGTAGTGAAGCGCCCTGCCTATAAAGAAGAAGAGGTCTTAATCTTTGACATCAACGGTAATGAAAGCCCCGGACACTATGTTATTACCTGCGATGCGATGGAAATCGGTGTTCCTGAAGCAGAAGTTTCCTGCTTATTCATCCGCCAAGAAACGTGTGCCTCGGCGTTTTAGGCCTGCCATAACAAAGGACTGGAATGCTCAGTGACGGACGGATCGTTAAAGCAAGCACGCCTTGCAAAGTGCAAACGCTACAGGCCCTGTAAATAGGGCTGTAGCGTTCAGTAATCTTGTTTGTGGGATGTGCTGCAAGAGACCCCGAGAAAGGCAGGGGAGAACAGGCCTGCTAATTCCCGCTGTTTGCAGCGGATACAATCTCCAGGGTGTCCCTGGCAATAACCAACTCCTCGTTAGTGGGAATTACCAGAACCTTAACCTTGGAGTCTTCCCCGGTGATATTGACTTCTTTACCTCTTGAGTTGTTTTTCTCAGGGTCAATGGTTACCCCAAGGAATCCAAGGCCTTCACACACCCGTTGCCTGAGGAAGGGGGAGTTCTCTCCTATGCCTGCTGTAAACACAATAGCGTCAACCCCGTCCAAGGCGACAGCATAAGCACCGATGTACTTTCGGATCCGATATTCATATATATCAAAGGCAACTTTGGCGCGTTCATCGCCGCTTTTTACTGCGGCTTCAATTTCCCTCATGTCTCCGCTAATGCCGGATACACCCAGGAGCCCGCTATGCTTGTTGAGTAGAGAGTCCATTTCATCTATTGTGAGGTTTTCATGCTTCATTACGTAAAAGACAACTGCAGGATCAATATCACCGGATCTGGTGCCCATCATAAGTCCTTCGAGAGGAGTAAGACCCATGCTGGTATCAATACATTTGCCGTCTTTTATCGCAGCTACGCTTGCTCCGTTACCCAAGTGGCAACTGATAAGCCTGAGTCCTTTAGACGGTCTGTTAAGTGCTTCGGCAGCCCTACGTGCAATGTATCTATGGGATGTGCCGTGAAAACCGTACCGCCGTACCTTGTGGCGTTCGTACAGGACGTAGGGAAGCGGATAAAGGAACGCGTGCTTAGGCATGGTCTGGTGAAATGCAGTATCAAAGACTGCCACCTGCGGTACGCCGGGTATGTTGGATTCGGCAGCCAGAATTCCCATGAGGTTTGCAGGATTATGGAGCGGACCTAAGGGAATGCAGTCGCGTATAGCGTCTTTCACTTCGCTGTTGATAAGGACTGATTGGGTAAAAGTAGGCCCGCCATGAAGTACGCGGTGGCCGACAGCGCGAATCTCCGAAATATCTCTGATGACCCCGTGTTCAGGATGGACAAGCATCTCCAGGACTTGACCTATGGCAGTGGTGTGGTCCAGGATGCTGGACACTTGCTTTACGCTGGATCGTCCGGTGGGTGTATGGGTAAGGATTGCATCGTCAGACCCGATGCGCTCCACAAGCCCTTTTGCCATGACGGATTCGTCTTCCATATTGAATAACTGATATTTCACAGATGAACTTCCACAGTTAAGAACAAATACCTTCATCCTTTTGCCCCCTGATATACGAGGTTTTCCTCTTCTTTGATAAGGTTTCCTTCTTCGTCATACTTGAAAAATCCCTGGCCGGTCTTGACACCCAGATGTCCTGCGCGAACCAGCTTCCGAAGGAGCGGACACGGCCGGTATGAGAAATCGCCTAAATCTCTGAACAGGCCTTCCATGGACGTCAGGACTGTATCAAGACCCATACGGTCAGCCATTTCCAGTGGCCCTCTGGGCAAGCCGAAGCCAAGCCTTATTGCAGTATCAATATCCGAAGCGGACGCGACTCCTTCCATCAGCGCGTTCATGGCCTGGTTCAGAAGGGGAGTGATCAGCCGAGTCGTGACGAATCCAGGCGAGTCATGAATTTCCACCCCGACCTTATCGAGGCTTTTCACAAACCTTTTTACCGCTTCAAACGTTTCTTCTGATGATTTAAGACCTCGGACTATTTCGACTACTTCAACTCGGGTCACAGGGCTTAAGAAGTGAAGACCAATGACTCGTTCAGGCCGCAGTGTCGCTGCTGCAAGTTCAGTAATGCTGAGAGTTGATGTGTTAGACGCAAGAATTGTCTGTGGATGACAAAGCTTGTCAAGGTCGGACAAGATCTTCTTTTTGACATCAGGATCTTCCTGGACTGCTTCAATAACCAGATCGCAAGTTGTAACATCATCCAGCTTTGACGTAAAACGAATTCGACTCAGTGTGACTCGCTTTTCCGCTTCAGTAATTCCCCACTTTTCCAGACGCTTGTTTAAGCTGAGTTCTACCCTGCATTTAGCGTCCTCCACAAGTTCATCGGTGCGGTCGACGAGGAAAACTGTAAAGCCTTTTTCGCCGATGTTTTCTGCGATGCTACATCCCATGGTACCTGCGCCGACAATAGCAACTTTTCGGATTCTCACCTCAAGACCTCCCTGGATTTTAGTAAGAGGATGCTAGATTTACATTCTAGACAAGGGTCCAATACCCTTCTACATTCTAGCTTTCAGTTGAACCCAGATCAACCCAATCAGTGTATAATCAGTATATAATTAAAACTTGGTCAAGGAGGAATCACGCATAGAATCGTCTTGTTCATTACTGCATGGTTGCAAGCAAACAAAAGAGGGGGACAGCGCATGTTACCTAAGACGATGTTGGGAAATACAGGTATTTACGTGACTAAGCTCGGATTCGGCGCTCTTGTGATGGGATCCATGCAAGCCAATATGCAGCCGGAGGAAGGCGCGAAAGTGCTGAGACGAGCCTTTGAGCGAGGGATTTCCTTTGTTGACACAGCGCATGTTTATGGTACATATGAGCATATACGAAAGGCGAAAGAGGGCTGGGACGAAGAACTTGTAATTGCCACAAAAACACCTGCTTCCGATTATGAAAAGGCCGAAGAACACATAAACTACGCTCTTTGCGCTCTTGACTTAGAGAGTCTGGACATAATGCTTCTCCACGCCGCCCGCGCCGGGGAAGATGTTTTCGACGAACGGGCCGGGGCATATCAATGCCTGAAAGACTACAAGAAGAAAGGGTTAATTAAGGCAATCGGCGTATCCACCCATAATGTCGGTACTGTAAGAGTCGCAGGAGCCCGCGATGATGTTGATGTCATTCATCCGCTCATAAACATGGCCGGAACCGGCATTCTAGGCGGAACCGTAGGAGATATGGCTTCTGCGATTGAAGCAGCTTCTCATAACGGAAAAGGCATTTACGCTATGAAAGCGTTGGCAGGAGGCAGCCTATTGGAGAGAATGGATGAAGCATTCAAGTTTGTCATGGGCTTGCCCGGGATTGACGCTGTAGTGGTAGGCATGGTATCTGAGGCTGAAGTAGATATGAACTACAGGATATTCTTGGGGGAAGCCGTTTCTGACGAGGAACGGCAATCGACTTTCAAAAAAAAGCGTCTGAAAATAGTGGAGGCCTATTGCAAGGGCTGCGGCAAGTGCGTAGACGCCTGTCCCAATGGAGCGTTGTCAATGGTTGAAGGCAAGTCTTCAGTTGATGAGAGCAAGTGCCTGCTGTGCGGTTATTGCACACCTCGGTGTCCTGAATTTGCAATTCGAGTCATATAGCCGGAAATGCACTCTTCCGGAAACAATCAGCCGGATTTAGGAAAGCATATACTTGAGCCAAGAGAGGTGCAGTGCAAAGGATTCGCCTGAGCATTGCCTTCTTTACATGAGATGAACGAGTGCCCATGGCAATGGAATATGTTGCATAGTAACTGTTACATAAAGTAGAATGTGTCCCATAATAGCTTTTATATAAAGAAGGTATTCTTGATGCCTAAAGACTCAAATTCAATGAAGGCAGCTATCGAGACGGTTGGGGGATATGAGTCGTCGCAAAAACATGCCAAATACTACTACATGGAGATTGGAGATGTTGCGACAGCGCTCAAAACTGATTTGGTCAAGGGCTTGGATTCGGAGGACGCAAGGCAACGTCTTCGGCGCATCGGCCCGAATGAACTGAAGGAACAGCAAGGACCAGGGATTCTCCAGATGTTCCTCAGGCAGTTTATGGAGCCTCTGGTCCTTGTGCTGATCGTAGCTGCCATCGTATCTTCTGTTTTAGGGGAGCTTGCGGAAGGCCTTGTAATTATGGCAATAGTCCTGCTTAATGCGATTCTTGGGGTGACTCAAGAAAGCAAGGCTGAAAAGGCCTTACTTGCCCTAAAGAAACTGGCCGCTCCCAATGCCAGAGTCAGACGGGACGGCAATACACTGACAATCCCTGCAAGCCGGCTTGTGCCCGGCGATTTGGTCCTAATTGAAGAAGGGGATCAGATTCCTGCGGATATTCGCGTAGTGGACTCTGTCGCGCTGAAAGTTGATGAGTCCGCTCTTACCGGAGAATCAGTGCCTGTAGAAAAACACCGGGAAGCTATACCCCGGAGTGTCGACGGGGATATTCCGTTGGGAGATAGGTTTAATATTCTTCATATGGCCACTGTGTGTGTTCACGGGAGAGGCAAAGGAATTGCATTTGCTACCGGCATGAATACAGAGGTAGGGCATATCGCGGGCTTAATCGGTGCTTCAGAGGATAAACGCACACCGCTTCAAGAGAGTCTGGAAATTTTAGGCAAATGGCTGGGTGCAGCAGCCTTGGGGTTGTGCGGAATCATGTTCATTACAGGTCTTTTTCGCGGAATCAACACTCTTGAAATGTTTCTGACTTCAGTAAGTCTTGCCGTTGCCGCGATTCCCGAGGGACTGCCTGCAATTGTCACTGTTGTCTTAGCTATCGGCGTTCAACAAATGGCCGGGCACAAAGCGATAATCCGGAGACTGCCTGCAGTTGAGACATTAGGGAGCGCTACGGCAATCTGCTCAGACAAGACGGGAACGCTTACTCAGAACGAGATGACTGTAGTCAAGGCTTATGTAAATGGAAGTCTGCTCCAAGTTACAGGCCGGGGCTACAGCCCCAAGGGCGAGTTTGTGACAGACGAAACAGCAAGTCCCATACGCAGAGATAAAGTTGTTGATGCGCCTGATCTGCACTTAGAGATGCTGGTTAAAATCGCGGCTCTCTGTAATAATTCAGAGTTGCGACAGAATCCTGAGTCAGGAGAATGGTTTATCGTCGGAGATCCCACAGAGGGAGCGCTTGTCGTGGCTGCCCGTAAGGCGGGATTCAGTGAGGATGACGAGATAGATGCACCTCGTATCGGTGAGCTTCCGTTTGACTCTGTAAGGAAGCGGATGACTACCATCCACCGGTTTCCCGATGGAAATATCCTGGCCCTCGTGAAAGGTGCGCCTGATTCAATCCTCGAAAGATGCGAGTTTGTGTTGGAGAACGGAACTGTGAGACGTCTGGATCAGGCAGGACAGGACAAGATTATGCGGGTTAATGCGGACTTGGCTTCCCAAGCCCTCCGCGTTTTGGCATGTGCCTACCGGGTTCTGGGAACGACCCCTGTAGAGCCTGACGCTGACAAGGTTGAGCAGAATCTTGTTTTCGTTGGTCTGATGGGTATGATGGACCCACCGAGACCTGAGGCTGCCGAAGCTATTAGCACATGTCGGACAGCAGGTATTACTCCGATAATGATTACAGGCGATCATAAAGACACCGCCCTGGCTGTATCGAAGGCTATCGGCCTCAGTTCCGGGACCGGCCCGGATCTGGTTCTGACCGGCAAAGAGTTGGAAAGCATGTCCTCTGAAGAGCTTAATGAGGCAGTTAAGAGAGTGACGGTTTATGCCCGTGTGTCTCCCGAGCATAAGGTGCGTATTGTTGAAGCGCTTCAAAGCCAAGGGCATGTAGTGGCTATGACAGGTGACGGCGTAAATGACGCCCCTGCGTTGAAACGAGCAGATATCGGTTGTGCTATGGGCATAACCGGAACGGACGTAGCTAAAAGCGCGGCTGACATGGTACTGGCTGATGACAATTTTGCCACAATTGTCGAAGCTGTCAAACAAGGAAGGACGGTTTTTGATAACATCAGAAAGGCTATCGCGTACCTGTTATCATGCAATATCGGAGAGATTATCGCGGTATTTGCCGGGATTGCGTTAGGCGGCGTCAGAATCCTTACACCTATCCAGATACTCTGGGTCAACCTTGTTACAGACAGCCTGCCTGCTCTTGCCCTTGGAGTGGAACCTCCTGAGCCGGGCACAATGAAGCGCCCTCCCCGAGGTCGGCATGAGTCCGTTTTCGGTTCAGGGGGGGGCAGCGCGTGTCGGAATCTACGGCCTTTTTATAGCAGGCATTACTCTTTTCTCTTTCCGGTTAGGAATGAGATCACATATGACAACCAACGCGGGGAGGGATATGCTTCTTACAGCAAGGACCATGGCTTTCGCCACAATGTCCCTGAGTCAGCTTTTCCATGGTTTCAATCTACGCTCAGGAACAAGATCTCTATTTCGGCTGGGCCTTGGAACCAACCGGTACATGGTGATGGCATGGGCCGTATCAACTGCCTTGCAGATTTTGGTTCTTACTATACCGGGACTCCGCTTCATCTTTGACGTTGTACCGCTGACTCTCGGTGAATGGGGCTATGTAGGTTTATTGTCGGTATCTCCTATTATTCTCGGTGAAATCATTAAGGCTTTCAGCAGGTAATATAGAGTCATGTTGCCTATCTATGATAATTCTATTGGGTCTCCTAATCTAAGTGGTTGCTTACCGGTTTGAGAAGAGGCGTAACAGCAAAGACGCGGGCGGCAGCTAAAAATGCTTGCATTTAGCGCTACGTCCGAGTAAAATAAAGTCAGCCACACTTGTTCAGGTTTAGATTGTACACTCTGGGCTGGCCGCGGGCTATAGGCACGTAAACAGAAGATAAAAGTGCCGTGGGTGCGACAGGTTTTCTGAGCAAGCAGGCAATTACCACCAAAGTGAGGAGATCATCTTACATGGAGTTCAAAGACAAGGTTCTGACGTGTCGCGACTGCGGTGCAGAGTTTGTGTTTACAGCCGGTGAGCAAGAGTTTTACGCTGAGAAGGGGTTCCAGCATGAGCCTGTTCGCTGCAGGGACTGCCGTATGGCCCGGAAACGTCAGCGCAACGATGGCCCGAGGGAGATGTATCCAGTGATCTGTTCAGCTTGCGGAAAGGAAACAGAAGTACCTTTCAGGCCTCGCGAAGACAGACCTGTATACTGCAGGGAGTGTTTTGAAGCCCAGAAATCGTCAGGCTGGGGCGCGTAAGTAGGGAAGTCACAACCAACTTGGTCATGCGATAGGCAGCGTCAGGCGCGGCATTTCCCGACGCTAACAACAGCGCGGCACATAGCCGCGCTCTTCTTTTTTCTCGAGTGGAGAAAGAGGACTTCCCCATTGAAATACTATTTTGTATAAGAGAAACCAATAATGATTAATAAGAGTGCTTTTTTTGGGGCAAAAATGGGAACTCCGGAGACGGTTCCATCGTCAAAACATAATAGAGGGACGTTAAACGGGGGTGAAAGGTTGCGCACATCACTTAAGGGAAGCGGTATGCTTCGGCTGTCAGGTATCCTTTTGTTAGGTATTCTCCTATCAGTCATGTTCATCCCGTCTGCAAGCCTTGCAAGTTCGAATGGCACAACACCGGTAGACCCTGCTAAAGTCATACAGTTTTACTCATATGATAGAAGTCAACCCCTTCAGGCTAAAACTATCCTGAAAGCGGAAAACCAATGGTATCGTAGGTATGAGCTGACATATGAGAGCGAAGGCGATACTGTATACGCTGCGTATTTCGAGCCCAAAACGTCGGGGAAGGTGCCTTGTGCTATCGGGATCCACGGTATGTTTTCAGAGGATGAGGACCAGTTCTGGCACGTGGCAGACTTTGCTGCGAAACGCGGGTTTGCGGTTCTAATGCCAAGTTTACCATATCATCATAGACGTTCTAAAGGCATTCAGGTAATCTCAGGGCAGAAATTCGTAGTGGCGCCCCCTGTAGTAGTGCGTGACAATTTCAGGCGTGCGGTTGTCGATATGCGCCGAGCGTTGGATTGGCTGATGTCCAGGGATAATGTGGATCCAGAGCGAGTTTATATTACAGGCGCCAGCCTTGGCGGTATGGTCTCTATGTTGACTTATAAGGCTGATCCGAGACTGAAAGGCGGAGTTTTTCTGGTTGCAGGCGCAGGTTTTCGGGAAATACTTATTCACAGCGAAAACCCGGTGGTACGCAATTTCCGGCTCCTTTCAAAGATAGGAATTGCTGATATCCAAGATGCAGCAGAAACCCTGGCGCTGGTTGATCCTGCTGCCTTGCCTGACATATGGCCAAGGCCGGTCTTAATGCTAAACGGCACTTTGGATGTGATATTTCCAATTAATGAGGTGCTTCGGGCTGCACGGAGCTTTAGCGATGTGAGACTGATTTGGGCGGAGAGCTCCCATTTTTATCCTGTTTCAGGCAGTCAATACCTCATTACCGATTTCGTAGCCCGATTAGCAGGTACGCCTCTTGAATTAAGCTTGCCGCAGGGAATGGCTGTAAGGGAGACTGTGCTTCCGCCTTTGCCGGGCGATTCCAGGTTATGGATTGATCTTGTGCTTTCTTCAAAAGGAGCGGATCAAATCCATAGTGCCTGTAGAGACGGGTGTTTTGGGATACATCTTGTAAACCGAGTGACTCCCACAGTAGTAGTTCCGGGTGAGATCTGGGAAATATACCGGGAGGAGCTGGAGAGCATTCCTGCTTCGATTTTTGTTGCAAGTTCGGTAGGTTCAGGAGATCTTGCCTTTGCGCTATCGTACATACGACTTTTGGATCGTAGTCACGCCGGGGTATATGTGCTTCAAGCACCTGATCCAAGATGCGGATGCACTCAGCTAACCGGACAAGGCAACGAAAGATGCTTTCCTGTCCGTGTTACATGGCTGAATCCTCTGAATGTTGAGATTGCCTGGTCTTTGAGCTTGCAGATGGTAAGGTCCGGCTTGGAACATGCGGATGTCCTGCCAAGTCTTGGTCTTGAGTGTGATAGTGTGGATGATGTCACAGGGTACTTTAATGATAGGATTAAGGTGTCTGATATCCCGCCTATACCATCTCTGGTCTATGATACTGCTACTGATATAAGGTGGGCGGAACCTCCATTGTGAGAGGCGGCAGGATTTTGCTTTACTGTAAGGAAATATGATAATAAGGAAGCCTAACCCTGATTTTCCCGAAAGGAGCTGGTAAGAATGGAAGTCACCATGAAATCCAAGAACATCGAATTATCGAAGGCTTTTAGAGATTATGCTGAAAAGAAGGTGCTCAAGCTCCAGAGGTTTTTTGAAGGGGATTCAGTAAACGCTCAGGTAGTCGTCAGCGCTGAGAAAGGGCTTCAGATTGCTGAGGTCACGATTCAGGTAAACGGCCTTCTCTTGCGCGGCGAGGAGAAGACGGGCGATATGTATGCGTCAATTGACGGGGCAGTGGATAAGATTGAGCGACAGATCCGTAAGTATAAGACGAAAATCAACCGCAGGTTGCGTCAAACAGGCGCAAGAATCGTAGAAGCGGAGTTTTCTCCCGGTATTGCCGACTTAGAGGAACGCCATGAAGAAGCGCGTATTGTCAAAACGAAACGATTTGCCATGAAGCCTATGTCGACTCAAGAGGCGGTAATGCAGATGGAGCTCCTTGGCCATGACTTCTTTGTTTTCTTCAACAGTGATACTGATGAGGTCAATGTGGTTTACCGTCGCAGGGACGGAAACTATGGCTTGATAGAGCCTGAGTTCTGAGATTACAATAGAAGTTAAGAGTTGCCAAGTTCAACAAGGGTTGCCGCATGTGGGCAACCCTTTGATATATAGGGGGTTCAGAAAGCTCTATGAATAAAGTGTCCATGGTTATCTTTGAAGGCGGAATACCGGAAAGCCATGCAGAAGAGTTGGTTACTGCTGTCAGAAAAGCGGTCGTCCTCGATAACCTGAAGAAGTTTTCGAAGGTGCCTGAACTCGACGGAATATTTCTCTATACGACTTATGAAGATTTGGCTGTAGCTGCAGGGGATTACGGGGCTGAAAGTCAAGTTATACCCGCCCGGAAAGAGTTCCATTTCGGAGAAGCATTGGCAAGGGTCATTAAAACCAGATCGCTGGAATCTGTCATCTATATGGGAGGGGCTTCAGGCGCCCTCATGGCGCCTTCTGAGATTAGCTTCCTTGCGGAAAGCCTTGCCACATCACATGATCTTATGCTTGCCAACAACATATTCTCCAGTGATATTGTGGGATTCACCCCTGCTTCCGCATTGCTTGAAGTAGCAGGCTTGCCAATATCAGACAATTCCCTTGCCATGACTTTGTCCTTTCTCTGTCACAGAAAACTGCCTGAGACAGTAGGTTCGCTCTTTGACGTGGATACGCCGGCAGATGTTATGGTTTTGGGACTGCACCCGTCAATCGGTCCAAATGTGAAGGGTGTTCTTGGGAAGTTGGATTTGGAACCCGCAAACTCGCGTCTCAAAAAAGCCAGAGAGCAAATGGGCATTCCCCTTTCAGAAATCTGTGTCATCGGACGGGTAAGCCCCAGCGCTGTGCTATATGTTAACGAAAGGCTCCAATGCAGAATGAGGGTTTTCTCTGAAGAAAGAGGCATGAAAGCTTTAGGGCGGGAGGATGGCAACCGAGTGGTCTCACTATTGGGCTGTCTTGTAGAGGAGGTAGGATTTAGGGGTTTAGTCAAGGCCTTGGAAAAGGTGGCTGACGCTGTATTGATAGACACGAGGGTTCTTTTCCGTCATCTCCACTTGGAGCTGCCCGCAAAAGACAGGTTCAATTCAGATCTCTTGCGCCCGGATGCCATAGACGATCCGGTGGCTCGCCGGATTACGACTTATCTTCTGTCATCGGATGTTCCTATTGTTCCAGGTGGCCACTCGCTGGTGTCAGGAGGCCTAAGGGTCATTGTGGACTCATTGATTGGCGACGAAGGGCTCCGTAATAGTGGTCAGGGATGTTATTACACATAGCTGGCCTGCAGATTGACGGTGCGCGTTTCAATATGCACCGCTATTGGTGTCATGTTGCAACACGCACCGTATGTTCCATGTCTTGGTGCGTTTCAAATTGCCTCATGTTATCCGGGTAAGCCTCAGGATGTTTAATTTCATGCATATATCCTTTCGGTTTGTCACATTGGATATTGCCTGCTTAACTGGCTTTTCACGTCTCCGGATTTGCCATTGGGTGATGGCATGATAATTGCATTTAATAGATAGCGAAGACGCAAGCGCACGACTTGCGGAGCACCAAGCATAGCCTTGGTTGATCCGGGGACAGAGAGGCAGGTGAAGCGCCAGGAGCAAGCAGGACCTCCTGGCCGAAATGTTGCAGGCATCGCAGAAACTGGCTGTTATTGCAGATGATCTAACAGGCGCGAATGATACAGGTGTGCAATTCAGCAAACATGGAATATCTACAATAGTGGTTTTTCAACTTGACGCGCTTGAATCCGCTGCGGAAAAAGCAGATGTTGTTGTAGTTAACACTGATAGCAGGCTTTGCGCGCCAAGGTCTGCATACTATTGGGTAAGACTTGCGGCAGAAGCTCTGAAGAAGATGGGCATATCAAGGATCTACAAAAAGATTGACTCTGCCTTCAGAGGAAACATAGGCGCTGAACTGGATGGCGCTATGGATGCATTTGGTGCGCTTGCGTCTTTTGTTGTTCCTGCGTTCCCTGGCGCAGGCAGAGTGACAATCGGCGGTAGGCAATTCCTGGGTGACATACCTCTTGGTGAAAGTGAAGTAGCATGTGATATTCTGACGCCTGTTACTGAGTCACACATTCCTACTTTGTTAGCGCGTCAAACTACAAGGCGGATTTCGCACGTTCCGATAGAAACAGTGCGGCTGGGGTTTCCTGCGCTCCGAAATACATTCTCTGACATGATAGAGGACGGAGCTGAGATACTGGTTGTGGATGCAATCACAGACGACGACCTTGTGTGTATTGCGCAATCCATATGCGCTCTTGACTGTCTTACAATAATGGCCGGATCAGCGGGATTGGCCAGTAAGATACCGCAAATACTTGGAATCACCGAGCGTGATGTGCATTGGGAGGCTGATGAGCAAAATTCTGGTGTGATGACAGTGGTTGGCTCTATCAGTCCGACAGTGAAGGAACAGGTTGACTATGCTGTCCACACTCTTGGACTGCATAACATAGTTCTTGATCCCAATGAGATGCTCTCGGACTTTGATTTAGCCGAAGCTGAGACAAAGAAGATCGTGAATGAGGCTGCACGGCACCTGGGTTCAGGCAGTGACATAATTATCAGTCTCAGTTCTCTCCATTCTGATTGCGCTGTAACAACCTGCGCTGACACTATCTCATGTGCGCCTGATATCTCATCAGTCTCGTACCTGGAAGACAGTAGAAAGATAGCGCGATACCTGGGACATATCTGCAAAGCCACGCTGAATGTGTCTTCAGTTGCAGGCCTCGTGTTGACCGGGGGCGACACCGCGCTGGCAGTTTGCAAGTGCCTTGGGGCAGTCGGAGTAAGCCTTGTGGACGAAGTAGTTCCCGGGGTTCCCTTTGGTCATCTTGTAGGTGGCCCTCATTCCGGAATGATGATCGTAACAAAGGCTGGGAGTTTTGGAAGAGAAGACACAATAGTGCGAAGCATTAACCATCTTCATCACGTGTTTGCTACAGGACAGACAATTAGATAGGCGTCTTTATCCTGACCTGTTATACGCGGTAGACGATGAAACAAGGGAGGCTGTAGTATATGAGTAGCGGCTGTATGAAGAGCAGTGATATCAAAGACAGAGATTTAGGACGCTGGCGTCCGGTCATTGCTGTTACTATGGGAGATCCGGCTGGAATTGGGGCAGAGATAGCTGTGAAAGCCCTGGCTGATCCCAGGCTGTATGACATATGTAAACCGTTTGTCATCGGCGATCTCAAGATGATCAAGGATGCCTTGGGGTTCACCGGCATTAACGTTACGCAACGACGGATAACTAAGCCTAAGGAAGGCGTCTTCAGACCAGGGATAATCAACGTTGTTGACCTTGACAACATTGATATGGAGGAACACACTTATGGAAAGGTAAGCGCTGCTGCAGGCCGCGCTGCCTTTGATTATATTAGAACCGGAATTGAATTGGCTATGGCAGGCGAAGCCGATGCCGTGGTCACAGGACCTATACACAAGGAATCTTTAAACCGGGCCGGATACAAGTATTCGGGCCACACTGAGATTTTCGCGGACCTGACCGGAACGAGAGACTATGCGATGATGCTGGTTGATCAAGGCATGCGCGTAGTCCACGTCACAACCCATGTCTCATTGCGAAAGGCATGTGACCTGATCAAAAGGGATCGGGTCCTTATTGTAATAAGGCTTGCCAATGACGCAGCGCTGAGGCTTGGAGTTGCCAACCCGCGAATAGGCGTGGCGGGTTTGAATCCACACTCGGGCGAAGAGGGGCTTTTCGGAACGGAAGAAATTGAGGAAATTCGCCCGGCTATTGAGGCAGCACGAGCAGAAGGAATAAACGCAGAAGGCCCTGTTCCGCCCGATACATTGTTCGCTAAGGCGCGGGGTGGGCAATACGATATAGTTGTTGCAATGTACCATGATCAGGGTCATATACCCCTAAAGACTGTCAGTTTTGCTCTTGATGAGAAGACCGGCAAATGGTTATCGGTCAGTGGTGTCAACACCACGCTGGGCCTGCCGATTATTCGTACATCAGTCGACCATGGAGTTGCTTTCGGCAAAGCCGGCAAAGGCACTGCTAACCCAGAGAGCCTGGTGCAGGCAATTCATATGGCTGTTCAGCTGGCCTATGGACGGAATCAGAGGCAGTGCCAAGATGAGGAAAGGAGATAGCATAGAATGGAACGAGTCAAAGCATTGGTGAAACCGGCACCTGCGGTTGGTGCTGAACTTACAACTGTTCCGTTGGGAAAGATGGGCCCTACTGATATTACGGTGAAGGTCAAGGCTGCTGCGATATGCGGAACGGACATTCATATCTACAATTGGACACCGTACGCTCAGGCTCGGTTGAAGCTTCCAATGGTGTTCGGGCATGAGTTTTGTGGCGAAGTGGTTGCAGCCGGTTCCAACGTAACCAAAGTGAAAGTTGGAGACATGATAGCAGGCGAGACCCACATACCCTGTGGAAACTGCTTCCTTTGCAACACCGGGCTTGAGCATATTTGCCAGGACATGAAGATACTTGGAGTCCATGTACCAGGAGCCTTTGCGGAAGCTATTGTTATCCCTGAGGTCATAGCGTGGCAAATTCCGGCGGATACACCGCCGACAGTGGGCGCGGTAATGGAACCTGTTGGAGTAGGTGTACACGCAGCTTATGCAGCTGATGTACGGGGTTCTACTGTTTTGGTCACCGGGTGCGGCCCGATAGGTTTATCTACAATTGGCGCTGTAAAGTCATGTGGAGCTGCGTTGCTTATAGCTACCGATGTAAGTGAGCAGAGACTGAACATGGCGAAAAAGTACGGCGCCGATATTGTCCTGAATCCATTATCAACAGATGTTGAGGCAAAGTGCAAAGAGCTTACCAATGGGCTTGGCATGGATGTCTGCATAGAAGGTTCCGGCGCTCCAAGCGCTATTAGACAGGTCTTTGCATGTGTGCGGAGGGCAGGCGAAGTTGTGTTGTTCGGTCTTCCCGATACTGATGTTGGGCTTGATCTGGTAGACGGTGTTATCTATAAGGAGCTTACGATTAAGGGAATTACCGGGCGTGAGATGTGGAGGACATGGTATAGAGTAGAAGACATCATCAAGAGATCTGCAGTGGACGTAAAAGGCATTGTCACTCACGAGTTTCCTATGTCGGATTTTGACGAAGCGTTCAAAGTTGCCAAGTCTGGAAAAGCAGGGAAGGTTGTAATGTATCCTTAACTCCAGCTACCTAAATGTTGCAGAAACAAAAATTGAAGCACTACATAAATAGCAAGATGAAGGAGTGACATCACATGGACGGCGAGAAGCCAACAGTATTCATGCGTAATCTGCATGCAACACCTAAGAAAATAGTGAAGGGCGAGGGTTGCTACCTATGGGATGATAGTGGCAAGCAATATCTTGATGCTGCGAGCGGTGTGGCTGTCGCCAGTATTGGACATGGAGTCAAAGAAGTTGCTGAAGCAATGATGAAGCAGGCCATGACTGTCAATTTTGTGCACGGCGGCAGGGTAACAGTGGGAATAAGAGACGAACTCGCAGGAAGACTAATTGCTCTTACTCCTGAAGGCATGGATCACGTCTTCTTTTGCTGCGGGGGTTCAGAGGCTACAGAGTCAGCCCTGAAGATGGCGAGACAGTATCATGTAGAAAGAGGGAACCTTGGCAAGTATAAAGTTGTCGCCAGATGGCGCAGTTACCACGGCAACACAGTAGGCGCGTTAGCGATGAGCGGCAGACCCTCATGGAGGAATCTATATGCGCCGTATATTCTGGATTTTCCGCACATAGTCCCTGCCACCTGCTATAGGTGCCCTTTCGATAGGGAATATCCTGAGTGTGAAGTAAAGTGCGCATGGGATTTAGAGAGGGTAATTAAACATGAAGGAGAAGAAAACATATCTGCCTTCATTGCTGAGCCAATCATTGGAACTACGGCTACCGCTTGTGCTCCGCCGAAAGAATACTATTCGATAATCCGTGATATTTGCGACAAATATGATGTCCTCATGATTATGGACGAAGTTATAACCGGGATCGGAAGAACGGGAAAAAACTTTGGAATTGATCACTATGATGTGACACCGGATATCATTGCAGCTGCCAAGGGTATGAGTGGAGGTTACGCGCCAATAGGTGCAGTGATAGCTCATAATGATGTCTTTGACACTTTCTACAACGGATCCGGATTATTCCACCACAGCTTCACATTTAGTGGCAACCCCATATCTTGTGCTGCAGGAAATGCGGTGCTCAAATACATCTCAGATCACGGGCTCATAGAGCGGTCTGCTGTTATTGGCGCTAAGTTGCTGGATGCGCTGAAAGAGAGATTCCAAGACCATCCGGCTGTGGGAGACATTCGTGGCACAGGTCTCCTTCTTGGAATGGAATTCGTGAAAGACAAAGCTACAAAAGAACCTTATCCTGCTGATGTGAAGTTTTCTGATAAGCTGGCCGCGAACGCCTTTGACAAAGGCTTGCTGGTTGTAGGGGGTGTCAGAGGGACTGTCGACAGCATAGTTGGAGATCATATTCAGATTACTCCTCCCTATGTCCTCACGGAGGCTCAAATTGAAGAGCTGGTGGACAAACTTGATATGGCACTGCAGGAAACTATGAATGAACTGGAGACGGGGATGACAGGGGGCAATTACGGAGGTGGAAAATGAAGCGCAAATCATGGCTTGACCTATTAGAGATGTGCCTGAACATAATTCTCATTATATGTATAACTGTATCGGTTACGTCCATCTTCTTGCAGGTAGTTTTCAGGTATGTTTTCAGCAGCCCTCTTATTTGGTCAGAAGAAGTTGCGCGGTATTCACTGATTTGGATGACCATGATTGGGGCCGCCGTTGCCATGAGACATGGTCAGCATCTATTGATCGATTCTATTGTATCTCGGTTCACAGGAGCAAATCGCCAGCGTATTACTGTGGTGCTCCAGGTAATTTCAACGGTGTTCTGCTTGCTAATGGCCTGGTTGGGTGTGGAGATATCTAAAGTGGCATGGAAGGCAATATCGCCTGCCACTAAGATACCCATGGGAATCGTATATGCTTCGATGCCTATAGGATTTTTGTGCATGGCCATTTTTGCGGTTGAGGACATATGCAAAACGGTTTCCAATATGGCTGGCAGCACAGGGCCGGCAAGGTTAACGGGAAGTGAGGAGAGCCAAACATGATATGGATAATGGGCCTGGCCTTTCTAGTCTTGTGTCTTGTGGGAATGCCCATTGCATTAAGCCTCGGCATAAGTTCTGCCATCACCTTAATTGGCAATGGCAACATAAACTTAATGATTATGCCCCAGCGCATACTGGCAGGTGTTGACAGCTTCCCAATGCTTGCTCTGCCGTTTTTCCTTTTGGCAGCAGCGTTCATGAGCGGCGGTGGTATAGTACAACGGATAATTAATATATTCAACGCGACATTCGGACATATTAGGGGCAGTCTGGCGTATACCAACGTGGCGGCAAGCTTGTTTTTTGCCGGTATGTCAGGGAGTGGCATCGCGGATACTTCTTCCATTGGGGCAGTGTTGATTCCTGCCATGATAGACGAAGGATATGATGCTGACTTTACCGTAGCTGTCACCGCAGCGTCATCGGTCCTGGGGCCGATAGTTCCTCCAAGTATTCCTTTGATAATCTACGGAGTAACGACAGGCGTGTCAGTAATAAGACTCTTTTTGGCATCGATTATTCCAGGGCTTCTCCTCGCTATTACTCAATTCGGTCTTTGTTACTACTACTCACATAAACGCAATTACCCTGTGCATGGGAGAGTAGATGTCAAAGATACGCTGAGGATTCTCAAAGACGGATTGTGGGCCATAATAATGCCACTGATTCTGGTCTTGGGCATATTATTCGGAGTCTTTACCGTAACTGAACTTGCCTGCGTGTCAGTGGTTTATGCTCTGATAGTTGGGTTGTTCGTGTATAAATCGCTGAAGTGGGATGATATTCCAAGAATATTAAAAGAAGTGGCTGTAGACACTGCAGTGGTAATGTTCATAATCGGATGCACCACCTTGTTTAGCTGGGTGCTCACTATGTATCGCGTGCCACAGACTGTGTCAGCGGCAATTACAACCTTTGCTCCGAACAAGTATATATTCTTGGCGCTGTCAAACGTATTGTTCGTAATAGCCGGAATGTTCCTCGACTCAACCCCTGCCACTTTAATGCTGGTTCCTATTCTCCTGCCGGCTGTTAAGAGTCTTGGCATTGACGTGGTTCATTTCGGAGTCGTCATGGTGTTTAACCTAATGCTAGGATTGCTGACGCCACCTGTGGGAATCTGTCTGATGCTTGGCGCTCAGATGGGCAAAATTAGCCTGAACAGGGCATTCAAGGCGGCAATGCCTTTCTTGCTGGCTGGATTTGCAGTTCTGATTCTGATTACGTATTTGCCCGGTATAGTGATGCTCATTCCTAATCTTATCATGGGTCACTAGGAGGTGATACATGAGGTTTTCCCGCGTTACGACGATTGTTGTAGTACATGAAACTGTAGGATGGCTCAATTTGAGGAGGTATGGGGATGTCAAAGAATATGGTAAGATGCGCAATATTGGGCTTAGCGTGCATCCTCGTAGCATGTGTCGGCCGTGGATTTGCAGCTCAGAAAACTACATTGAAACTATCCCATGACTATGCTATTGACGGCGTAGTGGATCGAGCCATGAAGCATTTTGCTTCAGAGGTGGACAGGCTATCCGACGGGCAGATGACGGTTGAGATCTACCCCGGTGGCGTTTTGGGAACTTGGAGAGAGTGTCTGGAAGCCATGGAATTTGGAACCGTCGATATGGTTGCGGAGTCATTAGGCACTCTGGAACCCTACTGCAAGCTCGCAGGCCTGGAAGGGGCCCCTTATCTCTATAAGGATGAGGCTCACTTCTACCGCGTATGGGACGGTCCTGTAGGCGCAGAAGTAATTGAGGAGATCGTCCGCCAAACCAACAGGCGCTTTCTCAATGTGATGTGGAGAGGCGCCAGACAACTAGCGACTGTAAAACCGGTTGAGAATCTCGCAGACCTTAAGGGCCTAAAGGTCCGTGTGCCCCCTGAGGAGACTTATATCCGAACATGGAAGGCATTGGGCGCTAATCCTACACCTATGTCGTTAAGCGAAGTGTTCACTGCGCTTCAGCAACGGGTTATTGAAGGCGTTGAGCAGCCAATTAATGTAATGTTGGAAGAAAGCTGGATGGACGTATGTAAGAACCTCATAATGACGTACCATGCAGCAGAGCCGTTCGGGATTATTATGTGGGAACCTACGTTCAAACGGCTGTCTAAGGACAGTCAGGCTATCTTGAGCGATGCGGCACATTTAACAACTGAATGGATGAGGATGACCATTGCTAATGAGGAGAAGGAGGCGCTCGATGCTATAAAGGCTATGGGTGTCAAAGTGGTCTATCCTGACCTTGAACCCTTTAGAGAAGCCGGAAGTAAGACAGTGCTTACCCCTGAAGTGCAGAAATGGGCAGATAAGGTCCGTGAAGTTGAATAGGATCTGAAAGGCATTGTTTGCCAACAAAGCTTGCTAAGAGCAGATATTGCAATAGCCGAGGGCCCGCTACCTGTTGTGGCCCAGGCCCCGGCTATTGCCCCTTCACCCCCTATGAACAGGCATTGGATGGAAACGCCGGGAGTGTATAATTAAGAAAGGGAGTCTAGCGAATGGGTAGGAATCTTTTGTTAGAAGGGGTAAACGCGGCTTACAGCGATGCTGTAGATAGATTAGGGTTGGACGACAATATCCGGGTGCTGCTTGATAACCCCGAGAGGGAGATCATGGTCACAGTTCCGGTTGCGATGGACGATGGGACTTTGAAGACATTTCGTGGCTATCGGGTTCAGCACTCAAGCGTTCGAGGTCCGTATAAGGGAGGCATTCGGTTCGACGTAAATGTGGACTTAGAGGAAGTGCGAGCCCTCGCGGCGCTTATGACTTGGAAATGCGCAGTGGCTGATATTCCCTACGGTGGAGCTAAAGGCGGTGTTGCATGTGACCCTACGGGCATGTCCAAGCGTGAATTGGAGGCCCTCACGAAGCAGTACGCGCGGATGATGGAACCTGTAATCGGCCCTCAGATTGACATTCCCGCCCCAGATGTCAATACTAACGATCAAGTGATGTCATGGATAGTAGATGCAAGACTTCATACAGGAGCTCTGTGGGCACGCGCAAGCGTTACCGGAAAGCCTATATCTTTGGGAGGGTCTCTTGGCCGCAGAGAAGCGACAGGTCGCGGTGTGGCGTCTGTTGCCCTCCAAATATTGAGAAAGGCCGGCATGGATCCTGCAAATTGCACCGCTGCGGTGCAGGGCTTTGGGAAAGTGGGATCGTGGACAGCGCAGTACCTTCATGAAGCCGGTGTTAAGGTTGTAGCAATCAGTGATATTTCCGGGGGCTTATTTGGGAAGGATGGCATAGATATTTCCGGGGCACGTGAGTATGTATCCCGATCTCCGTCCGGACTACTGGAAGGGTATGATGTCAGTGGACTCCAACGCATTACAAATGAGCAGCTTCTTGCTTTGGACGTTGATGTCTTGATTCCAGCCGCTATGGAGGGCCAGCTAACCGAGGCTAACGCCAATGGTGTCCGGGCACGGATGGTAGTAGAAGCAGCCAATGGACCTACAACATTCGAAGCCGACCGGATACTCAACGAACGAGGAATACCTGTAGTCCCCGACATATTGGCTAATGCCGGGGGAGTTGTTGTATCATATTTTGAGTGGATGCAAAACCTTCATGGGGCACAATGGTCTTTTGATGATGTTATGACCAAACTTGAATCCAAGATGACGAAAGCATGTAACGACGTCTGGACTGTTTCTAAAGAAGAAGGGTGTTCCATGAGAGCGGCAGCATACATGCTTGCTGTGAATAGAGTAGCCCAGGCCGCGGCCTATCGTTTCTCTCTGTAGAATAGGTAGGCCATAGCCGTTCCCTTGAGTGGGCCCATAGCGACTTGTGGGCAATAACATCATTTTAATCTATTCTGTGAAATCGTGTGGATTACTTGGGAGTGCTTGCGGTAGGGCGTTGCTTCTGCACTGGCACTCCGCCCCACGCTATGGTTGTATCAGGATGAATGAGATCCCCTCCATCTCTGTAGTCGGAACCTGTACCGAGAAAAACACTGCCCCTGCAAAAGTCTTGCCCAAAAGTGCGGTACGCTTGACATATATACGCAGCCTGTAGGATCATAAGAAGGAGAGAAACCCATTTTCGCAAGAGGGTTCAACACTATTCAGATACTCTCACTAAGAGGTTGCATTTTAGGTGTTTTCCCAGACATGATCTGGGATCGCTGCACTCGTCTAAGTGACAGGTACTAGGAGGCGTATGATGAGCTTTAGAGTTGGCCTTATCGCACCTTATCCGGATCTGGCTAATCTTGCACACGAAGTATGCAAAGATTTAAATGAGCAAATCGACATCTATGAGGGAGACCTCGGCGCAGGTGTCAAAATCGCTCAGAAAATGCAGGATCAAGATATGGATGTAATTATCAGCAGGGGTGGGACAGCCCTTGCGATTGAGAAGGCTGTAGACGTGCCTGTAGTCTCTATCCAAGTGACAGGATTTGATATTGTAAGAGCTATTCACAGCGCAAAGCAATTTCAAGATGTGATAGGCGTTGTCGGTTTTCGGAATATTATCTATGGTACAGAGTCTGTTGAAGATATTCTCGGAGTTTCATTAAAATTCATCTACCTTGAGAGTGAAGGCAGTGCTGATGAGCAAATTGCATCGGCAATTGAAGGTGGTCTTAGGGTTATTGTCGGTGATGCAATTGCCACAAAAATTGCGTCAAGATACGGTGCAAAGGGGGTCTTGATTGAATCCGGAAAGGAAGCTATCGTTAAAGCTCTCGAAGAAGCTAAACATGTAGCTGCGGTTCGCAGACACGAACGTCAAAGAGCTGAAGAGCTTCAGGCGATCCTGGACTTCGCGTATGAGGGAATAATGGCCATAGATCAAAATGGCGTTATCAAGGCTTTTAATCCTATCGCAGGACGACTGTTGGGAATAAGTACTGACAAAGCTCTCGGGAAACATATAACGGAGGTAGTTCCTGAAATCGGCTTTGACCTCGTTAGGTCAAGCAGACGCTCTGATCTTGGAAGAATCCAACGCATCGGCAATACTGTAATCGTAGGCAACCGTATCCCTATTACCGTAGATCGCGAGGTTGTTGGGGCTGTCTTCACTTTCCAAGATGTTGTCCGTATTCAGGAAGTCGAAAAAGAGGCAAGGCGTAAACTCTATCTAAGCGGGCACGTGGCGAAACATACTTTCGATGATATCCTTACAAAGGATGACAATATGTATGGCGCAGTTGACTTAGCGAAGAAATTCGCGGCGACAGAATCCACGGTTCTCATTATTGGTGAAACGGGGACAGGCAAGGAATTATTTGCTCAGAGCATTCATAATGAAAGCCGTCGCTCGGACGGACCCTTTGTTGCCATAAATTGTGCGGCTTTACCTGAGAGTTTGCTGGAAAGTGAACTCTTCGGATATGAGGAAGGAGCATTCACGGGTTCGCGAAAAGGCGGTAAGCCAGGGCTTTTTGAACTTGCCCATGGAGGAACGATATTCTTGGACGAGATCGGCGACATGTGCATGTCTACTCAAGCAAGGCTGCTTCGTGTGCTTGAACAGCGTGAAGTTATGCCGTTAGGCGGAAAGCGGATAATTCCAGTAGACGTTCGAGTAATTGCAGCTACTCATAGGAATCTTAAGAAATTAGTAAACGACGGTACATTCAGGGCAGACTTGTACTATCGGCTAAATGTTCTCAATATCACTATTCCGCCACTAAGAGAGCGGTTTTGTGACGTGTCTTTATTAGCTTCTTACTTTCTCCAAGTTTATGGTGCGGATCTGAAGGAGGCCCCAAAAACCTTTACTGACGAAGCGTTGGAAGTTCTGGAGGGTTATACATGGCCAGGGAATGTTCGGGAGTTGAGGAATATCTGTGAGAGACTTGCAGTCGCAGTTGACGCCGACAAAATTGCCAGGCATGATGTCCTTAGACTCCTTAAACCCTGTGCAGAGGCGGAGAAACCTTCCATTCCCACGAACAGTGTTACTGTATCCATAGAAGGTGGATTAAGGCAAATGGAAGAGGAAATCATGCGCCAAGTCTTACAACGAGTAGGAGGAGACAAGACTCAAGCTTCTCGACTACTGGGAGTCAGTCGAAGCACAATCTGGAGAAGGCTATCCGATAACGGTTGATATAGCAAATATCATCAATTTAGGCCCTTTCACCGAAAAATACCTCACTGAGCCATAATCCAAAGGTTCCTGTGTCGTTCCTGTCTAAGGGAAAGCGGCAATCAGCTCACTGCATAGGTAAGCCATGAATGTTGCAAAGAGCAGCGAGGCCTTATGATGCGCAGTTGCTGCTCAAAAAGGTAAATGATATAATTGACTCGCGTTTTACAGGTTCAAGAGAATCTATGTAACTGTCCCAACATCGATATCGAACTAATGGGACTTTTGGTTATGTACACGTAAACCTTGCAAAGGAAGAGGGGATAGGTCAGTGCTTGGGTTCCTGAAAAGGACTTTTGATACAAACGAAAGAGAACTGAGAAGGCTGAGGGCGATAGCGGAACAAGTATCCGCTTTGGAACCCGAGGTTTCCGGGCTATCCAACCATGAACTTGCATCTAAGACCTTTGAGTTCAAAACAAGGCTGGATAACGGTGAGACACTGGATGAACTTCTTCCTGAGGCGTTCGCCGTGGTCCGTGAAGCTGCAGTCAGAGTGCTGGACCAACGTCACTTTGACGAACAGATCATGGGAGGGGTAGTCCTCCATGAAGGGCGAATCGCTGAAATGAAGACAGGAGAAGGTAAGACTCTGGCTGCGACTCTGCCTGCGTATCTTAATGCCCTGACAGGGAAGGGTGTTCATATTGTCACAGTTAATGATTACCTGGCCAGGCGTGACGCAGAATGGATGGGTACAATCTATAAGTTCCTTGGACTCAAGGTGGGCGTCATAATCCACGGCCTTGATTATGCTGAACGAAGGGCGGCATATTCTGCAGATATAACCTATGGAACTAATAACGAGTTTGGATTTGATTACCTTCGTGATAACATGGTCGCCTCCGAGGACGAGATGGTACAGGGAGAACTTAATTACGCGATTGTCGATGAGGTAGACAGTATCCTGATAGACGAGGCCAGAACCCCTCTGATTATCTCCGGACAAGCAGAGGAGTCCACTGATCTCTACCGCCAATTTGCCAGGCTCATCCCACGGTTGAAGCGAGATGAGGATTATACAGTTGACGAAAAGGCAAACACGGTAGCCTTAACTGACGAGGGGGTCGAGAAAGCCGAGCGTATGCTGGGGCTGGACAACCTTTCCGATGAGTCTAACATAGAGCTGATGCATCACTTAAACCAGGCGCTGAGGGCTCACGCTCTTATGCGTCGTGACAGAGACTATATTGTAAAAGACGGCCAAGCAATCATAGTGGACGAATTTACCGGTAGGCTTATGTTCGGGAGGCGGTACAGCAACGGGCTCCACCAGGCTATTGAGGCAAAGGAAGGCATTAAAGTAGAACGAGAAAGCCTGACCTTGGCCACAATCACTTTTCAGAATTACTTCCGTATGTATCAAAAACTGGCGGGGATGACTGGAACAGCAGCTACGGAAGAAGAGGAGTTCAGCAAGATATATGGACTTGATGTTGTCGTTCTTCCTACACATCTTCCTATGATCCGCACCGACCATCCGGATGTCATCTTTAAGACTGAAAAGTCAAAGTTTGCTGCGATTGTTGATGAAATCGAGGAAATACACAAGACAGGCCAACCTATCCTTGTCGGGACCATATCCATAGAAAAGTCAGAGCGCTTAAGTGAAATGCTTAGACGAAGGGGAATTAAGCATCAAGTCCTCAATGCGAAGCATCACGAACGTGAAGCAGAGATAGTGGCACAGGCAGGTAGGTTGGGGGCAGTGACCATTGCCACGAATATGGCAGGCAGAGGCACAGATATTGTATTAGGAGGCAACCCCGAGTATGTTGCTAAGCAGAAACTGCGCGCCAAAGGATATTCAGGCGAGGTAGTGGCTGAAGCTGCAGAGCATTTCCCCACGGAAGATCCGGAGGTGCTTCAAGCCAGGAACGAGTATCAGGAGCTTCTGGAGGAAGCTAAGGCTGAGTGCAGAGGAGAACACGAAAAAGTCGTAGAGCTTGGCGGACTCTTTATCATCGGCACTGAGCGTCATGAAAGCCGCAGAATTGACAATCAACTCAGAGGACGTTCAGGAAGGCAAGGAGATCCCGGGGCGTCCAGGTTCTATGTTTCACTGGAAGATGATCTTATGCGACTGTTCGGCGGGGAGTTGATAACCGGGATAATGGACCGTCTCGGGTGGGAAGAAGATATGCCCATAGAACACCCGCGAATAGCCCGGTCAATTGAGACTGCGCAGAAACGAGTTGAGGGACATAACTTCGACATAAGGAAACAGGTCCTTGAATATGATGACGTCATGAATAAGCAGCGTGAGGTCATCTATGATGACAGGCGTAAAGTAGTTCAAGGAAAAGACCTAAGAAACAGGATCATGGAAATGATGTCCGAGGTGGTCCGAGAAATCCTGGACATATACGCTAACGAGAAGATATTCCAGGAAGAGTGGGACCTTCGAGGGCTGGCAGACAAGTTGAATCAGACATTCATGCTTCGACCTCCTATCGGACCTTCTGATCTGGAGGGAAAGGCCCGCCCCGAACTTGACGACTTTATAATGAACCTTGCTGCCGGATCTTATGAAGCGCGTGAGGAAGCAATTGGCCAAGAACGCATGCGGGTCATGGAGAAACTTGTCATGCTAAGGATTATTGATTCCAAGTGGATCGACCATCTCCAGGCTATGGATGATCTCAGGGAAGGGATTGGGCTCAGGGCGTACGGGCAGAAGGATCCTCTTCTTGAGTATCAAATAGAAAGCTGGCAGATGTTTGAGGATTTAAAAGCCAATATCCGTGATGATGTCGTGGTATGGATGTCAAGGGTGGCTGTAAGTGATGAACGCGGGGAGAAGCAGCCGAAGGCTAAACGGTTCACCATTAACGCAACCTCCGGCAGCAGTGAAGACGCTGCTCCCAAAGTTGAGCAGCGTCGGGTGAAAAAGGTAGGGAGAAATGATCCCTGTCCATGCGGCAGCGGAAAGAAATACAAGAAGTGCTGTGGAAAGGGTGTGTAGCTAACGTGCTCAGTGAGATTAAGCCGGTCTTAGCGGATCTTAAGGCCAGAGTGGAAAAGATGAGGGGTTATCTTTGAAATTGACACGAAGTCAGCGCAACTCAAAGACCTTGAAAAGATAATGGCTGATCCCGGTTTCTGGGACGAACCTGACGAAGCCAAGAAAACGCTCCAGCGAGCAAGCAGGCTTAAGGAAGACGTTGAGGCTTGGAAAGAAACAATGGCCAAAACTGAAGACCTTTGGACCCTTCTGAATTTGGCGATAGACGAAGGAGACAATTCAGTTGAAGATGAGATTGAAAAAGGCGTTGAGTCTTTGGGAAGAATTGTCTCGGGTCTTGAGGTTGCTCACCTATTAAGCGGCGAATATGATGGTTCCAATGCTATTCTTTCGATACATCCGGGTGCAGGGGGAACAGAATCTCAGGATTGGGCGGAGATGCTTCTTCGTATGTACCTGAAATGGGCTGAGAAACGCGGGTACGATACAGAGATTACTGATTGCCTGCCGGGAGATGAGGCCGGAATTAAGAGCGCGACAGTCTTGATTAGCGGAAGGAATGCTTTCGGATACCTGAAGGCTGAAAAAGGAGTGCATCGCCTCGTCAGAATATCGCCTTTTGACGCTAACGCCAGGCGGCATACTTCATTTGCGTCTGTTGATGTGATCCCGGACATTCCGGAGGATGTGGAAGTTGAGATAGATCCTGAAGACTTGAAAATAGATACCTATAAGTCGGGCGGAGCAGGCGGGCAGCATGTGAATAAGACTGAATCAGCTGTCAGAATAACGCATATCCCCACCGGAATAGTCGTGCAATGTCAAAACGAAAGGTCCCAATATCAAAACAGGATTACCGCGATGAGGATCCTAAAAGCCAGATTGTTTGAGCACCTTGAGGCTGAGAAGGAGAAGAGACTCGGTGAACTTCAAGGTGAGCAAAGGGAGATTGCCTGGGGGAGCCAGATAAGGTCATATGTGTTCCAGCCTTACACTATGGTAAAGGACCACCGAACAGGGATTGAGACAGGTAATGTTCAGGCGGTTATGGACGGCGATATTGACGAGTTTATCGAGACTTATCTCAGATCTCGAGCGAAGATTGGCAAATCGTGAAAGGAGTCAAGGAGTGTCGCGGTTGAAATATCGCAGACGAGGAGGCACATCCCTTGTTATAATTATTCTTAGCGTTGTCATTGGCATAGCGCTAATCTTTGAGTTGGCGGTTCCACGCATAATTGAGTCCCGATTGGAAGATGCGATAAGATCAAGCGTAGACAGGATTGAATCTGTCAGAATTCGCTTAAGAACGTTTCCTGTAATCAGTTTAGTTTCTTCAGGAAGCGTGGATTCTATCAGCATTGACTGCAAAGGCCTTTTCATGGAAGGCCTTAGGGTTGACTCTCTCGTGGTTGACGCAAGGGACATTCTTGTTCATATGCAAGCCTTGACCGGGGAGGGGCGCTTTGCTCTGTCCCGTGTTGGGCAAGGTCAAGCTGAAGTAGTAATTACTGAGAACGATCTCAATAGATATATTCGTGGGCTCGAGGGTGTGCCGGAGTCTGTCCTTGTTGAGTTGAGTCCAGGTCGAGTTACAGTGAGAGGCAGTGTAAGTGTAGTCGGTATAGAAATCCCTGTGAGTCTTGACGGCACGTTCGTTGCGGAAGGAGGCGGCACTTGGCTCAGGTATGCTGTAGATCATATTCAGGCGGGTAACACGACACTTCCTTACACTATCAGTGACGGGTTGTTAAGAGGTCTTGACTTTTCGCTGGACATGACTGATCTTCCTGTTCCTATGATGATTAGTCACATAAGTATTGAAGATAAAGCCGTGCGCATTATCGGGCGAACGCTGGATGACACGGGAGAGAACACATAAGAAAAGCGTTCTTCAGATGTAGGCGTTCCGGCAAAGTGGGGTGGGGCTCTGTGACCGGACCCAGGCGTGTAAAGAATCTTTGGGTATGGATATCAGTGGCAGCGGTAATCTCCGCTATCGTTATATTGTGGGGAAGAGGGCAGGTTGAAAAGTCCAATAATACCGTAGAGTTGGTTATGGATTATAAGGCAGCTAAGGTATTGTGCCAGAACGCAGGTTATCCGTTGGACACATTTCTTCGAGAAGCGAGAGACAGAGGGCTTACGTCTGTCGCTGTTGGTGAACGCACAATCAAGGACATGGCGGACAAGGGACAAATATTCGTGTTCAGCGGCAGGCAGATCCTTGAATATGACAGATTAGCGCCTGTAAGCGACTTTGCCCTTAGGCGGATGATAGATGAATCCCGCCTTTATGCAGGCAACTCCTATATATTCCCCGGAGATGATGCAGTCTTTGAGGACTTAGTCGAAATCCTGCCTGTGAGGCTTGAAGGAGAGCGTGTTTCTTCATTCTCATCTCAACGCTTCGGGACATTCCTTGAGACATCAAGAGATGTTCTTGACCTGGAGAAGGTCAATGTCGGGCTGGATCCGAACGAGGCCGATGAAGTGAGAAAAGCAGGGCTTCGTATTGTTGCGAGGCTCAGAAACTACCCGGGTGCGACTCCTCACAAGATAAGTTACTTCTTCAACCGTATTCCCTACAAGGACAGTGTCAGCCTCATGATATTTGAGGGCATGGAAGTCCTTGGGTACCCTAACTACCTAAGCGATGTCCGAGATATGATGCTGCTGAATTCCATGGATTTCGGACAAGTGGAATTTGCATCTCAGACAGGCGACAGCCGGTTCGCCCGTCTCATGGGTTCCGGCGTGATAAGGGTTCACAGCATTACTGAACGGGAAATGGAGAAAATCCCTTTTGACAAGGCTGTGGAGAGATTTGCCCGCGCAGCCCGTGAGCGTAACATGAGAGTCATGTATATTCGTCCTTTCCCTGCGGCAAGAGGAGATGCGGAGGCTATTGACAAAAACCTCAGTTACATTCAGGCTATTGGTGAGGGGCTTGAGGCATCAGGGTTTTCCATAGGACAAGCCCGGCCGTTCAGGCAGTACACCCCTGGCAGATACCTTATTGCGTTAGTTGGCATCGGCATTTTGGGGTTTGCGTTTATCCTGCTTGATACCTTGTTTTCTTTTCCTCCCGCTATCGAGTTAGGCTTGTTCGCGATAGGGGTCATCCTTTATGTGGTTTTGCTGTCAACCGGGCAGGCAACCTTTGCAAGACAATTGGCTGCGCTCGGTGGGGCGATAGTATTTCCTGTTCTTACAGTAAGCGGATTGTACGCTAAATCGTTGTGGAGAAGCTATAGCGGTGAGAGTGTTCAGTTGAAGGACGCTATCTTATTGTGGCTCAAGGCTTCAGGTGTATCAATTGTGGGCGGGCTTCTTGTCGCAGCCACTCTTTCCAGCGGGAGTTTCATGTTGTCCCTTGATAAGTTCATGGGCGTAAAGGCTGCCCACATCATCCCGATTCTCTTTGCAGCTGTCATATGCTGGCGTTATCTCTTAGGATATGAGCAACTTGAGGAAGACTCAAGCCGGGGCGTTCTTGCCTCATTTAGGGACTTGCTTATGACGCCTCTTTGCATATGGCATCTCCTGGTCCTGGCTGTTGTAGCGTTAGGCGGCCTTGTGTATATTTTGCGAACAGGCAATATCTATCTGGGTCTGCCAATTCCCCAATTTGATGAGGGAATGAGACGGTTTCTCGAGAATCTCTTGGTGTTCCGTCCAAGGACCAAGGAATTTCTTATAGGACACCCTGCGTTAATACTTGCTGCGACACTGGCGCTTTCAGGCTATTTCAGGCTCAGTTTGCCGCTTGCGCTTGTAGGGTGTATAGGGCAGATATCCATGATAAACACGTTTTCCCATATACACACCCCGATTATGGCGACTCTTCGGAGAACCCTTTACGGATTAATACTTGGCGGGGTGATTGGGATTGCAATCAGCGCAATCTTCATTTACGTTCTGAGAAAAACAAAAGTAGGCTCAAAAGTCCCGGAGGAGGAACCCTTTGGAGAATGAAGTTTGTTATTTCCGGCTACTTTGGATTTCAAAACATAGGCGATGAAGCCATTCTGGCAGCCATGACTCAGCACCTAAGGGAGGTATCTCCTGACCCGGAGATAGTGGTCCTGTCTGAGAATGCCATTCTAACAGAAAAGCTCCACAACGTTTCAGCTGTCAGCAGGACTGATCTTTTAGGAATATCCAGGGAGCTTGCTGACGCTGATCTCTTCATCAGCGGAGGCGGCGGACTCCTCCAAGATGTCACAAGCTCTCGGTCAGTCCCGTATTATTTGGGTCTGGTAACCTTAGCGAAGGCCATGAGGAAGCCTGTTTTCTTCTACGCTCAGGGGATTGGACCTCTGAACCTGAAGTTCAGCAGATTTCTGGTGAAGACTGTAGGCAATCTCGTTGAGACTATTGTTGTCAGGGACGAGCCGTCACTGAAACTCCTGCAATCCCTCGGTGTCACCCGTCCCGGAATGTGTGTGGCAGCTGATCCGGCTTTCGGGCTTGAACCCGGCGATGGGGTAAGGAAGGGCAGTGAACTCTTGCATGCTTCCGGAATTCCCACACATGGGGGGCCTTTGGTGATAGTTTCTGTGCGTCCTTGGGTTAAGGTGCCCGGGTATATCCAGGCTGTGGCTGCAGCCTGTGATGATCTGGTGAAAGCCTATGGCGCGGTTGTTGTGTATGTTCCTTTCCATAGGGGGCAAGACGCTCCTATATGCCAGGCGTGTATCGAATTGATGCAGGAACGTGCATATATGTTGGATTGTCACATGTTGCCGGGAGAAATCCTGTCTATTATGGAGGACGCAGATTTCGCCATTGGCATGAGATATCACTCGCTTGTATTTGCAATAGCTACAGCCACTCCTTTTGTTGCTTTGTCATACGATCCGAAAGTGGACGGACTCCTTTCAATCGTAGGCGAAAAGCCCGGACTGTCGCAAGACGATTGTTGCGTGGACTCTCTTTCCCGCCATGTTAATGATGCTTGGCACAGAAGGGAACAGATGAAGGCAAGGTTTTCGGCGCTTGCCCCGGAATTGGCGGAATCCGCGAAGTATGTAGCTTGCCTTGCAGTTGACACAGGAATGAAGGGACGAAAGCAGTGACGGAGGTGCCGGTGTGGAACGTGTTAGTATTCTCGGCCTCCCGGTGGACAGGGTAGACATGGCCGGGGCTGTCGCGCGTGTATGCGAGCTTATCTCGGAGAATAGGACATGTCAGGTAGTGACCCTGAACTCGGAGATTGCCATGACAGCTCAGGAGGATTCCAGGCTTGCAGAGGTCATTTTTGAGTCTGACTTGGTGGTTCCTGACGGCGCCGGCATTGTCTGGGCTTCCCGGGTCCTTGGGGTTTCACTCCCCGAAAGAGTGGCCGGGTTTGATCTCATGCAGGAATTACTTGCATGTGCAGCTTGCCACGGTTGGCCTGTATTCTTTTTAGGAGCTGAACCCGGTGTAGCGCAAGAGGCAGCTGAATGCGTAAAAAGGAGGCTGCCTGAGCTGATTGTGGCAGGAACTCATCATGGATTTTTTAGCGATGAAGAAGAGGCAGCCATTATCGACGGGATCAATTCAGCTGAAGCCCGTCTTGTCTTTGTCGGAATGGGCGCACCCAGGCAGGATTTTTGGATTGCGGCGAACAAGACACGGATAAAGGAAGCTATATGCATAGGCGTTGGAGGTAGCTTCAATGTCTTGGCAGGCAAGGTGAAACGGGCGCCGGATTGGATGGGCAGGTGCGGCCTGGAGTGGCTGTTTCGTCTTATATGTCAGCCCAGCAGGTTTGTGCGTATGCTGGCTTTGCCTCGGTTTGTCATAAGAGTTCTCCGGGAGAAGCTGGCCTAGCGCTGTAATGCCTTATAGAAATATACTTTGAGGTCAGGGAGTGAGGTAATTGACGAAAGAAGAAACGAAGGAATTGGAGCGCATTGCTCAGCGTATCAGATTAGGCATCATAAGATCTGTATCTGCAGCAGGGTCCGGGCATCCCGGCGGGTCTCTCTCAGTTGCGGATATTATGGCGACTTTATACTTCAAGGTGATGAGGGTTGACCCAGAGAATCCGAAATGGCCTGACAGGGACAAATTCGTCATGTCAAAAGGTCATGCAGCTCCTGCTTTGTATGCAACTTTGGCTGAGGCAGGATTTATTCCGAGGGAAGAGCTTCTCACTCTCAGGAAATTCGGAAGCAGATTGCAGGGCCATCCCAGCATGAATCATGTTCCTGGGGTAGAAATGTCTACAGGCTCGTTGGGCCAAGGATTATCTGCAGCGAACGGTATGGCGCTTGCTGCGAAACTCGACAAGCGCCCCACGAGAGTGTATGTGATTATAGGAGACGGAGAAGCACAGGAAGGCCAAGTCTGGGAGGCATCCATGACTTCCGTCCATCAGAAGCTGGATAATCTCATGGTGTTTCTTGATTACAACGGCCTGCAGATTGACGGCAGTGTAGTAGATGTGAAATCCTTTACGGATCCGGCTGCAAGGTGGCGGGCTTTCGGTTGGCATGTCCTTGAGATAGACGGCCATGACGTCCAGGCTATCCACTCTGCTTGCGAGGAAGCGAAGGCAACTTCAGGAAGGCCGACTTTGGCAGTAGCTCATACAGTCAAAGGGAAAGGCGTTTCATTCATGGAAAACGTCGCAGATTGGCATGGCAAAGCACCGTCCAAAGAACAAGCGGAGGAAGCGATAAAGCATATTGAGGCTTTGCTTGACTCAGCTTTGTAGCAGAGAGACTCAAGGCTTGTGTTGCTCGTTTCATCTATCGAATTAACATATAGACAGGGGGATAAGTCACTATGACAGATGTGCCACAAAAGACAGCGACTCGCGCCGCATACGGGAAGGCCTTGGTGAGACTGGGCGAGGAGAACCCTGATGTGGTGGTTCTTGATGCAGACCTTTCCAAATCTACGAAAACTGACGGGTTTGCTAAGAGATTCCCTGAGAGATTCTTTCAAATGGGAATAGCGGAAGCTGATATGATGGGGACTGCTGCAGGTCTTGCAGCCTCAGGGAAGATTCCTTTTGCAAGCACGTTTGCTATATTCGCGTCAGGCAGAGCTTTTGATCAGGTAAGACAGACAGCGGGATACGGCAAGTTGAACGTAAAGATAGGGGCAAGCCACGGAGGGATCACTGTAGGCGAGGATGGGGCGTCTCATCAGTCCATTGAGGATCTGGCTCTCATGAGGGTAATCCCGGGAATGACAGTGATTGTTCCTGCTGATGCCATTGAAACGGAACAGGCGGTATTTGCCGCAGCCTGCCACGAAGGGCCTGTCTACATTCGTACAGGAAGAAGCCCTGTGCCGGTGTTGTTTAATGAATCATATGAGTTTGAGATTGGAAAAGCAGCGACTGTCCGTGACGGCAAAGACGTCACGATAATTGCGTGTGGGATAATGGTATCTAAAAGCCTTGAGGCAGCGGAGATCTTGGCTGAAAAAGGGATTTCAGCGAGGGTCCTTAACATGGCCACGATTAAGCCTATTCATGTTGATGCAGTAGTTAAGGCTGCCAAAGAAACCGGTGCCATAGTAACTGCTGAGGAGCACAGCATCATCGGAGGTCTGGGAAGCGCAGTATGCGAGGTTACAGGTGCCATGTGCCCTGTTCCTGTGGAGAGGATTGGTATACGCGACGTGTTCGGGCAGTCCGGCACACCGGATGAGCTGATGAAAGAGTATTCCTTGACTGCAGATGACATTGCCCAAGCTGCTGTCAGGGCAATCGAGAGAATTGGAACATAGTTCTTGGCGCAGGCAGGAGGGATTCAGTCTTATATTATCGAATTAGTAAAGATAAAGTCGCTATCTATCAATCCCAGGAAGTGATTGTGTTGATTCGCTTCTACGATGTAACTAAGGTTTATCCCAGCGGTGCCACAGGGCTCTTCTCAGTCAACACCTTTATTGGGAAAGGGGAATTTGTCTTTCTGGTAGGCCCCAGCGGTGCCGGAAAGACTACTTTTTTGAAGCTCTTGACAAGAGAGATTCTGCCTACGCGTGGCCAGGTGCTCTTGAACGGGCGTAATATCACTAGAATAAGGCCAACTGAAGTGCCTTATTTACGAAGAACTGTCAGAATGATATTTCAAGACTTTAAGCTCCTCCCGAACAAGACTGTTTATGATAATGTAGCCTTTGCCTTAATGGTGACTGAGAAGCCAAGAAGGCAGATTGGCGCTCTTGTCAATGAAGCTCTTAAGCTTGTAGGCATAGAAAGCAAGGCTGAGATGTATCCTGATGAACTCTCCGGTGGTGAGCAGCAAAGAGTCTCGATTGCCAGGGCGATTGTGGGAGACCCGACTGTGCTCTTGGCTGATGAACCTACAGGCAATCTTGACATGGAGACATCATGGGATATTATGGAGGTTCTCTTGCGGATTAATAAGAGAGGCACTACAGTTATCATGTCTACACACAATGCAACGATAGTAGACGTATTAAAGCAGCGTGTGATCGAGTTGGATAACGGTCGGATTGTGCGAGATGATGAGAAAGGGGTCTATGAGGGTGAGGCTGAGTACAATGCGGTACTTCCTGGCTGAAGGCTGGAAGTCAACCAAGCGCAATGTAAGCCTTATCTCCCTTGGGACAATGGCGGTGTCCATTTTTGTTTTGGGTGTATTCGGGCTTATCTTAATGAACTTGAGCAATGTTAACAGCAATCTGAGATCCAGCATTGAGATAAGGGTTTATGTGGAGGATAATCTCACCGGCCAAGGCTTGGGAGCGCTGAAACAGCAGATTGAGAGCATCGAAGGCGTTCACCGGGTAACATATGTCAGCAAAGAAGAAGGCCTGAGCCGTCTGGCAAAACAGCTTGGAGAGAAAGCCGGGCTCGTGGATATCCTAGGAGAAAACCCACTTCCCGATACTTTTGATGTGCGCGTGTTTAATGCAGACAGTACTCCGGATATCGCATCAAGGATTTCCAATCTGCCCCATATCATCGGTGTCAATTACGGACAGGGCTTTACAGAAAAACTGCTGTCGGCCACCAGGTTTATTGCAGTGGCTACTGTGGTACTGGCAGTCATACTTCTGGGCGCGGTTATGTTTATTGTAGGGAATACTGTAAGGCTCTCTCTGGTTTCCCGCGCTCAAGAGATTGAAGTGATGAAACTGGTAGGCGCAACTGACTGGTTTATTATGTGGCCATTTCTGATAGAGGGAATGATTGTCGGCTTTTTGGGGTCTTCTTTGTCGGGGATATGTCTCTATGTCGTGTACAGGGCATGTATAAGCAGACTCGGGTTGGTAGCGCCCTTTATCCCAATAATTACGGAGACTGCACCGGTCGCAAGGCTCTGTGCCGGTCTTGTCGGACTTGGTGTTTTAATGGGGGTTTTTGCAGGTGGGGTTTTCATTAAAAAACACCTGGAAATTTAGACTACTTGCCTTTCTTCTTGTCGCAAGTTTTATATTTGGCCCGATATCAACGTCTGTCCACGGGGAACCGTCATCCGGGCTTACAGCGAAACGTGACCAATTGCAGGAGCTTTCCGGCCAAGTCGATCAGACTAAACAACAGCTTCTGACAATCAAGAAAAAGGAAAAGGGAGTCTTAAGCGAGCTCGAAGCAACTGAGATGAAACTGGAAAGGACTAAATCTCGTCTTGTCTCTCTCGAAAAGCAAGTCAAGGATATTGAGAAGCGCATCAGAGAGGCTGAACAGGATTTGGCGGTTTCCGAGAAAGAACAGGCGCTTGCAGAGAGGCGTCTCGAGGAGAGGCTCGACGTACTGAAGAACAGATTAAGAGCCATGTATATGTGGGGTCCCGGGAATTACATGGAGGCCCTTTGTGCAGCTTCAAGTTTTGCGGATTTCATCGGAAGATACGATTATCTGAGGATGATTGCAGAAAATGACGCCGAATGCCTGAATGAGATTGAGCTCGAAATTCAAAACCTCGCCACCCAGATGGAAGAGGTGGAAAAGAAAAAGGTCGCTCTTGAGGACCAGCGTGCGAAACTTGCTTCCATGAAGGTTGAGTTTACGGAGCAAGAAACACAGTTGGGAGCCCAAGTAAAAGAGAGAGAGACGCAGCTTGCTAAATTACAAAAGGAAAGGGCCCGGTACGAAAAAGCCCTGGACGAGCTGGAAGAGACCAGTAGAGAGCTGGAGAGGGCTATACGGGAGCAACAGGCCCGGAATATCCGAGAGGGAAAGGGCATTCCCAGATGGACCGGGAAGTTTATTATGCCTGTCCAGGGACGGATATCTTCAGATTTCGGAAACAGGTATCACCCGATTCTCAAGCAGTACAGGCTCCATTCAGGCATTGACATAGCGGTTCCTACCGGGACTCCGGTGCGTGCAGCGGCTGATGGTGTCATTATCCACAGCGGATGGATAACCGGATATGGTTATACTGTCATCATTGACCATGGAGGCGGGCTTTCCACTCTTTATGGCCATAATTCTTCGCTTGTTGTCAGAGCAGGCCAGGCTGTGCTTCAAGGCGATGTAGTATCAAAGGCCGGAAGCACAGGGGTTTCTACAGGCCCTCACGTTCACTTTGAAGTAAGGGATCAAGGGGCTCCGGTTAATCCGTGGCAATGGTTGAAGTAGAGGCGTACTCTTTGAATTACAAAATGAAAATTGGTGAAGAAACATGAAAAAGTGCCTTCGTTGGGCTTGCTTGGTTGTCGCGTTCACGGCAGTTGCCGGTGCGCTGTTTTTGGGATGGAGCCCTCTTTTAGGAGCTGCAGATAAAGCTTCCGTCGAGTCTGAAAGTGCTCAGGCAGTGCACGCTCAAGCTGCTCTTGAGACACTCTACATACTGAAGAACTTTTACCTGTATCCTATTGATGAGAGCGTCTTGCTTAAGGCGTACAGCCAGGATCAGCGCATAGAGGACATGATTAAAGCCTTAGATGACCCGCTTTCGAGATTCATGAATGAATCTGAGTTTCAAACTTTCATGGAGGATATGAAAGGTTCCTTTGACGGTATAGGTATAGTGGTAGGGATCCTTGACGAGGAGCTGACTATTGTATCCCCGATAAAAGGCACACCGGGAGAGCAGGCGGGCCTGCTGCCTCTGGATAGGATTAAGCATATCGACGGCAGGGATACCAAGGATATGGCTTTGGAGTACGCTGTTTCTTTAATGAAGGGCAAGAAAGGAACTACGGTTGTCTTAGGAATAGAACGAACGGAGAACGAGACGACTCGTGCTTTCGACGTGAGTATTATCCGGGATACAATAGTGATCCCGCGCACTTCCTGTGAAATGCTTGACGATGAAATAGGATATGTCCATTTAGCTTCATTTTTTGGCGAGAATACCGCTGAAGAGATGATGGATGAGATCAGAAGTCTTCTTGACCGGAACATGAAAGGCTTTATTCTTGATCTGCGGCTGAACCCGGGTGGTTCCGTGGATTTGGCAGTGCAGGTAGCAACGAAGTTTTTGCCCGCCGGGACCCCTGTTGTTCATATGGTGGATAAGAGTGGGCGTCGGGTTACATACTATGCAGGCCCAGGAGATAAGGTGGATGTTCCCATGGTTGTGCTGGTTAACGAGGCAAGCGCAAGCTCGTCTGAAATCGTGGCAGGTGCGCTAAAGGATATGGGGCAGGCGACTATAGTGGGGGTTAAGACCTTCGGCAAAGGGTCAGTTCAGACTATCTATCCCTTGTCCGACGGCTCGGCGATTTCCATAACAACTCACAAGTATCTTACCGCAGGTGAGCATTTAATTGACAAGAAAGGAATAGAACCTGATGTAGTGATAAAGCTTCCTGAGGAGTTCGACGACTCTGAAGGCATTGTTGCGGATACGCAGCTCGAGGCCGCTGTCAAGATTCTAAAGGAGCAGTTGAGAAAACAGGAGTCTAGCAAGGTCGCAGGATGACGTATAATGAATAGTAGTTCGTCGATTAAATGGGAGTGGCCTTGATGTTTCCGTTCGGAAAGATAATTGTCACTATCTTAATGTTGATCCCGCAAGCAGTGCTGCACCCCATGTTTTGGGTGGTTATAGCCCTTGTTGCAGCCCAATACTCCCGCGCTGCCAGGGTTGAAGCTAACGTATACGGGCAGGCTGTTGAGTCGCCGATTTCACGCTTGCTCACCTCGATTCTGCTTGGTGTTATAGCAGGGTTTGTTGCTAGTTTCATTCTGATTCTTGTAGGTGTTACGATCACCAGGGCGGGAGTCTCGTTCATTCTTCCGCTCGCTATTTTCCTTATGCTCATCGACCAGAGATTCTTGTGCTTTTCATATGCAGGCGGACTGGTGGCTTTGTCCAGCTTGATATTTGGCTGGCCTGAAGTAGGAGTCCGGGACATAATGATTCTTGTGGCAGTCCTTCACTTGATTGAGGGGTTGCTGATACGCTTGACAGGCAGTCGCGGGGCATTGCCTCTCTATATGAAAACGCAGGAAGGACAGGTAGTCGGGGGCTTTGTGTTACAGAAATTCTGGCCTGTACCCATCATTAGCATGATGCTCTTGACTCCCAAGGCAAGTGAAATAGAGACTATTACAAGCGGATTGATAACCATGCCGGATTGGTGGCCTCTCATAAAGCCAGGGATATTGCCGCCTGAAGGCCACGAGTTCTTATTTGCCATGTTTGTGCTCCCGGCAGCTCTTGGCTATGGGGATTTTGCCCTTGCCAGAAGTCCGAAAGAGAGAAGCTCGCGTACTGCCCGTGATCTTCTAATCTTCAGTCTGGTGCTGCTGGGATTGGCCCTTCTTTCTATCCCGTTCCCCTGGGTCCAATGGATAGCTGCAGTTTTTGCCCCTGTAGGACATGAATTGGTCATAGCATCGGGGAGACGCGCGGAGACTATGGCGCCTGCACTTTTTTCAGCGAATCCCAGGGGGTTGGTTGTGCTTGATGTTGTGCCTAATTCACCTGCAGATGTTGCCGGTTTCAAGAGCAGAGATATCATTATTTCCATAAACGGCCAACCGATAAAGAGTCCTCAAGATCTTAGAATGGCTTTCAGTGCGAGTGCTCCTTGGTATTACATTGAGGCTGAACGACCTGACGCAGCAGGCAGAGGAGAGCGCTTCTCACGGTCTATCTCCGGGGGAGTGGAGAGGGTTGGAATTATCCCCTCGCCCGGGCCAAACGATGATGCGCACGCGAAGGTGCCTGTGGCGTCTCTCGAAGGGCCGCTGGCCAGATGGATCCGGGGGATCCGTACCCCGCGGTCCGGGTGAAGAAGCCCATCATAACACAGTGTAACTAACCTGCGGAGTCCACGACAAGGTGACCATTTCCCGGAGCAATCCCTTCTCCTAACACGGATCTCTTCCTTGTGAAAGTCCTTGCTTCCAAGGTGCGGTTCTTCACAGACTGACATTAAGCGTATACATAACTCCGTTATTCTTCCGCGCACAGGGAGGAGATATTGCACTTACGCCGAATGTATGTTCGTAGTCGTTTGCATGTTGTCGGCCTACGCCGGCATAGCAATTATCGCTTGCAGGTAGGCCTTTTGTGATGGATAGGATGCTTAGGGTGCATTGCAGTATTGTGAGGGGTGTTTTAGAATTATTATAAACCCCGTAATCGGAACTTCAAGTGCGGCAGGAGGCTTGTCAGTTGAATGAATTCAAGTTAAAGACAGAGTTGACACCCAAAGGCGACCAAGCTGAAGCCGCTCGAAAGCTGCGGGAAGGCATTGTGTCAGGATATAGATTTCAAACCCTGCTCGGAGCTACAGGGACAGGCAAGACCTTTACTGACGCCTTAGTAGTCCGGGAAGTGCAAAAACCAACTCTGGTTATTGCCCATAATAAGACATTAGCAGCTCAACTCTGCAGTGAGTTTCGTGCGTTATTTCCGGACAACGCTGTAGAGTATTTTGTCAGCTACTATGATTACTACCAGCCTGAAGCTTATGTACCACAATCTGATACTTACATTGAGAAGGACGCGTCTATAAATGATGAGATTGACAGGTTGCGACACAGAGCTACAAGCGCTCTTCTTGAGCGAAGGGATGTCCTGATTGTGGCGAGTGTGTCATGTATCTACGGACTCGGTTCCCCTGAAGATTATAAGGAAATGACAGTCCGTCTGGAACTCGGGCAGGAGACTGACAGAGACGGGATATTGCGGGATCTTGTAAAGATTCAGTATGTCCGCAACGACATTGGATTTACCAGAGGGACGTTTCGGGTTCGAGGAGACGTTGTTGAGATTATCCCTGCATATGAAGAAAACGTGATTCGCATGGAGTTCTTCGGTGATGAAGTCGACCGTATCCTGGAGGTAGATGCAATCACCGGGGAAATACTTGAGGAACGGGAGTCCGTAACGATTTTCCCTGCGACTCATTTCATCACCAATGAGGAGAAACTGAAGCGCGCTATTCAGAGTATCGAGGAAGAACTTGAGGAGAGACTCGCCTTATTGCGCGGAGCGGGGAAACTCTTGGAGGCTCAACGCCTCGAGCAAAGGACCAGGTACGATCTGGAGATGCTTCGTGAAGTCGGATACTGTCAGGGGATCGAAAACTACTCGCGTCACTTGACAGGGAGACAACCCGGAGAGCCGCCGGCAACGCTTCTCGATTATTTTCCCCCTGATTTCCTGATAATCATTGACGAGTCTCACGTGACGCTCCCGCAGTTACATGCTATGCATGCAGGGGACAGGTCGCGCAAGCATAATCTCGTTGAATACGGGTTTAGATTGCCGTCAGCTTATGATAATCGGCCGCTTACGTTTCGTGAGTTTGAGGCCCGTGTAAACCAGGCGATCTTTGCTTCAGCGACACCCGGACCCTATGAGTTGGAAGTAAGCAGTCAAGTCGTGGAGCAAATCATCAGGCCTACAGGCCTTGTCGATCCGGAGATCATAGTGCATCCTACGGGGAATCAAATCGACGACCTGTTGGCTGAAATCCAAGATCGGGTAGACGCTGATGAAAGGGTCTTAGTAACTACGCTCACGAAGAAGATGGCGGAGGACCTTACTGACTACCTATTGGAAGTGGGAGTGAAAGCCAGGTATCTGCATTCTGAAGTGCAAACCTTGGAGCGAGTTGAAATTCTGAGAGACTTACGTCTCGGCGAGTTTGACGTTTTAGTGGGAATCAATCTTCTAAGAGAAGGCCTGGATCTGCCCGAGGTCTCACTTGTAGCGATTTTGGATGCGGATAAAGAAGGTTTCCTACGCTCAGAAACTTCACTTATCCAGACCATCGGCCGTGCTGCACGTAATGTCAATGGCAAGGTCATAATGTACGCTGACACTGTTACCCAATCAATGAAAAGGGCTATTGACGAAACCTATCGTCGTCGCAACATCCAAATGGAGTATAATAAACGACATGGCATTACCCCCGAATCCGTGAAAAAGGCAATCTATGACATAACTGAAATGTTGAAAGTCGCAGAAGACAAGCCGGTTTACGGGTCGGATGAGACTGCCATGTCCCATAAAGAGGCCGCAAAACTCATACAGGCATTAGAAGACCAGATGTATAAGGCAGCCCAGGCTTTAGAGTTTGAGCAGGCTGCAGAACTCCGCGACAAGATACGAGACCTCCGCAAGCGGTTTATCCAATGAAGAGGTTTTCGGAGGAGAGTTATTTTGAGTAAAGATTTCATAGTGGTCAAGGGTGCCAGACAGCACAACCTGAAAAACATAGATGTCAGGATCCCCAGAGACAAGCTTGTTGTTATCACCGGGATTAGCGGTTCGGGGAAATCGTCTTTGGCATTTGATACAATCTATGCTGAAGGCCAGAGGCGCTATGTTGAATCTCTCTCAGCTTATGCCCGTCAATTCCTTGGCCAAATGGACAAGCCTGATGTAGATTACATCGAAGGCCTTTCTCCTGCCATAGCTATTGACCAAAAGAGCGGGAGCAGAAATCCCAGATCTACAGTAGGGACAGTAACGGAAATATACGACTACTTGAGGCTGCTATTTGCGAGAATAGGTAAGCCTCATTGCCCAAAATGCGGGTTGCCCATTACTCAGCAGACAGTGGAGCAAGTTGTGGATCAAGTGATTGCCCTTGGTGAAGGTGCAAGGGTGCAGGTGCTCGCCCCTGTTATTCGAGGCAAGAAAGGTGAACACAAGAAAATCCTGGAGGATATCAGAAAAGACGGATTTGTCAGGGTCAGAGTCAATGGCGAGGTTCGTCGGGTTGATGAGGATATCTTGTTGGACAGATACAAAACCCATACTATCGAGATAGTCGTTGATCGTCTGGTAATCCGTGAAGGAATAGAACAACGTTTAGCTGACTCAATAGAGCTTGCTATGAGGCAGAGCGGCGGAACTGCCGTAATCAACGTGGCGGATAAGGAAGACCTGATCTTCAGTGAGAACTTTGCATGTATTGAGTGCGGAATCAGTTTTGAAGAGCTTACTCCGAGGATGTTTTCCTTCAACAGCCCGTATGGCGCGTGTCCTGAATGTGCCGGACTGGGAACAAAAGAGGAAATCGATCCGGAGCTTGTTTTAGATACTGACATAAGCATAATGGAAGGCGCATTGGTCCCTTGGCGAAGATCCTTTGAAGGGACGCGCAGCGACTTCTTTGCAAACAGAGTTATAAAGGTATGCGAACGCTTTGGAATTGACCCGACTGTGCCGGTAAACAGATTGTCTCCGGAGCACCTGAAGATCTTGCTTTATGGGGCGGGGAGGGAGAAGTTTCGGTTCAGATATCATGACTTCTCAGGTAATTACGTATCACGGGAAACAAGCTATGAAGGTGTGATACCGTACTTGGAGCGCAAGTATAGGGAGGTTCGTTCGCAGGGAATACGGGAAGAAATTGAGGACTTCATAACAACAAGGACTTGTCCCGCATGCGGCGGCGCAAGGCTTAGACCGGAAAGCCTTGCCGTAACAGTGGGAGGCAAGTCAATAATGGAGGTTACAGCCTTATCATGTCAAGAGGCTTGTGATTTTTTTGAAAGCCTGGAGATCTCTTATCGGGAAACTCTCATTGCAGGACAAGTTCTGAAGGAGATTCGGGAGCGTCTTGGTTTTTTGGTCAACGTCGGGCTGGATTACCTTACCCTTGACAGGCCTGCCTGCACTCTGGCAGGCGGAGAGGCGCAACGCATAAGGTTGGCTACTCAGATCGGGTCCTGCCTTGTCGGGGTGCTCTATATACTTGATGAACCCAGCATAGGACTCCACCAACGCGATAATAAGCGCCTCATAAGCACCTTAAAGAACCTCCGCGATTTAGGCAATACCGTGATCGTGGTCGAGCATGACGAGGAGACAATCAGATCCGCAGATCACATTATTGATGTGGGTCCGGGCGCAGGTGCGGAAGGCGGACATATAGTAGCCCAAGGAACCATTGATGACATAATCTCATGTGATGACTCGTTGACCGGGGTTTACCTGTCCGGAAAAGAGAAGATTCCTGTCCCGTCCAAACGTCGTTTGCCAAATGGAAAATCCCTGTTGATTAAAGGGGCAAGAGAGCATAATCTTAAGGGAATTGACGTAGAGATTCCCCTTGGCATGTTTTTGTGTGTAACCGGCGTTTCAGGTTCAGGCAAAAGCACGCTGGTAAATGAGATCCTATATAAGAGGCTCTCCCACGATTTGAACAGGGCATCAGCTAAACCCGGGGCTCACGATAGAGTTTTCGGACTTGAACATCTGGATCGTGTTATCAATGTGGATCAATCACCTATCGGTAGGACTCCAAGATCCAATCCTGCCACATACACTGGCACCTTTGACATCATCAGAGAGACTTTTGCCCTGACCCCGGAAGCCAGGGCTCGAGGATACCGTCCGGGAAGGTTTAGCTTTAATGTAAAAGGTGGCAGGTGTGAAGCTTGCCGCGGTGACGGGATCATTAGGATTGAAATGCATTTCCTTCCTGATGTTTACGTTCCGTGTGAGGTATGCAGAGGGAAACGATATAACAGAGAAACCTTGGAGATCAAGTATAAGGGGAAAACCATAGCGGACGTGCTGGATATGAGGGTGGACGAAGCCCTTGAATTCTTCGGGAATATTCCTCGTATCAAGCGTAAGCTGGAAACACTGTATGATGTCGGGCTTGGATATATAAAACTGGGACAGCCTGCTACAACTCTGTCCGGCGGCGAAGCGCAGAGAGTCAAACTCGCCACGGAGTTGAGCCGGCGCAGTAACGGCAGAACTCTCTATATACTGGATGAGCCCACAACCGGGCTTCACTTCGCTGATATTCATAGATTGCTCGATGTTCTGGACCGTCTTGTAGATGCAGGCGACACCGTTCTAGTCATTGAGCATAACCTCGACGTGATAAAGACCGCAGATTACATTATTGACTTAGGTCCTGAAGGCGGCGAAAGAGGAGGGACGGTTGTGGCATGCGGAACCCCTGAGGAAGTTGCAGAAGCGGAAATGTCTTATACAGGACATTTTCTCAGGAAGGTGCTTTACAGATGAGCTTTGACCTGAAATCGAATCTCGCAGAAAGAGTCAAAGACCTGCCTGATAGGCCGGGAGTATACGTAATGAAAGACTCGTCCGGCAAGGTGATATATGTCGGGAAAGCTTCATCCCTGAGAAACAGGGTTCGTTCCTACTTTCAATCCCCTGCAGGGCTGCCTAAGCGCACTCAAATACTTGTGGACCGTATCTGTGATTTTGAGTACATTGTTACGGACTCTGAGGTCGAAGCCTTAATCCTTGAGAATAATCTAATAAAGAAACATCGTCCTTGGTTCAATGTTCAATTGAGGGATGATAAGACTTACCCGTTTATCAAGATTACGCTGCAGGACGAATTTCCCAGGGTTATCGTGACCAGAAGGGTTGAACAAGACGGCAGCCGTTACTTCGGGCCGTATGCCGATGTCGGGGCAATGCGTGAGACACTTCGCTTCTTGAAGCGTTTTTTCCCTGTACGGAGCTGCTCGAAGAAAATATCTGAAGAACATTTGCAAAAGATGCGCCCATGCCTCAACTACCATATAAAGAAATGCCTTTCTCCGTGCTCGGGAAGGATATCCAAGGAAGCGTACATGGAGCTCGTAAACCAGATCATTCTTTTTCTGGAAGGCCGTCAAGATCAGTTAATACGTGCTATGAAAAAAGAGATGCAAGCAGCCTCAGACTCTCTTAATTTTGAGAGGGCAGCGTCTATCAGGGACGCTGTCAGAGCTATCGAACGCGTAACTGAAAAGCAGAAGATAGTCCTGGCATCACGCAGTGATATTGATGTAGTCGGCTATTTTCGGGACGAGGCTGATGTATGTGTTCAGGTATTCTTTGTTCGTTCCGGGAAACTCATGGGACGCGAACGCTTCTTCATGACTAATGCCGATGATGTCCCTGACTCAGAGATTCTTACCGCTTTTATTAAGCAGTACTACTATGAGGCCGCTTTCATTCCTGATGAGATATTGCTTCCTCTTAAACCCGATGATAAAGACGCCATCAGTATGTGGTTGAGGGAGAAAAAAGGTCGCAAGGTCAGTATTCATGTTCCGCAGCGAGGCGACAAAAAGCATCTTCAGAGCATGGCGACGGATAACGCAAAACTCAGTTTGGAGGAAGCAAGAACACGAGCTATGCAAGATGCAGCGCTGAAGGATGCTGCACTCCTTGAGCTTATGGAAGCGTTGGAGCTTCCCGGACTCCCCAGGAGAATCGAAGCCTTTGACATATCAACCATCCAGGGGACTTGTGCTGTCGGCAGTATGGTAGTATTTGAACGCGGACAACCCGAGAAATCTTCTTACCGGCGTTTTAAGATTAAGACGGTGGAAGGTCAAGACGATTATGCCATGATGCATGAGGTAGTTTCCAGGCGCTATAGGAGACTTCTAAAGCAGGATCAGAAAGAAAAGCAGTTGCCTGATTTAATTATTATTGACGGGGGCAAGGGTCAGCTTAATGCAGGACTTAAGGCGCTTTCAGAATTGGGCGTGCAAAATATTCCGGTTATCAGTCTTGCAGAATCTCACGAACTGATTTTTGTTGAAGGCCAAGAACAACCTATTGCTCTCCCCGAGGATTCCAAAGCCCTTCTCCTTCTCAGGCATATCCGTGATGAGGCGCATAGATTCGCAGTCTCATACCATAGACAGCTGAGGACGAAAAGATCCACTCTGTCAGCCCTTGAAGAAATTCCGGGTATCGGTAAGAAACGACTTCAAGCTCTTCTTACGACGTTTGGGTCAGTGAAAGGCATACGCGCGGCAAGCATAGACGAAATTGCGAGTGTTCCGGGAATAAACCACAAGCTGGCGGAACGGCTCAAGGAAGCCCTGGCATCCGACACAGATGTTATTTTGCCTCCTATCTTAGAAAATTGACAAAAGATCTACTGCAGCATCAGAGAGCACGGTGGAATTCCTTTCACCTATATTAGGACACGTTTCCTCGAAGCAGTGAACGAATCTCGATCATCCACTACCCAAAACCACTGAGACATGACAATCCAACAGCAAATTGGTTCAAGCAAATCAGTTAGGGCTAATGACGAAACTATGCAACACCCTATTGACATTCTTTTGAGGCGGGCTTTATAATATTAATGCATGGATTGATATTATCAATATGATAATCAACATGATTAATAAGGGGGCAGCGATATGAAGCGTAAAGCTCTTGGCAGGTGTCCTGTCTGTGGGGAATCGCTGGAAGTTACGGAACTTTCTTGCCCCAGGTGTGACACTTCAATCAGTGGGCACTTTGAAACATGCAAGTTCTGTCAGATGACTGATGAGCAAAGGGATTTTGTGTCAACATTCATTAGGTGCCGTGGGAACATAAAGGAAGTCGAGAGGGAGCTCGGGATCTCCTATCCTACAGTCCGAGGACGTCTCGATACAGTCATTGGGGCACTTGGTTTCCCGGTGGAACGTGATAAGGAAGATGAGGCCGAAGTTGCGGGTAGGCGTAAGGAAATCCTGGATTCTCTTGCTAAGGGAGAACTTAGCGCGGATGAAGCTGTAAAGCTTCTGAAGCAAAAGTAAGCGAGACGCACGTTGCAAGGAGGGGCGTATTATGCGTGAAGAAGTTATGATGATCCTGAAAATGCTGGAGGAGGGCAAGATTACTTCAGAGCAGGCTTCATCGCTGATTGAAGCCATTGATGATGCCGTGGGACTCCGCATTCCTGAAGAATCCTTCGAGACTCCCGAGGGTGACGATGAGAAGTCTGAGGAATCAAAGCCAACGCCTTCTTCAAAAGTGCCTGGCGTGGCAGAAATCAAAGGGTTGGTGGATAAGCTTTCAGGTCTTGTTGATGTGGTGGATCGAGAGGCCTTTGAGAACCTGGCGGAGAAGATCCGAGAGACTGTAGAGAGCGCGGTAAAGAGCACTGATCAAGCTATTGACCGTGTACAGCAAGAAGTAAGAGGTCGTAAGATACGTGTTGAGTCTGATGATGAAGATGCTTCAAGGGCACGCTGGTCAAAAGCCATTGTTGAGCCGTTCCAACGTATGTTTTCCCCTAGCATTAGGGTGGAGAAGGTTATAGAGGGGAGTCTTGCGGGCGAGTCCGGCAAGGAGATTGACGTAGCGCTTATCACGCAAAATGGCAGCATTGCAGTTGAACCATGGGACGAACCCGGCTTCCGCGTCAAAACGACAGCCCATGTGACGCCTGCTGCAGAGGGGCGGACAAACGATTGCGAAACAGCCAAAGCAGTTTTGGAAGAGCTTCTGAAATATGAAGCAACTGATAATTCCCTCGAGATTAAGGTTAGTCATGGGAAAGCCCTCTCAGGCGCGTCTCTCGATGTGAAACTGCCCAGGGAATTTCTCTACGACATGGATCTCGAAACGCAAAACGGCAGAGTGGGTTTGGGTGAGTTTCAGTGCAAAATGATCAGAGTAAAAACTTCTAACGGCCGGATAGAACTGGATAATACTCGTGGAGTCATAATGGAATTAGAAGCTTCCAACGGTAGAATCGACGTCAGTGGAATCGCTCAGAGAATCAGTGCGAAAACTTCAAACGGAGGGATAACTGTTATTCCCCGGAAGATAACAGGGGACTCCCAATATGAGCTAAAGACCTCCAATGGAGCGATAGAAGTGAAACTTGCAGACGCTGACAAGGCGGGCTATCATATAGAAGCGAAAACAAGCATGGGGCGCATCGTGGTAGATCTTCCGGACCTAGCCTATCAAGTGAGGGATGAAGAGACTGTACGAAGGGAAGTAGTTGCTGAGACATCAGGGTTTTCTGAGAACACTGACAGACTGACAATTAAAGCGCGGACATCCAACGGCCAGGTGCGTATTATGCACAGTTAGTACGTCTTAGAGTCTTGAATATACTTAAGAGGAGGGAAACCCTAATGTCTGAAGAAAAGAAGCAAATCCTCGATCTTGTCCGGGAAGAAAAGATCTCTGTGGATGAAGGTCTGAAGTTGCTGGAGGCTTTGGATAGCTCAAACCAAGAAGACCGGTCAGCGCCTGTACGCCAAGGAGACCGCCACGGGAGAATGCTTCGGATACGCGTATTTGATACCGAGGATAACACGCGAGTCAATGTCAATTTACCTCTTGCCCTTGCCAAGGTCGCAATGAAGTTCATTCCTAAGGACGTATCCAAGCAGCTTAAGGATGAAAACATTGACCTTGATGAACTCCTGTCCACTATTACTGAAGCAAGTTCGGGAAAAATCATTGACGTAGACAGTGAGGATGCAAAAGTGGAAGTCTACATTGAGTAGGGACGTGGTAACGTTGCTGACAGGGCAGACCACAGCTTAACTAAAGGGGGTGCCGGTATTGGGAAAACGGACATTTATGATTAGATGGTTGGCAAATGCCATCGTCCTTCTTGTTATTCCGTACTTCATGGGGCCTGCAGTCAGAATAACCGGACTTGTCCCAGCGCTTTTGGCAGCTTTCATACTAGGGATTGTGAACGCGCTCATAAGACCGGTTTTGATTATCTTGTCTCTTCCTATACAACTGCTTACGTTAGGCCTATTTACGTTCATAATAAACGGCTTCATGTTATGGATAGTATCCAGGATAGTGCAGGGTTTTTACATATCTGGGTTCTGGCCTGCCGTGCTGGCGTCAATCCTCCTCTCAATAGGAAGTAGCATTATAAGCTGGGTGGTGCAAGATTAGTGACAATTGCAGGATCCGGAAGAATTAAGTTGATAGCCATTGACATAGATTACACCTTGATTGGCAGCGATCTTACGATAAGTGACAGAACAAAGCAGGCTATACATGCTGCCATGGATGCCGGAAGCATGGTCACACTGGCGACCGGACGAATGTTCCGGGCATCAGTGCCTTTCGCGGAAGAGTTAGACATTGATGCGCCTCTGATAACGTATGACGGCGCCTTGGTGAAAACTGCCAAGACCAAGGAGCTATACTGGCATAAACCAATACCCCTTGAAGACGCGAAAAAGATCTTGGCGTATCTCAAAGGTCTTGGTTTTCATGTTAATGTTTATGTCAACGATGAAATCTATGTTGAACGTCTGAATGAGGAAGCTCGTCGTTATATGGCCCATGTTAACGTGGTTGCCAGGCCTGTAGGAAACCTGCTGGAGTTTCTCAATGAGTCCCCGACAAAGCTCTTAATGATGGCGGAACCGGAAATTGTTGATAAGATGTTGCCTGAGTTGGAGCAAAGATTCGGGGCCATATCGCACGTAGCGCGCTCTTTGCCCTCATATATCGAGTTTACAGGTAAAGGAGTCACTAAGGGATCGGCTCTTGCCGAACTATCCAAACGTTTGGGTATTCCGAAGGATCAGGTTATGGCTATAGGTGACAGTGAAAATGACATAAGCATGCTGTCTTATGCCGGAATCGGCGTGGCTGTAAGTAATGCAGGCGACAAGGTAAAAGAGGCAGCTGATTATGTTGCCGGAGGAATAAGCGGAGACGGGGTCCGAGAAGCGATATACCGGTTTGTCTTAGATAGTTAACACTCTTGCTGCCGGATTTGAAGGACTCTCCTGTTACAACGTAGAATCAGGATGGACGGGAAAGGCTGTAAAATACCGGTCATCCTGATATTTTTTGCGCGTTAGGGGTTGGAGGACTTATGCCAAGTAAAGATACAGAATGCAAGGGACAGCGAGTAGCTGATCTTGAAACAGGACAGGCGGTAAGAAGCGTCTTCATGGCCAAATCCAAGCAACTCGCAGATTTTGCATCAAAGCCGGGCCGTTACTTGACGTTTATGCTTTTCGACAGAACAGGGGAGATAAAAGCTATTGTGTGGGACGGCAGTGAAAGTGCGTATAATTCATTTGAAGACGGAGATGTAGTGTATGTGGAAGGACATGTCACAGAGTACAGGGGCATTCCTCAAATCACAGTCGAGACCGTACATAAGTGCAGGCGCGCTGACTACGATTTGTCTCTCTTTCTTCCCCACACGAGACAGGATGTGGATAGGTTGCTCCGGCTGTTTACAGAAAAGGCAAACGCTTTCACAAACGCTTATCTCAAGAATCTGGTTCTGACATTCCTTGAAGACTCGAAATTCGCTGCAGCGTATATCCAAGCCCCTGCTGCAAAATCCATTCACCATGCTGTTATCGGAGGGTTAATCGAGCACACAGCCAATGTCGTAACTCTTTGTGAGGTTGTACCCCGACTTTACCCGCTAATCGACACTGAACTCCTGATCGCAGGGGCAATGCTTCATGACATCGGCAAAGTGGTAGAATATACATATGAAGGGCCTTTTGACTTGAGTGATGAAGGCAAACTCATCGGTCATGTTGTTATCGGGGAACGTATGGTTTCCCAAGCTATAGAAGGGATCCCAAATTTCCCGCAAAGCCTGGCTCTTAAACTACGTCACATGATTCTAAGTCACCACGGAAAGCTTGAATGGGGTTCCCCGAAGCGTCCGAAGACTCTGGAAGCAATTGCTCTCCACTTGGCAGATTACCTCGACGCATCCATTGCCCAGTTCGCTGAAATTGTTGAGGGCAGCTCGGATGTTGAAGGCAACTGGAGCTCTTACAATAAGAGATTGGAGCGCCAGATTTACCTTTAATATGTGGTCAATGGGCGGATTTGCCGCAGATTGGCGGAGATTAACGTCCATAGACAGGAAGTTCACTATGCCAAGGACATTGATATGTCGGCTGAGTGCCGCTTTTGAACAGCTCCCAGCGTGTGTTGGGGCAAGCAGGTGAAGCCAAACAGCCTGTCTCATGACATATCTCCGCCCGGACTATTCCACGAGGTGTTTGAAAGGATAAGGCCGGCATGTCGCGAAGCGCGTCTTCGATGAAATCTGTGAATATCGGCCCTGCAGCAGTCGCGCCTGATTTTCCTAAAGGGATGCCGGGGTCGTCGTTGCCGATGTACACTGAACATACCAGATCCGGCGTGTATCCTATGAACCACGCGTCTCGGTAGTTCTGTGTCGATCCTGTTTTCGCAGCCACAGGCCGTGTAAGCCGGGATGAGATGGCGCCTGCAGTCCCCCATTGAGTGACGACTTGTCTTAATATGTCTGTGATGATGAATGCGGTTCGCGGGTCAAGAACTTGTCTGGTTGTAGTCGGAGCCTTATACAACTCTCTTCCCCACCTGTCCTCAATGGAGTTTATGAATATGGGCTGAACCCGCTTGCCCCCGTTTGCGAAAGGCGCAAAAGCCAATGCCATCTCAAAGGGGGTTACTTCCGAGGTCCCGAGGACAAGAGACAAGTTAGGCCCCAGCGGGCTTGAAATGCCAAGCAGTCTTGCCATCTCAATTCCTTTTTCCGGGCCAAGGATATTCGCAAGTGACACTGATACCACATTACATGAAGTCACCAAGGCTTCTCTCAGAGTCAGCCATCGAAAATGATACTCGAATTCGCCGTAATCAGTGGGAGTGTAAGGCAGTCTTTGTCTGTAGAATGTTACAGGCTCACAAGGCAACACAGATGCAGCGGTAAACCCGTTCTCCAAGGCTGCTGCATAGAAGAACGGCTTGAAGGAAGATCCTGGTTGTCTCAAGGCTTGCATTGCGCGGTTAAATTGTGTTTCAGAATAGCTTCTTCCTCCTATGAGAGCCTTAACATGTCCGGATCTCGGGTCCAGCGCCACCAGTGCGCCTTGGGGCTGAATCGGCCGTTTTGCTTCAGAATCATGGCCTTCTGTTTCGGTTGAGGGCGTAAGAGCGTCAAGCCCCTTTGCGAACGCTCTCTCCGCAGCTTTCTGAAAGTTCATGTCCAGGGATGTATGAATCTTCAGGTTTCCTGAGTAAAGCAACATGCCTTCGTCCCCTAGGAGCTTTAAGGCCTCGTCAGTGACATAATCCATGAAATATGGGGCAGCCCTTGTTTCGCGTCTCCCAAGTCCGACGACGTGGACTGCTTCTTTTGAGGCTTCATCGGCTTCACTTTGAGAGATGTAATTTGTGTCCACCATTCTGTCAAGGACGGTTTGCCTTCGCCGGATGGCAGCGTTCATATCTCTATAAGGCGAGTAGTAGAAAGGGGCCCTTGTGATGCCTGCAAGCATCGAGGCTTCTGCAAGGGAAAGATCGGATGCTTGTTTTCCAAAATAGAGCTTTGCGCCTGCTTCAACACCATGGGCTCCGTGTCCCAGATATACCAGATTCAAGTAGCGTTCCAGGATTTCGTCTTTGGAGAACCTGACTTCCAGGTATAGGGCAAGGACTGCCTCAGCCAACTTCCTCCCGACAGTGCGTGTTGCAGGCAGGTACATGTTTTTCGCCAGCTGTTGGGTAATCGTGCTTCCTCCTTCAACGATCCGCCCTGCGTGGACATTGCGTATAAGAGCCCTCGTTATTCCAATAGGATCGATCCCAGGGTGCCGGTAGAAGCGAGAGTCTTCCACAGCAATAAACGCATGACGAAGGTAAGGCGAGATATCAGAGAGGGGCACTTGAATTCTGCTTGGAGCTGCAGTTGACGCTATGACTTCGCCATGGATGTCATAGAAAACGCTTTCCCCTCTTACAGCGGGAATAGGATGTATGGATGCAATGAGTGCAATCACAAGGACAGAAGAGACAAAAAGGACTATAGCAAAGCGCCACGACCTGGTTGCGCCGTGTTTTTTTCGGTAGCTTCGCGTTTCTCCGGAGCCGGCATTCATCTTGCCACCTCCTGCCATATGCGGAAAGGGTCAGGATTTCCATGACGAAGGCTGTGTACGCATGTCCTGGACGTTTATCCGGTTGTAGTATGTCCCTATAAGGCTTTCGGGGAGGATAATACAAAGAGACAGAGAATATTATTTAGGTTAAGAATTACATGCCGGTCAGAGGAGGAGACGTCAACGTGGTCAATATCGAACTCATAAAGGAACTCTGCCAAAAGACAGAATCAAAAATCGTCATGGTAGTTGTAGATGGCATAGGAGGGCTGCCCTATCCCGGTATTGGGCGTAGCGCTTTGGAAGAGGCGGCTACCCCGAACCTGGATAACCTGGCAGCTGCATCCAGCTGTGGTTTAGTGGAACCTGTAGCTCTCGGCATTACACCTGGAAGCGGGCCTTCGCATCTGGCTTTGTTTGGATATGACCCACTGAAGCATGAGATAGGCAGAGGGGTTCTTGAGGCACTGGGGGTAGGGCTGAAACTAGGGCCTTCTGATGTCGCAGCCAGGGGGAATTTCTGCACAGTGGATGAGTTCGGTATTATTACTGACAGGCGAGCGGGAAGGATCCCTACCGAAGAGAACAGGCGACTGATTGAAGGCCTTCGTTCAATTTCTGTAGAAGGCATTGAAGTCATTCTTGAACCCGGGAAGTTTCATCGTTTTGTTGCAGTATTCCGAGGGCAGGGACTATCCGGTGACATAGAGGACACTGATCCTCAGCATGTCGGGGAGAGGCCTAAGGATGCAGTTCCGCGCAGTCCTCAGGCAGCTGACACTGCAAACCTTATAAATCAATGGATTGCAAAGGTGAGAAAAGCGCTGAAGGAAGAGTATCCTGCAAATATGGTGTTGCTGCGTGGTTTTGCCGGCCTTCCGGAGATACCCACTATGTCCCAGGCGTTTAAGTTGACCCCTGCTGCTATAGCCAGCTATCCTATGTACCGTGGTTTGGCCAGGCTGGTAGGCATGGAAATTCTGGAAACCGGATTGACCATCAAAGACGAAGTGGAGACGCTGAAGACTCACTTTGATGATTATGATTTCTTCTACGTTCATGTGAAAGATACAGACAGTTCCGGCGAAGATGGCGATTTTGCGCGTAAGGTTCAAGTGATCGAGGAGTTTGACAGTTTTGTTCCTTCAATCCTTGACTTAGAACCTGATGTCCTCATTGTTACCGGCGACCATTCCACTCCGGCAAAACTGAAAGGCCATAGTTGGCATCCAGTGCCGTTTCTCATTCATTCTCAGTGGGTAAGACCGGAGGGAGTCAAGGAGTTTGGCGAGTCCATGTGCGCCAACGGGAATCTCGGGGTTTTCCCTTCTCTTGGGGCTCTGCCCCTCGCGCTTGCAAATGCGCTGAAATTAGGCAAATTCGGGGCCTAGAATCTTTCCCGAAAAATGGCGTCTCGCTCGATGATAATGAATTCTCAACCTTGCATCAGATTCCATTAATGTATAGTATATATTTGTGATAGAGGCTGCGTACGGATGGATCCAAGGGGGAGGCACATGCGGTTTGATTTCACTATGGCGAGGTTTGCTGAAAGCCTGGCCAAAGTAAATGCGATGAATGCGATTCGCTCCATAGTCGATATTCTTATTGTTGCCTATGTCATCTATAAGCTCTTGGTAATCATCAGGGGAACAAGAGCTGTGTCCCTCCTCAAGGGCATTGCTGTTATCTTTATCGCTACCATGATCAGTGATTTGCTTGACTTGCGCACAGTAAACTGGCTATTGCAAAAAACAATCACTATGCTGTTTGTTGCTCTGCCAATAGTGTTTTTGCCTGAACTCAGAAGAGCCTTGGAGCAGATAGGCCGCGGCGGCATATTCACAGGGCCATTGGGACTTTTGGAAAAAGAGGACACAATGCTCCTGATTTCCAACATCGTCAAAGCAGCGACAGTGATGGCCAGAGATAAGATCGGCGCCCTTATTGTCATTGAACGTGACACAGGTATCGCTGAACTGATGGAGACCGGCACAAAAATTGACGCTGTGGTTTCAGCGGAGCTCCTTATTAACATATTCATGCCTAACTCACCGCTGCATGACGGCGCCACCATCATTCGCGGCAGCAGGATAATGGCTGCAGGCTGTTACCTTCCTCTGTCTGAGAATCCCAATATCAGCAAGAGACTTGGGACCAGACACCGTGCAGCGTTGGGCTTGTCAGAGCAGTCTGACGCTGTGTCCATAGTGGTTTCGGAAGAAACCGGAGTCATATCGATAGCATGCAGCGGGAAGTTAATGCGTTATCTTGATGAAAGCGCTCTGAAGGAGAAACTTGTAGAGCTACTCAATGGAAGCAAGCTCAGACAAGGGATTCCTGCCTGGTTAAGGGGGCACGTCATGTGAAACTGCATGTCCCTCAAGAGCTCTACCTTAAAATAGCAGCTGTTTTTCTGGCGGTTGTCGTATGGTTTGTGGCAGGCGCGGATATCAATAAAAGCCAGACAGATACTGTCGAACGGTTTATTACGGCAGGTGTAGAGGTGGTCGGCGCGCCGTCTGAATTCACTGTTGAGACTAGGCCGAGAGAAGTGGAGGTTCGAGTGCGCGGGCAGAAGCATCTGGTGGAACCGCTGGATGGCGGAAAAGTGCGAGCGAGTGTATCTGTGGCCGGGCGCGGTGAAGGGGAATATGCTGCAAGGGTTCAGGTATCAGCTCCTGAAGGCATCCAGGTAGTTGAGATTATTCCGGAATCAATAGGTGTAAAGATGGATGCTATTGTCAGTGAAGATTTCCCGGTCCGGGTGGCGATAATAGGATATCCCGGAGAAGAGAGCGTTCCTCTGGAACCGGAGTGGTCGCCTAGATTTGTTACCGTTATCGGGCCGAGGAGCCAGGTGGAATCGATAGAGGAAGTCTTGGCTCAGATTGACGTGTCAGGTATCACGTCTGCTATTTCCAGGAATGTTAAAGTGAATCCGCAAGACGCAGGAGGCAATATTGTAGCGGATTTGAATATTCAACCGCAAACCGTTAGTGTTTTTGTGCCTATTGGCAAGATACCGAAGGCTCTGCCGGACGCAAAGGAGTCTTACAAGGCGCAGCAGGAGTCAGTTGAGAATGGTGACGGATTGGGGCAGCTGCCTGACTAAACCCATGATTATTCAAGATTGTCATACTTATCAGGAGGAGCCGAATATGGGGAGATTGTTTGGGACTGATGGGGTAAGAGGGATTGCCAATACATTTCTCTCGCCTGAGTTAGCGTTTGCTTTGGGTCGGGTCGGAGCTGGAATCATCGCAAGGAGGCTTGGGACGCGACCTACGGTAATTGTGGGACGTGATACGCGGCTCTCCGGGGATATGTTAGAAGCTGCAGTGGTTTCGGGAATAGCGTCAGTCGGGGGACATGCGGTGAACATCGGCGTAATCCCTACCCCGGGAGTGGCGTTCCTTGTCAGAGACCTAAAGGCGCATGCAGGCATCATCATCTCAGCCTCTCATAATCTCATGGAGTATAACGGAATAAAATTCATCTCCGGCGACGGGTTTAAGCTTTCAGATAAAGAAGAGCTGGATATAGAAAAATGCATCAGTTTTGATGAACGAGGCATGTTGTGCCTTAATACTTATGATGACTTTCCCAGGCCGGCGGGGAGTGATGTCGGAAGGGTTTCCTATCTCCAAGACGCGGGAGAAAGATATATAAGGCATGTCAAAAGCACAGTTAACGTTACCCTTGAAGGGTTAAAAGCAGTCGTGGATTGCGCGAACGGCGCAGCGTCATCATATACTCCGCGTCTGCTTAAAGATCTCGGCGCGCATGTAATAGCAATAAATGACAAACCTGACGGAACCAATATCAATGCAAGATGTGGATCCACTTATCCCCAGGTTTTGGCGGAACTCGTGGTTGAAAAAGGAGCGGATCTGGGACTCGCCCATGACGGCGATGCTGATAGGTTGATTGCGGTTGACGAGAAGGGCAATATAGTCAACGGAGATCACATTATGGCCATTTGCGGCCTGGATTTGCTGCGAAGGGGGATGCTTCCGCACAATACTATAGTCGCTACCGTCTACAGCAACTTAGGATTGTCTAAGACCTTTGCCCGTGAAGGCGGTAGGGTTGTCATCACTCAAAACGGTGACAGGTATGTCCTGGAAGAAATGAGGAAGCTAGGTGTCATTCTAGGCGGGGAACAGTCAGGACACATAATCTTCCTTGACCATAACACCACAGGGGATGGGATCATTACCGCGCTTGCCCTTCTGTCAGTCATTCGCAGGACAGGCGCAAGGCTGTCGGAATTAGCTTCATGGATGGAAGCCTACCCGCAAGTTCTTATGAATGTCAGGGTCAGAAATAAGCAAGCCTTGTCTTCGAATTTCGCAGTAAGTCAGTCTATTAGGCGGGCTGAGACATTGCTCGGCAAAGACGGACGAATGTTCGTGCGTTCTTCAGGGACGGAGCCTTTGGTTCGCGTCTTAGGCGAAGGCCCCGATGAATCTTTAGTGAAAGCCGCTGTATCTGAGGTAGCAAAGGTAATACGGGAAGAGTTAGGCTAGGTGTTTTGACTTGATAGGCTCTCAGCTGCATATAATCGGTATCGGAGTGGACATTATCGAAGTCGGTAGGATTCGCGAGTTGATGGAGCGTAAAGGTGCGAGGCTCCGCGGGCGGGTGTTCACTGATATTGAGATGGATGCTGCAGAGGGAGGACACTATGAGAAACTAGCCGGCAGGTTTGCGGCGAAGGAGGCTGTATCCAAAGCGCTGGGCCAGGGGATATCCGGAATCGGGTGGAATGAGATTGAGATTTTAAACGAACCTTCCGGAAAGCCTTATGTGCGCTTACTGGGTCGGGCTGAAGAACTTGCCAGGGCGCGGGGTGCAAAAGCTGTTTTTATAAGTATGTCCCATACTGACACTCTTGCCATAGCTTTTGCAGTCGCTGTCGGAGGTGAAAACCTTGAGAGTTGTAACAGCTGAAGAGATGCGCGAAATAGACAGAAAGGCTATTGAAGCAATAGGCATTCCCGGTGTTGTCCTGATGGAGAATGCAGGGCGAGCTGTGGCTGATACTGTAAAGAAGCTCCTTTCGAATGTGGCGAATCCGCGTGTATGTATATTCGCCGGCAAAGGCAACAACGGAGGGGATGGGTTTGTAGTTGCCAGGCACCTTGCGAATTCGGAAGTAAGAGTGAAAACCTTCCTTCTGGGTGAGATCGGTCAGGTTCAAGGAGACGCTAAAACCAACTTGGATATTCTCATAGGTATGGGAATGGAAGTGGAAGAGCTGAATGCGGATATGCTTCCCACTGCCAGGGTGGCAGTGTCCATGTCTGATTTGGTAATCGATGCTGTATTCGGGACCGGGTTCAAAGGAGAAGTCGAAGGGTATGTGAGCCATGTCATTGACACAATAAATGAGTCAGGGAGGCCTGTTGTTGCGGTTGACGTTCCTTCAGGACTGGATTCCACAACCGGCATGGTCAGTTCAAGCTGCATCAGGGCTACTTATACAGTGACTTTCGGTCTTCCAAAGGTAGGGTTGCTACTATATCCGGGCGCAGCTTACGCCGGTGAACTGGTCATCGCTGATATCGGGATTCCCGGATTCCTTTTGGCAGATGAAAGTCTTAAGTTGAACCTTTCCACCGGTGATGATATTAGGCATTGGATCCCTCGGCGCGAAAAAGACTCTCACAAAGGCACGTTCGGGAAAGCGCTTGTGATGGCAGGTTCACCTAATATGGCCGGCGCTGCTGTTCTTGCAAGCACCGCAGCTTTGAAAGCAGGGGCAGGCATTGTAACCCTTGGTGTGCCTCTCAGTTTGCATAGTGTCATGAATTCAAAGCTAACTGAGGTCATGACCCGTGGGCTCCCCGAAACTGAATCAGGCAGCATAAGCTTACAAGCTCAACCTCTTTTGGACGGGCTTAGCCGCGGTGCTGCTGCATTGGCTGTCGGACCCGGGTTATCCACTCACAGTGAGACTGCTCAGTTAGTAAGGAATATGGTAATGACGACCTCTGTTCCCACTGTCGTAGACGCTGACGGGATAAGCGCTATTGCCCAGGATCCCGGCACTTTGAAGGCTGCGAAGGCGCCGATTGTGCTTACCCCCCATCCCGGCGAAATGGCGAGGCTGACAGGCTTGTCTATACAAGAGGTCGAGCGTGACAGACTTAATGTAGCCCTTCGGGCAGTGTCCCAATGGGGAAAGATTGTGGTTTTAAAAGGCGCTCGGACAATAATTGCTGACCCATCAGGAATCGCTTATATTAACCCAACAGGCAATCCCGGAATGGCGACAGCAGGCAGCGGAGATGTGCTCACGGGAATCATCACAGGCCTCTTAGCGCAAGGCATGAGACCTTTCGATGCAGCTGTATTAGGTGTCTATGTACATGGGCTGGCCGGCGATATCGCATCTTCAAAACTAGGTGAAATGGGTGTTACAGCCATGGATATCCTCGGGAATGTACCGGATGCCTTGCGTAGATTGGCAGGGGAAAGAGGCGAGCAGCATGTGGGATGGCCGTCGAGACAGGCCTACCGTAGCTGAAATTGATCTTGCATGTATAGCCCGGAACATACAGGCTATCCGTAAGACGGTGGGACCCGATTGTGAAATCCTCGGGGTTGTAAAAGCTGACGCGTACGGCCACGGAGCCATACCTGTTGCACGTACAGCCCTGAATAACGGAGCGAGCTGGCTGGGAGTCGCGTTGGTTGAGGAAGGCATAACTCTCAGGAAGTCCGGGATTATCGCCCCAATTTTGGTTCTTGCTCAGCTATTTCCTGCTCAAGCGCAGGCAGCTCTTCGTTATAATTTGTCATGTGCGACAGCCACGTATGAGTTTGCTGAGGCCCTGTCCAATGCTGCAGTCAAAGAGGGGAAAAAAGCTAAGTGCCATGTGAAGGTGGATACAGGGATGGGGCGCATAGGTCTGCACCCCAATCAGATAGTTAATTTCGTGAAACATATTGCAATGCTTCCAAATATTGAAATTGAAGGAATTTTTACACACCTGGCTACTGCTGAGGACGAAGACAGGTCTTTTCTTTATCATCAGCTTTCCTTGTTCAATGATGCGATTGAGGCTCTTAGGCATAACGGGATTGAAGCGCAATACTACCATGCAGCCAACAGTGTAGCTGCAGTGACTATCCCTGAGGCCAGGTTTGATATTGTGAGGCCGGGGATTTTCATGTATGGGCTAACCCCGCTTTACGGCGAATGTGCGAAGCGAATCAGGACGGAATTGGACATTGTGCCTGCCCTGTCTCTCAAGACAAGAGCAGCTTTTGTGAAGAGGTGTCCTCAAGGCGCTTCCATAGGTTATGGAGCTACGTACACAACAGACAGAGATTGCACTATTGTAACTCTGCCGATCGGATACGCGGACGGTTTTCCCCGAGCCCTTTCCAACTGCGGAGAAGTGCTTATCAAGGGGAAGAAGCTTCCGGTGGTCGGGAGAGTATGTATGGATGAATGCATGGTATGTGCAGGCGACTTGGAAGTAGATATTGAAGATGAGGTAATCATCATCGGAGAGCAAGGGAAGGAAGAGATCGCTGCCGAAGACGTGGCAGAAAAAGCCCGTACAATATCCCACGAAATCCTTTGTGGGATAAGCAGGCGAGTTCCCCGTGTTTATCTATGGAAAATGCAGTAGGTCCGGTGGGCAATCTGAAATGCGGCGGGCTGTCTTATAAGGTGTAGCGGAAGGAGAGAGTCTTTGTGTTTGAATGTGACGTTCTCGTCCTTGGAGGAGGACCAGGAGGATACGTTGCTGCTATAAGAGCAGCGCAATTAGGCAAGAGCGTGTGCCTTATTGAAAAAGATCAGCTTGGCGGTACATGCTTGAACAGAGGCTGTATTCCCACTAAATCTCTGATTGCCTGCATGGAAGCGTTTCAGCTTGCCCAGAGGCTGGGGGAGTTCGGTGTGGAAGCCAAGGATGTATCCGTGGATTTCGGCAAGATGATTGCCAGGAAGAATAGAATTGTCTCTCGTCTCAGGGCAGGTGTGGGGTTTCTCCTTAAGAAGGGCAAGGTTAAGGTTGTAACAGGGACAGGCAGGCTTGTGGCGCCTGGGAGAATCGCAGTGGATTCAGAGGAAGGTTCTTCAGAAATAAAGGCTGAGAGCATAATAATCGCCACAGGTTCAAGACCTCTGGTATTCCCGTCTTTCAACTACAATGGAAGCTCTGTCATTACCAGCGATGAGGCTTTAGATTTTCGGGAAGTGCCTGAAAGTCTCCTTGTTGTCGGCGGCGGTGTCATTGGATGTGAACTGGCTTTCATATTCGCCGGTCTCGGCAGCAAGGTGACTGTTGTTGATATTATGCCTACTGTGCTTCCGATGGAGGATCCTGATGTTTCCAGCGCAATCTTGGCGTCTTTGAAGAAGCATGGAATTGACGTGATGTGTGGCGTGAAGATTGAGAGCATTACAGAAGGGGACAGAGAGGTTACAGCGCTTCTTGACTCAGGCAGGCAGCTTGTAGCTGAAAAGGCCCTCCTGTCAGTGGGGCGGAGAGCGAATTCTGAAGGAATCGGCTTGGAAGAGTTGGGAGTTGAACTCAATAAGCGCGGTGAGATAGCAGTGGACGAGGACATGGAAACAAATGTCAGAGGCATATATGCTATCGGCGATGTAGTAGGCAATATCATGCTTGCCCATGTCGCGTCGCATGAAGGGATAGTGGCTGCCCATAATGTCGCAGGCGACAAGAAGAGTATGGATTATAATGCTGTGCCCAGCGCTATCTTTACCAGGCCCGAAGTGGCAAGTGTCGGGCTGAATGAGGTTCAGGCGAAAGAACAAGGCTTTGATGTGAGAATAGGTAAGTTCCCATTCATGGCAAGTGGCAAGGCTTTGGCTATGGGCCGGACTGAAGGATTTGTCAAGGTCATCGCTGATGCCGAAAGTGACGTGATACTTGGTGTTCATATCGTGGGGCCGGGCGCGACTGATCTTATCCCTGAACCTACGGTAGCGGTGCGAACTCAGATGACCGTGCATGAGTTCACAAACACGATACATGCTCATCCTACGCTTGCGGAAGCGTTGGTTGAAGCAGCTCAAGCTGTTCACGGCATGTCAATACATATATAAGAAGAACCAAGCCTTCCATTATGGACGCGCCGTCTAAACGGAAGCGGGCGTCTTTCTACCGTCCGGACTCGGATGCATCGTCAAAAACAGGACGGCGTCCCCGGACTCATATAGCAATCTGCTGTGGATTATTGCGAATTTTGGCTGAGAGGTATATGCCTGAAGGGGTATATACCTCAAATTATTATAGATGTCTTAAGCTGCGCTCTTTTTCATAGAATCAGGCAATGTTCACCTGACCTTATGGTATGCCGGATCAGATATGGCTTTTCTTGAAACCACAAGAGTCAGACACTGCTGAACTGTGCTCTTTGCCTGAAAAAACCCATTGATTGTGATTATTATCTACTTTTGGATGGAAGATTTTGTGTAATACTACGAAGGTTATCCTTAGTAGGTTAGAGAAATCGCAAGTATAAACTAGGCGTACTATGACGTTTTGCTCGAAGCATGAACCTGCAAAAGCTGAGGCGAGTGGAAGGGAGGGCAATCGGTGCTGTTATCTTTTGATTATGTACGTGCACGAAGCAAGGATGATGCGGTGAACCTTGCTGTTGAGGCAGGCCCCAATGGCAGGTTTCTCGCAGGCGGAACGGACTTATTTGTGCGTATGTATGACAGACAGCTCAGACTTAAGACACTGATAGATGTTAAGGAAATTGAAGGAATTGAAGGCATGGAGTGTCAGAACGGGCAAGGTCTATCTATAGGTGCAGCATCATCTTTAAACATGCTCGTAGGGAATGAGACTATTCGCTCAAGATATGGGTTGTTGGCGCAGGCAGCCCATTCTGTAGGATCCCTTCAAGTCAGAAACCGCGCATCAATCGGCGGAAACATATGCAATGCTTCTCCGGCAGCCGATACTGCCCCTGCTTTATTGGTGTATGATGCTGAAATTGAAACTTGGGGGCCGAGAAATACGCGGTTGATTCCCATTAGTCAGTTCTTTACAGGTCCGGGAAAGACTGTCCTGGAGCACGGGGAGTTTGTCTACAAAATTAGGATTCCTGAGCCTGATACAAGGTCATACGGGGTATACCTGAAACTGGGAAGGACCAACTCAGTTGATTTGTCTATTGTCAGTGTAGCTTGCTTGGCGCTGGCAAGCGGAGAAGTTCGGATTGCCTTAGGAGCGGTAGCGCCGACGCCGATAAGAGTAACGGAAGCCGAGTCCATATTGTTAAGCAGGAAGGATGAAGAAGCAATAGCCTTTGCTGCGTCGGCAGCAAAGGAAACGGCTGTTCCTATCAGTGATGTCAGAGCGGGCGAGGAGTATCGTCTTGATATGGTCGAGGTCTTGACTAAGAACGCAATTGAGCAAGCCCTTGCAGGCCTTGCTGCAACCGGGGAGGTATAGTAACCTATGCTTCACAACATAGAGATGACAGTTAACGGTGAGTTAGTCAAGGCAAAGGTGCCCTCTCATATGAGACTTTTGGATTTTCTCCGTGAGGAACTGGACTTAATCGGCGCAAAAGAGGGATGCGGCAAAGGAGAATGTGGAGCATGCACAGTCTTGGTAGAGGGTAAGGCGGTTAACTCCTGCCTCATGCTGGCAGTGGAAGCAAGTGGTAAAGAAGTGCTTACTGTCGAGGGTCTCAGCGAAGGGGACTCTCTTGACCCTATACAGCAGAGCATAATCGATAACAGCGCGCTTCAATGCGGGTACTGTACCCCTGGTATGGTAATGTCAGCCAAGGGTTTGCTTTTGCGAAATCCAAGTCCTACTCGGGATGAGGTTGTTGAAGCTATAAGCGGCAACCTGTGTAGGTGCACAGGATATGCTCGTGTCGTAGATGCGATAATGCAGGTTGCAGCGAGCTCCAAGTCGCAAGACGAGGGGAGTGAGGGATAGTGGCGCGCGAGGACTATATAGGCGTAGGCGTTATACGGAATGATGCTGTGGAGAAGGTGACCGGGGCAGCACGGTATGCAGCGGATCTGAAGTTTTCAGGGATGTTGTACGCGAAACTGTTGAGAAGCGAGCATGCGCATGCTCGCATTCGGCGTATCGATACAACGAAAGCACAAAATGTGCCTGGGGTAAAGGCTGTTGTCACAGGTAAGGATTTCCCAAACAGGATGGGACTTTACCTGAAAGATCGTACCCCTTATGCCATTGATAAGGTGCGCTATTACGGAGAACCTGTGGCAGGCATTGCGGCTGAGTCCTTGGAGATTGCTGAAGAAGCCTTGAAATTCATAGAGGTGGAATATGAAGAGCTTCCTCCGGTACTTGATCTTCGGGAAGCAATAAAGCCCGGTGCTCCCCTTGTGCATCCTGATCTCCATACATATGAAATTGGACCTGCTTTCTTCCCCATACCTCATACAAATATCAGCAACCACTTCAGAATACGCAAAGGAGATGTGGAAAAGGGTTTTGCTGAGGCTGACCTGATATTTGAAGATGAGTATTATGTGCCTCACATTCAGCATTCGCCGATTGAACCTCATGCAGCGATAGCTCTGTATGACCGTCAAGGTAAGTTGACCATATGGGCATGTTCGCAGTCACCCTTTGCAATGCGGAACATTCTTGCCAACAGCCTAAACTGGCCTATGAACAGGGTGCGGGTCATCGCACCGTATGTGGGTGGGGGTTTCGGAGGCAAGGCGGGACTCAATGTTGAAGCGACTCTGGTACCTCTTGCGCTGAAGTGCAGGAATTCCCCGATTAAGTTGGTCTGTACTAGAGAAGAAGAATTCAGAGATACTTTTGTCAGACAGGGTATGTTATGCCGTCTTAAGACAGGAGTTAAGGCAAACGGCAGGATTATCGCCCAGGAATTTGAGATGTATTGGGATGGCGGCGCATTTACCGAGTATGGCGTGAATGTGACAAGAGCTGCAGGATATAGCTCATCCGGTGTGTATGATATCCCTAATATGAAGACAGATTCATATTGCGTGTACACCAACAAGCCTGTCGGAGGCCCGTTGCGTGGTTTCGGCCATAGCGAAAATCACTGGGCGATGGAACAACAGATAGACCAGATTGCTCATAAAATGGGGATCGACCCGGTGGAGTTTCGTAGGATTAATTTGCAGAGGGACGGCTCCAGAAATGCTACAGGACAAGTGCTTAGCAACCCCGGTATAGGACAGTGCCTTGAGAGGACTGCTGAACTCATCGGTTGGGAAGAGGTGAGCGGGCCCGGAGTTATTGAACCCGGTGTGAAGAAAGTCCGGGCAAAAGGAATTGCGTGTATGACCAAGGCGCCTGCCATGCCTAATGATGCAGCGTCCTCAGCTGTTGTGAAGCTGAACGATGATGGGACGGTCTCTCTGAGCATTGGCGCTCAAGAACTGGGACAAGGTGCATTTACCGTTCTGGCTCAGATACTTGCGCATGAGCTTGGGGTTCGTTACGAGGATATCAAAATACAACCTATTGACACTGATTATAGTGCATATGAGTGGCAGACTGTAGCCAGCAGAATTACTTACTCATGTGGCAGGGCGGTTAAGGCTGCTGCCAAGGATGCCAGGCGTCAGGTTTTGGCACATGGGGCCCGGTATTTCGGTGTTCCTGTTGAAGACATAGAAATTGCGGAAAGCCGGGTCTTTGTAAAGAGTAAACCTGATAGATCAGTCCCCATAGGCACGTTTTCACTGGGCGTCACTCTGCCGGATTTCAGCGGTTACGGAGGTCCTGTAATAGGAAGAGGGACGTTTATTCCGGAAGGAATTACTGCTATGAATGAGGAAACCGGCCAGAGCGAAAAACCGGTAGCTAACTGGACTTATGGAACTCAAGCCGTGGAAATTGAGCTTGACGTCGAGACAGGGAAGATACGCGTTCTGAAAGTTGCTGCAGTGTATGACGCAGGGCGAGTCATCAATCCGGTTACTGCCGCAACTCAAGTGGAAGGGGGTGTGGTGCAAGGGATAAGTATCGGCTTGCTTGAAGAGATGAAATTCAACGAGGAAGGAAAGCTCTTGAATCCGTCATACGTTGATTATAAAATCTTAACTGCAGCCGATATGCCTGATGAATTACTCATTAGTTTTGTAGAGGTTCCTCAGGAAGACGGGCCGTACGGAGCGAGAGGAATAGGAGAGCATGTCATGGTGCCGACGCCTCCGGCTATTGCTAACGCATTGTACAATGCCGCAGGCATAAGGATGAAGACGTTACCCATGACATCAGAGAAGGTGTATTGGGCGCTCAAAGAGAGATTAAGTGCGTCTGTTCGCTAGCTATATCTCCGATGGTTGAGTTAACAGCGAAAGCGCACGAAGGGAGGAAAAGTAATGGCTAGTACTAAGCCAACTGTTGAGACTCAAATCATGGGGCCAATTAAACCTGGAGACTATCTACCTACACACCAATTGCTCGTACTTGGTCTCCAGCATGCGTTCACTATGTTTGGCGCCACAGTTCTTGTTCCACTCCTAACCGGCCTTGATGTTAGTGTAGCTTTGTTCACAGCAGGAATCGGCACCCTATGGTTTCATTTCGTTACAAAAGGAAGGGTTCCGGTATTTTTAGGTTCATCCTTTGCGTTTATTGCGCCGGTGGCGCTGGTGGTGGCAGAAAAGGGGATTCCTGCAGCTCAGGGAGGAATTATTGTAGCCGGCTTGCTCTATGTTGTTTTCGCAATTCTCATTCATTTTCTCGGCCCTGAGTTTATGCAGCGAATACTTCCGCCTGTGGTTACAGGGCCTATCATTATGGTAATAGGGCTCAACCTCGCCCCTGTGGCAATCGGAAGCGCCAGCCAGAACTGGCCGATAGCACTAATTGTTCTTGCTACAGTAGCTATTGTCAACCTGTATGTGAAGGGATTTCTCAGACTGTTACCGGTTATTTCAGGGATTATTGTGGGCTACGTCATTTGTCTTATTACAGGTAACGTAGATGCTACCCCCGTGGTGCAAGCAGCATGGATAGGAATGCCCAAATTTACATTCCCTGTCTTTGACGCTGCAGCTATCGGAATTATAGCCCCTGCAGCCATTGCCAGTATGGTGGAACACGTAGGGGATATCCTGGCTGTAGGAGCTACAGTTGAAGATGACTTCATAGAGGATCCCGGTCTGACAAGGACACTGCTGGGAGACGGTATTGCCACATCACTTGCAGGTCTGTTCGGCGGGCCGGCCAATACTACCTACTCAGAGAACACAGGCGTCTTGGCCTTGACGAAAGTGTGGAAGCCTGAGGTAATGAGGATAGCAGCAGTCATTGCCATCCTACTGGCATTTGTGGGGAAGCTTGGCGCGGCCATCAGAACGATTCCCGATCCTGTTATCGGAGGAATCTCCATTGTGTTGTTTGGTATGATTGCAGCTATCGGTGTCAGGACCATGGTAGAAAATAAGGTTGATTTGACGGATTCCAGAAACCTATTTATTGCCAGTGTAATTCTGGTTGTAGGTATCGGCGGTGCAATGATCACTCTATGGGGCAACGCCCAACTGGGCGGTATGGGTCTTGCAGCGATACTTGGCATAATCCTCAACCAGATTCTGCCAAGGGCCGAAGAGTAAACTTAATTCCGTGATTTGTCGATTTGCCCGGATTTTCACCGGTTGTCTCATACTGTGATAGCAAAGAGGGGCCAAGACGATGGCCCCTCTTTGCTAACCCTTTTCAAAGGAGTTAATAACACACACGTCGAATTTAGAAGAAGATGGTATAACAAGCAAAACATTGCAGGCAGCGTTTGATTGCTGACTGCCGGTGGTTCAGGGAGGGGCATAAGATGTTCCATGAAGTTGGAATCACTGTCAGAGAAATTCTTGAGTTGCCTGAGTTTTCCGGGGTTGTCGTTGCCGGGGGATGTGGCGGCCTGGATAGGGTTGTTACTAATATCAATGTTATGGAAGTCCCTGATATCTTGGACTGGGTACGAGAAGGGGACATGCTTTTGACAACAGGTTATGCGATAAAAGACAATTTAGACGCTCAAAGAATGCTGCTGCCCACCCTTGCCGGTAAAGGATTGGCAGTACTTGGTATGAAGCCGAAACGATACATAGATGCAATTCCGCCTCACATGATAGAGGCTGCAAATGAGCTAAACGTGCCTCTTTTGGAGCTTCCTCGTGAAGTCAACTTTTCTGACCTAATATCAGCCGTTCTGGCAGAACTTGTTAATCGACAAAGCAGGTTTGTGCAGCTTAGCCTCATTGCTCACAGAAGGTTCATAAACCTCCTTCTGGAAGGAGGAGGCCTTCAGGAAATATCACGGGCTGCAGCCGATCTTCTTCAGGCAGTCATATCTATTGAGGATTCCCTGAATCTACGAAGAGTAGTCTCGGGCATGTGTTGGGGCCCTCCCAATGAGGCTTTGATTACCGAGTTACTTGATAGGCCTATGGAGTTTCTTGAACCTGAGACATTCACTGACCGCGTGGAAGGCACTGTGCTTTGGTTCAAACGCAATCAAGTGGAGACAAATGGTTATAAGGCCGAGATCATTCGTGCACCGGTTACCGCTGCAAATGAGCAGTTCGGGTCTCTTACAGCAGTGAAGTTCTCCGGGCAATTTGACGTAACAGACTTGTACAGTCTGGAGCGACTATGCCCTCTCATTGCCCTTGACATAATACGTTGTCATGACTTGACACAGGTGGAGCAGAAATACCGCACAGAATTCCTGGATCAGCTGTTTTCTTCCGACAATCCTGATGAAGAGAGATTCCTCGAGCGCGCCACGACATTTGGGTGGGATCTGAGACTGGACTATGTGACGATCCTGTTCGATGTTCTGCCGTCAAAGCCAATCAGTGATATCGCTGAGTATGAAAACGCTTGTCAGATGGTGAAAACCCAGGCTACCACTATTCTTTCGGATTTCTGTCGGAGAAACAACCTGAGACATATTTTAACGAGGCATGCCAGTGGAATTCTGCTTTTTGTCCATCCTGAGGAAGTCGCACCGGATGATACTGTGTCTTGGGCGAACCGGCTCCTCAAGAAGGCCCGCAGTAATCTCCGAAGATGGACGGTGAGTTCGGGTATTAGTCGCCGTGTCAGTGGTGTTACGGGTATAAAAAGAGGGTTCAGAGAGGCCAAGGCAGCGCTTGATCTAGGAAAGGTAATTTTCGGTAAAGGTCAAGACATCCACTATGAAATGCTGGGCATATACGGCCTTCTCTTAGGCCAGGCCGACTTGGATGAACAGAAACGGTTCGCGGATGAGATTGTCGGTAGCCTCCGAGACTACGATACAGCAAAAGGAGGCGAGCTTCTTCCGACCCTTGAAGTGTACTTTGCAACCAACGGTAATGCCCGGAAGACTGCAAGGCTCATGTATGCGCACTACAACACAATTCTCTACAGGCTAAAGAAAATAAAGGAGCTCACCGGGCTTGATCCTAACCATGCTGATCAACGTCTGTCTCTACAGACGGCTCTTCGCTTGTCTACGATTTTTGATATGGGACATCATCTGAATCAATCCCTATGATACAGGTGTCGTGAGAACACTTGGTGATTTGCACAACTCCCATGTTTTACTCTCTTATAAGACCTCCTGCCTTCTGGTAGTTTTTAGCAACATTATACTTTATAACATAATAGACTAGCAAACTTTATAGTTATTTCATAAAGGTTTATTGCTGTAGGATTTGGAATTATGAAACTGACATGAAGATACACAAAGATCCTTTCTGCCTAACCGTTGTACAACATGGCAGAAGGTTCGATAAGATTTTGAAATGCGAAGAGACATATAGGGTGCACAGTGTCTTTGATACCGCGATTAATCTTGTGTCTGGGTCAGAATTTTTAACTATCCTGCCTCTAGGACGCAGATGTGGCAAGAACTGCGCTACAGTAGCCGTATCAGAAGGGTTTTCATTTTTCGCTCTTGACATCTCCCCCGGGGATAAAGTCTGTATGTCCCATCCCTTTAGGCTAAGGCTCGGGGAGAAGACCATTGCGCATTTCAGTTGCAGCAGCGAATGGAGGAGTCCTTTAGAGACCATTGATTGCCTGCCTTCGGTAAGAAATGAGAATATGGCTGTTCTGGAATCAGCCTTAGCTTTGAGATGCCGGGACTCTGTATTTGGGGAGGCAACAGACCTTAGCCTCTATGGGGCCGGCCTAAGACACGGCGGGACTTTAGACGATATTAGAAGGACTTTACTTGATAATGACAGAGAAGGACTGGAACAAGCCCTGGCCAAGGTAATCGGGTTGGGGCCCGGCCTTACTCCAAGTGGTGACGATTTGGTCCTTGGGATCAGTTTGACCAGGGCTGTTTGGGGAAGACCCCGGGAAAGAACAAGTGATATTTGGGAATCCGGTGTCCGAAAAAACTTGGACAGAACATGCGATCTCAGTGCATTCTTCATCAGAGAAGCTCTGGAAGGGTCAGCTCACGAAGTTGTGGAAAGTGCCTTGGCTTGCTTACTTACAAGTGAACCTTGTGAAACTGTGGACGCAGTAAACAGTCTGATGTCAGTGGGTGCTTCATCCGGCTGTGATATAGGGCTAGGCATGTATCTCGCCCTCGACTGGCAAAGGAGGTATGATTGGTGTTCAAAAGGTTGGTCATAAGGCCTAACAATTACCATGATTCTATTGCTCTCATGCGCCTAACCCGGACAGTCCGGAACACAGATAAGGTGATCGCAGCGCAGGTAGGCATGGCAACTGAGATTAATAAGGACGCAGTGAGAGAAATGGGTTTTGCCGGCGAAGAGCTGGAGACTGCTACTCCCAACGATCTTATTGTTGCACTTGTGTCTGAGACTGAGGATGCGTTGGATGCCGCGGAGCAAGCCATTAAAGAGAGTCTTGAGAGACCGGTCCTGCAGAAGCCCGGGGCAAAGGAACCCAAAACCTATGCCACTCTGGCAGAGGCAGCTGCCTTGGAAAACGCCGGTATAGCAGCAATATCTGTTCCGGGCGAATATGCCGCGAGGGAAGCTCGAGCAGCCCTTGCCAATGGCTTGCACGTTTTCTTGTTCAGCGACAATGTATCTCTTGAAGATGAAGTCACTCTGAAGAAGTTGGGCCAGGAGAAGGGTCTCTTTGTAATGGGACCTGATTGTGGCACTGCTGTCATCGGCGGCCTGGGATTAGGGTTTGCGAATAAAGTGAAACCCGGGAGAATCGGCATTGTAGCTGCGTCCGGCACCGGAATGCAGCAAGTAATGGCTATTCTTGACCGACTTGGCCAGGGAATCTCTGAAGCTATCGGTACAGGGGGGCGGGATCTGAGTAAGGAGGTAGGTGGGATCACGACCAAGATGGGATTGGCTTTTCTTGAGACAGATCCTAACACTGCCGTCAAAGTCCTGGTATCAAAGCCTCCACATCCTGATGTTCGTGATAGTCTCATAAGCATGTTGGATGAAGGGACAAAGCCTGCAGTTGTATGTTTTATGGGTGAAGAGATTGAAGAAGCCCACAAGAGGCATTCAGGCAAGGTTTTGTTTGCCGGCGATTTGGAGGAGGCGGCAATTATAGCTAATCAGTTGGCAGGCGGGGATTCCAAAGGAAGGCTCTATTCCGATGATGAGCTTTCAGAGATGGCCTCGCCAATCGCGGCAAGGGGCGATGGCGGAGGATTCTTCAGAGGACTGTATTGTGGTGGGACCTTATGCCAAGAGACAATGACCATCCTTTCAAGGATGGGTATTGATATATATTCGAATGTACCATGGGACCGACGGCTTTTGCTTGAAGATCCCGAAGAGAGTTGTGCTAACGCGTGTATTGATATGGGAGATGACTACTTTACCCGAGGAAAACCTCATCCCATGCTCGAGCCTGGTATGAGAGTTCCTCGGTACCTGGCTGAAGCCCGTAGTAATGATGTGGGGATCTTACTGTTTGATGTGATATTAGGTTATGGGTGTCACAACAACCCTGCCGGTGTAATGGCTGAGGCTATGAAGGAAGCTCTGAGGATTCGAAAGGATATGGGGCAAGGGCTGGTGCAGATTGCCGTCTTAGTGGGTACTACAGGAGATCCCCAGGGATTAGAGGAACAGGAAGCTATCCTGCGGGATGCAGGAGCGATAGTCCTTTGCTCGAATCGTGCTGCCGGAGACTTGGTGGCCCGAATTATCAAGGCGCAGGGAGGGAAAAGACCATGCTGAAGATAAGGAATTGGCCCCCTAAGGGGGGAGTGATTAATGTGGGTACCGGTGTCTTTGCCGAGTCTATGCAGGAGCAAGGCGCCGGAGTGTATGAAGTAAAATGGCAACCTCCCGCCCACGGAAAAGTCGAACTCATTGATATTCTCGATAAGCTGCATGGTAGGGATGATATCGATGAGGCTAACCAAACAGCAATTGAAAGATTCAGATCAGCTCAACCTGTTCTCATAGGTATCGGTGTTGCCAAGGAGACAATTCCCGGATTTGGTGACCGAATGCTGCTTCATGCCGGCCCTCCGATTACGTGGGAGAGAATGTCGGGGCCTCTGCGCGGCGCTGTGATAGGCGCAATCTTGTATGAAGGATGGGCAGATTCACCTGAAAAAGCTGAAGAATTGGCCTCAACGGGCGATATCGCTTATTCGCCGTGTCACGAACATTCGGCCGTAGGACCGATGGCTGGGGTGGTTTCACCAAGAATGCCTGTGTTTATTGTGGAAAATAAGACTCATGGAAACCGGTCGTACTGCACACTCAATGAAGGTCTCGGTAAAGTTCTCCGATATGGGGCCTACAACGATGAAGTGCTGGACAGACTCAGATGGATGGAGAAGGTTCTCGCACCTGTTTTGAAAGAGGCAATCGAGCTTTCAGGAGGTATAGACCTTACATCCATGATAGCCCAAGCACTGCACATGGGGGATGAAGTGCATAACCGGAACAGAGCGGGGACGTCCCTCCTCATAAGGGCTTTGGTCCCTTACCTCATAGAGGTGGATTATCCACAGGCTGATATCAGAAAGTGTCTGGAATTTATGAATTCCAACGACCATTTCTTCCTCAATCTTTCCATGCCTGCAGCTAAGGCAATGCTTGAGGCGGCTCATGGTATTCCTAAGAGTTCCATTGTGACGGTAATGGCCAGAAACGGCACGGAGTTCGGAATCAAAGTCAGCGGATTGGGGGATCAGTGGTTTACAGGTCCTGCTCAGATAGTCAAGGGTCTCTACTTCCCCGGGCGTTCAGAAGAGGACGCAAACCCTGATATCGGTGATTCAGCAATAACGGAAACTGCAGGTCTCGGTGGCTTTGCCATGGCAGCTGCGATCCCCATTGTTCAGTTTGTCGGGGGTGTTCCGGAAGACGCTGTCAGATTCTCTGAGAAGATGTACAACATAACAATTGCCGAAAGCAAGCATTTTAACATACCTATTCTGAACTTCAGGGGAACACCGACTGGGATAGACATTAGAAAGGTAGTGGAAACAGGTATATTACCCCAGATAAATACTGGAATTGCCCATAAAGATCCAGGTGTAGGGCAAGTAGGGGCAGGTCTTGTAAATCCACCTTGGGAATGTTTCGAGAAGGCGATTACTGCCTTCGGGAAAAAGCACGCCAACAGGTCATAAAACTTGAACAGAGTTCTTTTAAGGAGGATGAGGCAGAATGATTGAGTTCTGGAATAAGGTGAAAATGTATGACCTTACGCAACCGCTGAGCCATCTCACTCCGCCATGGCCGACTTATGAACCGCTTCAGATCAAGTTTTTCAAGAGACTAAGCCCCAACGGTGCGAACGGCCAACTTATTACCACGTCTAATCACGTAGGAACCCATCTTGACGGCCCATTGCACTTCTGTACTCACGGCAGGGATATTGCCAGCTTGTCCTTAGACTACCTTGTGGGGCCGGGAGTAATCGTAGACCTTAGCGATATCGCTGAAGATTACGGGATCTATACGTCAGGCGACATCACAGACAGAGTCGAAGTCAAGGAAGGCGACATTCTTATTATTAATACAGGCTATCATCGATATGCTTGGGATATGCCGGAAGCTGACGAAGTCAGGTACATGATAAAACATCCCGGGCCTGCCAGAGAGTTTGCGGAATGGTGTAAGGAAATGAACCTGAAGTGGCTTGCTGTGGACTGCGGATCCGCAGACCACCCAATGAACACCAAGATCCGTGAGTGGATGCCTGCACAAGCAAAAGAGGCTGACCTCCATCTTAAGAACAAATACGGAAAAGGCCTTGATGACTTCTTCCCTCCGGAGGATTACCAGATAATGCATACGTTGTTGTTTCCTCATGACATTATCCATGCGGAAAATGTCGCAGGCGACATAGATAAGATCCTGAACAGGAGAATGATTATCGGTTGCTTCCCATGGCGCTTCGTCGGCGGGGAATCCTCCATATGCAGAATCGTAGCGTTTGACACAGAGTAAGACATGATGGCAGATAACTCGTTCTGAGTGGAAATGGGTATGAGACTGATGCAATACGGAGGTGGGAGCAAATGGGTATTGCAGATCTCCGTCATGACTTTCTCGAACTTGTGAGGATCCCGGGCCCTTCCGGTTTTGAACAACCGGTGGCAGATGCAATCCGTAACAAAATCCAATCGCTTGTATCTACAGTGGAAACGGACGGGATGGGTAACTTACTGGCTACCAAGGAAGGTCCGGAGGGAGCGCCGATTCTCGCCTTAATGGCTCATATGGATGAAATAAGCATGGTTACCACGGATGTGAGAGACGGATTTGTGTGGTTTGATTTTGTGGTGGACATAAACTCAGCTGTGACCGCAGGCCAACCTGTGGTGATTCTCACCGGGAAAGGGCCTGTTCCAGGTGTAGTCCGTTCACCCAGCACTCACTTGGGTCAAAGTCTAAACAGTCTCTGGATTGATGCAGGGCCACGTTGTGCCCAGGTGGAACCAGGGGATCCTATAGTATTTGACACAATTCCACGGTGGTTGGATGACGAGGAAACGCTGCTTGCATCAAGAGCTGTTGACAATCGACAAGGATGTGCCATTCTGCTTGAGACTGCACGGCAGTTGGCTGAAGTTGAACTCGACGTCAGCGTTGTCTTTGCTTTTACAGTTCAGGAGGAAGTGGGATGTAGGGGAGCAAGGCACCTGGCAAAAACCGTCTATCCAAAGTGGGCTATTTCCATTGACACAGGATATGGCGCTGATCCCGAAGCAGGGCCGGGTGTAGGGGTTCCACCGGATACCGGGCCTGTCATTAGAAGATTTGAGTCAGTGAAACCCGGAAGGGGCATGTTGATGTTCTTCGCTGACAGAGAGCTGGTAGCCGGTTTAAGGGAGTCAGCCGATGCGGCCGGTATCCCCTATAGCCTTGATGTACGATTTGGTCTGTTTACAGACGCTGCAGGGGTGTACGATGAGTGGTCTGACATAAAGTGTGTTTCTATAACAGTTCCGAGGAGATACTCCCACTCTCCGTACGAAGTCATTAACCTTAACACAATGGGTCAGGCGTCAGAGCTTTTGACGGTTTTCTTAAGAAACCTGAAGGCCGGGAACTAGAAGCATATGGGCAAGCCTAAGAAAGATGTGGATATTGAGGGTGAATTCGCAAGTTAGCGATTACTAATGCTTTTTGCAAGCAAAGGCAGCTGGGGGTGACATGCGTGGAACCCGGAATCAGTACACTTACTGTGTGTCTTGTATCAATTGTCACTGTTTTTCTTGTAACGGGTTTTCTTTGTTTGGTGATTATGGCTCTTAGCGCAATTATGCCCGAATGAGATTGGGTACGATCTGCTCGGGCGAAAGACGGTAGTTTGCTGCAAACGGAGGGATGTCCTTGTTTTTGGAGACCTTGGTGTCAGTGTTAGCATCCGGCGGGCTGCTGAATTTGACGATTGGGAATATTATTATGATTGGAGTTGCAATTGTCCTCCTTTACCTGGCCATTAGCAAGGGCTTTGAGCCTCTTTTGCTTTTGCCGATAGCCTTCGGGTGCCTATTAGCTAACATTCCGGGAGCGGGCATTTCAGATGAAGGAGGACTCCTTTACTACTTCTATACATATGGGCTTGAAACCGAGATACTTCCATGCTTGATTTTCATGGGAATAGGCGCCATGACGGATTTTGGTCCGTTGCTTGCTCGGCCTGTAACCTTTTTGTTGGGGGCTGCAGCGCAGTTTGGGGTATTTTTTGCCATGTTCCTTGCGAGTGCTTTGGGATTTAATATCAGAGAGGCTGCCTCTATAGCAATAATCGGGGGAGCTGACGGTCCGACCGCGATTTATCTTACTGTAAAACTTGCACCTCATTTGTTGGGGGCTGTGGCAGTTGCGGCTTACTCGTATATGTCACTTGTACCCCTGATCCAACCGCCGGTTATCCGTCTTCTTACTACACAAAAGGAACGCGAGACTGTAATGGAGGATCCTAAGCCTGTTTCACAGACTACGAAAATTCTGTTTCCCATTGTAACAGCGATAGTGGCTTGCCTGTTGTTGCCGGATACCACACCGCTTGTAGGTTGCCTTATGCTTGGCAATCTGCTAAGGGAGTCCGGTGTGACGGATCGCCTGTTTAAGACTGCACAGGGCGAGATGATCAATATCGTTACAATACTCCTGACCCTTGCTGTAGGCGGAACAATGGGCGCTGATACCTTCTTAACTGTAGCAACCCTCAAAATTCTCGCCCTTGGCGCTATCGCGTTCGCAGTCAGCACAGCAGGCGGAGTCCTTCTCGGAAAAGTGTTCTATGTATTGAGCGGAGGGAAGATAAACCCGATTATAGGCGCAGCGGGAGTGTCGGCGGTTCCTATGGCTGCCCGCGTATGCCAGGTGGAAGGACAGAAGGCAAACCCTGAAAACTTCCTGCTTATGCATGCAATGGGTCCGAATGTAGCAGGGGTAATCGGAACAGCGGTTGCAGCCGGGTGTTTCTTAACCCTGCTGGGTTAGCCGGGGGTCAGAAAAGACTGCTCAATAACCTTGTTACCGTTAAGATTCTTTGGAGGTGTGATTCCGGATGAAAAATGGAAACTCGTTTGAAATCAGAGCGAAGCTTCCCGGAGAGCTCACAATACATCCTGGCAAGCATCCTATGAAAAAGACCGACTTGCCCGGAGTGGGGGATATTGTTGAACCAAGACAGGAAGTGGCATTCATCGAGGCGATGAAGATGCAAAACCAAATCCTCTCGCCCAAGAAGGCTAAGATTTTGGAGATTCATGCAACTACAGGTGAAATGGTAAAATCCGGGGATCTCCTTATGACCCTGGAAGAAGTATAAAGGGGCTTGAGAACATGGTAAGCATGGCTGCCGGAAGAACCGACTGGACACGGAGGAGAAATGAGTTTGAGAAGCGGCTGTGTGAGGGAAGACAGTTTGTCGGTGAACCCGGCAGCAAGATAGTGGATCCTCTTGACTGCGTGCCTCTATTGGAGGCTGTAATTCGATCAGGTGATAGGGTCGCGCTTGAAGGAAACAATCAGAAACAAGCCGATTTTCTGGCAGACTGTCTTTGCAATATAGACGCCGAGCGAGTGAATAATCTGCATATGGTGCAATCAGTGATAGCTCTTCCATCTCACTGCGAGATTTTTGAGCGCGGGATTGCAGGTATCGCAGATTTTTCGTACTCATCTCCTCAAAGTGCCAGAGTAGCCAAAATGGTCAGCGAAGGAAAGATGAGGATAGGGGAAATCCACACCTACTTGGAGCTTTTCGGCCGCTACTTCGTTGATCTCACTCCTGACGTAGCTTTGATTACTGCAATTTCTGCAGACCGTGACGGAAACCTGTACACAGGCCCTAACACAGAGGATACCCCCACAATAGTTGAAGCTGCAAAATTCAGGCAGGGGATTGTCGTGGCACAGGTTGAGAAGATCGTGGATAAGCTGCCACGGGTTGATATACCCGGTGAGTGGGTGGATTTCCTTGTTCCGGTGGGTAGGCCATGCTATACTGAGCCCCTCTTTACAAGGGATCCTGCGCTTATCACAGATGTGCATGTTCTCATGGCCATGATGGTGATTAAAGGTATCTACGCTGAATACGGGGTGAAGTCGCTGAATCATGGAATCGGCTTCGGGACTTGTGCAATTGAGTTGCTCCTCCCTACTTTTGCAGAAAGCCTTGGTCTTAAGGGGAAGATTTGCTCCCATTGGACGGTAAATCCGCATCCCAGTCTAATCCCGGCTATTGAATGTGGATTCATTGAGTCAATTCACTCATTCGGGTCAGAGGTAGGAATGGAAGAGTATATGGCTAATCGTCCCGATGTGTTCTTTATCGGACCTGACGGAACTATGAGGTCAAATAGGGCTATGTGCCAGGTTGCCGGCCACTATGCTGTCGATGCATTTGTAGGTTCGACTCTTCAGATGGATCGGTACGGTAATAGTTCCACTGCAGTAGCAGGAAGAATTGCAGGGTTCGGCGGGGCGCCGAACATGGGGTGTGATCCGCCCGGGAGGAGGCATTCCAGTCCGAGTTGGCTTAGGGCAGGAAAGGAAAGCGCCATGACGCAAGACCTTATCGGACCGGTGCCGCGCGGTAGGAAGCTGGTTATTCAGATGGTGGAAACCTTTGGAGCAGGACGAGTTCCAAGCTTCGTGCATCGTTTGGATGCATGGACACTTATGGAGGAAGCAGGCTTTAAAGTTCCGCCTATCATGATGTACGGTGACGCCATTACTCACCTGGTCACAGAAGAAGGAATAGCGCATCTTCTCAGATGCGATTCGCTGGAGCAACGGGAAGCCGCTATCAAAGCTGTGGCAGGTTACACTGATTTAGGCAGGGAAGCCGACCCTAAGGAAACTCTGGAACTGAGGCGTCAAGGCATAGTTCAAACTCCTCAGGATTTAGGAATCGATATTGGGGATGCAAACACCTCGCATCTGGCAGCTCGTTCCATAAGGGAACTGGTGGAGTGGTCAGGCGGGCTTTATCGTCCCCCCGACCGGTTCAGGGAATGGTAACCCAATGTGATGCACAGGCATACGGAAGAGGGGGATTGTTATGGCTCTGGAGCGATTGGAATTCGAGTTTGTCGGAGAACCGGAGAATGGAGGAGGGGATTGGGAGTATCTCCATATCGGGCATGTAATGTCAGGGGATTTGGAGATCTTGGCAGAGCGCTTGCCTGCTGAGGCCGATGTAACCAGAATCCACGTTACTACCGGTGCTGTAGGGTTTGGGAGCGTCTGGCAGATGGTTATTGATGAATTCATGACTACGCATGAAGTGTATGGATGCGAGATCTGGATAAACGATGATGGGGCCACCCCGGCAGTAGTGAAGCTCAGACTCTGGCAACTTGTAAAGGAAATGTCTGCAAAATAGGTTAAGACACGGAGGTGGCTGTTGGTTATGGATGATAGATGGAATCGAATGCAGGATCTGCCTTTCTCACGACTCAACGCCCGAGAAAGGGCTGTTGCCATCTGCAATCCCGGGAGTTTCATCGAACTCCTAGGTCCTAGGAACAGATTAACCAGTCCTCATTTGCCCCCGATGGGACAGACACCGCAGTTTGATGACGGAATAGTCGTTGGTCTGGGTAAGACTGGGAAAACCCCTGTTGTCGTTGTGTCCCAGGAAAGCAGGTTCGTAGGAGGGGGTGTAGGCGAAGTTCATGGTACAAAAATGGTTATGGCAGTCCGCCTTGCTTTACGTGGACAGGAAATTCTGGAATCACGGGGCAGATCTCCTGAAGAGGGTGGACAGGTTGTGCTATTGATCTCTTTTGACACAGGCGGGGTAAGACTTCAGGAAGCCAATGCGGGTCTTCTTGCTCATTCTGAAGTGATGGACTCATTCCAAGCAGCAAGGGGCAAAGTGCCGATTATCGGTGTTATCGGCGGTACTGTAGGTTGCTTCGGAGGAATGGGTTTTGTGGCTTCATCTGTAGACGTCCTCATCATGAGCGATGTGGGAAGGTTGGGCTTGACAGGACCGGGCGTTATCGAGGAAGTCGTAGGGACTGAGGAATTTGACGCTGCCAACAGGGCATTGGTATGGCGGACCACAGGCGGTAGGCATAGGTTTATCACCCGAGACGCTGACTTCATTGTGGAGGACACAATGAAAGCATTTAGAGAGAAGGTCTCTGAAGTTGTGAGTTGGCCGCTTGAGAAGATAAGTTCCAAGAGGATAATAGGCACAGAAGATATGGTGCTGGAACAAATGCGCCTTGTGGAACTGGCTGCGGACGACAAAATTCAGGACTCTTGGGATCTATGGAGGCAGTTCGGCAACGAAGACATTGAATGTCTTTGGGATTCCGATGTATCGGAGTTTACCGCACATGCCAGGCGCTGGCCTCGGGGGAGGATTGGAGAGTGTGATTAACTTTTACGGCAGGGGTCGTGACGCGATAGAGCTCATAGTCGACGAGGGGTCTTTTGAGGAGAATCTTTGTGGCGGAGAAAGACTTGATCCCGAATATGCAGAGTCAGCATTGGTCGGAACTGCTACGATATCAGGAGAGATTGCAACTGTCATTGCAAATGACGCAGGTTTCGGAAACCCCCGTTTTAAGATGGTATACAGTGGTTTAATGGGACTGGAAGAAGGTCTCAAGATGGCCTACGCTGTCTACTTAACCATTAAGGCGGACAAGGATAAGCCCCTGACAGAGAAAAGGCCGATTATTTTGGTGGTAGATACTCCCGGGATGAGTCCGGGGAAGGTTGAAGAGATCATAGGCATCTATAAGTCAACAGGCGCATACCAGTTAGCGTCAGCGGAAGCCAGAAGGTTAGGACACCCTATTGTCGCTATGATTATCGGCAGGGCAATAAGCGGAGGGTTCCTCTGTCACGGTCTCCAGGCAGACAGGATTCTTGCCCTTTCTGATACGTTTGGGACTATGATTCACGTTATGCCACTAATAGGAATTGCCAGGGTAACAAAGATAAACATTATGCTTCTGGAGGAACTTGCAGAGAGTAATCCGGTATTTGCTGCCGGAGTTTCGCACTTTTACAATCTTGGCGGGGTTGACGGGATAGTGGAGACAATTGAAGATATGCGGGCATCCGTAGTGACGCAAATAGCGGAGATTCGAAGGCTCAAAGCAGGTGGCGAACACGATGAGGTAGGTCCTTGGTCCAGACTCATGTCCGGTATCAGGCGTGGTGGTAGAAAGACTTCTGAGAAGGTCATCCAGCTCATGGAGGATGAGTTCGAAAAGGCCCTCCTCAGCTGGCTGGGAGGGGAGGATGATGAGCCTACACCCTGAGCTTGCGCGAGAGCAGGTTCTGGAGATGTTGAGAGCCGGCGTAAATATGCCGGGCCAGGTTCCCACTTATGAAGAAATGCCCAGGAGAACCCTGACTGATAAAGGGGCCTGCGGACCTACTGCCGCACACGTTATTGAGGAAGTCCACACTCCGCTGAATTACGCTTACATATCTTTTACCACAGGTTCAACTGCCTTTCAAAATGTAGTCGGAGTCACGTTAGAGGAAATCCCGGACAGAGTCGCTGCGTCTCTCCGTGCTTTTAAGTTAGCAGGAATTAGTCGCGGCGCGAAAGGGTTGTTCACGTATCCTCCGTTAGTCCTGGTGTTTCCGAGAGAGGCGCTGAAGGAACTTGAGATTTCCATCAGTTATCTTCTCCGTTCAACGAGGGACGCTTTTCTCCTGGCGGTCATAGAAGAGAAACCTGACTTTATTGTCGGAGAGTCCGCTTTTATCAACCACGCCTTGCAGGACGCAAGAAAGCTGGGTATTGAAAGCTATCTGCCTCCTGTAAGCGTCATATTTGTTGCAGGAACCCCAATGGATCTTGATCTCATACCCACCGCAAAGGAGCTTCTCGGCGCAAGAGTTCATGACCTTTATGGGTGCCAGGAGTTCGGATGGCTGACTATGGACGGTGTTCCTTTAAGGGACGATATAACACTGCTTAGATCGCCGTTAGGCACAGATTATTACGAGCTTATTGTAGGGGGGCTTCCTATGTCAGACAGCTTCCCTGTAAGTTCCAAAGGCCATGTCCTAAACAGTGAAGGCAGAATCATCACGTACAGGCGCATGAGGACCTATCCCGACTTTGAAGTGTGGGTTCTGGAATCGCCTCTTCCCAATGCCGAAGTCGTCCAAAGAGTTGCCAGAACTATCTTGAGGACAAAGGCAAGGATAGTCAAGTGTTCCCCGAAATTGAAGACCGGCTCAGATAGGACGCTGCTCAAGTTGGCGTTGTCTGTATCTACAGGCAATTTGGGGGAAGACGAATCCGATATGGCAGCCTTTATCGAAGGACCTGAGAAGACAAGGCTTTTTGATGTCCTTGGGGAAGCCCAAGTGAAATATGAGCTGGAAAAGGTATGGGATCCGGCTTACACGAAGAGGAGATGAGTAGTCCGGAAGTGAGCGAAGCTCTGAAAGATTTCGCAAGGCACGACTTATTGGAGGTCTCCGAAAAGGGGCGCAAGGAAGTGGCTTGTCAGGCTTGGGATGTAAAGGGTTTGCTGAAGGCAAGCTCTTGGCAGTCGCCTTCTGTAAGGGGCCACTGCAAGCGTGTGCTTGAGTACGGACTGGAGGGTGTATGTATTCCGGGTATTGTCCGGAGATTTACCGATAGTGACATAGACTCTGCGCGTGAACTTTACGGTGACATTGAGCAGGATGACTTCGTTGCAGTAGGATTTGTCATCCCGTTCATGCCCGAGTCAAGAAGAATCAGGGTGCCTTGTGTCCTTCATCATAAATATGTTACCGGGCGCACAACTCCTGAACAGGTGGCAGCAATGACCTTTGCGCCAAGAACTCCTGCATTAGCCGCACTATCAGTCATGAAAGAGAGTGTCAAGGGTGAGGTTAAGCTGGGAGTGTGGGGATCCGGTGCTTTGGAGATATATACCGGGTTACCCTATACGGACGGCAGATCTGACCTTGATGTGGTTCTTATGGGAGCTTCCATAGACGATGTGAGAAATGTTGTCGAGCTGGCAGATAGACTTGAAAAGAGCTTTCTTGTGAGAATAGACGTAGAAGTCCAACTGGACGAGGGTTGGGGAGTGAACGGCCGTGAACTCGTGTCAGGCAGAGACACTGTCCTTGTCAAGGGAATTCGTGAAGTCAAACTGGCAATGCGTGAAGACCTCTTGCGATACGGTGTCACCTAAAGCTCAAATGATAGGTGATGTGTTGCGCCTATCCCTAATCCTGGAAGCGTCCTGCGCTCCTGCGCCGGGTCTCGTTGATATCGACAGCCCGGGCGCACACCCGGACATGGATTATGAGACCCTGACGAGGAGTGCAGTTGCAATCGGTCCGAGTCTTCGGACCATGGCTGACGCAGGAGTACATCATACCGGAAGGCCGTGTGAACTACTTGAGAAGATAAGAGCAATCGGGCTTGAAGCCGAAGCCCGGATGTACCAGGCGACCTCCGGAGTAAATACCCATAAGGGGGCTGTGTTCAGTTTGGGATTGGTGGCTGCATCTGCCGGGCACCTTTTTGCGAGAGGCGGAAGGCTCGATCCCCTGGGAATAGCTGAGGGAGTCAAAGCCATGGCATCCGGGATTGTAGCCCGGGATCTCATAGGCCTTAACCAATCAGGCGTTGATTTGGACTTGCTATCCCACGGAGAACGGATCTACATGAAATACGGACTCACAGGGGCGAGGGGTGAGGCTGAACAAGGATTCCCCACAGTAATAAACCATGGATTGCCTGCATTGGAGAAAGCCCTTAAGAAGGGCAGTTCTTTGAATGACGCTATGGTCCACTCATTAATCTCCATAATGGCGAATCTGGACGATACCTGCGTAGTTCACAGATCTTCCGTGGAAATCCTGGAGCAGGTAGTAAAACCGCGAGCCCGAACTGCGCTGGCAAAAGGCGGAATGATGACTGAAGACGGAAGAAGAAGCATTCTCCTAATGGATGAGGAGTTTGCTTCTCTTGGGATCAGTCCCGGAGGGTCCGGAGACCTCCTTGCTGTTACTCTGGCTTTGCATTTCCTTTCTTTTCTAACATGAGGGTTTGGCGCGCCTGTTTCAGCCAAATTCGGATGAGATGTGGGCTAACCACCGGCAAGTATCGAAGGGGTCCTGGAAATAGCAGCTACCTGAAGGGAAACGGAGCTTGGAAGTAGAATATTAAATTGATATGGAAGAAGTGTTTACACCTTATAAAGCAAGTTTACGCAGCAAGTATCCTGTACGTAGATATCTCAGAGGGGTCAGAGAATTTCATCCTAATGCCAAATACTATCTATTATGTGGTTTTATAGCAGCTATTGCACGTTCAATCTTTCAGGTGGCTTTCAATCTGTTTGTCTATGAATTAGGGTATCGTCAGGACTTTATCGGATACTTGAACGGAATACCGTCCTTGGCGATGCTGATTTTTGCTCTGCCTACTTCTTTTGCTGTGAATCGGGTGGGATATAAGAAGCCTGCCATTATCGGCAGAATCCTGAGTATCATCGGTCTCTTAGGGATCCCGCTGACCGATTCTAAAGTGCTGCTTGTGGTTTTCCGCTTCCTTGACGGGATAGGCGCGACCTTTATCTGGGCTGTCGGAGTTCCCCTTCTGATGAGGTACAGCAATGAGGATAATAGGGTTTTTCTCTTTTCAGTAAATTCTGCCTTGCAGATGGGTTCAGCTTTTCTGGGGAGTATTATGGGCGGCGTGATTCCGGAAATTGCAGGAAGGATTGCGTCGGTATCGCCTAAAGGTATCGTGCCGCTCAGGGCTACCCTTTTCATTTCAGTGTTGTTTATCATAGTCTCAATCATCCCCATGACACTGCTGAAAGAGGAGCGGAAAATCAAGACGAGAGAGGCTTCATATTCCGCTCTTGTTATGGCGTTGCCCAGGGACAAGAAGGACATGGCGGTTTTTGCGAAGGTCCTTTTTCCTGCCACATTAACCGCTTTCGGCGCAGGCGCTATGGTCCCCTTCTTCCAGCTTTTCTTCAGCTTGAGATTTAATATGTCCACTGCGTCTATCGGGGTTATTTTCGCGTTATCAGGAATTGTCAGCGGAGTCGTGACATTAGCTGCGCCTGTCTTGGCTGGGAAGTTCGGAAAAGTCAAATTGATAGCAGCGACACAACTGGCATCGATACCGTTTCTTCTTACTCTCGCCCATTCGTTGAATCCTCGAGCAGTTGTCGTCTCATACTACTTGCGCCACGCCTTCATGAATATGTGTGGGCCTGTGGAGACAACATTCTTTCTGGAACAGGTAAGAGAGGAACAACGCGCGACCCTTCACAGCCTAAGAGGTATGCTTGATAGCTTGGTGCGGGGTGGGCTTGCACCCTTTGCCAGTGGTATCTTGCAGGTCAAAGGCGGGTTTCCCCTTGCCTTTTCAATGACTGCCATGTGCTACTTTGTGAGTGTTTTGATGTTCTACGGCTTCTTCAAATCTGCGGAGAATGTCTCCGGTATGCATTAGCCGGGAAGGTGTCAGGTTGCCTAATCATTGTCTGATTAATGGCAATTTAAATTGCAAGGATTCGGTCCTGCTATGCCAATCTAAAAAAAATGGGGTAGATGACGGGGCTCGAACCCGCAACCTCTGGAGCCACAGTCCAGCGCTCTTACCATTGAGCTACATCTACCACATAGATCGACTATTAACTTGGAATCTCTTCCTAGTGTATCTACAGAATAGCACACAAGCTTTGGCGCGTCAAGTGTGGTTGCGGTAGGGCAGGAATTCAGGAATTTCGCAAGCTTTACAACGAACCCGGTTGCGTGATAAAATGTAATCGGCTGAATGATCTTAATTGCTGAGATCACTGCCTCGGCGGATGCGGCTCAGTTATCTACCGAGGTATTGTTTTTGTTTATCCATAAATTCTACGGAGTTATTCGTTAAAATACGTATCTTTTGGTCACGGTGGGGTAACGTGGCGCTTAGATTTTGACGGCGGGGTGGACATAAGTGAAAGCGACAGTGGAAAAACTAGAGAATAGTTTTGCTTATTTAAGCATCGAAGTGGAAGAAAACAGATTTCAAAGGTCCCTGGACGAAAGCTACCATAGACTATCTTACCGTATAAAGGTCCCGGGTTTTAGAAAAGGAAGGGTGCCCAAGCAAATTCTGGAGATGCGTATCGGTAAGGAAACCCTTATTGAAGACGCGTTAAAAAGCCTTATACCTAAGGTGTATGTAGAGGCGGTAAAAGAACTCGGAATTGACCCTCTGGATGAGCCTGAACTCAGTGTAAGCGAGGCTGAAGAGGGAAAACCCCTGAAGCTTACCGCTAAAGTCCTAGTGAGGCCTGAGGTAAAATTGCCCGACTACAAACAGATCCGTATCAAGAAGGAGATTCCGGAACTCAGCGATGAGGACGTTGACAGGCAAATCCAAATTCTCAGGGAGAATCAGGCTGTATTAATCCCCGTGGATCGCGATACTGTCCAAGACGGCGATTTTGTGTTAGTCAAGGTTAGTGTTACATCACAAGGTCAAGCTGTGGATCTTGGCATCGGTGAAGATGCGGTGCTTATCCATGCAGGTGATGATAAAGACGGTTTTCTCGAAATTAATAAAGGTATTGTAGGCCTGAAAATAGGAGACGAAGCTGAGATCGAAGTGACTTTGCCTGAAGGGTTTCATGATGAAGAACTGGCAGACAAACAAGGTTTGGCCAGGGTCAAGGTTGAAGCCATTCGAAAAAAGGAAGTTCCTGAACTGACTGACGAGTTCGCGAAGGCAATAGGCGATTTCGAGAGTGTGGACGCAATGCGTCAAGGAATTCGGGAAATCCTTGAAAAGTCAGTGAAAGAACGTTTTGAGACTGAATATATAAATGAGGTAGTAGACAAGATTACTGAAGAGACTGAAGTAGATGTCCCGGAAATCCTCGTGGAGCGGGAAATCGATAGGATGTTGCGTAATTTCGAGGCGAATCTCGTTGAGCAAGGCTTATCTTTAGAAGGGTTCCTCGAGTCATGCGGTTTGGATAAGGAGACCCTTCGCAGCAATTATCGGGATGATGCATATTCCGCTGTGAAGGCAGGATTTGTCTTAGATGCTGTTGCAAAGGCTGAAGGATTTGAGGCGTCAGACGACGAAGTCAATGAAAAGGTTAAAATGATTGCAGATTATAGAGAATCTCCCTTTGAAGATATTAAGGAACTGCTTACGCAGTCGGGACGTATTAGTCAGATAGAAAGCGCAATAATCCGGGAGAAAACCAAAAAGCGCCTGGGTGAACTTGCTGCAAGCGAATAGGCGTATAGCATTAGGGAGGATGAGTTTCAGTGAACCTTGTTCCTATTGTAGTTGAGCAAACAAGTCGGGGAGAACGAGCTTATGACATATATTCCAGGCTGCTCAAAGATAGGATTATTTTCTTGGGCGGCCCGATAGATGATACTATAGCGAATCTTGTAATCGCACAGCTGCTTTTCTTACAAGGGGAAGACCCGGAGAAGGATATCAATCTCTACATTAACAGTCCCGGAGGGATAGTCACTGCAGGGCTTGCTATTTATGACACAATGCAGTATGTCAAGCCTGACGTAGCTACGACTTGTATCGGAATGGCAGCAAGCATGGGCGCGCTGTTGCTTGCTGCGGGGGCTAAGGGAAAGAGATACGGCCTACCATATTCCAGAGTAATGATCCATCAGCCGCTAGGAGGCGCTCAGGGGCAAGCTACTGACATTGAGATTCAGGCGAGAGAGATCGTTAGATTAAGAGAGGTAACTCAGGAGATACTATCTAAGCATTCCGGTCAACCCATGGAAAAGATAATTGCGGATACTGACAGAAACTTCTTTATGTCTGCCCAGGAAGCTAAGGAGTACGGTATTATCGACGAGATATTTGAACCTAGGAAATAGGGGGTGGTGGGGTGTTCAGGTTCGGCGATGAGAGAGGCCAACCCAAATGCTCGTTTTGTGGCAAAGCTCAAGATCAGGTCAAAAAGCTAATTGCAGGCCCAGGCGTTTATATTTGCGATGAATGTATCGAGCTATGTAATGAGATTATCGAGGAAGAGCTGGGCGAAGAAGCCGATATCGAACTGTGCAATATCCCGAAACCCAGGGAAATCAAGGAGATTCTTGATCAATACGTTATTGGTCAGGAAGAGGCCAAGAAAACGCTGGCAGTTGCGGTCTATAATCATTATAAGCGTATTGGTGCAAACACCCGTGTAGACGATGTGGAGCTTCAAAAGAGCAATATTCTCCTTCTTGGTCCGACAGGAGTCGGGAAGACTTTACTTGCTCAGACATTAGCCAAAATCCTGAATGTGCCCTTCGCTATTTCTGATGCGACTTCACTTACTGAAGCCGGATATGTGGGCGAAGACGTAGAGAACATACTTCTTAGGCTGATTCAGGCTGCTGACTATGATATTGAGAGAGCTGAGAGGGGTATCGTCTATATTGATGAAGTGGACAAAATTGCAAGAAAGTCAGAAAACCCTTCAATAACCCGGGATGTATCAGGGGAAGGAGTGCAGCAGGCTCTTCTTAAGATTCTTGAAGGCACTATGGCAAGCGTGCCTCCCCAGGGTGGGCGGAAACACCCGCATCAGGAATTCATACAGATTGACACCACAAACATCCTGTTTATATGCGGAGGCGCATTTGACGGCTTAGAAAAGATCATCAATAACCGCGTAGGAAAGTCAATGCTGGGATTTGGGGCTGAGGTGAAGCCGAGGGTAGACATGAATATCGGTGATACTCTACGACAAGTCATGCCTGAAGATCTCCTTAAGTTCGGGCTTATACCTGAGTTCATCGGACGCCTTCCGGTAGTGGTTGTTTTGGACGCTCTTGACGAGAAGACCCTCGTGAGAATACTCACAGAACCCAGAAACGCCCTGGCGAAGCAATACAAGAAGATGTTTGAGCTTGACGGTGTCGAGTTGGAGATCCCGGATGAGGCTTTAGTGGCAGTGGCAAGGAAAGCCATGTGCCTGAACACCGGCGCGCGCGGACTCAGATCAATTATGGAGAAAATTATGCTGGATATCATGTATGACATTCCGTCAAGGCAGGACGTAAAGAAAGTAGTGTTAACGCAAGAGGCAATAGATGAAGGGTCAAAGCCTGCAATGGTGCTTCAAGATCGGAAGACCAAGAAGAGGGAGGAAACTGCGTCATAGATACCTATATATAGAAAGCCATAGTAAAGGTTCAGCTTAGTTTAGGCTGGGCCTTTTCTTATTGCAGCTCCATGCGTAACAGAAAACTCGGTGGACATAATACAGGTGAGGCTCACTAAGTCTCACCTCTTTTCTTATTGAATGTTTCTTGAGGAATGGGGCGGCTTGCATATGGATTTCTCAAGTGGCGTTTTTGGGCTGATTAACCTTTTCTTTGCCGCAGTCATCGGAATATATTTCTGGCAGATGCTAAGGACACAGCAAGGCGGCAAGGTAGCAGTAGACCGTGAATCGCGGAAAGAAATGGAGAAGCTTCGCAAGTTGCGAAGTATATCCTTAACCGAGCCTTTGTCAGAGAAGACAAGGCCGAATTCCCTCAAGGAGATCATAGGTCAAGAAGAAGGCCTCAGGGCGCTGCGAGCTGCGCTTTGCGGACCAAATCCGCAGCATGTGATCATTTATGGTCCTCCAGGAGTTGGGAAGACCGCTGCAGCCAGAGTCGTCCTGGAAGAAGCAAAGCGCAACCCTAGTTCCCCATTTAAGCAGTGGGCGAAGTTTGTCGAAGTGGACGGCGCTACATCAAGGTTTGATGACAGAGGAATCGCAGACCCCCTTATCGGCTCGGTTCATGATCCTATCTATCAAGGAGCAGGAGCAATGGGGATAGCAGGAATTCCGCAACCGAAGCCCGGAGCAGTAACTAGGGCTCATGGGGGTATTTTATTTATTGACGAGATCGGAGAGCTCCATCCCATTCAGATTAATAAGCTTCTGAAGGTGCTTGAAGACAGGAAGGTATTTTTAGAGAGTGCATACTACAATTCAGAAGACCCTAATATTCCCCAGCATATTCACGACATATTTCAAAACGGCTTGCCTGCGGATTTTCGCATGGTGGGCGCTACGACCAAAACTCCGCAGGATATCCCTCCTGCTGTGCGGTCCAGGTGCATTGAGGTTTTCTTTAGGGCGCTTACTGATGAGGAAGTGGGGATTATCGCGTCCAACGCGGCCAAGAAGGCAGGATTCAGACTGGAGGATGAGGCGCTGAATGTAATTAAGAAATATGCTGCGAATGGCCGTGACGCTGTGAATATTCTGCAAATAGCAGGTGGGTCATGTATGTCTGTGGGAGACTCCGTGATATCCAGAAAAGACGTGGAATGGGTGGTCAGCGCAGGCCAGTATTCTCCGCGTTATGAGCCTAGGATCCCTTCAAAGCCCCAGATAGGTTATGTGAACGGTCTTGCGATTCACGGTCCGAATATGGGGTCTTTAATTGAAATTGAAGCAGTGGCCATCCCTGTGCAAGGAGGCACAGGCAAGCTGGTGACAACAGGTCTTGTTGACGAGGAAGAGCTTGGAGGACAAGGTAGGGTTGTAAAGAGAAAAAGTATGGCCAGAGGTTCAGTGGAGAACGTGATCACTATTCTGAAAAGGTTCTTCTCAATACATCCTGAAAATTATGACATTCATGTGAACTTTCCGGGAGGTCTCGCTTTGGACGGCCCTTCGGCGGGAATAGCTATTGTGACTGCGATCTATTCAGCAATTACTGAACATGCGGTAGATAACAGACTTGCTATGACCGGAGAAGTGTCAATTCTTGGAGAGGTAAGGCCTGTCGGAGGGATAGCCCCCAAAGTAGAAGCTGCGGTGCAATCCGGAGTCGAGAGAGTGATAATCCCGAAGGACAATTGGCAGGAAGCGTTTATGGATAGGAAGGACATAAAAGTCCTTCCTGTAAGCAGAATTGAGGAAGCGGTGAAAATCGCAGTTCTGGATCGAGATCCAACCTTGGGCTTCTTGGAATTCCCCAGTGCAATTGCAAGTTCTTCTCCCCCTCTGTCGGTAGGCGCCAAATCCGTTACCGGGCGCCCCATATAGCAATGATTTCCATGCAGTTGACATAATACTTTAGCCTGTGATAGCCTTACTGAAACGGACCTTTCCTGCCCTTTTTCCTGCTGTTTTCCGAAATTTTGAGTGTCAGCTTTGCCGGAACCTATCATTATGATTTGCCAATGTCAAGATGAAGGAATCCTGCTGTCCGGCGAGAATAAAATGGATATACAGGATGGTCCGTGGGAGAGGCCAAGGAGGTGTAGTAGATTATGTCACAAGACTTAGGCAGATCAAGGTTAATGAGAGAAGCAGTGCCTCTTCTTCCATTGCGCGGGGTAATCGTATTCCCTTGCATGACAGTCCCTCTTGAAGTAGGGAGGGATAGATCTGTAGCTGCTCTTGAGGATGCTATGGCCGGTGATAGGCTGGTTATGCTTGCTTCTCAGAAACAGGCAAGGGTGAATGAGCCTGCGCCTTGTGATATTTTTACCGTAGGCACGCTTTCTGAGATAAGACAGCTGGCAAAGTACCCTGACGGAACCATCCGAGTTCTTGTTGAAGGTATTGAACGGGCGAGAATCCTTGAATATACCAAAGTGGAACCGTTCTATAAGGTGAGAATTCAGGATTTGGCAGCGCCTGAGCGGATGACAAAGGAACTGGAAGCATTGATGAGGAGCGCCCTCACATACTTTGAATCCTACATTAGGCTTGGCAAGAAGATCCCTGCCGAGATTCTGGCTTCAGTCCAGACTGTGGACGACCCTGGTAGACTTGCCGACGACATCGCAGCTAATCTTCCGTTACGTCCCGAAGATAAACAATCTGTTCTGGAAGCGATACCGACAAAAGAAAGACTGGAAAGGCTTTGCGCAATCCTCCTGAAGGAAATTGAAATACTGGAGCTCGAGAAGAAGATCAATGCCCGGGTCAGGAAGCAGATGGAGAGGACACAGAAAGAGTATTACCTTCGCGAGCAGATAAAGGCTATCCAGAAAGAGTTAGGCGAGCGTGATGAGAAGCAGTCAGAAAGCGAAGAGTATCGGGAAAGAATTAAAGATGCGAATCTGCCTGATGACGTAGAAGAGAAAGCTTTACGCGAGGTTGAGAGGCTTGAGAAGATGCCTCCTATGGCAGCAGAAGCAGTGGTGGTCAGGACTTACATTGATTGGCTTCTGGCTTTGCCATGGACATTTAAAACTCAGGATCGTCTTGATATGAAGGAAGCCGCGAAAATCCTTGATGAGGATCACTACGGCCTTGAGAAAGTTAAGGAAAGGATTCTCGAGTTTTTGGCTGTACGGCAGCTTACCAGCCAGCCTAAAGGCCCTATTCTCTGTTTCGTAGGTCCCCCGGGTGTTGGCAAGACTTCCCTTGGAAAATCAATAGCCCGTGCCCTTGGCAGGAAATTCGTCAGGTTCTCCTTAGGAGGCGTCAGGGATGAGGCTGAAATCCGAGGACACAGGCGCACCTATGTCGGTGCACTTCCGGGCAGGATTATTCAGGCGATGCGTCAAGCGGGATCCAGGAACCCTGTAATTCTTCTTGACGAAGTAGACAAAATGAGCAGCGATTTTCGTGGGGATCCTGCGTCTGCCCTGCTGGAGGTGTTAGATCCTGAACAGAACATAGCATTCAGTGACCATTATATCGAGGCTCCTTACGACCTTTCCGATGTAATGTTCATTACGACTGCTAATCTTCTGTATTCGATTCCTCATCCCCTGTTAGACAGGATGGAGATTATTACAATACCTGGATATACAGAAGAAGAGAAGATTCAGATCGGCAAGGGGTTTCTGGTGCCGAAGCAAAAGAAAGAAAACGGACTTGATGAATACAACATTGTCATTACTGACACCGCCTTGAAGGCAATCATCCGTAATTACACGCGTGAAGCAGGTGTGCGAGGGCTTGAACGAGGCATCTCTTCAATTCTTAGGAAGATTGCCAGACAAGTGGTGACTGAGAGTCTGTCAGAGGTTGAGATCATAGTAGACGAAGATGGTGTCTCTGAATACCTTGGCATTCCTAAGTACAGATATGGAGTCGCGGAATCCCAAGACAGAGTAGGGGTGGCCACAGGGCTTGCGGTTACTGAAGCAGGCGGTGATATACTGGCAATAGAGGTTTCAGTGATGAGAGGCACCGGCAAGCTAATGCTCACAGGTAAGCTCGGCGATGTGATGAAAGAGTCTGCGCAGGCGGCTTTTACCTATATTAGGTCACGCGCTGACGACCTAAACATAAACCCCGAGTTTTATCGGAATTGCGATGTTCATGTTCATGTGCCTGAGGGTGCTATACCTAAAGACGGGCCTTCCGCAGGCACAGCCATTGCAATTGCTTTAGCGTCTGCGCTTACAGGACGCGCGGTCAGGTGTGATGTAGCCATGACCGGTGAGATCACGCTTCGCGGACGTGTCTTGGCAGTGGGTGGTGTGAAAGAGAAGGTTCTTTCAGCGCATAGAGCAGGTATATTTACCATTATTCTCCCGGCTGAGAACCGGAAAGATGTGGAAGAAATACCGGCAAACGTCCTTGATAATATGGAGACGCTTTTTGTCGATCATGTAGACGAAGTTCTGGAGTTTGCATTGAGAAAAGACGTTATGGCCTATGAAACACCTGTTGCTGAAGATATCCCGGAGATTCCTGCTGTAACCCTGGCTGATGAAGTAACAGTAGGAAATGAGTTACACTGCGGCTGACATAAGCAATGCCAATAGATCCGGATGCAGAAAGCCATCTCTTCAAAAAGGTGGCTTTCTCTTATCATTAAGTCTTATTGAAAGCAGGACTTTTCTTCAGTCAATAGAATAGCAGACCGTAGGTGACGCAAGATACAGACGAGGTGGTGTTTTGATGACTAGAAAAAAGGTTGTGATTATGGGGGCTGCAGGACGTGATTTTCACAATTTCAACACGTTCTTCCGCGACAATGACAATTATGAGGTAGTTGCCTTTACCGCGACACAGATACCGAATATTGAAGGCAGGCGGTATCCTCCGGGCCTTGCGGGGCGCAACTACCCTGACGGCATCCCCATTTATTCTGAGGAAGAGCTTCCTTCCATCATTAAGAAAGCAGGCGTGGATCAGGTAGTGTTTGCCTATAGCGACGTGTCCTACATGGACATTATGCATAAGGCTTCACTTGTTCTTTCAGAAGGTGCAGACTTTTGGCTTATGGGACCGGACAGCACCATGATTAGATCAAGTGTCCCTGTGATTGCGGTTACTGCGGTCAGAACGGGCGTTGGGAAGAGTCAAACTACCAGAAAGATAACGCAGATCCTAAAGGATCGAGGAAAGAAAGTAGTAGTGATTCGTCATCCGATGCCCTATGGCGACCTGATGAAGCAGAGAGTTCAGCGCTTTGAAACCTTAGAGGATCTGGACAAGCATGAGACCACGATCGAAGAGCGCGAGGAGTACGAGCCGCACATTGTCAGGGGATTCGTGGTTTATGCAGGGGTGGATTACGGTGCTATCCTCGAGGAAGCAGAGAAAGAGGCTGATATTATACTTTGGGACGGTGGCAATAATGACCTTCCGTTCTACTATCCTGACCTCCTGATTACCCTTGCTGACCCTCATAGACCAGGGCATGAGGCTATGTTTTACCCCGGCGAAGCCAACGTGCGAATGGCGGACGTGGTTGTCCTGAATAAGGTGGATACAGCTAACCCTGACGATGTTGATAAGGTAGAAAAATCGGTAAGATTGCTCAATCCCGGCGCGAAGATTATTCGTGCAGCTTCTCCTTTGACCTTGGAAAACCCTGAGTCCGTAAAGGGCAAGCGAGTCCTTGTAGTGGAGGACGGACCTACGCTGACTCACGGCGGAATGACATATGGGGCAGGGGTCATTGCAGCGAGGCAGCATGGCGCAGCTGAACTTGTTGACCCTCGTCCTTATGCTGTAGGCTCCATCAAGGCGACCCTCGAGAAGTACCCGGGACTGGAACCGCTTGTTCCTGCAATGGGGTACGGCAAGGAGCAAATGACAGAGTTGGAGCAGACCATAGATGCCACTCCTGCAGATGTTGTAATTATCGGAACGCCTATAGATCTTCGCCGTGTAATTACGTTAAACAAGCCCGCTCTTCGTGTCAGCTATGAGATTGAGGAGATCACAAGACCTAATCTGGAAGATGTGGTTTTTGACCGGTTCAAGGGTATCCTGTTCTAATTAAGGTGTCAACATTTACATTGCTTTTCCTGACCGGGGGGAACCTGTACCTGAACAAAACTTGTGCTCATAAGAGCGTGAAGACTTGTGGTAACCTATGAGCTAAAGGGGGCAGCAATCGCTGCCCCCTTTAGCTCGGCCGGCTTTTTCAGACTGCCGTTACGATGCTGTCTAACACATAATAATGTGATAACACACTTACATCCCGTGGAGTATCGTTGACATAACGACGTAGCTTTTTCTAAGGAGGTTTACATCTGAGCACAAGCGAACTTTTAATTGCGATCATCTTAGAAGAGACATCTCCATAAAATGGAAAGGCGCCTGATGCCTCCAAAAAGGCGGTATACACGTAGTGTGTGATAGTTTTTAGTGAAAGTCCTGTTCCCGGGTGGTGTGGGGCATGTCAGTAACGGCATGCGGCGGAATCTCGAAGAGATTCTCATGAGGTTCAACTGTGTGAACCACTGGGTTCCGGGATTGTTGATCTATAGACATGAGGTTTTCTATATCCAGCTGAACCCCGGGGGATATGGCTTGAAAATCGCCTATTATGAACGCGTGCATGTAAGGAGGCTCAGGTACCGCTTTGGCAGGATTCACCTGAAGAAGATAATCTCGCGTTACAGGAGGGACTTCATCTTTTGCCAAGAATAAGATTGGAGCGTGCTTCCCGCTATGCGCGAGCATTGATCCGAATATGGAATCCTGCCACCTGCCGGGATTTACAAAAGTAAAGGCATGTCCGTGTCTTGCGACTTTTCCAAAGCCGAACCTGCCGTCCGCAGACTTGTACTTCGCAAATCTGACTGCAAGCTCAAAAAGGTCTTTGCCGGCGATTCTACTTACGGTGCCGTCAACAAGTCCTCGTACAGCCTCCTCTGTTTCATCAGAGATAACATCTCTGCCTCCTATGATAAAGACATTTGCAGGTTCATGGGCTGCTTTAATCACAGCTATTGTCTCCTGGGGGAGTCTGTCCTTCAGAGTGAAGACTATGGGAATTCCGCGGTGTGCAGCCATAGCGCCTGATACTTGCCCTGAGTACGGATCTTGTCCTGACACTAACATCATGTCATTGGGATATCCCAGGAACCTTCCTATTTCAGCTGCGGTATGGTATGCATTCATCCCTGTTATTCTTGTGACTCGGAGTCCCAATGACACCAGTTGATCTTCTATGTGCTGACCGAGAGGGCCTATCAGAATTGCCTGAGTGATATCGTCTGCACTTTCCGAAGCCAGTCTCCGGATTTCGTCAAGGAGAATGGGGTCTATACCTGTAGGAGGAACTAAGATGACCGGTCCGGGAAATGGGTGATGAGTTAGGGCAAGCGCAGCCAGGGCGTCCAAAGGGTTATCAAGACCGGCCAAGGTTATGCCTGATGAGCCTCTTCCGAAGATAAACTGTGAGACTGCAACATTGACTTCCAGTGGGGTCCTTCCGAATATCCTTGTGGTGTTGGGAGAATCCAGCGTCAGAATCACACCTTGTACAACTCCTTAAAGCATAGAATTGATAAAACGCAAGTGCAATGCAATATGTGGTGTTATCTTTCGTATTCCCGGCAACAACATGATTTATGCAGAAAGGGGCTCGCTTATTCGCGAACCCCTTTCTGCATAGGATATGTGACATATTCCAATAAAGAATTTATTGCTCTTGTTCCTGCTTCAATTTCTCTATTACCTGTTGGCTGATGGCTTGAGGAACTTCTTCATAGTGGGAGAACTCCATGGTAAATGAACCGCGCCCGGCTGTGATGGATCGAAGGTCTATGGCGTACCTAAACATTTCTGCCATAGGCGCCTGAGCTTTGATGATTTGGTTGCCGTTTTGGGGCTCCATTCCCATGATTCTTCCTCTTCTCTTATTCAGATCGCCCATAACATCGCCCATTTGGTATTCAGGCACCGTGACTTCCACATTCATGATAGGCTCAAGCAGAACAGGAGATGCTTCCATTACGCCTTTCTTAAGAGCCATGGACGCAGCTATCTTAAACGCCATTTCAGAGGAGTCCACAGGATGGTATGAACCGTCATAGAGGGTGACTTTCAGGTCTACTAAAGGATAGCCTGCCAGTACGCCGTCACTTAGGGTTTCTCGTACGCCTTTCTCTACCGCCGGAATATACTGTCTTGGAACAGCGCCTCCGAATATCTTGTCTTCAAACTCAAAATCGCTTCCTGCAGGCAGGGGTGAAATCTCAAGGAACACATGGCCATATTGCCCGCGCCCTCCTGTCTGCTTCTTGTGTTTGCCTTCAACTTTGGCAGTTCCTCTGACTGTTTCACGATAAGGTATTCTAGGTGTGTCTAAAACAACCTCAGCCCCAAATTTTCGCTTTAGTCTGTCTGCAGTGACTTCCAGGTGGACCTCGCCCATGCCTTCCACAATAGTTTCAGCGGTTTCCGCGTCACGACGAACTATGATTGTGGGGTCTTCTTCTGTGAGGCGAGCAAGTCCTGCGCTGATCTTATCTTCGTCGCCTTTCGTTTTGGGTTTCATTGCCATGGCAAGTGTAGGCTTGGGGAAATCTATACCCGGCAGCACAATGGGATTCGCCTTGTCACAGAGCGTGTCGCCTGAGGCCGTTACTCCCAGCTTTGCAACTGCGGCGATATCGCCTGCGGATACCAGATCTACAGGCTCTTGTTGCTTTCCCTTCATAAAGAAGAGTTGTCCTACCCTTTCCGTGGCATCTTTGTTAGTGTTATAGACTTGCGTGTCTGAACGAATAGTTCCTGAGAACACCCTAAAAAGGCTTATCTTTCCGACGAATGGGTCGGCTGTAGTCTTGAAAACAAGGGCTGAGAGAGGCTGATCGTCCTTAGGCAGCCTTTCTATTGCCTCATCAGACCCAGGGGTTTTGCATTCAATTTTGCCTCGATCAACAGGGGAGGGGAGATATGAGACTATAGCACTTAGCATAGGTTGAACAGCGATGTTCTTCAGAGCCGAAACACATACTATAGGATATGTTTTTCCTTCTATTACGCCTTTCCGCAAGCCTTGTTTAATCTCTTCATCAGTCAGCTCTTCACCTTCGAGGTACTTCTCAATTAATTCATCATCGTTTTCTACAGATGCTTCAACAAGCTCATTATGATACTTTTCGGCAGCTTCTTTCAGATTGTCAGGGATATCCTGCTCTTCGAACTTGGCGCCGGAGCCGTCGGTGTAGACAACGGCTTTCATTGTGACAAGATCCACAATTCCTCGGAATGAATCCTGGGTGCCAATGGGAATCTGGATTGGGATGCATTTCGTCCCGAATGTGTTGCGGATAGCGTCTACCGTCTTATAGAAGTCAGCGTTTTCTCTGTCAATCTTAGTTACCGCGATCATCCTGGGAAGGGAGGTTTCATCCGCAAACTTCCAGACGTTTTCAGTTCCTACTTCTACACCTGCAGTAGCGCAGACTGCGACAATCGCCGATTCCACCACACGGAGGCCGCTCTTGACCTCTCCGACAAAATCGGCATATCCAGGTGTGTCCACGATGTTAATCTTGGTGTTCTGCCATTCGCATTGTGCCACTGCAGTCGATATCGTAATCTTACGCCTAATCTCGTCAGGATCATAGTCAAGCGTGCTAGCGCCTTCATCGACCCTACCGAGTCTTTCTATAGCGCGTGCATCGAACAGCATGGCGTCACCAAGGCTGGTTTTCCCGGCTCCGCTATGGGCAATTAGGGCAACATTCCGGATATCCTCAGTCCGGTACCTTTTCAAAAGAATCTCCTCCTTGAAATCCTCTTACGGCGCTTGTATACCTTCACTATTTTACACTTGCTCCATGTCAATTTCAAGAATACCGAAGACCTTCCGGCTTTATAGCGCTATCCGGTGCCTGCTATTATAAGAATAACCCCGCAAAGAGTCATGACCAGCTTGGTGAAAGATACACGTTCGACAAGACCCCATAAACCTAGGATGCTTACTGCTATTAACACAACCGGGCCTATGAGTCCGAGGACTGCGTTGATTCTAAGAGCTGTTTCAACTGTGTTTACCTTTAACATGAGGATGGCAGCTGCTATTTCAACTCCTGCTCCGATTACACGAAGGCTTGCCATGAGAAACACCGGATTTTCATGAGGATTCATAACATCACTGCCTTTAAAACAGCATTTACAACAATGCTATGACTTCTTCGGCGGTTTCTTGCCGAGTATTGCTCTCTTGTTGTACGGAAAATGTTTCGCGGCAGAATACAAAAGCGCTATATGATGTGAGGAGGCATTCAAAATCGCATATCCGGGACACGCTATATCAGGCATGGTCCCTGAGTGTCGGGCAGTGTGTTGCAACAAGTATAAGCATATGTTATACTTTGGGCGTAAGGCCTTCTAGTTATCGTCGTTGCAGGAGTTGTAGGTAGAGAGTGGGGGAACCCACTCTTTCATGTTGTGCAATGGATTTTTGTCATACATCGCGTGTGGTGTCAGTCGCAGACTACCAAGGAGTGTTTGCCGAGTAGGTTGTGACCTGCGGTTTTTGCCGGGCATGTAGGGAGGAAGATCAAGTGAAGCCGAAAGATGTAGAAGACCTGGTATGTGCGATGCTCAATAGGATAGTAGAAGGCAAGGACATTGAAATCGTAGACGTGATGTTCGATAAAGAAGGGGGACAGTGGTTTCTCAGGGTTTACATTGATTGCCCGGAAGGGGTATCTATGGACGATTGCACGTTCGTCAATGAAACGCTTGGGAAGGAGTTGGATGCTCTCGATCCTATTCCCCACAGCTATGTCCTGGAGGTATCGTCCTCCGGGGAAAAACCCCTTAGAAAAGAATCAGACTACGTTAGATTTAGTGGTCGGAAAGTGCTTATTAATACGTACATGCCGGTAAATGGCATGAAATCGCTGGAAGGTAAGCTGCTTGGTCTGGTCGATGACGTTATTAAGCTGGAGATCCATGGGGAAACTGTCAGTATTCCCATGAGCAAGGTGAGTCAAGCCAGATTGGTTGTGGAAATCCAGGAGCTAGGCGGAGGAGACATGGTTGGAATAGATGATTCGCCTGGGGACGAGGAGGGTTAGGATGAATTTCGAGGTTGTCCAGGCGCTTAAACAGCTTGAGAAAGAGCGAGGAATTCCTAAAGACGCCGTAATCGAGGCGCTGGAGGCTGCTCTTGTCTCGGCATTCAAGAGGAACTACGGTACTTCCCAGAATGTCAAAGTGCAAATTAACTCGGAGACAGGAGAAATATCTGTCTTCGCGTATAAATCGGTAGTTGAAGAGCCTTGCGATCCCAGACTTGAAATACCATTGGATGAGGCTCGGAAAGTCAACCCCGAACATCAAGTGGGCGATGTATTCGAGGTGGAGATTACTCCCGGCGAGTTCGGGAGAATAGCCGCTCAAACCGCTAAACAGGTTGTTGTCCAAAAGATACGTGAGGCGGAGAGAGGAATAATCTATGAGGAGTTCAGCAACAGAGAGGGCGAGGTAGTTACCGGTATTGTGCAGCGGCGCGATGATCGGAACGTAATAGTGGATCTGGGTAGGGTAGAGGCTGTCATGCCATTGTCCGAGCAAGTGCGCGGAGAGCCTTACTCGTACGGAGATAGGTTAAAGGTATACATCCTTGAGACGCGCAAGACCCCTCGAGGCCCTCAGGTAATAGTTTCGCGCAGTCATCCTGCGCTCTTGAAACGACTCCTGGAACTTGAGGTGCCCGAGATACACGACGGACTTGTAGAGATTAAAGGTATTGCCAGAGAAGCAGGCGCCAGGTCTAAGGTGTCAGTTCTTTCCTATGATCCGAATGTTGACGCAGTCGGCGCTTGTGTAGGGCCGCGCGGCATGAGAATCCAAAGAATAGTCTCTGAATTAAGAGGCGAAAAGGTCGATGTCATTCAGTGGCACAACGATCCGGGTATATATGTTTCCAATGCGCTGAGCCCGGCGAGGGTTATTTTGACCAGGGTGGATGAGGATAGTCATATAGCAAAGGCAATTGTTCCGGATAACCAGCTGTCGTTGGCTATCGGCAAAGAAGGACAGAATGCACGTTTGGCTGCAAAGCTCACCGGGTGGAAGGTAGACATAAAGAGCGACTCTCAAGTGCGCGCTCTTGAGGAGGAAGAAGAGAGACGCGCCGAATTAGAGGCTGAAGCGAAGACCGAGTCAGAGGAAGAGCTGCAAGAAGAGTCTTGTGACCTAGTGTCTGAAGACGATGAGCACACGGAAGATGAAAGGCCTGTGGAAAGCGAAACAGACGAAGTTCGGCTTCAGCCTGAGACTCAACCTCAGGAGGCTAAGCGGAAAAAGAAGAAGGAGCTCAAGAAGGGCCAAGCGGATGACGACGATGATGCCGTGGTGAAACGAAGAAGCCAAAAGAAGTTGATACAAGAGGCCTATGAGCCTGACGATGAATGGAATGGGGAAACTGACTTCTAGCTCATGAGCCCATGGCAAAGGCGAGTGACTCGTAAATGGCGAAGGGGAAATCTCGACCCAAGGTGAGGAAGAGCCCGCAACGCACTTGCGTTGGATGTAGGGAAGTAAAGTCAAAATGGGATCTTGTCCGAATTGTGCGTACTCCTGAAGGAGCTGTTAAAATAGACCCTACAGGCAAGTTATCCGGGCGTGGCGCATACGTTTGCCCAAGCAGAGCATGTCTTGATTTAGCTGTAAAAGGTAAGCGTTTGGATAAGGCTCTTGGAGTCCAAGTACCTGATGAGGTGATCGATGAGTTGGCGGAATCATTGGTACGGCACGAGAGGCTTTAGGCCCGCCCGCTCCGATGGAGGAAGTCTCAAAGGTGGTGGGTATATGGCAAAAAAGACCAGGGTATATGAGTTAGCACGTGAACTCGGCAAGTCAAGTAGGGAGATCCTGGACTTGCTTGCAGATTCCGGTGTGCGAGATAAGAATCACATGAGCGCCCTGGATGATAATGTTGTTAGGTTCATCAAGAATAAATTTGCTGAAAAAGAAGGGAAAGCGCCGCAGGTGACTGTTGATAAAGGCCGGCCTCCGGAGGCGGACGAACCCCCTGTATTAGAAGAAGAGGCTCCGAAGCCTAAACAGCCCGTGAGAAAAACAGAGCCTCGGAGTCTTCCGGGAATGCTTTCCGGTACGAAGCATCCTACTGCAAGTGCTGATTTCAAGAGGATGCGAAGCCAAATGCCGGGCGCGAGAGCGGGGACACCAAGCAGTCAAAGAAAAGGTTCAGGCGGAAGCCCGGATAGCGCAAGAAGGTACAAAAACGGCAGTCGCAAGCCTGCACCGCGCGCCGGTACAGGGTCTCATGACACAAGACGCAGACAGAAGACACGACAATGGCCTACCCAGATTGCGCCGACAATACCTCCGCGGGGACCGGCAGGGAAGGGAAGGCCTCAACCTGACGCAATAGCAAGATCACGGGCTGCACGGGCGAAACAGGCGGATGCAGCTCTCAGCGAGGCGAAGAGGCTGGAAGCACAGGCGCAAGCAGGTCTTGAGATGGTGAAAGACAGAGAAATCGACCGGATGACTCGTTCCGTAGACGCGACGAAGCTTGAAACCAAAGCTGAAGCGGTAGAAACTGCAATACCCGTAACGCCCGAGATTAGTGTGCCTGAGCGTCAAGCGCCTAAACCCACGCAAGCTCCTGGGGAACCTGGGAAAGCCGTTGAAACAGAAGAGGCTGATTCTGTAATTCGGGCGCCCCAAAAGGAAGTCAAGACGAAAGGGGAAACTAAGCCTAAGGAACCCATTATATCACAGGACTCTAAACCTGAAGCTCGAGAGAAGGTAGATAAGGCAGTGTCCAGACAAGCAGTAGTTACGACGCCGGAGTCTCCGGATGTCCGTCCGAAACCGGTGACAAGAGAGAAGAAACGCGAGATACAGCAGGAGAAACAAGATAAAGCGCCAATGCCTCGTAGGCCTGCTGCTCATAAACCGACTGCTCCGAAACCGACTGAACCGACTGATGAGAGAAGACTTGAGCTTATCAAAGGCGGAAAAGGAGCTGCAAAACTAAGGGAATCTCGCGCAGAGGCAATTATCAGAAGCCGAAAGGCCCATGGTAAAGAGACTTCCAAGGAACCGGTGAAGGATACTCATGCAAGACGACGGAGTCAAACGCCCAAGAAGAGCCTGATTGCTCTTCCGGACAGTATTACTGTAGGTGCTCTTGCCGAACGCCTTAGCATTAATCCTTCAGAGATTATCAAGACTCTTATGTCTATGGGGTTGCTTGTCACTATCAACCAGGAAATCGAATTTGATGCGGCCAGCTTGGTAGCGGAAGAGTTAGGCTTTCAAGTCGAACCCCTCGAGAAAAAGGAAGCAAGAGAATTCGGAATTGAGGATAGGCCTGACTCTGATGAGGACCTTTCTCCAAGGCCTCCGGTAGTAACTGTTTTAGGCCATGTAGACCATGGAAAGACATCTTTGCTTGACGCTATACGAGAGACTAACGTCACGTCTCAGGAAGCCGGCGGTATCACTCAACATATCGGGGCGTATCAGATTGAGCTTAACGGAAGGAAGATTACTTTCATTGATACACCCGGACATGAAGCCTTCACTGCAATGAGGGCGCGCGGCGCTCAAGTGACGGATATCGCAGTCCTTGTTGTAGCGGCGGACGACGGAGTAATGCCACAGACTGTTGAAGCAATTAACCACGCAAAGGCTGCGGGTGTGCCTATTATTGTCGCATTGAACAAAACGGACAGGCCTGACGCGCAACCTGAAAGGGTTAAGCAACAACTGACTGAGTACGGCCTCGTATCCGAAGACTGGGGTGGTGACACTGTTACAGTGGAAGTGTCCGCTCTCAAGCGCCAAGGTATCGGCGAGCTCTTGGAAATGATCCTGCTCGTCGCTGATTTAAAGGAGCTCAAAGCTAACCCTGATCGGCCTGCCAGAGGCACAGTTATTGAGGCAAAGCTTGACAAGGGCAAAGGCCCTGTAGCTTCCGTTCTTATAGAACGGGGAACTCTCCGTATAGGGGATGCCATTGTCGCAGGTGGTGTGTCAGGAAGGGTCAAGGCTATGAGCAATGACAAGGGTGAACCTGTGGAAGAGGCAGGACCGTCAATGCCTGTGGAAATTCTGGGATTTGCTGAAGTTCCTCAGGCAGGTGATATTCTTGATGTGGTTTCCGAAGATAGACTTGCGAGACAACTTGCATCAAGACGATCCGAAAGGAAACGAGCTGAGGAAATCCAATCGGCTCGGACCATTAGCCTGGATGATTTGTTCGGTAAGATAAAAGAGGGAGAGATTAAGGAGCTTAACCTCATTATCAAAGCTGATGTCCAAGGTTCTGTTGAAGCGCTGAGACAGTCCCTGGAGGCTTTGTCCACTGACGAGGTCAGAGTTAACGTGATTCACGCAGGTGTAGGCGCTATTACAGAGAGTGACGTTATGCTTGCGTCTGCGTCAAATGCAATTATTATCGGATTCCAGGTAAGACCGGACGGAAATGCCAAGGCAATAGCTGAACGAGATCGGATTGACATACGTCTTTATCGAGTCATCTATGACGCTACTGATGATATCAAAGCAGCTATGGAAGGGTTGCTCGAGCCTGAAACACGCGAGGTGGAATTAGGCGCAGCTAATGTTCTAAAAACGTTCAAGGTTCCCAAAGTCGGCATGGTCGCAGGGTGTATTGTCAATGAAGGCAAGATTACAAGAGACGCCATGATTAGGATTATCCGAGACAATATTGTGATACATGAAGGCAGACTTCAGTCTCTGAAGAGGTTTAAGGATGATGTGAGCGAAGTTGCACAAGGTTATGAATGTGGAATCGGTATCGCAGGTTACCAGGATATCAGAGAAGGCGATGTAATAGAGGCATTCAAGATAGTTGAGACACCTCGGGAACTCTAGGACGGTATACGCGAATGATGGTGGGAATTCTCAAGGTTGAGATTTTCATAGGATGGTCTACGTCTTTGAAGGACAAGAGACGTGTTGTAAGAGGTATTTGCGATAGGATAAGATCAAGACACAACGTGGCTATTGCAGAAGTGGACAATTGTGATTTGTGGCAGCGATGCACTCTCGGGATAGCATGTGTTTCTAATGATGTCGGGGTTGTGGAAGGCGTGCTATCCCAGGTATTAAAAGATATAGAAACTTGTGCGGAGCTCGAAGTGACTGGTTTCGAGAAAACCGTTGTGTAGGTTTGGCAGGTGATTAGAGGTGACTCGATTGAGACCGAAGAGGGTCGCTGAATCGATTCGGTCCGAAGTAGCGGATATCTTCGCCAGGGAAATGAAGGATCCAAGACTTGGTTTTGCCACTGTGACAGATGTGGAAGTCTCCGGGGATCTTAGGCATGTGAAGATATTCGTAAGTGTGATGGGTGATGAAACACAGACTTCTGAGACTATGGCAGCCCTTGACAGCGCCCAAGGCTTCATTCGTAGTGAGCTTGGGAAACGCATAAGGCTTCGCCACACGCCGGAAATCTCATTTCATCTTGATACATCTATCCAGCATGGTGCCAGGGTTTTTGAGCTATTGCAGGAGATCCGGAAAGAAGAGGGAGGCCCGGAGTAGTGGAAAGCCACGAAGAGATAGCAGGGATACTCTTGCGGTATCATAGGCTTCTCATTGTCACACACGTAATGCCTGACGGGGACGCTATCGGGTCAATGTTGGGGCTCGGCTTAGGATTGCAAAGGAAGGGGCGTCAGGTGACAATGACGTGTCCAGGAGGAATCCCTGAAAATTTGCAGTTCATGCCTGGCTCGGATCAGATAGTGCCTGTTGATGAGATTCGCTCCCATGAATATGACATCGTGGTGGCTTTGGATTCATCAGATCCAGGACGTATCGAAGGAGTATACGAACAGATTCCTCCCGGTGTGCCAATTGTGAATATTGATCATCACGCGACAAACAAGGGGTACGGCACGTACAATTATATAGACAGCGCATCTGCAGCCACAGGTGAACAGGTCTATAGGGTCCTAATTGCCATGAATGTCCGTGTAGACCTCAATATTGCAGTGTGTCTGTTTACCGCAATCGCCACAGACACAGGGTTTTTCAGGTTTTCCAACACGACCCCCACCACTTTACGCATAGCTGCCAGGCTGGTAGAGAGAGGGGCGGATCCCAGCGGCATTTCTGAACAAGTCTATGAGGCCAGATCTTTAGAGAGCCTCAAGATGCTTGGGCGAGTCCTTGATACTCTACAAGTGGATAAGAGCGGTAAGATAGCCTGGATGGAGGTATACCGTGATTGGCTGTCCGAGTTTTCGCTTGATGAAGGACAGACTGAGGGGTTTGTGAATTATGCTCGTATGGTCAAAGGTGTTGAGGTTGCTCTCATCTTCAGGGAAAGCGCTGATGGCAAAATACGCATTGGGATGAGGTCAAAGGGAGATTTTGATGTGGGCGCCTTTGCTGAGACGCTAGGTGGCGGCGGGCACGCAAGGGCAGCCGGCTGTAGTTTAGATGGTCAGTCCATCAGTGAAGCTAAGGAGTTAGTGTTTGGGAAGGTTTATGAGATAATGGGGCTTGCAGGTGACTGACCTTTGACGGTGAATGGCGTATTGCCTGTAGTAAAACCAAGGGGAATGACTTCCCATGATGTTGTCGCGCACATAAGGCGGACTTTTCGCATTGGAAGAGTAGGCCATACCGGAACCCTTGATCCTGACGCCACAGGTGTGCTGGTTATTCTCCTCGGCAAGGCTACTCGCCTAATGCAGTTTATGGTAACGTTGCCTAAGACCTATCTAGCCGAAATTGTTTTGGGTATCACCACTGACACGCTTGATGCGTCGGGAGAGGTGCTTTCAAAAACTCATGAGGCCAAGGTATCAAAGGAGCGCTTTTTGGAGGCGCTTTCACATTTTCAGGGTGAGATTTGGCAGGTCCCGCCTATGGTTTCAGCAGTTCATCATAAGGGTCGAAGACTCTATGAGCTTGCTCGGGAAGGAATTGAAACGCCGCGGGAACCTCGAAGAGTTCATATCTATACGCTTACGGTTCAAGCGTGGCCTAATCATGAGGTTCTGACATTTGGCGATAAAGTATCAGTCTTGATTGAGTGTTCCTCCGGAACATACGTACGTCAACTAGCAGCGGATATCGGAGAACGTCTAAGCTGCGGGGCTCATATAGGCTCACTGTTTCGTACCAAGGTCGGCGATTTCGACATAGATTCCTGCTACACTTTGGAAGAGTTGGAAGAGGCTGACGGAGACGGGAGCTTTCCCGACAAAGTCTTGCCTGTTTCAGCCGGGCTTTCCCATTTACCCACCGTTACCCTAACTGAAGATGAAAGAGATGCGAAGAGGAGACTGTCTTGCGGGACCAAGGTCGATGCGAAGGACTTGCTTCAGGAAGTGAAAGGGAAAGAGACAGAGCAGCTTAAAGATAGTGGTTTCATAAATGTGCTCTCATCGTCCGGCGATGTTATTTGCGTTGCAAAGAGAGAGATAATCGAAGGCGAAGTCTATTTACAGCCGATTGTTGTTTTTGCTTAGGCAGGTATGGGGATGGAGGTTAATCGGTGAGGGTATTCCGGGATACTCTGGCAATACATGTCAGCGACATACCTGAATCAGTGGTCGCTTTAGGCACATTTGACGGTGTTCATTTAGGACATATGGAGATTCTCAGGCGGTGCGCATCTCGGGGAAGGCAAGAAAATATGCCGAGTGTAGCCTTTACTTTTCATACGCACCCTCTGGAGATCATAAGACCTCAATTTGCGCCGCGACTTCTTACTGATGTTGAGGACAAGCTTGCTTTAATCCAGGCACAAGGTATAGAAAATACGGTTATAGCCCAGTTTGACAGCGAAATGGCCAGAGCGACACCGGAAGAGTTTGTACGTGAGATTTTGGTGGATTCTCTGAGAGCTAAGTGGGTGGTTGCCGGGTTCAACTACACATTCGGGTGGAAGGCGAAGGGAAACGCGGAAACCCTTAAAGATCTCGGCGAGAAATACGGATTCTCTGTTGAAATCTCAAACCCTGTGGTAGTAGACGGAACTCCGGTCTCCAGCACAAGAATTCGGTCGAGTCTGGCCAAGGGGGATGTGGAAGAGGCATCTATAATGTTAGGAAGACCATTCTCGATTAAGGGAAAGATAATAAAAGGGGAGAGTCGCGGAAAGAGCCTGGGTTACCCTACAATTAACATGGACGTGCCCCATGGAATTGCCCTTCCCAAACGTGGTGTCTATGCTGCAAGGGTTTATGTCAAAGGATGTATGTTCGCAGCTGTAACCAATGTAGGCGTACGGCCCACCTTCTCAGGGGAGAACATGAGCGTGGAGACTTATATAATCGGTTTTGAGGGAGATCTTTACGGAGAGACTTTAAGAGTCTTCTTCGCCAAGAGGCTTCGGGACGAAATCAAGTTCTCTTCAGGAGAAGCTCTGTCGTATCAGATTTCCCAAGATGTAGAAAGAACAAAAGAGCTTCTTGGCAATTGGAACCCCCGGGACCGGGTTTTCGGAATCTCCGAGGACGCCTCGTGAGGGGCGGGAAGTATCGTTTACATTGAGATGTCCATGTGATAACATTAATAATTAATAGCACTTACGCTATAGAGACCCGACGCTAGGATCCTTCGACCCTCCGACGAGTTTCTTGGCAGCGGGGGACATGTATATTCTTAGGAGGTGTAGTGACATGGCTTTGCCAGTCGAAGAAAAACGTGCAATTATTGAGAAATACAGAATCCACGAGCAGGATACCGGCTCGCCTGAAGTTCAGATTGCCATACTTACTGAAAGGATAAACAGCTTAACTGAACACTTGAAGGAGCATAAGAAAGACCACCATTCCAGACGAGGGTTGTTAAAAATGGTAGGTCAAAGACGCAATCTTCTTAACTACTTGCGAGACAAAGATATTGAGAGATATAGAGCAATTGTGGAGAAACTAGGTCTTAGGAAGTAGTAAGTGATTTTGAGGAGGATCGATTAAATATGGAACACCACTGCCTAGATATGATTCTGGGCGGGAGGAGACTTTCGCTTGAGGTCGGAAAGGTAGCGCAACAAGCCAATGGTTCTGTCTTAGTTCGGTATGGTGATACTGCTGTCTTAGTGACAGCATGTATGTCGAAGGAACCTCGTGAGGGGATCGATTTTTTCCCACTGATTGTGGACTACGAAGAGAGACTTTACGCTGTGGGGAAAATCCCCGGTGGCTGGATAAAACGTGAAGGGAGACCTTCAGAGGTCGCCACTATTTCAGCGCGCATGATAGACAGGCCGCTGCGACCTCTGTTTCCCGAGGGATTCAGGCACGATGTGCAAGTGGTCTGTACAGTATTATCAGTGGAGCAAGACAATGACCCGGATATAACGGCTCTCATCGGCGCTTCTGCTGCGCTGGCTATTTCTGACATACCGTTTGAAGGGCCTATAGGCGGGGTCAAAGTCGGCAGGGTTAACGGTGAATTTGTTATTTGCCCCACACTTTCCCAAGCTGTGGAGAGCGATCTTAATCTAACGATAGCAGGCAGCAAAAACGCTATTCTTATGGTTGAAGCCGGTGCTGATGAGGTTGCGGAAGAAGTTATCCTGGACGCCATCTCCTTCGGCCATGAAGCGGTTATTGAAATTGTGGATCTTATTGAGAGGCTCGTGTCTCTTTGTGGAAAGCCAAAACGCGAGGTACCATTATACACGCCTGATGAAGGTGTCATGTCCAGAGTAAGGGAGCTGGCTGGAGAAGATGTTTCTTCGGCTCTCAGGATCGCAGACAAGCTTACCCGCGAGGAAAGACTTGAAGAAATCGAGGCGGAGATCCTCGAGAAGCTTATGAGTGACTCTACAGAAGTCCCCGCTTCTCTTGAGACAGATGTGCCATCTGTCCTCAAGGCAGTGACTAAAGAGCAATTAAGGAAGATGGTAACCGAGGAAGAAGTTCGTATTGACGGGCGTAAGTGCGACGAGATCCGTCCGATATGGTGTGAGGTCGGTCTTCTCCCCAGGGTCCATGGAACAGGTCTTTTTACGCGTGGTCAGACCCAGGTTCTTACGAATGCTACTCTAGGTGCTATCGGCGATGAGCAGCTTTTGGACGGGCTTGGTGACGAGGAGTCCAAACGATTCATGCACCATTACAATTTCCCTCCCTACAGTGTAGGCGAGGTGCGCCCAATAAGAGGTCCCGGCAGGCGTGAGATAGGCCACGGCGCCCTGGCTGAACGGGCTTTGTCCCCTGTGATACCGGATGAGGTGGAATTCCCATATACTATCAGATTGGTTTCTGAGGTTCTGGAATCTAACGGGTCGACTTCTCAGGCGAGCGTGTGCGGTTCCACGCTTGCTCTGATGGATGCAGGAGTCCCGATTAAGCGGCCGGTAGCAGGTATAGCCATGGGCCTCATAAAGGAAAATGAGAAGGTCTCAATCCTCTCTGATATTATGGGAATTGAAGACGCCTTAGGTGATATGGACTTCAAAGTCGCAGGTACTATAAAGGGAATCACAGCCCTTCAAATGGACATTAAGGTCTCGGGAATCGCCCGTGAAATCATGGAAAAGGCGCTTGCGCAAGCGAAGGAAGGTCGTATGTTCATCCTCGGCAAGATGTTGGAAGTAATATCGGAGCCACGAAAAGGGCTTTCGCCGTACGCTCCGAGGATTATCACTATGAGCATTGATCCTGATAAGATTCGTGATGTCATAGGTCCCGGAGGTAAGGTAATAAGGCATATCATTGACGAGACCGGCGTAAAAATTGATATTGAGGATGACGGACGAGTCTTCATAGCTTCCCAAGACGAGGAAGCCGGCGAAAAGGCGAAGAAGATGATAGAGGACCTTACAGCTGATGTGGAGGTAGGGCGAATATACAACGGCACTGTCACAAGGACTACGAACTTCGGGGCATTTGTGGAAATTCTTCCTGGAAAGGAAGGGCTTGTTCATATTTCACAACTTGCTCATACACGTGTCGGCAAAGTAGAAGATGTAGTGGAGGCAGGAGACCCGATTACTGTTAAAGTAACGGAGATTGACGGGATGGGCAGGATCAATCTGTCCCGCAAGGACGCTCTTCCAAGGGACGAAAGCCTCGGCGGCAACTCTCACGGAGGACAACATAGAAAGCGTCCTAATGTCCAAAGATACCAGCGCAAGCAGTAAGACGACCTCTGGGCAAAGAGTGAGAATGACCAATAAGCTGCAATAAGAGAATTAAAGTAAATAGAGTGAAAGAGTGTGAAGCCTGACTTGGGAGTATCTGATTTTCTCCTTCGGCGGGCTTTTTTCAATTGAGAGCCTTTGCGGATAGAATCAAGTCCGAGGTTTTGTCAGGCTTTGCTCCTTAGATTGGAGGGATTTACCTATGAATTGGAGAAGAATGATGCAGTAATTTCAAGGAGGCGCTGACATGAGCATATCGACTGTCGCCGTGATTGGAGCTGGGCAAATGGGCTCAGGAATAGCGCAAGTAGCGGCTGCTTCCGGCATGACTGTAATTCTGGGAGATGCAAGCTATGAGCTTGCAGAACGTGGACTCAGTAAGATTCGGAAAGGACTTGCCCGGTCAGTGGAAAAAGGCAGACTCAGCCCGGAGACGAGTGAGGCAACGTTGTCAAGAATTCGCCTTGCAGGAGAATTATCCGCTGCCGGGGACGCTGACATGGCTATCGAGGCAGTTGTGGAAGCAGTTGACGTAAAGCTTCGCGTCATGGAACAATTGGATTCAATTATGAAACCGGAGTCGATTATAGCGTCTAATACCTCTTCCATATCTATTACACAGCTTGCAGCTGCCACCCGCCGTCCCGACAAAGTCATCGGTATGCATTTCTTCAATCCGGTTCCAGTCATGAAATTGGTGGAAATTATAGTCGGCTACTGGACTTCAACTGAGACTCAAGAAGCCGCACGATCTCTGGCAGAGAAATTCGGAAAAACTCCTGTTTTGGTTAAAGACTCGCCGGGGTTTGTAGCAAACAGGCTTCTGATCCCTATGATTAACGAAGCGGTATACTGTCTCATGGAAAACACAGCGTCTAAAGAGGATATTGATCGTGTAGCATGTCTCGGCATGAATCATCCTATGGGCCCGTTAGCGCTTGCGGATCTGATTGGTCTTGATGTATGTTTAGCCATTATGGAGGTTCTCTATGAGAGTTTCGGTGACCCGAAGTACAGGCCTTGTCCGTTGCTTAAGAAAATGGTGGAGGCCGGATGTTTAGGCAGAAAGACGGGCCGAGGTTTCTATGATTACCAAGGGACGGGGGAATCATGAGACCCAGTGAGAAACCAAGTCTGACAAACGAAGAGTTGGAGGTTATCTTAAACTCCACTCATGACGGAATGGTAGCTGTCAACGTTTCCGGTGTTATCACAGTATTCAATGCTGCTGCAGGCAGGCTTATGGGGGTTGACCCGGAGGATATGGTAGGGGCTTTGGCCAAGGATGTCATCCCCAACACCAGACTGCATGTGGTGCTTGAGACAGGTGAAGCCGAACTGAATCAGAAACAGGTGTTGGAAGATGTGACCATAATCTGTAACAGAATGCCTGTAAAAGACAGTACGGGGGCTTTGATCGGCGCTGTATCAGTCTTTCGGGATATTACAGACATAATATCATTAGCCGAGGAAATCACGAATCTTAAACACATTCAAGGATTGCTCGAGGCGATAATCAACTCTACGGAAGATGCTATCTCTGTTGTGGACGAGAACGGGCTCGGGATTCTAATCAATCCTGCATATACCAGGCTGACCGGGCTCATTGAGGACGATGTCATAGGAAAACCGGCTGCCATAGATATAGCGGAAGGCGAAAGTGTTCATATGAAGGTCTTGCGTACAGGCCTTCCTGTGCGGGGCGCAAGGCTCAAAGTGGGGCCGGGGCGACGCGAGGTTATGGTTCATGCAGCGCCAATCTTTGTCGGTGAGGAACTCAGAGGCAGTGTAGCAGCTATCCATGATTTAACGGACATCCGCAGACTGACTGAAGAACTTGACAGCGCAAAACGCCTTCTCAGGACCCTTCAGGCAAAATACACCTTCGACGACATAATTGCATTCAGTCGCGGTATGGCTTTAGCTGTTGAACAGGCCAGGCGTGTTTCTTCCACACCTGCCACAGTTTTACTTCGGGGAGAGAGCGGAACCGGAAAAGAATTATTCGCGCATGCTATCCACAATGCCAGTCCCAGACGGCAAAAGCAATTCATCAGGGTTAATTGCACAGCGATTTCCAGTACGCTGTTTGAGGCTGAACTTTTCGGGTACGAGGACGGCGCCTTTACAGGAGCGAAGCGAGGGGGTAGGCGGGGCTTATTCGAAGAGGCTGCAGGAGGCACAATCTTTCTTGATGAAATCGGAGAGTTGCCTTTATCTCTTCAAGCGAAGCTCCTCCGCATACTGCATGAAAAGGAGATTATCCGAGTCGGAGGCACCAAGGCCATACCTGTTGATGTTCGGATTATAGCGGCCACAAACAGCGATTTAGAAAAGGCTGTGAAAGAAGGAAGGCTGCGAGAAGACCTATACTATCGCTTGAATGTGGTTCCCATATTTATACCGCCGCTTAGAGAAAGACTTGAAGACTTGCCCTTTCTGTGTCAAACTCTGATACGTAGGTTCAACCAAGCGTACGGACGTAATGTGACTTGTATATCTCAACATGCCATAGATGCGCTGTCTGACTATGAGTGGCCTGGAAACGTACGAGAGCTTGAAAATGTCCTCAGCAGGGCTATGATAAACATGCATTACAGTGATATAGAAATCTTGCCTGAACACCTGCCTGCGTTGGACAGGCTGGGCTCACGTTCAGGATTCGCCCAGCGTTTTCAGGGTTCTGAAGAAAGGACTGTAACGAGGAAATTAAGAGAAGCAGTGAAAGATGCTGAAGTGAAGGAAATCCGGAAGGCGCTGGAAGTTGCAGGCGGTAATAGGCGAATAGCTGCTGAAATCCTGGGAATTGGCGTAAGAAGTCTTTACTACAAGATTGACCGCTATAATATTAAGTGATATGTTTCACATGGTATTGCAATATATTGCAGTGCCTTTTCTGTTGTATTGCAACTTACTGCATCATATACTCGGGTATCATGCAAAATGTTGCAATCGTTGATTAAACCATTACCATAGGGGCCATCTTTAACTTCCTTACACCTAGCCAGCTACAAGCCACTTTAAATCCTTACATGAGTATTTCAACGGGTTTGGCACGGGACTTGCATATACATATTACTGTCAGGACATAAGCACGGGACCCCGGATCCTGAGCAAGTTGACCTTCCAGGTCAAATATGTGGACTGCGGGGTGTTGCCGATAAAGGTTCTTATTGTAAATCCCGGTTCCACCACAACTAAACCGGCGCTCTGCTCCTTTTCCGGCCATCAGTTCAAAAGACCGTTACGCATAAGACGAAAGCCAGTGGCGCGAAGTAAATTGAAATGCAGATTGCGGTCGGGGATAGGTACACAAATTCGGAATCTTTGACCGGAAGCGCTTTCCGAGCGCTTCCTGGAGAAAAAAGGTTAAAGGCATACGGGATAGGAGGCGGTAGAGATGGTAAGCTCTCTCCGAGGCATTGCAGAGTTGGCAAAAGCGCGGGGCACTAAGACTTGCGTAGTCGTGGCTGCAGAAGACCCGGAAGTGCTTGTTGCAATAGATGAAGCAGTTACCTATGGAATAGCCAGGAGCATCCTTATAGGGAACCTTCTTAAGATAGAGCAAGCTGCCGATATTGCCGGAGTGGACATTTCCAGACATACGCTTGTAGAAGAAGACAACCCATCTACTGCAGCACGTAGAGGTGTCTTGATGGTTTCGCAAGGCGAAGCCCATCTGGTAATGAAGGGGCTGGTCAGTACATCTGATGTGCTGAAGGCGGTTCTTAGCAAAGACGGAGGGCTCAGAACAGGCAGGCTTCTGTCACACTTGTCCGTCTTTGAAATGCAGGAAAATAACAGACTGGTGATATTCAGTGACGCAGCTATGAACATCTCACCCACGTTGGAAGAGAAGGCTGAGATTACACAAAACGCTATTGATGTGGCTCACTTGCTGGGTATAACTAATCCCCGGGTAGCGGTTATCGCTGCTATTGAATACGTGAACAGTGACATGCCTGCTACAATTGATGCGTCATGTATCAGCAAAATGGCAGAGCGAGGCCAGATTAAAGGTGGTATAGTTGACGGCCCGTTAGCTTTGGATAATGCGATTTCTCTTGAGTCAGCCAGAATCAAGGGGATCATAAGTCCGGTAGCAGGCAGGGCCGATATCCTGATAATGCCTGATATTGAAGCAGGGAACGTTTTTTATAAGACCCTTGTATGCATGGCAAGTGGGTGCTGCGCAAGCGTTGTGGTGGGCGCGAAGGCGCCTGTCGTCTTAACCTCAAGAGCGGATTCCCGCGAATCGAAGTTCTATTCCCTTGCATTGGGTATTGCCTTAAGCTAGCCGGCATGGAGATTCCAACCCGGCCGGTGTCAGCGTTAAAGCGTTAAAGCGGACGGTGGTTGCAGCGAGGAGACGCTTGCTTAATAGGTAACAGTAAGCTGACCAAGTGTGAAGCGCTTGGCAATGAAGAAAGGAGATAGGTGCCCCATGAGAGTTTTTGATGAACTGTCTAAGTACGGATATGAGCAACTGGTTTTCGCCAATGACGAAGTGTCAGGGTTACGTGCGGTTATAGCTATCCATGATACTACCCTTGGACCTGCTCTCGGTGGATGCAGAATGTGGCCGTACGAATCGGAAGAAGAGGCAGTTATTGACGCGCTAAGACTGGCAAGGGGAATGACCTATAAGAGCGCGGCTGCAGGCCTCAACCTTGGCGGAGGCAAGGCTGTAATCATTGGAGATCCACGGAAAGACAAGAGTGAAGCGTTATTACGGGCATTCGGAAGATTCGTGGATACACTGGGAGGGCGGTATATAACCGCTGAAGACGTTGGGATTCGTGGGGAGGATGTAGAGATCATTCACATGGAGACGGGGTATGTGGTGGGACTGCCTTCAGGCCCCGGGGCAGGCGGTGACCCGTCGCCGGTTACTGCGTACGGGGTGATCCGCGGGATTATAGCCTGCTTGGAAGAAGTATTCGGTGATGGCTCACTTAGTGGCAGAAGCGTAGCTGTTCAAGGTATTGGCAATGTCGGTTACTCCATTGTGAAATATCTTGCCAAGGAAGGTGCTAAAGTTTATGTAGCTGACGTGTTCCAAGAAAGGGTGGACGCGGTAGTTGAAGAATTCGGGGTGGAGCCTGTTTCTCCCGATGAGATTTATGACACGGAATGTGATGTGTTCTGTCCGTGTGCGTTGGGCGGAGTGATAAACGGGGAGACAGTGACGCGGTTGAGGTGTAAGATTGTAGCAGGGTCCGCCAACAACCAGCTCAGGGATGAAAGCCATGGTGATGCCTTGGAAGACCTGGGCATTCTTTACGCGCCTGACTATATTATCAATGCAGGAGGAGTAATCAACGTAGCTGAAGAGCTCTATGGTTACGACAGGGAAAGGGCTTTGCGCAAAGCAGGTTATGTATACGACAGGATCAAGTCCGTCATAGAAATAGCTAAGCGGGAAGGAATCTCCCCACATCTGGCAGCGTCCCGTCTTGCAGAGGAAAGGATAGGGAAGATAGGCGGAATCCATAGGATATACGTGCCTCGACATGCAGTATGCCGGCGCGCTGTTACTTAACTAGCTACCGGGAGGGAGACGATTATGGAGCTGGGCAAAGAAGGGACGATGCCTGATGGAAAAAGCGGCCATCAGGTCGCTCATAGGATACTCGTGATTAACCCTGGTGCCACATCCACAAAGATCGCTGTATATAACGACGATGAGCTGGTTTTTGAAGAGGCGATCAGATACAGGCCCGAGGAGCTTGCCGTGTTCGAAACCGTGATGGACCAGTACAAAAAAAGAATTGAAGACATATTTGAAATCCTGGCCGGGCGGAACTGTCAGGTGTCAGATTTCACCGCGATAATCAGCCGCGGAGGCTTACTGAAGCCTATAGAGGGCGGAGTCTATGAGGTAGGCACGAAAATGATCAATGATCTGGTAGGCGCAGGCAAGATCTCTCACGCCTGCAATCTCGGGGCTCCGATGGCTCACGAGATTGCAAGCATTATCAATGTCCCTGCATTCATCGCGGATCCTCCGGTAGTTGACGAGTTTTGCGAACTTGCCAGGTTATCCGGCCTTCCGGAAATACAACGGACTGCCGTATTTCATGCCCTCAATCATAAGGCTGTAGCTAAGCGGGCAGCTAAGGCAATGGGGGTTCGGTACGAGGACGCGAATTTCATCGTGTGCCATGTGGGAAGCGGAGCCACTATCGGTGCCCATGAGAATGGTAGAGTTATTGATGCAAATCATGCTTTAGACGGAGAGGGACCGTTTACTCCTGAGAGGAGCGGAGGGCTTCCCCTCCTTGGTTTTGTGGAAATGTGCTACTCAGGCAATTACTCACTTGAAGATATTAAGAAGAAGCTGGTAGGTAAAGGTGGGCTCATGGCTTATCTTGGCACAAACAGCGCAGTTGAAGTAGAAAAGCGCATTCAGGAAGGAGACGAATATGCAGCCCTCGTCTATGAAGCCATGGCTTACCAGATTGCGAAGGAAATAGGTGCCCAAGCCGCTGTTCTTAAAGGGGATGTTGACGCTATAATCATAACAGGCGGGGTGGCTTATTCAGAAATACTGGTAGAATGGATTAAGGATCGCGTTAAGTTCATAGCGCCTGTCTTGGTTTATCCAGGCGAAGATGAGATGCAGGCTTTGGCGGAAGCGTGTCTTCGTGCGCTTCGCAACGAGGAGGAAGTAAAGGTCTACACGTAGACGTAGGAGGTGACGCAAAGTGGCAAGAGTTGTATTTGACGAAGAACGGTGTAAGGGTTGCGAGTTGTGTATCGCCTTTTGTCCCAGGAAACTCCTGGTTATGGCAGAGCATTTCAATGCTAAAGGGTACCATCCGGCGACCATACTTGACCAGGAAGAATGTAATGCATGCACATATTGTGCCAGGATGTGTCCGGAGGTGGCAATTGAAGTATATAAGTAAAGGAGGAACTTGATTCCCATGGGAGAAAAGGTGCTGATGAAAGGGAATGAAGCTATAGCCGAAGCTGCCATTTTAGCCGGCTGTAGACACTTCTTTGGGTACCCCATAACTCCTCAAAACGAAATTCCTGAGTACATGTCAAGGCGTATGCCTGAGGTAGGAGGTGTTTTTCTTCAGGCAGAAAGTGAGGTCGCAGGCAGCAACATGGTTTACGGAGCTGCGTGCGCCGGCGCCAGGGTGATGACTACATCTTCAAGCCCCGGGATCAGTCTGATGCAAGAGGCTATCTCATATATGGCAGGCGCAGAACTTCCCTGTGTACTTGTAAATATTGTCCGAGGCGGGCCTGGGTTAGGCGGTATACAAGGGTCGCAAGCTGATTACTTTCAAGCGACTAAAGGAGGAGGCCATGGTGACTATAAACTCATAGTTCTTGCTCCTTCGAGCGTGCAGGAACTCATGGACCTTACCATTACTGCTTTTGATTTGGCTGACATGTATCGTAACCCTGTCATGATCTTAGGCGATGCTATCCTGGGACAGATGATGGAGCCTGTAATCCTTAAGGAAAGACCGAAACAAGATTTGCCGCCGAAGACTTGGGCTACGGTAGGGGCGAAGATGCGGCCGAAGAATGTAATAACTTCCCTCAGTCTTGACCCGGTGAAATTGGAAAAACACAATCTCCGCCTGGCAGAGAAATACAAGCGAGTCGCAGATGAGCAAGTCAGGTATAAGACTTACATGGCTGATGATGCCGAGACATTGCTGGTGGCGTACGGAACTTGTGCCAGGATTGCTCAGGCAGCTGTTGATATAGCAAGAGAGCGTGGGCTGAAAGTCGGTCTGTTTCGGCCTATCAGTTTATGGCCTTTCCCATACGACGCTCTCCAATTGACAGCCCAGGAAAGCCTACGAGTGTTAGTTGCTGAAATGAGTCTCGGGCAGATGATAGAAGACGTGCGTCTGGCGATATTAGACTCTAAACCGGTCTGTTTCTATGGCCGTACAGGCGGGATGACACCGACACCCAGGGAAGTGCTGGACGAAATCGAAAAGATTGTGGAGGAGGGGATATAAGCAATGAAACAGGTATTTGGACGTCCGGACGCCCTGACAGACGTTCCTACACACTACTGCCCCGGATGCACCCACGGCATTATTCACCGTTTGGTAGCGGAAGTCATAGATGAGCTCGGTGTGCGTGAAAGAACCATTGGAATCTCGCCTGTGGGATGCGCAGTCTTGGCATATGACTACTTCAACTGCGATTTTGTCGAGGCTTCTCATGGTAGAGCGCCTGCAGTGGCTACGGGAATCAAGAGAGTCCTCCCTGACTCCGTTGTCTTCTGTTATCAAGGCGACGGGGACTTGGCTTCGATTGGAGCTGCTGAAATAGTCCATGCTGCGACTCGGGGAGAGAAAATCACTGTGATTTTTGTGAACAATGCGATATACGGCATGACCGGCGGGCAGATGGCGCCCACAACACTGCCGGGACAGAGGACTACGACTTCCCCAAGGGGCAGAGACGTGGAAAGCGCAGGCTACCCAATAAGAGTCGCAGAACTTCTTTCTTCATTGTCCGGGGTGGCGTATATTGCCCGGGTTTCCGCTACGAGCCCTGCAAATGTGACAAAAGCCAAACGTGCAGTAAGGAAAGCCTTTGAGATGCAGATAGACGGGAAAGGCTTCAGTCTCGTGGAGTTTCTCTCCACCTGTCCAATTAACTGGGGCATGTCTCCCCTTGAAGCGATGAAGTGGGTAGATGAGAAGATGAGCCTCTACTATCCTCTTGGAGACTACACTCAGGTTCCGGAGGTGGGCTAGTGATGCATGAAGAGGTGGTTTTTGCAGGATTCGGCGGACAGGGTGTCCTGCTAATAGGACAGTTGGTGACATATGCAGGAATGATAGAAGGCGCTAATGTGAGTTGGATGCCTTCATACGGCCCTGAGATGAGGGGAGGCACTGCCAATTGCCAAGTAGTAGTATCCTCTAAAGAGGTATCTTCTCCCCTTGTTACTGAGCCTACAAGTCTGATTGCCCTTAATAAGCCGTCCTTGGATAAATTTGCGCCATGGGTCAAGCGCGGTGGGCTCATCATTTATAACTCTTCCCTCATCCAGTCGCCGCCCGGGAGGACTGATGTGAGGGTGCTGGCTGTACCAGCCAATGAGGTTGCAAATGAACTCGGAGACTTACGTATTGCTAATATGGTGGCACTGGGAGCTTATCTTGCCACAAGTAGAGTGGTAAGTTGCGATACAGTCCTTGATGCCATGAAAAGAGTGCTGCCGGAGAGACGTCATAACCTGATTCCTCTCAACCGGCAAGCGCTTGCGCGCGGTATTGAAATAGCCTCAGTGTGGCATTCACGGGATCGGGGCGATGTCAGCGGGCGACAGTAAGCTCTGTCGTTCTTTCCAGGGGAGTATCGATACCTATATGGCCTCCGATACTCTCCCGCTTTTTCCCTTCAATTAGTATTTGGCAACGAGCGATTCCAGGGAATTCTGTGAGCGTATTGACTATAGACCCGACAAGAAGCGCCTCATTCCAGCTGCCACCCACGAAATTGGTTACAATCTCTTGACTGAAATCTGCAATAGCCAGATCCTCTTTTACTTCGAGCTTTCTTACCTCTGTTCCTTGAGGAATAGTTCGCTCCAGCCCGCTTTCAGGAAGAGGCCCTCTGACAAGAAGTTCCAATGCGCCCCTCATGGGTTCTGTGCCTATGGGTACCCTTTGCTTTACAGGAACCAAGTGTGACTCAGTTGTTGTGCTTTTGGCATAGTATACTGTCACCTCAGGGCCTAACGCAAACTTTTCCGGAGTCTCGATTTCCGACACTCGTCTGGATAGAGCACTGAGATCTTCAAACGCTCTGTCCAGGTCCCTCTCAATTGCCCCAATATCCCGGGATAACCTTGTTGTCACGCCTACTGACCATCCTGCCAAGGCCAGGGCGACAAATATGGCTGCCCAAATATGCCATTTTTGCACCGTTATGCCTCCTCAAATTATCAATGACTATGATGTCCCCCATGGGGGAAACATATTCGAGACAAGTATAGAGCAAAGCCACACGGCTTTTCCACCCTTATTCATGACTATACGACAGCATATGCGATTTCCCTGCTACGAGCCTTACATGTTCCGGACGGCCCTTTCTTTGACTTCAGGGAGGACTTTAAGGGGGCTTTACTTATGATAAGGGCGAGGCGAGGTTCTGTCACAAAGGTTGCAAGGCTCACTTCAGGTGCGCTGGAGGCAGAGGTGATATGTGAAGGAGAGATCGGAGCAGCCATATGTTATCCGGAGCTGACCGGCCCGGTGTCGCCCGGCGATTCAGTGATCCTGAATACGAGCGCTGTTGAATTAGGGCTCGGGACAGGGGGATATCATTTCATCATATGGGTGGAGGGCAGGGAAGGTGTAGGCGAGAAAGAGGGCCCGGGGCATATAATCAAGATGCGATACACTCCTATTCAAGTAAGCTGTCTTGCTGTCGAAGAAGAAGCCAGCAGGTATCATGAAGCGCTTCGAAAGCTTTCGTCTGTCTACGGTGTGCCTGTTGTCACTTGTGAGCTGCACAGTATGCTTGCTCCTGTAGCAGCCGGCATAAAGGAGACTGCAGGTGACAAAGTGCGGGTAGCCTATGTCATGACCGATGGCGGGGCATTGCCGTCAGCTTTCAGTAGACTGGTCCGAGACCTCAGAGACAAAGCCTTGATAGACACTGTCATTACTTGCGGTCATGCCTTCGGCGGTGACCTCGAGGCTATTAACGTATACTCAGCCTTGTGCGCGGCAAAAGAGTGTGCGAAGGCAGATGCAGTTGTTGTCGCAATGGGGCCGGGTCAGGTGGGAACAGGCACAAGATACGGATTTTCAGGCATTGAACAAGGCCAAGCGATAAACGCAGCGTATTCCCTTGGCGGGATTCCGATTTTAACGCCTCGGATAAGCTTCTCTGATCATCGTAAGAGGCATTTAGGGGTGAGTCATCACACAATGACTATCCTAAAGAAAGTAGTGTTGGCTTCTTGCATAGTAATTCTGCCTGAGATACGGGCTGATAAATGGAGGCTTATAAGAACTCAGTTTAGCGAAGCGAACTTAGATAAACGACATGTTATTGTCACAGAATGCGGAATTCCCGCCCTCACGAGGCTTCAGAGGGATGCAATCGATGTCACCACAATGGGGCGGACTGTCCAAGAAGACCCGGAGTTTTTTCTTGCCGCGGGCGCTGCCGGCGTCTTCGCAGGGAAACTTATTAAGAAAATGAAGGCTTGTGTTTAACTCTACGGACCCAAGAAGGTCGCCAAGGGTTTCATAAGCCTCAGCGAGACTTGAAAGGACCTCCAGAATCTCAGATGGCTTTCCATGGATGTGAAACGAGTTTCTTGAAAACGTAATGTCCATAAGAGGACATCCCTCCTCTCATGGTGTATATGATATGCTGAACTAATTGATGTTATTCCAGTATCCGAGTATAGCGCCATTAATTTCCGATGTTCTAATTAGCAAGCGGGTGTTGCTCTGACTTCTTATGCAAACGAGGCTCAGCTCGCCCTGACAGGGCCAACCCAGGTTGCTCTTATATACCTTGACAGGGAGCAGAAGAAATTGACGGTAGTTGCGAAGGGATGCAGGAGGGAAGAGTATTGGATTGTCATGCATTACTGGAGACGAAAGTGGAGTCAAAAACAGTCTATCAAGGAAAGATAGTGAACCTCCGGGTAGATCAGGTACGACTGCCATCCGGGAGCATAAGCGTCAGGGAAGTAGTGGATCATCCTGGAAGTGTAGGTATTATACCAATTGACAGAGACGGAAAGGTAATACTAATAAGGCAGTTTAGATACCCGGTAGGCGAGGCATTGTGGGAAATCCCCGCAGGCAAGTTGGATCCCGGAGAGAGCCCGGAAGAATGCGCAAGACGTGAGCTGGAAGAAGAGACATCCTATTCGCCAGGGTGTCTTCGGAAAATTGTCTCGTTTTACACTTCCCCGGGCTTTTCCAGCGAAATGCTGCACTTGTTTCTTGCTACGGATCTTGCCCCCGGATGCGGCCGACCGGACGATGACGAAAATATAAGGACATATCATTTGTCACGGGAGACTGTTGAAAGAATGATAGAAAACGGTGAAATCCGTGACGCCAAGACACTTCTGGCCTTTGCATGGATTTCTCAAGGGGGCTTTTCCAGGTGACTGAGTTTTATGCTGATTTGCACGTTCATATAGGCTGTGACAGCAAAGGGCGTCCTGTGAAGGTATCAGGTTCAAAGAAATTGACCTTTGAGAACATAGCTAAGGAATGTTTCTACAGAAAAGGCGTGGACATAGTGGGGATTGTTGATGCAGCCGCCCCCGGGGTAATCAGTGACATAGAGAATCTCATTGATTCAGGGGAGATGACTGAGATTCCAGGCGGAGGAATCGGGTATAGAGATCGCGTTGTCATCCTTTTGGCTTCCGAGGTGGAGACATCAGAGGAAAACAGAGGGCGCTCCCATCACTTGATTCTCCTTAGGACTCTTGACATGGCAAAAGCATTTTCTCGCAGTCTCCGAAGGTGTGTATCCAATGTATTCTTCAGTACGCCTGTTTGCACAATGCCTGCCAAGGATCTCTACAAGATGGCGATGGATATAGGCGCAGTTCCCTTTCCTGCTCATGCTTTTTCGCCACACAAGAGCATCTATGGGAACTGTGTGAGAAGGCTTGATGACGCGTTTCCCCGTGATATCTTAGATTCCATAGTTGCGGTTGAATTAGGTCTTTCTGCTGATACAGACCTAGCTGATACCATTTCTGAACTCAGCGAGTACACCTTTCTTTCGAATTCTGACGCCCATTCACTTCCGAAGATCGGACGCGAATACAATGTCATGCTAATGGAAAGTCCGTCATTTGACGAGACGCTGAAAGCTCTAAGGAGGAAAGACGGAAGGCGGGTATTGGCGAACTATGGATTAGACCCAAAGCTTGGGAAGTATCACAGGACATACTGCTCTCGCTGCGATAGGACCTTCCGGGACCTTGAGCCGCCCATTCTTTCGTGTCCCGGATGTGGCGGGACATCTGTTGTAAGAGGAGTTCTTGACAGAATCGTGGATATCCAAGACTATCCCGTGCCGAAGCACCCTGTCCACAGGCCCCCCTACAGATATCAAATTCCTCTCGAATTCGTGCCCGGGATAGGGCCTAGGTCCATAGACAGATTAATATCTAAGTTCGGAAGCGAAATGGCGGTTCTGCACACTGCACGGGAGGAGGAGTTGGCAGCTGCTGTAGGAGACAAGGCAGCCCATCTCATAATCGAAGCGCGGGAAGGAAGACTCCAGCTTGTTGCAGGCGGAGGAGGACACTATGGCAAAGCGCTCATAAATGATGGTTGAGAGATTTCAACCCTCTCTGAAAGTCGCTCCCGTTTTCAGCTGCCTGCAGTATGTTCCGGGACTTTCCGCATAACGCCTTTAGGATGGACATACATATGAAAGGAGGTGGTTTGGAGGAGGGGCCGGAATGTCTTTGAGGTCAGAGTCAGCCTTAGCATTCGGTGACTATATGAGAAAGCACATGCTGACATATGCAATTGTTGTTGTCATGTTGCTGATGGGAGTAATCTTCGGCGCATTGGCCGCAAAAATCCTGCCGGAAAGCCAAAAATCCGAACTCGCCCAGGATCTTACCGTTTTCTTTCACGCTTTTGGCGACACTATGCAAGTGTCTGCTGTTTCAGCCTCACGCCAGGGTTTTTTCAGCAACCTTAAGACCGTCTTCATCGGGTGGCTCCTAGGCCTTTCTGTGATAGGCGCCCCCGGAATAGGTATTCTTATATTCTTGCGGGGCTTCATTATCGGGTTTACAGTAGGATTTCTTGTTCTGCAAATGGCCGGGAAGGGAGTGCTGCTTGCAATTGTGTCTGTGCTCCCTCAGAACATATTCATAATCCCGGCACTGATTCTCTCATGTGAATCTTCGTTAGCTTTTGCGGCATCAATAATCGAAGATCGATTAAGAAGCAAACGAGTGCCTCTTTATCCCCAGTTTCTCCTTTCCTGCGTCACAATCATAGGCGCTACGGCCTTACTTGGTATAGCCTGTATTGTTGAAGGCTTCATAACCCCGCTCTTCATAGAGTTGATTTCCAGGCGTTTCCTGTAATTCTATGTTTCATGCAATTCTATTGCGAATCACCAGGGGAGACTACTGAGTTAAGCACATCCCAAGCTTGGTTTTCGCCTATTTCTGTAAATTGCCGGTGAAAATGTCACTCCGGTGATCGTGCGAATTCAATCACCCCTCCGGGATCGGGCCCGGGGTGCTATGAATTTCGACCATCTTGCCCGGGTTAGGTGCTAGGTGCAAGGTTTTCTATCACATGTCTCTGGGAACCTGCTCGTAAACCCCCAAAAACAGGCGAAACGGGTGTTGAACCAAATTAACTGAGAGCGATATAGAGCTGTATATGGGTGTGTAGAACGATTTTATTGTAAGCGTAAAATAGCACCCACCTAGGGTTATGCTATTGAAGATGGGACAAGCCTCACTCCCGCTGTTGCTGTAAGAAGGAGATGGTTGATTTTCTGCCACATTTTTTGAAACTATGCCTTAATTTCAGCCATCTTTTTTGATTTTGGCAGCAAAAAGCTGTTAAGTGGCAGATTTTCAACCACCTTCGACAGCGAAGGTGACTGGTTTTCGACCACACTTTTGGGCAGACGAAGGGTTTTGGTGCCTTCTTGAGGCTCAGGTGGAAGATTTGCTGCCACTTTTTTGGAAAATGTGCCCGACTTTCTGTCACCTTTTTGGAAAATGTGCCTGAGTTTCTGTCAGCAATCTTCCAACGAACCTATTTCCGGCGATCAGATGTTCGATATTCCGGCACCTGAAGCGAAATCGTGTCTGGAAATCAGTCACTGATAAGCCTCATGGCGGCTGATTCTCGACCACTGAACCTGTCGCCCCTCAAAAAGTGGCAGAAAACCATACAGCCAAAAAAATTTTATGGTCGATTTTCGATCACATCATTGCCGGATGTCAACACCAATTACGGCCGGTGTTCATACCGGGTAAGCGTACAATAGCCCCCGTTCGGCATCTTCTCGAATACGTGACACAAATAGGCCGCTTACTCCCATATCTTGACAAGTTACCCAATACATGCTACTGTCAAAACAGAATTAGGAAGTAATACAATGGAGCTTCAACACCATATCAAGTGTAAGCCCGGAGATTTAGCACATTCAGTGCTTCTGCCGGGAGATCTCAAGGGAGCTCAGCTCATATCAACTCATATGGATAACCCCAGGCAAGTAGCGTCCAACCGCGAATTCAATACCTATACCGGCGCATATCAGGGTGTGCCTGCATCTGTGATATCTACCGGAGTCGGGGCGCCGTCCGCTTCAATAGTGGTAGAAGAAGCCATTAAGGTCGGAGCGCGCAACATGATACGAGTTGCAACGTGTGGGGCATTGCAGCCTGATGTTCATCCGGGAGATTTGATAATTGCAACTGCAGCAGTACGCGGTGACGGCACTACTCCGGGGTATATTGACATGAGCTATCCTGCTATAGCTGATTTCCACTTAGTTCGCGCTTTGGTCGATGCTGCGCGTGAGCTCGGTGCGTCGTATCATCTCGGTGTAATTCGGACTCATGATGCATTTTACGTAGAATCGCCATTTGCTTACGGAGATTATCGCGCCAGGACTGCTTGCTGGACTGAAGCGAACGTGCTGGCAGTTGAGAACGAGGCATCTGCTATATTTGTAATCTCAAGCCTAAGAGGATGCAGAGGGGCTTGTCTCCTTGTGCCTGCCGGCAATTTGCTGACGGGAGAAGAGATTAGGCATCCTAATGAAATAAGCGATGCAATTGATCTCATGATCAGAATAGCGCTTCGGGCAGCAGCAATGATGGGATAGGAGGTGCGGCGTATGTCGAACCTGGAAGAACGTATCCTATTCAAGAACGCTTACATATTCTCAGGCGAAGATGCGACGCTTTGCCGAGGAGATCTTCTGGTTGAGGGTAATATCATCGCTCAAGTCGCTTTTCGTCCTGACATAATTGAAAACACTGAACCGCATGAACCGATCGAAGGATCGGTTCAAGTGTCTATTCCTCGGCCTACTCACATCATAGACGGTTCCGGTCTCCTTTTGCTGCCTGGTTTCGTAGATGGACATACTCACCTACTCCAGACCTTCGGCCGCGGCCTTATGGACGGTCTTCCACTCACCCAGTGGTTACCCCTCATATGGGAATATGAATTGTCGTGGGAAGGTTACTATTACAGTACACTCCTGGGAGCTTTGGAAGCGCTCATGTCTGGCACTACATGTGTATCTGAGATGATTACGGAATGCAAACATCCTGACGCCGTTGTGCAGGCGATAATAGATAGCGGCATTCGCGCCACTGTAGGCCTTTCCATTGCAGATTATATGGAAGGCGAAAACACTCCTGTGAAGGCTACTGACGTTGCTCTGTCTCAGGCTGCGGAGTTTGCGAATAAATGGCACGGCGCAGCAGGCGGACGGATTCGGGCATCCATTGCGCCTGTGGGCCTTCCTGCTTGTACTTTAGACTTGATGAGAGGCGCTCGCAAGCTTGCGGACGATTATGACTTATGTCTTCACACTCACGCGTGTGAAGGTCGAACAGAAACCGAATCCGCACTCAGCCGTTTCGGGAAAAGCGAAATCGCAGTTTTGAAGGAATGCGGTGTACTTACTGACAGGACTGAGCTTGTCCATGTAATTTGGGTCACTGATGATGACATTGAAATGATTGCAGAAAGCGGTGCAGCAGTTGTGCAGTGCCCATCCAGTAACGTGAGGCTTTTGGATGGAGTGACTCCTGTAGTGGTCATGAAGGGTAAGGGAATTCCTGTGTCACTTGGCTGTGATGGCGCTGCGAGTAGTGGTTCATATGACTTGCTGGTGGAAGGGAGGTTTGCGGCGCTCCTTCAAAGGATGACACTGTCAGATGCGAAGGCGCTTAACCCTGTGGAAATCCTACTTATGTTGACCCAAGACGGCGCCAGAGCAGCAGGGTGGGTGCGGAAAGAGCGATGTAGTCTCCATGCCGCCCCTGCACCAGTACAAGCAGGCGTAGGTCAGCTGGTTGCCGGTGCTGCTGCAGACATAGTGGGTTTTGACCTATCCTCACCTAGGCTTGCTGCAGCAGAGTTGCAAGCTCTTCTTTCCAACCTTGTATTTGCCGGATCTACAAGAGATCTGAGATTTGTGATGATAGACGGGCGCAAGGTAATCGAAGATGGTGCGCATGTCGGTATAGACATTACTAACACAGTAGAAAAGGCAAAGGAGGTAATGCAGAAGGAGAATGTGCCTACTTCACAGCTCAACATGGCTTCTGTCATACCATGGTGAGTTGTTCCTCGCGATGCCCTATATCATGGCTCTCGCAGCGCTAAGTAGTTTCGTGGGAAGAGCGAGCAGATCGGAAGCAGCAGGGCAGCCTTACAGTTTCCCAAGATAGGTCATGCAGATAGGTCATGCAGATAGGTTATGCAAGATAGGTCATGCACGATTGAAGGCCGGAGAAGGTCATGCTATACTGGTAAAAATAGCGTTTCCAGAGGATTTGTGGACTGTATGCCAGGTTCAAGTCTGTCTGGCATTTACGCTATGTGTTACTGGGGGTAGGCTTATTTGACGCAGATAGACGAATTCCTCGCGTATCTTAGTTCTGAGCGAGGCCTTGCCAAGAATACCATAGAGTCATATGGGAGAGATCTCAGGCAGTTTAAGGGCTTTATCGATGATAGCTACGGCATTCAGTTGGAGGATGTAAACGAAGATATTATTCTGTCTTATGTAAAAGCCATGAGAGATCAAGGAAAAGCAAACTCAAGCATTTCGAGGTCGATTTCTTCCATTCGGGGATTCTACGGTTTTGCCTGGCATGAAGGGCTGATGGAAGACGATCCCGCTTCCAATATTTCTTCTCCTAAACAAGAAAAAACTTTGCCCCACGTCTTAAATGCGGACGAAGTGGCTATTCTCCTGGAAGCCCCGGCGACTCACACTCCGTCAGGCATTCGGGACAAAGCCATGTTAGAAACGATGTACGCTACCGGGATGCGCGTATCTGAATTGGTTTCGTTGAACCTCGGAGATATTGACACTCATATGGGTTATGTCAAGTGTATAGGCAAAGGGTCTAAGGAGAGAATTATCCCTATGGGTCGCGCAGCTTGCCTTTGGGTGGAGACTTATCTTACGTCAGCAAGGAGGCAACTGGCGCAAAGCAGAAACGAGAAGGCTCTGTTTGTGAATTGCCGAGGAAAGAGGCTTACCCGACAGGGTTTTTGGAAAATTATCAAGGGTTACGCAAAGAAATGCGGTATTTCAAAAGAGGTGACCCCTCATATTCTCCGTCATTGTTTTGCCACACATCTCTTGGAGAACGGCGCGGACTTGCGGTCTGTCCAAGAAATGCTAGGGCACTCAGATATTGCTACTACAGAGATATATACCCATCTCACTAAAGGAAAACTAAAAGAGATATATGACAGGACCCACCCACGCGCGGGTGGAGAAGAAGAGAGGGGTCGACGTGAGAGTCTATGACATTATATTAAAGAAGAGACGTGGCTATGAGCTGTCCAAGGACGAGATCGACTTCCTTATCACCGGGTTCACTTCAGGCGACATTCCTGACTACCAAATGTCCGCCTGGCTAATGGCCGTATTCTTCCAGGGGATGAGCGTTGAAGAAACATGTAATCTGACAATGGCCATGGTTCACTCGGGTGAAAGCGTGGATCTTTCCCATATTCGCGATGTGAAAGTTGACAAGCACAGCACAGGTGGGGTAGGTGACAAAACCACCTTGGTTCTTGCGCCGCTTGTGGCAGCTTGTGGGGTTCCTGTAGCAAAGATGTCAGGCAGGGGGTTAGGCCACACAGGCGGCACCTTGGATAAGCTGGAATCTATCCCCGGTTTTTGTGTCGACTTGCCAAAGGACGAATTCATAAAGGCAGTCAACACAATAGGAATTGCTGTCGTGGGACAGACAGCTTCCATCGCGCCTGCTGATAAAAAGCTCTACGCGCTTCGGGATGTGACTGCTACAGTAGATAGCATACCGTTAATAGCAGGCAGTATATGCAGCAAAAAACTCGCTTGCGGGGCGGATGCCATTGTTTTTGACGTGAAAACCGGCAAAGGCGCATTCATGAAATCAGAAGACGATGCATTATGCCTGGCCGAATTAATGGTGGATATTGTGAGAGGGGCAGGGAAGAGGGGGGCGGCTGTAGTCAGTGATATGAATCAACCTTTAGGATACGCCGTAGGCAATTCCCTTGAAGTTATGGAAGCCATTGATACCCTACGCGGGGAAGGCCCTGAAGACCTTCGGGAGCTTTGCCTATCCCTAGGATCCCTCATGCTTGTTCTTGGGGGTAAGGCCAAGAACACTGAGGAAGCCAGGATAAGCCTGGTAAACGCCTTAAAGACCGGAGCTGCCTTAAGCAAATTCGCTGACCTTATATCCAATCAAGGCGGTGATGTAAGGGTCATCGATGCCGCGGATGCTGTTCTCCCGTCCGCCAGGTGCCTGGAGGCGGTTCCGAGTGTTCAGTCGGGCTATATAAGCGAAATTGACGCAGAGAAGATTGGGGTAGCTTCCATGATCCTAGGCGCAGGACGCAGAACAAAAGACGATACTATAGATCCTGCAGCCGGCATTATCGTCCTGAAGAAACTAGGAGATAAGGTGGACGAGGGCGAACCCTTAGTGATGCTCCATACGAATAATTGGGACACGCTTGAGCCTGCTGCGGAGCTTGTGATGTCATCATATAAGGTCTCCCAGGATAAACCCGTTGTCCCTCAGCTCATAAAGCAAGTTATTGAGGACTGAGAAAAGCAGCTTGAATACTTGTAAGACTCCCTTTTTCACGTGGGTGGGGTATATCGCCCCGCCCATGTGAATATGTACGTGTACAGATGCAGATTCGGCGCATGCTATGACAGGGAGGAAGTAAAAGTGGGCACAAGAAGTGTCGTACCAAAGACATTCCTTGCCGGCGTCAGCGTCATCCTTGTTTTCGGATTAATTATCACCGGAGTGTATGAACCTCTCCGGGTAGAGGCTGAGCAGCCAACTCTTGTGCCGAGCATTCCGATTACTGCCGAGTCTGCTTTGCTCATGGAGTCGACCTCCGGGAAGATCCTCTTTGAGAAAAACCCGGACAAACGACTCCCTCCTGCCAGTATCACAAAGATTATGACAATACTTCTGGTTATGGAGCAAGTAGCCCAAGGCAAAGTCCGCTTCAGTGATATGGTGGTCACCAGTCAGAGAGCGATGGAAATGGGAGGCTCTCAAATCTGGTTAGAAGTTGGGGAAGAAATGTCCTTAGAGGACCTTATGAAAGCAATTGCCATTGTCTCCGCAAATGATGCCAGTGTCGCGGTGGCGGAGCATATTGCCGGTAGTGAGGAAGCTTTCGTGGACATGATGAATAAGCGCGCACGGGAATTGGGGATGACAGGAACCAATTTCGTTAACGCCTCGGGGCTGCCTCATCCGGATCACTATTCAACAGCAAGGGATATTGCCCTTATGTCCAGGGCTTTACTGCATTATCCAAAGGTCCATGAATGGTTTACCACTTGGATCGACTATGTCCGTGGTGGAAAAAACATCCTTGTGAACACAAATCGTCTCATCAAATCGTATGAAGGGGTTGACGGGCTGAAGACCGGCTTCACGGAAGAAGCAGGTTATTGCCTTGCAGCGACCGCGGAGAAGGGCAATCTCAGGTTAATTTCTGTTGTACTTAAGGCCTCTGATTCAACCACACGCTTCAATGAAGCGTCAGCCTTGCTTAACCTTGGATTCAGGCACTTCGCCGGGGTTGAATTAGCTAAGGAGGGCCAGGTTATTGGTGCAGTGGAAGTGACCAGAGGGGTTGCAGATAAGGTGGACGTGATTTGTGAAAACCGCCTGGTTGCTGTTGTGCCCCGAGGAGAAGAAGAAAAGGTAAGGCATGAAATTGTGCTGCCGAAGAAGGTTGACGCGCCTGTGGCCAAGGGTCAGAAGATCGGTGAAATGCTCGCCCTGACCGAGGATGGCTCAAATCTGGGCAGGATCAGCCTGCTAGCTTCCGAAGAAGTGAAGAGAGGCAACATTTTCAGGGTAGTGTTTCGTATCACCCGAAACCTTCTCCGTGCCTTGTTTAGGGTTAACGGAAAATAGACTCCCTAAGTCCGCGTCTTCCAACAGCCCAACGAGGCTGCTTTTCTTTTTTTATGACTCACGGAAGGAGTAATTATCTGACCGGAGAATAGGGATGGGACGGGACGAGAGAAGGAGGATTATGAATGGAGACTGAAGTCAGGGTCATTGGCCGTGTTCTGGTAGTGGGCATTTGGGGAGAGCTCGACTTGAATACGGCTCCGAGCTTTCGTAGCGCAGTTGAAGAGCAGCTCGACGCGAATCCTGATATAACAGACATCCTTCTTATGATGCAGGAGGTTACCTTTATTGATAGCTCAGGGTTAGGAGTGATTCTAGGCAGATATAAGAGGCTCAGGCCCCACGGGGGGAATGTCATAGTGGTAGCTCCCTCGCCACAGGCGCGACGTGCGCTGGAATTGTCAGGCTTAGCAAGTGTCATTCCTATTTGTGACACAGAAGATGAAGCATGGGCCAAGGCTGTGGGGGTGTAACCTTATGAGTGTGAAAAACCATGTAACCCTGGAGTTTCCTGCAGTTCCTGAAAACGTGGAATTTGCCAGAGTGGCGGTTGCCTGCTTCGCGTCGCAAATCAGCTCATTTACTCTTGAAGAAATCGATGATGTTAAGTTAGTGGTGTCAGAGGCGGTATCCAACACTGTACTCCACAGTTACGACGTTTCCGGAGGCATTATTCGGTTGTCTGCAGCAAGATGTAATGATACCCTCACTGTCATAATCGAAGACTTCGGAAAGGGAATAGCTGATGTAAGTCAGGCAAAGACGCCGGCTTTTACCACGGATCCGGATCGGATGGGTATGGGATTTACGATAATGGAAGCACTATCCGATGAACTCCATGTATCTTCCGTCCCCGGAGAAGGGGTTAAAGTTGTGATAAGAAAGTCACCTCATGGGGCGGCGAAGGACAGTGATGACAAGGAAGTCTAGTCAAATCCAATTTTCCTCTGCACCCCTACTCACCAACGAAGAGGTGTATGAGCTGAAAAAGCGTATCCGCGCTGGGGACGGAGAAGCGCGAGATGAATTGGTCTCACGGAATCTGCGCCTCGTGATGAGTATAGTGAATAGGTTTCCCCTTGAGATAGATGACAGGGAAGATCTGTTCCAGGTAGGATGTATCGGACTTCTGAAGGCAGCTGACCGGTTTGACGAATCATGCGGAACCCGCTTTTCCACGTATGCTGTTCCGGTTATCCTCGGGACAATTCGGGAACATCTGCGTTCCTTAGGACGGCTCAAGATTGGAAGAACCCTCAGGGACAGAGCTGCCAAGGTTGAAGAAGCCTTAGGCGTTCTAAGGGCTGAACTTGGGCGAGAACCCAGTATTTCGGAAATTGCCGAGAAGACCGGGCTGTGCAACGCAGAAATAGTTGAGGCCCAAGATGTCTTAAGACCCGTTGTATCTCTTTCTGAACCTGTTTCCCCTGATGATTCGCTGCATATTGAGGATGGAATCTCTTCTTCGTCCTTTGCCGACGAAAGAATCGAATCTATTGCCCTTCAACAAGCTATGAAGCTTCTGGATGCTACTGAACGCGCGGTAATTGAGATGAGGTTTTTCTCTGAGTTCAAACAGACGCAAGTCGCAAAGCGACTTGGCATCTCCCAACCGCAAGTCAGCAAGATTGAGAAAAATGCCTTGAAACGCTTGCGACAAGAACTTGATGTCATGTAGATGCGAATGTAGTCCTATCCTGCATCTTGGCCTTCCTCATGCCCTATGGGCGTCTGTTTCGCATAACGCCGCATCCCTTAAATTCCGGGAGAATTAAACCCTTGTGACATGCGCATAATTAGAAAAGAGAAAGGGGGCACAACAGGTGTCAGTAGTGAAAGTTGTGGAATTACTCGGTGAATCAACAACAAGTTGGGAGGATGCGGTACAGGAAGCTATCAGTGCAGCGTGTAAAACAATCCGGAATATTACAGGCGTCGAAGTGTTAAATATGACCGCTTCTATAGAAAACGGCGAGATCGCCAAGTACAAGGCAAATGTGAACGTGGCCTTCTCTGTGGACGGCACTTAGCAATAGCTTATATCCGCTGCATATCAGTGAGGGGGAATACCGAAGGTGCCGTCACAAAAGGCCAAAAAGCAGATGACAAAGATGCCTGAGACCATCCAGGAGGTCCAGGAGCAAACGCGCAGACAAAAGGTTTATCAGCAATTGGTGGCTGAAAGAAAGCCGAAGCCTCCGTACCTCCGAAATTTCCTCGTTGCATTTATGACAGGGGGCGGTATTTGTGCAATAGGCCAAGTTGTCTTAGGCATCTTTATGGAGCGAGGACAGGATATCAGTGCAGCGTCTGCGCCTACTCTTGCAATCATGATTTTCTTAGGAATCGTTCTGACCGCATTCGGGATTTATGATGAGTTTGCGGAGTTTGCCGGGGCAGGGGCTGCAGTGCCAATTACAGGGTTCGCTAACACAATCGCTGCATCCGCCATTGATTTTAAGCATGAAGGTTGGGTTTTGGGAATGGGCAGCAAGATGTTTATCATTGCAGGACCTGTTATAGTCTATGGCATTTTGAGCGGAGTATTTGCCGCTTTTATAAAGTTCATTACAAGATTATAGTTTTAAGGGGAATACGGCACTGTGGCATCGAAGAAGATTGGACAGGCAACCCGCAAATTCACAAATCCCCCGATAATTATTGGGACAGGCACTGTAGTAGGGCCTATGGAAGGACGTGGGCCTCTTGCCGGGGATTTCGACGTGGTATTGCCTGATCTGACTTGCGGTGAGAAGACCGCGGAGAAAGGCGAGCGGAAATTCTTGGAACAGGCTGCCCAGATCGCTATAGAGCGCTCAGGGATTAGCAAAGATATAGTCGATTACTACATTGCAGGCGATCTTTTGAATCAGATTATCTCAGCAAGCTTTTCCGCGAGACAACTGGCTATTCCTTTTCTTGGAGTTTACGGGGCATGCTCTACATGCGCTATGGGGACAGCTCTCGGTGGCATGATAATTGACGGTGGGTTCGCTGATTATGTTCTGGTCGCATGCTCAAGTCATTATCAAACAGCGGAGCGCCAGTTTCGATACCCGATAGAACTGAATGTTCAACATAAACCTACGTCCCAGTATACTGTGACCGGCGCCGGGTCCTTGGTTCTTGCGTCTTCCGGGAACGGCGCAAGGGTTACTTGGGCTACTACCGGCAAGGTCATAGATCTCGGGATAAAAGACCCATGCAACTTGGGCGCTGCCATGGCGCCTGCTGCTGCCGACACATTGCTCCGGCACGTAGCTGATACAGGACAAGATCCGGATACATATGACTTGATTCTCACAGGTGATCTCGGGCGCGTTGGAAGCGAGCTCTTCAGAGAGCTGGCAAAAGACGCAGGTTTAGATGTTGGAAATAATCACAATGATTGCGGCCTTATGATTTTTGACTGTAAGACTCAACGGGTAGGGGCAGGGGGGAGCGGATGCGCATGTCCGGCTGTTGTTACCTTCGGTCATGTGTTGCGAGAGATGGAGAGAGGAAAACTGAACAAGATCTTGCTCATAGCCACCGGCGCCTTGCTGAGTCCGTTAAGCTCTCAACAGGGAGAGACTATTCCCGGTATCGGCCATGCTATCGTAATCGAGTGGTAGAAAGAAGGTTCAGTCTGTGGACTACATAATCGCATTTCTCATCGGAGGGCTAATCTGTGGTTTGGGCCAATTAATACTCGACTTGACGACTCTCACTCCCGGACACATGCTCGTCATGTTTACGGTGCTTGGGGCTATTGCAGGTGGTTTCGGGGTTTACCAGCCTTTTCTTGAGTTCGCAAAAGCAGGCGCACTGGTGCCGGTTACAGGATTTGGGGCGTCTATCGCTAAAGGCTCTCTCTTGGAGGCAGAAAGATCCGGTATTATCGGCCTATTTACCGGCGCGTTTGAATTCACAGGGCAGGGGCTGGCAGTAGCTGTATTCTTCAGTGCCATCTTTGCTCTCTTCTTCAGTCCACGATCCTAGGCTCCGATAGTTTACGCTGTATGTCTCAGCGTTCCCGCAATGTCAGGGCGGCAGGTATTCATCTTAAGGAGATAAGAGAATTTGGCAAGGATGGTGACAATCCTCTGTGAAAGAGACTATAGGGTTTCCCCGGGCTCTGTTATTTTATTACTATTATCCGGCTTGGAGGGTGTTTTTTGAATCCCTTGGCCGGACTTGCAAAGTCTCAGGCAAGACTACGAAGGCAGTAATAGATTCAGGGATCAAAGTTACAGTAGATGAGGCGTGTCTGCCGGTAAAGGCTTTCCATGGTCATGTGCAAAGTCTCTCCGGTGCATGTGACAGAGTGTTCGTCCCGCGACTGGTTTCTGTTGAAAAGAAGGCGTATATATGCCCGAAACTAATGGGTCTTCCTGACATGGTAAGACATAACTGTACAGGCATCAGGCAAATACTCGATCCTTGCATTGACATGAGCCGAAACCGAAAAGCGTTCAAGAGAGAGGTTTATGCCACAGGTAGGCTTTTTACGCAAAATTCGCTGAGGATATCTACCGCAAGGCGAAAAGCGCAACATACATATGAAGCGTTTATCCGGCTCCTCGAGGCAGGACTTACGCCTATTGACGCTATGATAAAGCTTAATATATACGATGGGCAGGATTTCGAAAACTCCGCAATCCCCCATAATGCTCTGACATGGAGAAAAGGCGCAGAAACTCGACCTCTTGTCATCGGTCTCTTGGGCCATCCTTACATCATTTATGATTCTTTTCTTGGAATGAACGTTTTAGATAGGCTTAAGTCGATGGGCGCAAACGTAGTGACTATGGATATGCTGTCGCCTGCAATTATTGAAAGAGAGGCAGCGAAATCTCCGAAGCGGGTGTTCTGGACCATGGGCAGAAGGCTGCTTGGAGCGGGCTACTATTTTCTGACGCCCGGAGTTGTAGACGGATGCCTACAAATGAGTGCATTCGCTTGTGGTCCTGACTCTTTCATCGGTGAGCTCCTGCAACAAGAGTCCATAAGAAGTCAGCGCAAAGTTCCGTTCATGACGATAATAGTCGATGAACACACAGGAGAAGCCGGTATCCAGACGAGGCTCGAAGCTTTCGTAGATATTGCTGAGAGGTCGATGCTTCGATGAAATTAACCTTTGCACGTCTGGGTAATTCGCACATAGCAGGAAAAGCCCTTTTAGAAGCGCTGGGAATTGACGTGGTGTTACCTCCGCCTCCTACTAAACGCACAATGTCTCTGGGCTCGCTGCATTCTCCTGAGTTCGCATGTCTTCCGCTGAAAGTGAATATCGGAAACTACCTGGAAGCCTTGGAGAAAGGCGCGGACACCATTGTAATGGTAGGTGGTATAGGACCGTGCCGCCTTGGATTATACGGCGAAGTCCAACGGCAAATCCTGGAAGGACTTGGATATGACTTCAAGATGATTGTGGTGGAACCTCCGCAAGGAAGACTTGACCATGTTATTCGGCAACTCCGTGAGATTACGGGAGCGCAACCTGTCACACAGTATATTCGCGCCGGGCATATTGGATGGAGCAAGCTTACTGCCATAGACGCTTTGGAGAAGCTTGCCCTCGAACTTCGCCCGTTTGAAGAGTCAAGGGGTTGTGTTTCGTCCGCCCTCGAGGCGGCTTTAAAGTGCATAGATGAAGCAGACAGTCCTAAGGCCGTAGCCTTTGCCCTTGAGAACGGAAAAGAAGCAATGAAGTCTGTGTGTAGAAAGACAGACTCAAAGAAACCCCGAATCGGTATTGTCGGAGAAGTGTTTATGGTCCTCGAACCCTTTGTCAACTGCGAAATTGAAAAGTGCCTGGGCGAGATGGGAGTCTTGGTATATAGGTCAATCTACCTCAGTGATTGGATAGTGGAACATGTAGTAAAGGATGCGTTTCGCATTTTTCGAAAATCCAAGCTTCCATATGAACTTGCTAAACCTTATTTATGTCATTTCGTCGGTGGTCATGGAGTGGAGACCATAGCATCTACCGTAGATTATGCCAGACAGGGGTTGGACGGGGTAATTCAAGTTGCTCCGTTCACATGTATGCCGGAAATCATAGCTCAGGATTTACTTCCTACGGTTTCAAGGGATCTTGGAATTCCTGTAATGACTCTTGTTTTTGATGAGCATTCGTCAGGCACAGGCGTCTTGACGCGTCTTGAAGCTTTTATTGACTTAGTTCAGATGTCGCGCCGCGCAAGGAGGTGATTCCCGGTGGCAAGCTCCGGATATCTCGGAGTGGATGTCGGTTCTGTCAGCACCAATTTAGTGTTGATAGATGAGGCAGGAGTGCTGAAAGAGAAAATCTATCTGAGGACTCAGGGAGACCCGATAGGCGCTGTGAAAGAAGGGATGAGACATCTTGTTCCTTGTGCGCGGGATATGGAAATCCTCGGAGTAGGAACATCGGGCAGCGGCAGGAAGCTGGCAGGAGTTATTCTCGGCGCTGATTGCATTAAGAACGAGATTACCGCTCATGCAGTAGCTGCCAATTATAAGGTGCCTGGCGTCCAAACAGTAATTGAAATCGGGGGCCAAGATTCGAAAATTATTATTCTCAGACAGGGGGTGGTTATTGACTTCGCTATGAATACTGTATGTGCGGCAGGCACAGGGTCCTTCCTGGAGCAACAAGCTGCCAGGCTCGGTATAGCTATAGATGAGTTCGGCAAACTTGCGCTCGGGGCTGTGGCGCCTGTGAGAATTGCAGGTAGGTGCGCAGTGTTCGCTGAGTCAGATATGATACACAAGCAGCAAATGGGACACAGAATTGAAGACATAATCTCCGGCTTATGCGATGCCCTTGTCCGAAATTACCTGAATAATGTCGGAAAAGGGAAGGTTATTAAACCCCCTATAGTATTCCAAGGCGGCGTTGCTGCCAATGCAGGCATGAAAGCTGCTTTTGAGAAGGAACTAGGCACACAAGTCGTTGTGCCGGAACATTATGATGTGATGGGGGCGTTAGGCGCTGCGTTGGTGGCTGCGGAGGAAAGAAGAAGAAAAGACGGTCAATCGAAGTTTCGTGGATTTGAAGCGGTTGACAGAGACTATGCCACCCGGACCTTCGAATGTAAGGGCTGTTCGAATCTTTGTGAGATTGTAAACATTACTATGGATCATGAGACCATTGCCAGGTGGGGTTCTAGGTGCGGTAAATGGGATTCGCTGTAAAGAAAGAACAAAACCGGCCGGACAAAGTAGGGACAAAGCAGCGGATTCTCTGTCAACGGACAGTGAAAATGTCACCCCTAAATACGTTCATTGGGACTGAGAAAATGTCACCCCCTGTATCGAGGTGGGTGTGTCAGGTGGTGGCCTTGAGACACATTGATGCCTTTTGGGGCAAGA